>ERZ1034976.2371-NODE-2371-length-12947-cov-7.495424_pt1 | contig 12947 bp, 10 predicted proteins | sample MGYA00520623_ERZ1034976 | MGnify/ENA primary metagenome ERZ1034976 (study PRJEB33766, sample SAMN09781774) | gut metagenome | biome: gut microbiome | host: Homo sapiens | place: Madagascar | study: EMG produced TPA metagenomics assembly of the PRJNA485056 data... | reverse complement strand
CCGTCACCAACGGCGGTCTGAACTACGACCAGAAGCAGCAGCTCAAGACCAAGCGTCTGCTGGCGGCGCAGGGCTTCTATGAGGCATCCACGCTGGCCTTCTACTCCAACGCTGAGCTGGACATGCTGCACATCCCCGCCGATGATGCTGCCCGCAAGGCTATCCGCATCCTGAACCCCATCAGCGAGAACCTCTCCATCATGCGCACCCTGCTCACCCCGTCCATGCTGAACGTCATCGTGGACAACCTGAAGAAGGGCAACGCCGAGGGCCGTCTGTTCGAGATGGCACCGGTCTATCTGGCCAAGGAACTGCCCCTCTGCGAGCACCCGCACGAGCGCCAGACCCTCTGCATCGGTGCCTTCGGCCCGGAAGAGGACTTCTTCACCGTCAAGGGCGCCATGGAGGCACTGGCAGCCGGTTTCGGCCTGCACTTCACCTACGAGCGCGAGACTGCGCCCTGGCTGCACCCCGGCATCAGCGCCGCTGTCTACTGCGGCGGCAAGCGTCTGGGCGTCTTCGGCAAGCTCTCCAACGAGATCAACGGCGAGCTGGAGATCGCAAAGGAACAGAAGGACAGCCAGAACATCTACCTCGGTGAGCTGGACTATGAGGCCCTGATGAGCTGCGTGGACGGCGAGCTACGCTATCAGCCGCTCAGCCCCTATGCTGCCGTCAAGCGCGACCTGGCCCTCGTCTGCGAGGAACAGGTCGCCTGCGGCGAGATCGAGGAGACCATCAAAAAGGCAAGCCCGCTCATCACCGACGTGAAGCTGTTCGATATCTATCGCGGCGCAAACCTCGGCGCGGGCAAGAAGAGCATGGCGTTCTCCCTGACGCTGTCCGACCCCAGCGCAGAAGTCTCTGCCGAACAGGTCGAGCGCACCGTCAAAAAAGTGCTGGGCAACCTGAAGTTCAAGCTCGGCATCGAGATCCGCTGATCCAAAACAAGAAATAGAACAGGGCAAAGGCCGTCTGTGCAAGCTGCATGGGCGGCCTTTGTCTTTGTGCAAACATACCAATATTGTATGAAATTCGTGAAAAAGGAAAAGGTGTAAAAAACGCGCTGAAAGGTGGAATCGGGGCAAACCTGAAAAAACGAACGCCAAAATCCCCTATAAACCTATTGACATTCTGGGAAAATGGGTTTATCATACGGCCAACGAAAAAAATCAATGCAAAAAAGGAGGGGACAGGCATGGACTGGGACGTCATCGCAAGCTATCTGCCGCAGTACGAAAAAGCGGCGTGGCTGACGCTGCGGCTGGGTGTCATCGGCATCGTGTGGGCCATTGGCATCGGGCTGGTCTGCGCCGTGCTCCAATACGATAAAGTGCCGGTGCTGCGCCGCCTTGTGGGGGCATATATCCAGCTCAGCCGGAACACGCCGCTGCTGGTACAGCTGTTCTTCATCTACTACGGCCTGCCGAAGGTGGGCATCAAGACCAACGCAGAGATCTGCGGCATCGCGGGTCTGGCGTTTCTGGGCGGCAGTTACATGGCCGAAGCCTTCCGCAGCGGGCTGGAGGCCATCGAGCCCATCCAGACCGAGAGCGCGTACAGCCTGGGCATGACCCGGCTGCAGACGCTGCGCTACGTCATCCTGCCGCAGGCGGTGTCCACCAGTGTGCCCGCCTTCATGGCCAACGTCATCTTCCTGCTCAAGGAGACCAGCGTCTTCAGCGCGGTCAGCCTGATGGATCTGATGTTCACCGCCAAAGACCTCATCGGCCTGTACTACAAGACGCCGGAGTGTCTGTTCCTGCTGGTGGTGTTCTACCTCATCATCCTGCTGCCGGTGTCGCTGCTGGGCAGCTGGCTCGAAAGGAGGGTGCGCTATGCTGGATTTGGGTCTTGAGGTCCTGTTCAAGGGCAAAAACCTCATCCGTCTGCTGGGCGGTCTGGGCGTGGCGCTCAAGATCAGCGCCGTGTCCGTCCTCATCAGCCTGCCGCTGGGCATCCTGCTGGGTGTGCTGATGACCTTCAAAAATCCCATCCTGAAAGCCATCCTCCGGGTGTATCTGGAGGTCATCCGTATCATGCCCCAGATGGTGCTGCTCTTTCTGGTCTACTTCGGCACCACCCGCGCTTTCGGGTGGGACCTCTCCGGCGAGACCGCGTCGGTCATCGTCTTCGTGCTGTGGGGCACCGCCGAGATGAGCGACCTGGTGCGCGGGGCGTTGATCGCCATCCCGAAGCACCAGTACGAGAGCAGCGAGGCACTGGGCCTGAGCCGGGTGCAGACCTACTGGTACATCATCATCCCCCAGACCGTGCGGCGGCTCATCCCGCTGTCCATCAACCTCATCACCCGCATGATCAAGACCACCAGCCTTGTGCTGATGATCGGCGTGGTGGAAGTGCTCAAAGTGGCCCAGCAGATCATCGAGGCGAACCGCATGGCCAGCCCCAACGCCGCCTTTGGCATCTACCTGACGGTATTTTTGCTGTATTTCCTCGCCTGCTGGCCCATCAGCCTGCTGGCGGGCTATCTGGAAAAGAAATGGAAGTGACCCGGACATGTCAGAACCGATCTTGACCGTGGACCATCTGGTGAAAAGCTACGATGGTCAGACGAACATCCTGGATAACGTAAGCTTTGGCGTTCAGCCCGGCGAGGTCATCGTCGTGGTGGGACCGTCCGGCTGCGGCAAGAGCACCCTGCTGCGCTGTCTGAACGGATTGGAGCCGGTGCAGGCGGGTCGGGTGCAGCTGGGCAGTGAGACCGTCGCCTACGGCGGCAAGAATCTGGCGGCCCTGCGCCAGCGCATCGGGATGGTGTTCCAGAGCTACGAGCTTTTTCCACACCTGACCGTGCTGGACAACATCCTGCTGGCTCCGACCAAAGTGCAGAAGCGCCCCAAAGCTGAGGTGCAGCAGGAGGCCGAAGCTCTGCTGGACCGCGTGGGCCTGCTGCAAAAAGCCAAAAGCTACCCGCGGGAGCTTTCCGGCGGCCAGAAGCAGCGCGTTGCCATCGTGCGGGCGCTGTGTATGCACCCCGAAATTCTGCTCTTCGACGAAGTGACCGCCGCCCTTGACCCGGAGATGGTCCGTGAGGTGCTGGATGTCATGCTTGACCTGGCCCGCGAGGGCAAAACGATGGTCATCGTCACCCACGAGATGCAGTTTGCCCGTGCCGTCGCGAACCGTGTGCTTTTTCTGGATGGAGGCCGCATCGTCGAGGAGGCCCCGCCCGCACAGTTCTTTGACCACCCGCAGACCGAACGTGCAAAGAAGTTCTTGAACACCTTCACGTTTGAGGCAGTGAAGTGACCGCGCACTCATTTTTCAGACTGAGAGGTTCCAAGCCAGCAACTGCAACTGTGTGCAGTTCAGATAAATCATATGGGAAAGTCATCATAAAGCAAAGGAGAACAAACGATGAAATCCAACAAGATCACCCGTCGTTCCTTCCTGCTGGGCCTGGGGGCCGCAGCAGCTGCCAGCGCACTGACCGCCTGCGGTGGTTCGTCCAGCTCCACGGCGGCTTCCGCTTCCGGTTCCGCTGCGGGCAGCGACACCGTTTACCGCACCCTCGATGAGATCAAGGCCGACGGCACCGTGAACATCGGCGTCTTCTCGGATAAGAACCCGTTCGGCTATGTGGATGAGAACGGTGAGTATCAGGGTTACGACGTCTACTTTGCCAACCGTCTGGGCGAAGATCTGGACGTGGAGGTGAACTTCGTCTCCACCGAGGCCGCCAACCGCATCGAGTATCTGCAGACCGGCAAGGTGGACATCATCCTCGCCAACTTCACCGTCACCCCGGAGCGCGCCGAGGAAGTCGATTTCGCCCTGCCCTACATGAACGTCGCACTGGGCGTCATCTCGCCGGACAGCAACGTCATCACCAGTCTGGACGACTGGAAGGCCGACGACCAGATGATCGTCATCTCCGGCACCACGGCGGAGACCTATCTGGTCAAGAACTACCCCAATATCCCGCTTCAAAAGTACGATTCCTACGCCACGGCCAAGAATGCACTGGAGAACGGCAACGGCGTGGCATGGGCCAATGACAACACCGAGGTCATTGCCTTCGCCAAGCAGAACCCCGGCTACACCGTCGGCATCCCCTCGCTGGGCAGCGCCGACACCATCGCCCCGGCTGTCAGCAAGGGCAACACCACCCTGCTGGACTGGATCAACGAGGAGATCACCGCGCTGGCCGATGAGCAGTTCTTCCACAAGGACTACGAGGAGACCCTCGTGGATACCTACGGTGCCGACTACGAGGACGAACTCGTCGTCGTAGGCGGCGTCGTGAACGCATAAACTGAGCCAAAACAACAGCCCCCGTGCCAAAGCACGGGGGCTGTGTGCGTTCCGGGGAGAGGAATCACTCGACATCCTCATATTCCGGGGCGTTCTCTTCTTCGTCGAGGTCCTCGGCGTGGATGCGGTCATGCAGACGCTGGCGGAACTCCTGGGCAGGGATGCCGCTCTGGTTCGGGGTCAGGTCGGGGGCAGGGTTGCCGTCCGGCAGGTGGGCACCGAACGCAGGCACGAAGAAGAACTTGCGCACAACGAAGATGAGCGCGATGGCACCCACGCTGAGCAGGTTCTCAACGGCGGATTCGTGGCCGACCACCATGTGGCGGGCGATGGCGTAGAGCAGCACTTCCAGGCTGCTGCCGGGGCTGTGCTTGGCCAGCATCTTGATGAACTCGATGCCGATGACGATGTCCAGCGCCCGTTCCAGAAATGTGCGGATCTCTGCATCGTTGCCGTCGAACAGCAGGCCGGGCATCCATTTCAGCAGCGGCACGATGCTGAACAGCAGGCCGATGAGGACCAGCCCGGAGAGCGTGATCTCCAGCAGGGTGGATGCCTGGATGATGTAGTTGCGCAGCGCGGTGCGGCCGTGGCTTTCCACAGGGTGGTTGTGGGGTTTGAGCATGGTTCATTCTCCTTCGCATCTTCACGTCTTGCGGCAGATCTGGCCGAGACTGCCAGACTTTTCTTCATTGTAGCAAAGAATGGAAACGAAGTCAAACGAATGGAACACGCGAGTAAAAATTATTGGGCGGCCACATAGCCGGACTTCTGGATGCAGGCGCGGCCTGCGTCGGTGGAGAGCCAGTCGTAGACCTTGCGCTCCGGGGTGTCGGGGCCGGAATCCTGCCGGACTGCGGCATAAAACTCGTTGCACAGGGGGTAGCTCTCGTCCGCGATGGTGTCGGGCGAGGGGGTCACGCCGTCCACGGCCAGCAGCCGCAGGCCGGGCTTGGAGTACATCTGGTCGATGTAATAATACACCGAGAAGCCAATGGCGTTGGCGGTGTTGTTGTATTCGGCAATGCTGTCCACCAGCCCGCCCATCTCCGTAGGGGCCAGCTCGGTGGGGGCGTCCATCAGCTCGCCGCCCTGAATGAGCAGCTTCTGGAACAGGGTCTGGCTGCCGGAGTCCTCCCGGCGCTGGAAGGCCACGATGTCGGCATCCTCGCCGCCCACGTCCTTCCAGTTGGTGATCTTCCCGGCGTAGATGTCCCGGAGCTGCTGCCGGGTCAGGCTCTGGACGGGGTTGTCCTCGTTCACGATGAAGACCAGCGCATCCCGGCCAATGGCTTTCTGGTCCAGCGGGGCACCATCGGCCTTCAGCTCTTCCTTGACGGACTCCGGGGCCTCGTAGGCGATGATGAGCCGGGTGCCGTTCTCGGTGTCGCCGTAAAGGCCCAGGTTCCGCCAGGCCCAGGCGGTGGTGTTGGTGGTCACGGCGCTCTGGGCCGTTTCCAGGTCCAGGCCGGTGGTGTCGGCCATGATCTGCGCGATGAGCGGGATGCAGGCCGTGGAGCCGTCGGTGATGGGAAACTCGTCCTCGGTGAGGATGGGCGCTGCGGGCACTTCGCTGGCGGAAGAGGCGGGCGCTTCGGACGAAGCGGCACTCGATGCCGGTGCGCTGGAAGCAGCCTCTCCGCAGGCAGTCAGCAAAGCGGCAGAGGAAAGAGCGCCCAGCCCCAGCAGGAAGGAACGGCGGGAAATTTTAGTCTGTTTCATGGTGAAACCCTCCCTCAATAGAAGTAGTTGTTGGTCTCGTCGCTGGTGGAAGTGAAGATGCTCTGGCAGTAGACCCAGTGGCCCTCCACGTCCATCCAGCCGTAATCGAAGCCCTTGCGCGCCACGAAGACGCCCGCAGGCAGGGGCGCACTGCTGTTGTAGCGGGAGTACTCGCCGCAGTTGCCCAGCCCGGCCAGGACGACCGCGCCGTCGCTGTCCAGCAGGTCGTACAGCCAGGTGCTGCCGGGGCCGCGGTAGCTGATGGAGAAATAGAAGTCGTCCTCCGTGGCAGCCACGGGCCAGAGGTAGCCGTCGAAGTCGTCGCCGTAGCGGGCGGTGAGGTCGGCCATCGAAAGGGTCTTGCTCAGCGTCGGCCCGGCGAGGGTCAGGGTGGTCACATCGTAGTTGTCGTTGTCGTACTGGCGCAGGTTGACCCAGCCGCCGCCCTGGTCGTAGGGGTCGATGCGGTGCAGCGCTTCCAGCGGCGCAACCGTCGTGTCGGTCCGGATGGCACCGGTGTCCATATCGTAGACGCGGAGGGTGCCGTCCCTGGCGTAGATGTCCAGCGTGTTGGTACCCAGAGCCATGTCGTAGAGGTCGAGGGTGTCGCCGGTGGTCAGGTCGTAGAGAACATAACCGCCCTCCCGGTAGAGCACGGTCACGCCGGGCGCGTACCCGCTGATGGAGTCGTCAAATTCGCACAGCACGGTGCTGGTCATGTCGCTGACCAGATCCACGAGCTGATACTTGCCCTCGTCGGTCCGGAAGCTGGCAAGGCCCGCGTGGAGATAGGTGACAAAGCCATTCCGCTCCTCGCCGGTGGCCGCATTCAGCAGGGAAGTAGACTCCAGGCTTGTGCCGTCCGCGTTGTAGGTGTCGATCTCCACCCAGTCGGCGGGGGCCAGCGGGTCGTCGATCCCGGCGGAAAGGCGGTACAGCAGGCTATGAAAGTTCTGGTAGACCACGGTGCCGTCCTTTTCCTGGATCTGAACGGCAGCGTACTGGTAGAGGTCGTCGTTCTCTTCATCGGGCGCAGCATCGCCGGGGGCATAGAGGCCAAAGGCCAGCCGGTCGCCCGCCACAAGGCAGGTGTAGGCGTTTTCAGGCACGGGGTACTCAGTGCCCGAAGCAAAGTCCAGCACCCGCACGTCGCCCGCTGCATGGTCGTGCAGGGGCGAATAGGCGAAGCTGGTGGGTGTGGTCAGAACGAGCACACCGCCGGAAAGGCGGACGTCGTATTCGCGGTCAAAGGTGTAGAGCGCCTCACCCGTCCGGTCGAAGATGCCGCTGCGCCGCCCGGCGGCGGTGTCCGGGTCAGACCAGGTGCAGACGAACCAGTTCGTCTCGCCGGTCTGGCTGTCGGTCAGCAGATAGGACGTCTCGCTGGCAGGGGACTGGTGTACCACCTTGTCGCCGCAGAGGATGGTGTTCCCGCCGAGGGAGTCATAGCTGGAGAAGAGCCGCAGCCTGCCGTCCCGCAGGGAGGAGGCGTCGTATTTGGGCGGTTCCTCCTCCTGCTGGGGATGGGACACGGGCCGGGACGGCGTGGGCAGCAGCGAACAGGAGGTGAACACCCCCGCCGCCAGTGCCAGGCCCGCTGCCGCGCAGCCGATGCGGAGTAGATTCTGTTTCATAATGCAGTACCTCACAGGTCACAGGGACGAAATGCGGATGGGCTTTCCCATTTGATTATAATACGAAACACCCGGACATTCCATTGCATTGGAACATTTGGGCACGGTTACAATTTGGTTACGGCCGAAAGTTCAGTCGAAGTTTGCAAAAGCAGATGAAAAGCGGATGCTTTTTGGTCAAAGTGCTAAAGGAATGTCGAAATCCTTGTAAAAAATTACGACAAGTGGTATAATTTAACAAGACAAAAAGATCGATTTGTTTGTGAGAAAAACGTTTGGAGGGAATTATCATGAAAACTGTTGCACAGACTGTGATCGAAGCAGATCGTTTTTACACCATCGCTGCCCGCACCGGCAGCGTCATCGAGGCGGCTGCTTCCACGAAGAACGAGGAGACCGTTCGTCTGGGCAAATACGACCACAAGCCCGAACAGGAGTGGGCGTTCATCCGCGTGGGGGATGGTGTCTACCGCATCCGCAACCGCGCTTCCGGCAAGCTCCTCGACCTGATGATGACCGGCACCGCCAACGGCACCTGGCTGCATCTGTGGGAGGATGTGGGCGGCACGTCCCAGATGTGGACCGTGGAGCCTACCCCCGCCGGCACCGTCCGCCTGCGCTCTTCCTGGGCCAGCGGCAAGTGCATCGACACCGTGGGCATGGGCGTCTCCGATGGCGCACAGCTGCAGATCTGGCAGGAGACCGCCGGGGAAGACCAGCTCTGGACCATCTCCGAGGTGAAGGACCGCGCCAGCGCAAAGCGCACTGCCAAGAAGGACGAGCCCGCCGCCGCTCCCGTTGAGGAGAAGGTCGAAGTCAAGGCAGAGGAGAAGCCCGTAGAAGCCGCTCCTGCGGTCGAGGCCCCCAAGGCGGAAGAAGTCAAGGCAGAGCCGGTCAAGGCGGAAGAGAAGCTCGCAGAGGCTGCTCCTGCTGTTGAGGAACCCAAGGCCGAGGAAGTCAAGGCCGAACCGGCTAAGACAGAGGCAAAGCCCGCAGAAAAGGCTGCCCCCGCAGCGGTCAAGGCTCCGGTCAAGAAGCCTGCTGCCCGGAAGACCAGCCGCGCCGCCCGCAAGAAGGCTGCTGCAAAGAAGTGACCCTCTCAGGCATCGCGCAGCGATGCCAGCTCCCCCAAAGGGGGAGCCACTGGCGCGCTGGTTTTGGCTGTGCCGGGATGAACAAAGCGTAATAAAACCATAAACGAAAGTGCTCCGCTGTTTCGATCCACAGCATCGCTCCCATCGCTCTTTGTCAGAGCATGGGACAGATGCCGCTGGTCTTGACAGCGGAGCACTTTTGTTTACGATATCAGAATACCTTCAGCAGTCAGCAGGGGTTGCCCGACCTGCCAAAGGCTCCCCCTTTGGGGGAGCTGTCTGCGCAGCAGACGGAGAGGGTATCACACATTCATCATGCTGCGCTGCGCGGCGGCACGGAACTGGAGAGCTGCTGCGATGAAGCCCTTGAACAGGGGATGTGCGCGGTTGGGGCGGCTCTTGAACTCCGGGTGGAACTGGGCACCCAGATGGAAGGCGCGGCCCGGCAGCTCCACGGTCTCGACCAGACGGCCGTCGGGGCTGGTGCCGGAAATGACCAGACCCTTTTCCTCCATCTCGCTGCGGAAGTCGTTGTTGAACTCGTAGCGGTGGCGGTGGCGCTCCCAGATCTCCGGTTCGCCGTAGCACTCGGCCATCTTGGTGCCGGGCTTGACGGTGCAGGGGTATTTGCCCAGGCGCATGGTGCCGCCCTTGGGGATGTTGCCCTGCTGGTCGGCCATCAGCGCGATGACATTGTGCTGGCCGTCCGGGGTGAACTCGCTGGAGTTCGCATCGGCGTAGCCCAGCACATTGCGGGCAAACTCCATGACCATGATCTGCATGCCCAGGCAGATGCCGAAGTAGGGCACATGATTCTCGCGGGCGTACTGTGCGGCCTGGATCATTCCCTCGATGCCGCGGTCGCCGAAGCCGCCGGGCACGATGATGCCGTCCACATCGGTAAAGGCTTCCTTGCAGGCGGCCTGGTCGGTCAGGTCTTCGCTCTCGACCCAGCGGATCTCCACCTGGCTGTCGTTCTCAAAACCGGCGTGGTAGAGGCTCTCCATGACGGAGAGGTAGGCGTCGTGCAGCTTGACATACTTGCCCACCAGCGCGATGGTGCAGGTCCTGCTGCGGGTGGCAATGCGGGAGACCACCTGCTTCCACTCGGTCAGGTCGGCAGGGGGAACGTCCAGCTTCAGCTTCTTGACCACCACATCGTCCAGACCGTTGGTGTGGAGCATCAGCGGGCACTGGTAGAGGCTGGGCATGGTCAGGTTCTCGATGACGCACTCCGGCTGCACGTTGCAGAAGGTGCTGATCTTGCGGCGGATGTCGCCGCCCACGCTGCCGTCGGCACGCAGGATGATGATGTCGGGGTTGATGCCCATGCCCTGCAGCTCCTTGACGGAGTGCTGTGCAGGCTTCGATTTGTACTCGTCCGAGCCGGAGATGTAGGGCACCAGCACGACGTGGATGTAGCAGCAGTTGTCGCGGCCCTGCTCCAGGCCCACCTGACGGATGGCCTCCAGGAAGGGCTGGCTCTCGATGTCGCCGGTGGTGCCGCCGATCTCGGTGATGACCACATCGGCCTCGGTGGAGGAGGCCAGGTTGTAGATGTAGCTCTTGATCTCGTTGGTGATGTGGGGGATGATCTGGACGGTCTGGCCCAGGTATGCGCCCTGGCGCTCCTTGTTCAGCACGTTCCAGTAGACCTTGCCGGTGGTCAGGTTGGAGTATTTGTTCAGGTTCTCGTCGATGAAGCGCTCGTAGTGGCCCAGGTCGAGGTCCGTCTCGGTGCCGTCGTCGGTCACGAAGACCTCGCCGTGCTGCAGCGGGCTCATGGTGCCGGGGTCCACGTTCACATAGGGGTCGAGCTTCTGGCTGGCGACCTTCAGGCCGCGGCACTTGAGCAGACGGCCCAGCGAAGCGGCCGTGATGCCTTTGCCCAGACCGGAGACGACGCCGCCGGTGACGAAGATGAATTTTGCCATAAAAATGGTCCTCCTCTATCTCGTTTGATTCTGATACTTTTCCCAGAAGCTCCCTTTGGCACCGCGCAGGCGATGCCGCCGCCTTCCCAGAGGGGGCTGTCTGCGAAGCAGACTGTGGGAAGCTCGTTTTCCGACATAAAATTATAATCCTAATCCTCGTAAGAATCAAGGATTTCTTGTGCGATCTCGGCACGGTCGCGCCGGGTGTCCATGGCCCGCTTTTCGATCAGGCGGTGGGCGTCGGCCTCGGTCATGCCTTCCCGCTCGATGAGGCAGCATTTGGCGCGGCTGACCAGACGCACCTGCGCGATCTTTTCCTGCATTTTGGCGTTTTCCTGCCGCAGGCGCAGCAGGCGGTGGTTGCTGGCTGCTGCCATGTGGATGGCCTGCAAAAACAGCGTGTTCGAGAACGGCTTGCTCAAAAGCAGCACGCCCTCGTCGCTCATGGAACCCAGCAGCTGCTCGGCCGCAGCGGCCTTGGCCAGAAGCACCACGCCCGCGTCGGTCTTTTCCACGGCGGCAGCGCACAGCTCATGGCCAAACTCATCGGGCAGCGGCGCGTTGACCACGATGAGCTCAAAATCCGATTCTAACATCCTGCGCCGGGCCTCGGCTCCGCTTGGCACGATCAGAGGCCGGGGGTATCCCAGCTCCGCCAGCCGTGCCGAGATATACTCGTTTGAGCTGGCTCCGGCGCTGACGATCAGAGCACGTCCCATTCGGAATCGCTCCTTTCCTTTTCCCTCTCTTTTTCCGGTAGCTTACCGCTCAGATGGCGTTGAAGTAGTGGATGCGCTCGTACTCCGCCGGGTCGGCGGCATTCTTCAGGGCAGCGCAGCGCTTCAGCTCCTCCTCGTAGTAGCGGTGAGAAAGCTCCTCCGGCAGCACGGTGCGCAGGAAGTCACTCTCCTGCGCGGCCTGCACGGCTTCTTCCAGAGTGGAAGGCAGCTTTTCCAGCCCAAGGCCGGCGGCCACGGCGGGGTCGAACAGATTCTTGTTGATGGGGGCCTGCAGCTCCAACCGGCGCTCAATGCCGTCCAGACCGGCGGCCAGGATGAGGCCGATGGCCAGATACGGGTTGCAGGCGGGGTCCGGGCTGCGCAGTTCCATGCGGCAGTTGTCGCCCTGCACCTGCGGGATGCGCACGAGCTGGCTGCGGTTCTGGCGGCTCCAGCTCACGTATTTGGGGGCCTCGTCGCTGCCAAAGCGGAGGTAGCTGTTGGGCAGGGGATTGGTGAAGACGGTCAGCGCGCGGCTGTGTGCCAGCACACCGGCCATAAAGCTGCCCGCGATGCTGTCGGGCGCGATGTCGCCCTCGAACAGGTTCCGCCCGTCCATGCAGAGCGAAAGGTTGATGTGCAGCCCGCTGCCGGCCTGGTCGGCCAGAGGTTTGGGAAGGAAGCTGGCGTGGATGCCGCTGCGCATGGCCACGGCCCGCACGATCTGCTTGAACATCATCACGTTGTCGGCGGTCTTGAGCGGGCCTGCATAGTGGCAGTCGATCTCGTTCTGGCCGTTGCCGCTCTCGTGGTGGCTGTGCTGGGGGCTCATGCCCATCTGCTCCATGGTCAGGCAGATGTCGCGGCGCAGGTTCTCGCCTGCGTCCAGCGGGGCCACGTCGAAGTAACCGCCGAAGTCGATGGGGACGCGGGTGGGGCGGCCATGGTCATCGTTCTCGAACAGATAGAACTCGCACTCGGCCCCCACGTTGCAGGTCAGCCCCAGCTTGCGGAAGCGGCGGCTCATCTGGCGCAGGAACCCCCGGCAGTTGCCGCCAAAGGGGTCGCCGTCCGGCCGTTCCACGTCGCAGAAGAACTGCATCACCCGGCCCTCGGTGGGGCGCCAGGGCAGGATGGTCACGGTGGAGAGGTCGGGCCGGAGCACCAGGTCGCTCTCTTCCACCTTCATGAACCCGGCAATGGAGCTGCCGTCGAAGCAGACGCCGTCCTCCAGCGCCTTGGGCAGGTCCCCGGCCAGCACGGCGATGTTCTTCTGTGTGCCGAAGATGTCGCAGAAGGCGAACCGCACGAATTTGACGTTGTTGTCCTCCACAAAATCCAGGATATCCTGTTGGGTCGTATAGCTCATAAGGATGATCTCCTCTCAAGAAAAACGCCTAAAGGCCTGCCCTCGCAAAAGAGCAGGTCTTTAGGCTGGTGTAAGAAATAGGAAAAGGAGAATGGCGAATGAAGTTCGACAGCCTAAGATGCTTTATGAAATGCGCTGGTAGATCAGACGTAGTAGAGCATCTTGCTGTAGCTGGGCAGAGGCCAGTAGTCCTCGCC
>ERZ1034976.2363-NODE-2363-length-12975-cov-4.117647_pt1 | contig 12975 bp, 6 predicted proteins | sample MGYA00520623_ERZ1034976 | MGnify/ENA primary metagenome ERZ1034976 (study PRJEB33766, sample SAMN09781774) | gut metagenome | biome: gut microbiome | host: Homo sapiens | place: Madagascar | study: EMG produced TPA metagenomics assembly of the PRJNA485056 data... | reverse complement strand
CTTTAGCGGCGCGGGGGTGGGGCTGTATATATATATTATGAATTACGTAGTAGGTCTGGGCGAGGCACTATGGGATGTGCTGCCCGAAGGAAAAAAGTTGGGTGGAGCACCTGCCAACTTCGCGTTTCATGCCGGACAATTTGGTCTTAACTCAATAGCAGTAAGCGCCTTGGGTGAGGATAAGCTGGCCGAAGAAACCATTCAGCAACTGGAAGAAAAGAAACTGCAGTATTGCATGCCACGTGTGCCCTACCCCACAGGCACCGTACAGGTAGAACTTGATAGCGAGGGTATTCCTACCTATGACATCAAAGAAAACGTGGCTTGGGACAACATTCCGTTCACCGAAGAGGTGGAGGCCATTGCCAAGAACGCACGTGCCGTGTGCTGGGGTTCGCTGGCACAGCGCAACGTGGTGAGCCGTAATAGCATATACCAGTTTCTTGACGCTACCCCTAAGGACTGCATGAAGATTTTTGACATCAACCTTCGTCAAAACTTCTATACTAAAGAGGTGATATGCGAGAGCATGAAGCGCTGCAACGTGCTGAAGATTAACGACGAAGAGCTGGTGCTCATTGGCCGCATGTTTGGCTATCCAGGCCTTGATATGGAGAACAAGTGCTGGCTTATCTTGGGCAAGTATAACCTTGATATGCTGGTGCTGACCTGTGGCACCAACGGCAGCTATGTGTTTACACCGGGCGAGATGTCGTTCCAGCCCACACCTAAGGTAGAGGTGGCCGACACCGTAGGCGCTGGCGACTCGTTTACAGGAACCTTCTGCGCCTCTATCCTGGGCGGCATGTCCGTGGCCGATGCTCACCGTCTGGCTGTGCAGGTAAGCGCATACGTGTGCACACAAAATGGCGCTATGCCCGAACTGCCCAGCGCTGTAAAGAGCGGCGAATGGGCTAAGTAAAGACGAAGATTGTTAAAAGAGAGAGAGATAAGAGTCGGTGCTATACGTGTTTAGGTCTGCACTTGTGTAAAGTGAAGAAAAGGAAAGACACGACAACACCGAACAACAAAAGGACGACAAGAACAACATTGTTTTCTCACTTAATATATAAGTATGACAATGTTGTTTTTGTTGTCCTTTTGTTGTTTTATATTGTCTCTTGTTGTTATATATTTTCTCTTGTGTTTTTATGTTGTTGTGTCTTCGATTATGTATAAAAAGCGTTACTTTTTAAACAGGCTGCGCACCACAAACCATGCATGCATAATAACGGTGGGCACGAAGCCATAGTGGTGGGCCATAACGTGGAAACGCTCTTTGAGCGAGGCGCGATGATTAGTGGTGGTCATGCCACCATCAAGAAAGTTTACCACCACAGCGCCCACATTGCGCATGGGCAAATGGCGACGACGTGCCAAACGCATGATGCGTATGCACCAATCAACATCGGCCGAGAAACGATAATGCAGGTCGTAAGGGGTGACCTTGGCCAGATCAGTACGGGCGTAGAAGGCTTGGTGGCATACCAGCATGCCTTTCATAAACGACCGCCAGGTGAGACGACGCGGAGGCGACAGGCGACGGTGGCGAAGGAAGCGTCCCTCGTCGTCAACCACATCGGTGTCGCCATACAGCACGGCAGGAGGCTCTTCGCCCTCGCCCACACTCTCGGCCACCAGCTCTAAGGTGTCGGCCGAGGGGAAGGTGTCGCCAGCATTTAAGAACAGCACATATTGGCCCGTAGCTCGCTGTATGCCTTTGTTCATGGCGTCGTACAGTCCGCGGTCGGGTTCGCTCTTTACGCGCACCTCGTGGCACCAGTCTTCGGCATCGCTTTTCTGCTTATAGGCTTCAACCATATCCAGTGTGGCATCGGTCGAAGCGCCGTTGACAATGATATGTTCAACATGACTATATGTTTGCTCCAGCACGCTGTCGAGGGTGCGTTGCAGTACGCTCTCGGCGTTATAGGTGCAAGTGATAATTGAAAATACTACCATGAAAAAGAATTATATTCGATACGTTTTCTGTGCTATCATTTCGTTATATACCTCGATATATTGCGAGGCCACGGCCGACTGCGAATAGGTTGTCTCGACCTTGCGTCGAGCGGCGGCCGACAGGGCTCGCGCATCGGCCTCGTCAAGCACCCATGCCATGCCTGCAGCCAGGTCGGCCACATCTTTAAAATTGGCCACATAGCCATTCACGCGGTGGTCAATCATCTCGGGTATGCCGCCCACCTTAAAGCCTACACAGGGCACGCCACAGGCTAACGACTCCATGATGGTATTGGGCAGATTGTCTTCGAGCGAGGGCAGCACAAACACGTCGGCGGCGGCATACACCGAGGCCATCTGTCGTTCGTCGGTAACAAAGCCCACGGCATAGGTGGGCACGTGCAGCAAAGAGGCAATGCTCTCGCTGTTACGGCCAATGGCTGCCACACAAGTATTGTTAGCAAAATGAGGGTTGGCATCGGCCAAGCGGTTTACGGCCTCAACAAAATAGTTGGCGCCCTTGCGGTCGTCGTCTACGCGGTGTGCTACAAACAAGATGATGCGGCGGTCGGTGGGCAACTGGTTTTTCAATCGGGCCTCGGCCTTATCGGTGGGCGCAAAGAGGCGCGTGTCGATAGGGTTAGGAATGGCCGTGATGCGTTGCCCCTTCATCAGCGCGCTCTGTCGGGCTTGCCCTTCGAGCCATCGGCTGCAGGTAATAAAATGAATGTTGGCATTGTGATACAACGCCTTTTTGCGGTTCCACACCTTGCGCGAGAGGTCTTCTTTTCCACCACCGCGAGGCAACAAGCGGCAGTTGTGACACCCTGTGCGGAACGAGGGGCACTGGCGAGCATAATGGCATATTCCCGTGGCCGTCCATAAGTCGTGCATGGTCCACACCACAGGCTTTCCGCTGCGCACAATGCGCTTGATGTTGGCCAATGACAGCATGCCTTGGTTTATCCATGACAGGTGTATGAGGTCGGCCTCTTTAAACTCGCGCAAGCTGGTAATATCGGTTCCTGCGTTGGCAATATCAATGGCAAAGAGGTTGTGCCGCGAGAAGTGCAGATGACAGTATATCACGAAGCGTTCCCACAAGAAGTGTAGGCGTTGCAGCCAGGCATGCGGCAGTCCTACCACCGTGATATGGTCGGTAGTTTTCTTCATCACCAGCATTTTAGCTTTCACCCCATTGTTGTTGAGGGCCTCCATAAGGCGGTTGGCGGCCACAGCCGCTCCGCCCACGTTTTCGCTTGTGTTTACAATCAATATTCTCATTGTCAACGCACTATATGTATATATGTTTTATTTCAAATATTCGCTGAAGTCGGTCAAACGCATATCGCCCTTGTTCAGATAGGTATCGTGGAAGGCCAAGGCGGCACGCATATGTTGCGGCTCATGGCCCTGCGGAGCAATGCGTAAATATTCGCGCAACAGCGGCTTATAGTCGGGGTGCGCACAGCGTTCTATCACCTCTTGTGCACGGCGCATAGGGCCTTTGCCACGAAGGTCGGCCACGCCCTGTTCAGTAACGATAACGTCGACATCGTGCTCGGTGCTATCTACGTGGCAGCACATGGGCACAATGGCGCTAATCTTGCCGCCCTTAGCCGTAGAGGGTGTGTAGAAGATGCTGATTGAGCCGTTGCGCTCGTAGTCGCACGATCCACCTATGCCGTTCATCAGGCTCGATCCGCAAATGTGGCTCGAGTTTTCATTGCCATAGAGGTCGCACTCGAGGGCCGTGTTCATGGCGATAACGCCGAAACGGCGTATGAGCTCGGGTGCGTTTGACAGCTCGCTGGGGCGAAGTGTGAGATGACGACTGAAGAAGTCGATATTTTCATACACATGCTGTATGCACTCGTTGGTGCAGGTCATGGCGGCAGCCGACGCCTGCGATATCTTTCCTTGTTCTATCAGTTCAACCACAGCATCTTGCACCACCTCGCTAAACACCTCCATAGGGGGCAAGCCCTCACACTGTCCGATGGCTTTCATCACAGCATTGCCCGTGGTGCCCACACCGCTTTGTATAGGGAACATGGTGGGCGGAATATGTCCGGCCTTCATGTCGCTGAGGAAGAAGTCGACCACGTTTTGTCCGATACGTGTAAGGTCGGCATTGGGGTCGACAAAGCCACGCGCTTCTTCCTCGATATTGCTATCAATAACGCCCACAATCTTCTTGGGGTCAATCTCTACATAGTTGGTGCCTATGCGCTGTCCCACCGAAAGCAGGGGTATGGGCTGGCGGTGCGGATACTCAGCACACTCGTACACGTCGTGCAGCAGCTTGCTGTCAGGACTATGAAAGCGGTTCAACTCGATGATGATGCGCTTGGCCAGACGCACAATGGTGGGCACGATGCCCCCCGCGGTGGTAAGATAGGCGCGACACACGGTGGCGAACTCGTCAAGGTCGCTCACCTCGATGATGGCCCAGTCAATCTCGCCATAGAAGCCACGGCGCAAGCGTTCGGCCACATGTCCCAGGTGCATATCTTCATAGTCGATCTCGCCCAGGTTGGTATGTGTGCGGAAGTCTTTATTGGTAGAGAAAGGGCCACGAAACTTTATGGCATGCACATTGGCGAGGTCGCCCTCTAAGCTTTGGCAGCCCGATGCGCCTGTCACCAAGCTTATCTGATAGGGCTGTCCCTCGGCGTGCAGCCGCTCGGCCTTCTTCTTAATTTCTCTTATTACGGCCTTGGGTATGCCGTTAGGTGTGAAACCGCTGAAACCGATGGTAGCATCGTGCTCAATCATGGCCGCTGCTTCGGCGGCAGTAATGCGTGTATATGCCATAGTGTGTAAGATTGTTGTTTCTGGATGTATGATGTATAATGCCGGATATTGGCAAATCGTTGTTTACGTTAGCGGGCTAGCAGCCGTCCGTGGCGCGCCCTGCTTTCTTGTCGGGTACAAAGGTAGCGTTTTTTTCGGTAAGACAAGGGCTGCGGCCTCATTTTCTGCTGCATACAGACCCTGTTTGCCCCTGTGGCGCAGCGCCGGGCCTGTTGCGCGCCACAAGGTCAGTCCTCGTCTTGCATACCCCGGCGTCCCTCCTCGCGGCAGCGGTGCTGGTATTCGAGCGGTGTGCAGCCGAACTTCTGTGCAAACTGGGTGTAGAAGGTGCTACGGTTAGAAAATCCTGCCTTATACACTATCTCCTCTACCGTGAGCGTGGTGTGCGACAGCAGGCGGCGTGCACGTTCCAGACGCGTGGCGCGGATGATGGCGGTGGGCGTGTCGTGGGTGAAGGCGGCCAACTGCCGGTACAGGTTACGCGTGCCTATGCCCAACTGTCGGGCCACGAAGGTGGTGCTGAGCTGCGGGTTTGTGATGTTGGCGTTTATCACGGCCACGATGCGCTCCAGCAGTTCCTTCTCGTCCTTGTGCAACACATGGCCGTCCACCAGTTCGAAGGCGCTTGCCGATGTCTCGAAATATTCCTTCAGCACCTGTGCACGCTGCATCAGTCCCGACACTACCGACAGCAGGTCGGCCTCGTCGTAAGGCTCGGTCAGGCGCACATCGGCCCCCGTGATGGGAGCCAGGGCATCGGCCTCCGTGTCATCGCGCGAAGTGAGCAGCACCAGGGGCAGGTGAGCCGTGGAGCGGTGCCCCTTCAGCAGGCGGCAGAAGTCGACGGTGTCGGTATCGAGTCGCCGGGCACCCACCACCACCAGCTGAGGCTGGCGGCGCAGCAGCCACTGTCTGGCCGTGCCGGCAGAGCGGCACACCACGGTGTTGTAGCATGAGCCTAAGGCATCGGCCAGCATCCACAGCAGCTCGGCATGTCCGTGCACCACCATCACGTAGGGCAGAGAGGGTGCCTTCACGTGCTCGCCCTCGGCCACCTTGACGGGGTGGCCGAGAGCCTCGGCATGGCTGTGCAGCGCCGCCGGGCCGTGGCCGTGCAACATGGCGCGTGCCAGATCCTTCATGCGTTCGGCGTTGCTACTCACCACTGCCATGTATCGGCGCGTTTTCTCGTCCAGACTGGGCCACTTCAGCATCTGACGCACGGGGCCGTCGATGAGGGTGAGCGGCGTGCCCATCTCGCGGCTCAACTGCTCCATCTGCCGCACCTTACGACGGTGTGCCTCCAGCGTGCGTCGCTGCTCCTCACGCTCGCGTCGCCGTCGCTGCACCAGGCGGTACAGGCGCACGCCGCCCCATGCCAAGACCAGGGCCAGGAGGGCATAGCACCCCTTGGCCCAGGGCGAGGCCCACCAAGGCGGCAGCACGCGCACGGTGAGCGTGCGGGGTGCCGACACCACGGTGCCGTGCCGGTAGCGCACAGCCAGACGGTAGGTGCCTGGAGCCAGTCCGACCAGCGACAGCAGCGGTCCGCCCACGGTGCGGTGCCACAGGGTGTCGGTGCGGCCCATGCGGTATTCAAAGCTGTAGCCCGGGGCATCCAGATAGTCGATGGCAGAGAAGCGCAGCGACAGGTAAGTCTGATCGTGGGCTATGCTGATGGAGCGGGTGTCAGTGTCCGGAGAGGGACATAAATCGGAGCAGGAATGGGAGAAAGAGCCAAAATGGGGAAAAGGATGTGAATGGGCGAAATCATGCAGGGGCCGCAGCGTGGCGCCGTCATCAAGTCCCTCGAATAGCACGGGAGGCACGTAGGGGCGGTCGGGAGCGGCAGCATTCTCGTCTACGCACATCACGCCCTCGGTGGCACCAAAATAGCAGATGCCTGTGGCGGGGCAGCGCCAGGCGGCCCCGTCGGCCAGCTCCATCGGGGGCCGCACCTCATGGTAGCGGGTGGAGCCGTTCAGCAGGTCTACATGTAGCAGTCCGTGCGCCGTGGCGGCCCACAGCCCGTGGGCACCATCGGCCGTGATGGCCCGCACGGCCTGTCCCTCCAGGGCGGCCCGTCGGCTCAGGTTGCGCACGTGCAGGCGCCTGCCATGTCCCCGCACAATGTCCAGCAGTCCGGCCGATGTGCCCACCAACACATGTCCCGGTATGTCGGTGCATAAGGTATGCACGTCATTGGCAGCCGATGCCCGTGGCCGTACAAACAGCACATGGGTGAGCAGGGAGCGTCGCGTGTCCAGGCAGTACACGCCGTTCTCGCGGTTGGCCAGCCACAGCTCATGTCCCTGCTGGCGGATGGTGAAGAACTGCGCGAAGCCGGGTCGGCGGTCATCGTACAGCAGTTGCTGGCAGGATACTATCTCGGGTTCGCCCGCCGTGTCCTTCAGCCATATATGCAACAGCCCGTTCCAGTTCGACACGGCCCACAGCTCGTCAGGCCCCGTCTCCACCACATAGTGTATGCAGCGCACCATGGGCCACTGCCTGGGCCGCAGGCGGCACACGCGCTGCAGGCGGTAAGAATAGTAGTTCAGCCCTTCGCCCTCAGCCCCTATCCACAGCAGGCGGCGGTGTGCCGACGGCACGATGTTGAACACCATGTCGTGTCCTAACATGCTATTGGCCGTGGTATAGCGGGCCGACGGCCCATCGGTGGTGCGGGCACCGTCGTAGCGTAGCAGGCCGTTGCCGCGGGTGCCCAGCCACAGGTCGCCGTGAGGGTCTATATAGATGGCCCGCACGGCGGCCCCCGTCCAGCCGCTCTGGCCGAAGGACATGGGCAGAAAGCGGTAGCGGTCGTACACATACTGCAGCAGCCCCCCATCGGTGGCCATCCACACCAGAGGCTGCCGCCGGTCAGGCACGAGGGCGTTCACGCCCTCGTGCACGGGCAGCAGTTGCCGCGCCCCCGTGCGCAGGTCTATGGCCATCACGCCTCGCCCCTTGTAGGCCACCAGCAGCGTGTGCCCCATGCGCACCAGGCCGCCTATGCGCCCTGCCGCCGGAGCTGTGGGGCGAGCCTGGCACAGGCGGCGCAGGTGCAGGTCGGTGGCGGTGCGCTCGTATATGTTATAGGCCGTGTCGGCCACCAGTTGCTGTACGCCGTCCCAGTCGGCGGCATAGGCCAGGCAGGTGCCGGCCACCCTCATGCGCCGCACCAGACGTAGGCGCGTGGTGCCTCCTGCTGAGGTGCTGAGGGCAAACACGTCGGTACGCGAGGGCTGCGTCACCACCAGGCGGCGGAGCCCGTCTATCGCGAAGCCCCTGATGCTGTCGAAGCACACGCCGGGCAGGGGCGTAGGCACAAACTGCCGCCGGCCGTAGTGGTAATACAGGCAGCGGCCGTCGGCATTGGTGGCCAGCACGGTGCCGTCGGGGGCGGTGGTGCTGCGGTAGCTGCCGTTCAGTGCCGGATGATAGGCTATGCGGCCCGTGCGGGTGTCCAGGCAGTCCAGCCCGAAGTTGGAATGTATCCACAGCACACCGGGCAGAGTCTCGTGTACGCGCTCCACGATGTCGCCGCTTATCCGGTCGTGGCCGTCGCGTCCGGCCCGGTACACCTTCACGTGCCGCCCGTCCAGGCGGTTCAGACCCTCGTAGGTGCCCGCCCACATATATCCCTGCGCGTCCTGGTGCAGGGCATATACGGCCTGGCTCGACAGGCCGTCGGTCAGATCGATGGTGCGCACATAGCCGTGCCCCAGGCCCACAAAGGCCGACAGCAGGCTCATGGCAGATAAGATAAGTGTACCCAGCATCATAGTGGTATCTTCAGGTGTTCAGCATCGTTTTTTTACAGTTGTGCGTTGGGGCGGTTCAGCATTGCAAAAGTAATACTTTTCCGCCAACCCTTCATGGGTGGCGACCCACAAAATGAGGGCGGAAACGCAGAAAAAGCAGGCTTTTGCACAAATCTGTACATTTATTGCACAAATCTGTACAGTCCCTAACCCCCTTATACCTTTACCTTTGCACACGGACACCTGCCACACACCATCTGCCGGACACCCTCCCCTGGCCTCTGCTGTACAGAATTATGCACAACCGCCTGCCCATTATATTTAAAGGACAGGGTGACAGAAAAGGACAGGGCAACACTGCAAAAGAAAGGCAGAGCCGACACGACATGAAAAAATGACATCAATATCTAACTAAAAACAAAACACGATTATGAAGACATCAACGACAACCCTAATGCTGGCACTCTGCCTAAGCACCCTCAGTACGGCTACGATGGCCGACGAGGTAGGCAGCGTGACATCACCCGACGGACAGAACACGCTGGCCATCGACCGCTCTGACAGCGGACAACTCACCTACACCGTCACACGCGGCACGCACACCCTGGTAGCCGCCTCGCCCCTCGGCCTGGTGGCCCGGGAGGCGGACCTCTCGGCAGGGCTTGCCCTGTCGGCACACAGCACGCGGCCCATCAACGAGCAGTATGCCCTGCCCACGGGCAAGTGTGCCGTCTATCACAACACCTGCAACGAGCTCACCCTCATCTTCACCAAGAGCAGCCATACCCTGGCCCTGCAGTGCCGCGCCTACGACGACGGCGTGGCCTTCCGCTATGTGGTAAACGGCGACGAGCCCCTCACAGTGACGGCCGACAAGGCCGAGGTGAACCTGCCCTCGTTTGAGCGGTGCTGGGCACAGAGATACGTGACCGACTACTCGCAGCCCTACCCGGCCCGCTCATGGAGCGACTTGCAGGGCGTGAGCGACAACACCCGCAAGCTGTGCGTGCCCGCCCTGGTGAAGAGCACCGAGGGCGACGACTGCTGGGTGCTGCTCACCGAGAGCCAGGGCGACGCCCAGTTCTGCGCTTCGGCGCTGGTAGCGGGCGACACCACCCACCCCGGTTGCTTCAGCTTCGCCCTCCAGGACACACCCACCGTGGGCCCGGCTTTCACCACGCCCTGGCGCACCCTGTACATGGGCACGCTGGCAACGATAGTGGAGAGCAACCTCAACGACGACCTCAACCCTGCCACCTCACTCACCGACACCAGTTGGATACAGGCGGGCCTGTCATCGTGGGACTGGGGCGGCGAGGACGGACAGGAACGCCACGACCTGAACATCGTGAAAGACTATATCGACATGGCGCACAACATGCACTGGCCCTACTACACCCTCGACGCCGGGTGGGACGGCGCTCCCTATGCCTTGGCCGATGTCACGGCCTATGCCGCCTCGAAGGGCGTGAAAGTGTTCATCTGGAGTCACCAGAACCGCTTCCGCAACGACGAGGAGCAGATACGCTCCATCCTGTCCGAGTGGAAACGCCTGGGCTTTGCCGGCGTGAAGATAGACTTCTTCGAGGATGACCGCAAGGCCATGATGGAGAAATATGAGAAGCTGCTGAAGGTGGCCGCCGAACAACAGCTCATGGTGAACTTCCACGGCTGCACACGCCCGACGGGCCTGCGCCGCACCTGGCCCAACCTCATCACCAGCGAGGCCGTGTACGGGGGCGAGCAGTACTACTTCAACCACCTGGCCACCCCCGCCACGCACAACATCACACTGGCCCTGACGCGCAACGTGATAGGCGCCATGGACTATACGCCCGTGGAGTTTGCCCGCAAGGACGGCGTGCTGCGGCACCTCACCACCTGGAGCCACCAGGTGGCCCTGGCCACCCTGTACGAGAGCGGCATACAGACCATGAGCGACTCGCGCCAGAACCTCACCACCAGTCCGGCGGCTCCCCTGCTCGGTGTGCTGCCCGCCGCCTGGGATGAAACGCGCTGCCTGGAGGCCAGCCCCGACCAGTATGTCACCGTGGCCCGCCGCAAGGGGGACGACTGGTACGTGGCCTCCATAGCCAACGACGAGCGCGACGTGACGCTGCCCCTGCAGCAACTGCTGGGCGACGGCACCTACACGGCTCAGATATACAAGGACGGCACCTGCCCCTCCGACATTGCCTACGACGAGCAACCGGTGACGGCCGCCTCCACACTCGCCCTGCACGTCAAGGCTACGGGCGGCTTCACCGTCCGCCTCACCAAGACGCCGCACACGCAGCCTGCCTTCCAGCGCATCGAGGCTGAGGAGGGCACCGTGTCTGACGGCACCACCATCGACACCGATGCCGCCGGCCTGTGCTCGGGCGGCAAGATGGTGGGCTTCCTCGGGCAGGGACACACCGTGACCTGCACGGCACAGACTGCCGCCGACGGCACCTACCGCCTCACCCTGTTCTACATCACGCAAGACACCCGCCGCCTGTACATCCAGGTGAACGGGGGCGAGAAGGTGTACCACGAGCTGCAGGGCAACGGTTTCTCGTGGAACAGCGACGGCATGGCCATGCGCACCTTCAGCGTGCAGCTGAAGAAGGGCGACAATACCATCTGCCTGGGCAACGACGAGGGATATGCGCCCAACATCGACCGCATGGTGCTGTCGCCCGCCCCCACCTCGCACACGCTGGCCGTCGGCACGCTCACGCCGTGCACCGACGGTGTGTATGGTGCCGAGACCGACATCGCCCTCACCGTGACCAACCCTACCGACCAGCCCATCAGCGACGTGCAGCTGGCCTATCAGGTTGACGACCAGCCCGTCGTGACCGAGACGCTGCCGCTGCTGCCCGCAGCGCAGGCCACCGTCTACACCTTCGCCCACAAGGCCGACCTGTCGGCCATGGGCACCCACCGCCTGCGTGCCTGGACCGTGACTGACGACGCACGCCTGCTGGACGGCGACCTGGCCACGGCCTCGCTCTTCGCCCTGCCCGCCGGCGAGCAGAACGTGAGCGCGGCCAGCGCCGGAGGCACCATTCACAGCAAGAGTGCCCAGGTGAGCGACGGCGAGGGGGCCGACAAGCTGCTGGACGGCGACGACGCCACCAAGTGGTGCGACAATGCCTCGGCCGAGCCTTGGGTGGTGGTGGCGCTGCCACACGCCTGTATGGTGGGACACTTCCTGATACGCGACTGCAAGACGCGCGAGCAGGGTTTTCACAACCTGTCCGACTACAAGATATACGTGACTGCCGATGACGACCCCTCCACGGCCCTGTGGACGTGTGTGGTCGATGCGCAGGGGGCACAGGCCGACGACATACACATTCATGCCCTGCCGCAGCCCGTGGCCGCCCGCTACGTGAAGCTGGTGGCACAGCGTCCTGAGGGCGACAACGCCATACGCCTGTACGCCTTCGACGTGTACGGCACGTCCGCCGACACGCCCTCGGGCATCGGTGCCCCGACGGCCTCTGCCGCCACTTCTGCCACCGTGTACAACATGGCCGGACAGCGCATGGCTACCGCCACGCGCGGCCTGAAGCCTGGCGTGTATGTGGTGGATGGGAAAAAGATGGTGGTGAGATTTAAATAGAAATTTTCCCCCCCTACTCCATGTCAAACTGCGAGCAGTGCCATGCGAAGATGAAGGGGTAGAAGAAGCCCCTGATGGCGCCGCGCCAGCCGCGGGCGCGTGCTGGTGGGGGGGGTAACAGGGCGGCGCGGTGGCGCAGGCACAGGCGCAGCAGGGCGCGGTAGTTGCGCAGGCCGTAGGCGTAGGGCTGCCAGGTGGCCTTGCGCTGCCGTCCGCACACGGCTATGTTCTGCAGCAGGGCCACGGTGCCGTCTGTCGAGCGGTCGTCCTGCACGATGATCTCGTGTATGGGGTATGTCTGCGCCAGGATGCTGTCCATCTGCTCGCGCAGGTATTTCTCGCCGTTGTAGGTACACATCACCACGGCTACGGTGGGGTTCTTGGTTTCCATATCTTCTTCTCTCATCTTTTACCTTTCAGGAACTGCATACACTCCTCGAGGATGTGGGCGCCCGCCACGCGCATCACGCCGTAGTAGAGGGCGGCGGCCAGGGCCACGAGCGAGAACACGCTGATGATGGCCATCATGCCATAGTCGGAGGGTGCCAGCAGGCGCCCCAGGATGATGCCGAACAGCAGGCCTATGACCTGCTGCACCATCGTGTTCATGCCGCCCCAGAACAGTCCGCGGGCGGTCTTCTGTTTCAGTGTCTCCACAGTAGTATCGTTGTCATTTTCTGCTTGCAGTTGTTGCTTTTTCTGCTTGCAACGGTCTTTTTCCTTCTTGCGGTTGTTTTCCCCCTGCTTGCAACAGTTGCCGGGCAAGCCGTATTGCGTGCAAAAATACGCTTTCTTGCCGAAAGGGCAAAAGAAAGC
>ERZ1034976.2359-NODE-2359-length-12987-cov-78.303124_pt1 | contig 12987 bp, 10 predicted proteins | sample MGYA00520623_ERZ1034976 | MGnify/ENA primary metagenome ERZ1034976 (study PRJEB33766, sample SAMN09781774) | gut metagenome | biome: gut microbiome | host: Homo sapiens | place: Madagascar | study: EMG produced TPA metagenomics assembly of the PRJNA485056 data... | reverse complement strand
AGCAGGGCGTGCGGGGTCAGGCAGATCACCCGCTGCCGGGTGCCGGTCTGCTTCAGCTGCAATTGCTCCGGGGTGATTTCATCCATGTTGAAGGAATCGAACACCCTCGCAAAGCGTGCCTTGTCCACAGTAAGGGCGGCGGGGTGCAGCATTCTACCCTGCTGCGCCACCAGTTTGCCCTTTTTGTACACCTGCTCCACCGTGAACTGTTCCAGATTTGACAACACGATCAGGTCAGCGGTGTAACCGGGAGCTACCGCGCCGCTGTGCGCAAGACCGAAGTACTGGCACGGGACAAGGGTGCCCATCCGCACCGCTACCACCGGGTCTACCCCGGCGGCAATGGCCTTGCGGATGATATAGTCGATGTGCCCGCCCTGCAACAGGTCTCCGGGGTGCTTATCGTCGGTCACCAGCATACAGCGGCTGCAATAGGGCTCCCGGAACAGAGGCAGCAGGCTGTCCATGTTCTGGGCTGCGGTACCCTCCCGCACCATGATGTACTGTCCGCGCCGCAGCTTTTCCATGGCTTCATGGATGTCCGAGCACTCATGGTCGGACTGCACCCCGGCGGCGATATAGGCGTTCAGCTCCTCCCCGCTGAGGAAGGGTGCGTGGCCGTCGATTTTTTTGCCAGCGGCGGTGCAGTCGCAGATCTTCTGCAGGATCTTTTCGTCCGCGCGCACCGTGCCGTAGGAGTTCATCAGCTCCGCCAGCCCCAGTACCCGGGGCTGCTGATAGTAGGGGCGCAGCTGCTCCGCTTCCAGCACCGCGCCGGACTCATCCAGCCCGGTGGCAGGTACGCAGGAGGGCAGCATAAAGTAGACCGAAAGTGCCAGATTTTTGGTAGTCTCCAGCATAAAGTCCAGCCCCGCCGTACCGGCCACATTGGAGATCTCGTGCGGGTCGGTGACCACCGCCGTGGTGCCGTGGGGCAGCACCGCCTGTTCAAAGGCCGGGCCGCAGAGCATGGAGCTTTCAATGTGGATGTGCCCATCCACAAGCCCCGGGCAGACATACTTGCCCTGCAAGTCCAGCTCAGTCTCGCCGGTATAGTGTCCCACGCCAAGGATGACCCCCTGACGGATGGCTACATCGGCCTGCTCGATCTCGTTTGTGAACACGTTGATGACCCGGGCGTTTTTCAGCACCAGCTCTGCCCGCACGTCACCCTTTGCTGTCAGGATCTGCTGCTTCAAGGTTTCCATTTTCATAAGGGCCCCCTTGTCCTGCTTCTACTGTTAAAAACTTGCGTTCTTCTGCCGGAAATACTATTTTGGGTTTACATGGCGATCCAGCCCAAGGCGTTTGCCACCGAGCTTGCCAGAATGATGGCTGCAAAAATGGGGCACAGCCAGCGGATCATAAAATTGAACACCGGCTTGCGGCGGAACCGCTGACCGTCCTGCTCCACCTCCTGCGCGATCTGCTCCACGCCGATGACGCGGGACACCAGCAGGCAGGTGGCAATGGCTGCAATAGGCATCATGACCGAGTTGGTCAAAAAGTCGAAGAAGTCCAAGAACTGCATCCCGAACACGGTCACCCCGGCCAGCGGGCCGTAGCCCAGTGCCGACAGGCTGCCCAGTGCCACCATGATGGCGCCGATGAGCACGGTGGAGCGGGTGCGGTCCCAGCCCAGCTCGTCCTCAAAGGTGGAGACGGCGCTCTCGGTCAGGGCGATGGAGCTGGTAATGGCTGCAAACAGCACCAGCACAAAGAACAGCACACCCACCACAGTGCCCAGACCCATGCTGGCAAACACCTTGGGGATGGTGATGAACATCAGTGCAGGGCCGGCCTGCAGGGTGTCCGGGTCGCCGCCGGAGAAGGCGAACACCGCCGGGATGATCATCAGGCCTGCCATGATGGCAATGGCGGTATCAAACACCTCCACGTTCTCGGTGGACTCCTCGATGGAGACGTCCTTCTTCATATAGGAGCCGAAGGTGACCAGAATGCCCATGGCAATGGACAGAGAGTAGAACATCTGCCCCATGGCGGTGACCACGGTCATCCAGGAGAAGTTTTTGGGATTGGGCACCAGAAAATACTTCACACCCGCCAGTGCGCCGGGGCGGGTGACCGAGTACCCTGCGATGACCAGCGAAAGCACCACCAGCACCGGCATCATCACCTTGGAAACGCGCTCCACGCCGTTGCGCACACCGGCAAAGATAATGCCCAGCGTGAACAGGCTGAACAGCAAAAAGGCCAGTTCGGCCTGCAAGCCGTTGGTAATAAAGGCGGAGAAGTAGCCATCTGTCGCCAGATTGCTGCCGCGTCCGCACAGGTACTCGGCCAGATAGTGGATGACCCAGCCGCCGATGACCGAATAATACGGCACGATCAAAATGGGGATGATGGCGTTGATCCAGCCGCCGAAGCGGATGCCCTTGCCCTTGCCGAAGTGAGCATAGGCGCTGACCGGGCTTTTGTGGGTCATACGGCCCAGCGCGGTCTCGGCCACGATCATGGTATAGCCAAAGGTGACTGCCAGCAGAATATATACCAGCAGAAAAATGCCGCCGCCGTATTTGGCTGCCAGATACGGGAAGCGCCAGATGTTGCCCAGACCCACCGAAGCGCCTGCGGCAGACAGCACGAACCCGATCTTACCGGAGAATGCACTGCGTTTGTGTTGTTGTTCCATATTGTTAATCCTCTTTTCTTATCCGCTTTAAAAAATAAGCAGAACAAGTGTACCATATCTGCGGACAAGTAGCAAGGCAATAGCCAAAACTCCCCTGCCAAAGCCAGACGGCTTTAACAGGGGAGTTTGCGCATTGCTATTTTTTACAGCTTATGGTACTTGCGGTCCTCTTCCTCGTAGACGGGGTCGCAGGTCAGGTACATGCCCAGACGGTTCAGGGTGCTGCTGTCCACGCTGGAAAGCAGCACGGTGGAGTGCACATCGCAGCCCTTGAGGTTGGGCAGCTGGTGCATGGCTGCTGCGGCAAGCTCGCTGGAAGCCGCAGAGCTGGACAGAGCGATCAGGATCTCGTCGGTGTGCAGACGGGGGTTTTTGCCGCCCAGATAGTTGGTCTTGAGGGTCTGGATAGGCTCGATGGCAGCGGCGCTGACCAGATCCGTCTCCTGCGGGATGCCCGCCAGATACTTGAGCGCATTGATCAGGGCGCTTGCGGTAGCACCCAGCAGCGGGCCGGTCTTGCCGGTGATGACGGTGCCGTCGCTCAGTTCAATGGCAGCAGCCGGTGCGCCGCCGGTAGCTTCGCTGCGGGCGTGCGCCTGCTTTTCCACTTCCCGGGCCCCCATGGTCAGCCCGGCCTGATTCATCAGCAGTTCCAGCTTGTAGCGCTCGCTCTCCTTGGCGGTGCCGGTGATCTTCTGCTCGCACAGGCACTTGTAGTACCGGCGCACGATCTCCTTGCGGGAGGCTTCGCAGCAGACTGCATCGTCCACGATGCAGTTACCGGCCATGTTCACGCCCATGTCCGTGGGGGACTTATAGGGACTCTGGCCTGCGATCAGCTCGAACATGGCGTTCACCACCGGGAAGATCTCGATGTCGCGGTTGTAGTTCACGGTGGTCACGCCGTAGGCTTCCAGATGGAAGGGGTCGATCATGTTCACATCGTTCAGGTCGGCGGTGGCGGCCTCGTAGGCCAGATTGACCGGGTGCTTCAGGGGAATGTTCCAGATGGGGAAGGTCTCGAACTTGGCGTAACCGGCCTTGACGCCGCGCTTGTATTCATGGTACAGCTGGGACAGGCAGACGGCCATTTTTCCGCTGCCGGGGCCGGGCGCGGTGATGACCACCAGCGGGCGCTCGGTCTCAATGTACTCGTTGCGGCCGTAGCCCTCGTCGCTGACGATGCGGGCCACATCGTTGGGGTAGCCGGGGATCTTGTAGTGGCGGAAGGTGCGGATGCCCAGACTGTTCAGCCGCTTTTCAAAGGCTTCCACCTCGGCGGCGGCGGTGTACTTGGTCACGCACACACTGCCCACATACAGCCCCATCCCCTGAAAAGCGTCGATGAGGCGCAGCACGTCCAGATCGTAGGTGATGCCGTAGTCGCCGCGCACCTTGCTGCTGATGATGTCCTCGGCGCTGATGACGATGACGATCTCGGCCTGCTCCTTGAGCTGCAAAAGCATTTGCAGCTTGGAGTCCGGCTGAAAGCCGGGCAGCACGCGGGAGGCGTGGTAATCGTCGAACAGCTTGCCGCCGAATTCCAGATACAGCTTATTGTCAAACTTCTTGATGCGCTCGCGGATATGCTCAGACTGCATCGCAAGATATTTGTCGTTGTCAAATCCTATTTTCATCGTTCGTTTCCTCTCTGGTGGCCCGGCACACCATACCCGGGCTTTAAAATCACGAATATAAGTATACCACAGCCCGGGGTAGGGTGCAATGCAAAACAAAGCGCTGAACGCAATTCCGGCAGGATAGGCCGTTTTGGGCGGTATATTGTCCTGTTTTTTGTGAAAATGGTGCCTGCGCAAAACGCAAAGGGGACTGCCGCGGTGTGCGGCAGTCCCCTTTGCTCTTATGAAGAACTATCCGTATGGAGAAGAGAATGGCTTGTTACTTTGCCTCGGCGGGCTGGGTCTTTTTGACAAGGCTCAGGATCACTGCGCCCAGCACACTGCCCACAGCCAGCGCCACGCAGTACAGCACGGCGTGGTCCACCACCGGGAACACGAAGATGCCGCCGTGGGGTGCGCGCAGTGCGCAGCCGAAGGTCATGGAGAGCGCACCGGCGACCGCAGATCCGATCACGCAGCTGGGCAGGACGCGCAGCGGGTCGGCTGCTGCGTAGGGGATAGCGCCCTCAGACACGAAGCACAGGCCCATGACGTAGTTCACAATGCCGTTGCGGCGCTCGTCCGGCGTCCACTTGCGGGGGCAGAAGGTGGTGGACATGGCAATGAATCCTGCCAGAATGGGCAGCATATAGCCAAAGGCTGCGCCGCCCACCGTTGTTCCTTTTATCTTAGGGTGTATCTGAAAAGTCGAAAATTTAGCCTATTTCTACAAACACAGCTGGATTTTGCGTTAAACAGCCTTGAAATCCACAAAGGATTCCTGCGGCTATTTGCCTTAAATCCCGCTTGTGTTTGCGAAACATTCGTCATTTTCTTTGTTTTCAGATACACCTTACTATCAAAGCTGCGCCAGCAGCTCGTCGATTTTTTCCTTTGTGGCAAGCCCAAGGCTGAAGGCCGTGGCGCTGCCGCAGGCGGTGCCCAGCCGCAGTGCCTGCGCGTAGCTGCGGCTTTGCAGATACCCGGCCACAAAACCGGCCACCATGCTGTCGCCTGCGCCCACGCTGTTGACCACCTTGCCCTTGGGGCAGCCGATGCGGTGCACCTGTCCCTGCTCGTCCAGCAGCAGCGCACCGTCCCCGGCCATGCTCACCAGCACATTGCGTGCACCCTTTTCCTGCAGGGTGCGGGCAGCGGCCACGATCTCGGCGTCAGTGGTCAGCACCTTGCCCACGATCTCGCCCAGCTCATGGTTGTTGGGCTTGATGAGGAAGGGGTGGTAGGGCAGCACGTTCACCAGCAGGTCGCGGGTGGCGTCCACCACCGCGCGCACGCCCCTGCCCTGCAGCCGCGCCAGCAGCCGCTCGTAGACGCTCTGTGGCAGGCTTGCCGGGATGCTGCCCGCCAGAATGAGGATGTCGCCCTCGGTCAGCTTGTCCAGCTGGGCTTCCAGCTGCTGCAAAGCACTTTCCGGGATGGCAGGGCCTGCGCCGTTCAGCTCGGTCTCCTGCCCTGCCTTGATTTTGACGTTGATGCGGGTCATGCCGTTTTCCAGATGCACAAAGTCGGTTTTCAGCCCCTGTGCCGCCAGACCGCGCTCCAGCCATGCGCCGGTCTCTCCGGCCACAAAGCCCAGCGCCACGCTCTCGCAGCCCAGCTGCGCCAGCACACCGGACACGTTGATGCCCTTGCCGCCCAGCACGCAGTCCTCGCCTTGGGCGCGGTTCACTGCGCCCACCTCCAGCGGTGCGTCCAGACGCACAACATAGTCGATGGCAGGGTTAAAAGTAACAGTATAAATCATGCTTCTGCCTCCTTTACGAACGTATACTGCTTATATTTCGGGTTCGGGCAGCGGTTGGTCAGGATGGCACCGCCGTGCAGGTCCGTGATGACCGCCGGATAAATTTTTGCAAACTTGGCATCGTCCACAAGGAACCAGCTTTCCCTTGCGCGGTGGACGGCTGCGGCCTTTACGGCTGCTTCCTCGGGGTCCGGGGTGGTAAAGCCCGCTTCCAGCGCCACGCCGTTGGCACCCATGAATGCTTTGGTAAAGTTATATTGCTGGATGCTGCTGACTGCCGGTGCGCCTACGATGGCTTCGGTCTGGGGGCGCAGCAGCCCGCCGGGCAGATACACCCGGCAGCCCTTCTGCGCCAGCATCCGGGCGTGCGCCACGCCGTTGGTCACATAGGTAGCCTTGAGCGCCGCACCCGCCAACATCCGCACCAGCTCCAGCGTGGTGGTGCCTGCATCAATGAACACAAAGTCCTCGGCGGTGATGAGCGCTGCGGCAGCTGCGGCAATGCTGCGCTTTTCTGCCACAGCCAGCGTCTCTTTTGCTTCCATGGTAGGCTCGTCTGCCAGAAAACGGCTGTCCGGCAGGGTGGCTCCCCCGTGCACCTTGGTCAGCCTGCCCTGCCGGTCCAGCTCGGTCAGGTCACGCCGGATGGTGGATTCGCTGGTGTGCAGCGCCTCACACAGCTGCTGCACCGTCACGGTGCGCTTTTCGTTCAGCTGTTCTAAGATCAGTGCAAAACGTTCCTCTGCCAGCATGGTGTCTTTCCCCTTCTTTCCCACGACTGACCGTTTCTGCACGGTCTTGGCGTGTTTTGGTTATTTGCATCTTTATTATAGCAGAAACCCCGTCAGAATCAATCAGTTTCAGCCATTTTCGTTCACAAAAAATATCCTCGATTTTTGTGCACCGTTGCTAATATGTGGGATACAAGAGTGTTTTTCCACCAAAAAAGACCACCGCACTTGTGTATGCGGTGGTCTTTTCTGCGTTTATATGACCGGTTGTGACCGATTTTGATGCTCAGGCTGGTTTCAATCAGGCATCCGAGCGGGAGTAGGCGTTCTTCATCTGGCTGCTCAGCTCAAACAGCACCTTGTCCAGCGTGTCAGCAGCCTTCTCCTGCAGCATGGCGGCGATGGCAGTGTTGGCTTCCTCCCGCAGGGCGGCGCGGCTTGCGGCGTCCTGCTCGGCGGCAAGCTTTGCATCGTACTGGTTCACCAGTGCGCGGCCGGCAGAGAGCACAGCCTCCTCATAGCGCTCAAGATGGAACAGGGACTTGTTATAGGAAGCATCTGCCATGGCGGCGATGAGGCGGCTGGTCCAGTAGAAGTTATCGGTGGACACAGTGCCGGTGGTGTTTGCCAGATACTCCGGGGTGCGCTCCACGTTGGCGTAGAAGGGCACCATGGTGTTGAAGGCGTTGGAGGCATAGGCCACCCACTCCACTGCGCGGGATTCCTCCGGCTGGTCGGGACGCATCTGCAAAAGCGCCATAAAGTCATTGCGGTTGATACCGATGGAGCGGTACGCGCCCTTTGCGGACTTGTCGCCGTAGCTCAGGTAGGGGTCGTAGGGGGTGCCCTGATAGTGGCTGGACAGCATATACTTGATGTCCTCCGGGGTCACCTTGCGCTCCGGCACCATGCACCACGGCAGGTCATCGGACATGGGGGTGTAGTCGGCATCGGCGCCCTCCCACACCCATGTGCGGGGGTTGAGGTAGCGCAGCATATACCATGCGCGGGGGGTGTTGTAAACGTGGTCGGCGTCATCGTGGCTGCCAAAGGCGTCCCGGGGGTTCAGCGCGCCGTCCAAAGAGAGGTCGAGGTGGTTCTTTGCAATAAATTCACGCAGATCGGCAGAGCAGAGGTAATTTTCCTGTGCGCCGAAGGCATCTTCCAGATCAAAGGTATCGATGCCCAGCTGGTTGGGCATGACTACATACACATCGTCCGGCACGCGGCGGGCGATCCAGTGGTGACCGCCGATGGTCTCCAGCCACCAGATCTCGTTTACGTCCTGAAAAGCGATGCCGTTCATCTCGTAAGTACCGTACTGCTCCAGCAGGCTGCCCAGACGCAGCACGCCCTCGCGGGCAGAGTGGATGTAGGGCAGCACCAGATAGACGATATCCTCCTCGCCGATGCCGCCGGGCACCTCGGGCTTTTCGCCCTTGGCGGGCTGGTACTCCACCAGCGGGTCTGCGCCCAGTACACGGGGGTTGGAGGTGATGGTCTCGGTGGCGGTCATGCCCACGTTAGCGGCGTTGACGCCAGAAGCTGCCCAGATACCCTTGCCCTCTACGGCGTTGGGCATGGCGGTAAACCGCAGAGCGCCCTCCGGCAGAGGGATCTCCACATGGGAGAGGACGCTGCGGTAGGTCTTGGGCAGATCCTCCGGGTGGATCACGGTAAATTTTTTAGCGGTGAAATGGCCGGAGCCGGAGTCATCGTTGCGGGCGATCATGGTAGAGCCATCGTACGATGCTGCCTTGCCGACCAGAATGGTAGTGCAAGCCATAGGTTTTCCCTCCATATTCTATAATGTGCCTCTATTGTAGAACTTTTGCAGCGGAATTGCAACCGGGAAACAAAAACCGCCGCGCTGCGTACCACGGCAGAGCGGCGGGAGATGGAATGCTTTTTCAGGCTGTTACTGGACTGTCCAGTAGAAGTCCTCGCCGGGCAGCGCACCGCCCACGGCGGCGGGGTCGGCATCATAGAGCACCTGCAGGTAACCGGCGGCGTCTGTCTTCAGTTCCTCGCCGGTCAGGCAGACGATGTTGCAGTTGGGCAGTGCCTTTTTGGCGATGGCGGCTTTTGCCACCACGCCCTGCTCCTCACACAGAGCGGCGGTGCCGTCCAGATCGGTGTTGGCGGCGTTCACGCTCTGGGCGTAGTCTGCCAGAAAGGCAGCTACCACGTCCGGGTGCTCCTCGGCGTAGGCCTTGCGCACCACGGTCACACCGGTGATCAGCTGGGTGTCTGCCACCTTGTCCCACTCGGCGGTCAGGTCAAGAGCTACCCGCAGGGTGTCGTCCTTCAGCCCGGCGGCAGTCACATAGGGCTGGGGCAGCACGGCAATGGCGTCCTGCGTAGCGGCCATCTGGGCGGTCACCTCGGTGGCTTCGCTGTAATACTGGATGTTCACATCCTTGTCCGGGTCAAGGCCGTTGGCGGTAAGCAGATAGCGCAGCACATACTCCGGGGTCGTACCCTTGCCGGTGGACAGGATGGTGCGGCCCTTGAGGTCAGCCATGCTGTGGACGGTGTCGCCCTGCTCCACCACATACAAAACGCCCAAGGTGTTCACCGCCACAGCCTGAATGCCGCCGTTGGTTTTCTGGTACAGGGTCGCTGCCAGATTAGCCGGGATAGCGGCCATGTCCAGCTCGCCCTTGATGAGCAGCGGCACGATCTCATCCGCAGCGCCGTAAAGCTGCAGATCGTAGTCCATGGCGGCGGTGCCGGCCTGCTCCATCGAGAGCAGGTTGACAAGCCCCATGGTGGTGGGGCCCTTCAGGCCCGCGATGCGCAGCGGCTCGGTAGCAGACAGCGGCGCTGCGGACTCTTCCTCAGAAGCAGCCGCAGAGGAAGCAGCCTCGGACGCCGCCGTGCTGGAAGCGGTAGAGCTTGCGCTGCCGCCGCAGGCTGCAAGGCTCAGTGCAAGGCTGAACGCCAGCAGTAAGGACAGGATCTTTTTCATGAAATACTCCTTTTTACACCCGGCACGCCCCGCTGCGGGGACGGAAACCGGTCTTTTTTTGAAAATTTTGCAAAATCATTTGCTTTGCGCGTTCCAGTTTACTATAATAGGGGTAAAAATACCGTTGCGTGTGCAACGCAATTGCAGGAGGCTGCGGAGAACACTATTTTCTCTGCGGAGTTGCGATGAATAATTATCTGCCGCTGTTACAAACCACCACGCTGTTCACGGGTCTTTCCGCTGCGGAGCTCAGCACGCTGCTGTCCCGGCTTGGGGCAATCGTGCGCAGCTACGGCAAGGGCGAAGCCCTTGTGCTGGCGGGGGAGCCCAGCCACCGGGTAGGCATCGTGCTGTCCGGCGAGCTGGAGGCCTACCGTCCGGCACCGGGCGGGGCACGCATCCCCATTGCCCGGGTAGAGCCGGGCGGGGTGTTCGGGGACGTGCTGGGAGGTTCCAGCCTGTCCAGCCCGGTCACCGTGCTGGCTGCCGCCCCCTGCGAGGTGCTGCTGCTGCCCTACGAGCGGCTGCTGCTCTCGGACGGCAGCCCCGCCCACCAGCGGGTGGTGCAGAACCTTGTGCGCACCATCAGCGATAAATATTTTTCCCTCTCCCGCCGCATCGACCTGCTGGTGATGAAAAGCCTGCGCGCCAAGGTAGCGGCTTATCTGCTCAGCGAGGCCGCCCGCGCCCACAGCCTGACCTTCAGCATCCCCTTCTCCCGCATCCAGCTGTCGGATTACCTCAACTGCGACCGCAGCGCCCTTTCCCGGGAGCTGAGCACCATGCAGAAGGAGGGGCTGATCGATACCTACCGCAGCAGCTTCAAGCTGCTGGAGCCGGACGCCCTGCAGCAGATGGTGCAATAAAACCCTCTCAGGCGCTTCGCGCCAGCTCCCCCGAGAGGGGAGCTTTATGCAAGTTTTCAGAACAGTCTGCCTTCTCCGGCAGAAGAGCAAGTGTTCCCCTCTGCCGAGAAAAGCTCCCCCCTCGGGGGAGCTGGCATCGCACAGCGATGACTGAGAGGGTTATTTTACAAAAAGGAGCAATCAAACAATGTCCAAGCCTGTACTCTGGATCGTGATCCCCTGCTACAACGAGGAGCAGGTGCTGCCCATTACAGCACCCATGTTTCTGGAAAAGATCCACAGTCTGACCGCACAGGGGCTGGTCAGCGATAAAAGCCGGGTGCTCTTTGTCAACGATGGCTCCCGCGACAAAACGTGGGAGCTGATCCAAGGCTTTGCCGCGCAGGACGAGCACTATATCGGCATTTCCCAGAGCCGCAACCGCGGCCACCAGAACGCCGTGCTGGCGGGGCTGATGGAGGCGCTGCACAGCGACAGCTGCGATATCACCATCTCCATCGACTGCGACGGTCAGGACGACATCAACGCCATGGACGAGATGGTGAAAAAGTATCTGGACGGTGCCGAGGTGGTGTACGGCGTGCGCAGCCGCCGGGACACCGACACCTTCTTCAAGCGGTTCACCGCCGAGGGCTTTTATCATGTGATGAATGCTCTGGGCGCGGATATTGTGTTCAACCACGCAGACTACCGCCTGATCAGCACCCGCGTGCTGGAAAGCTTTGCGGATTACAAGGAGGTCAACATCTTTTTGCGGGGCATGGTGCCGCTGGTGGGCTTTGCCCACGATGTGGTCACCTACGAGCGCCACGAGCGTCTGGCCGGCGAGAGCCACTATCCCCTGAGCAAGATGCTGGCGCTGGCCTTTGACGGCATTACCAGCCTTTCCAACAAGCCCATCCGCATCATCACCGGAGCGGGCATCGCGGTAAGCCTTGTCAGCTTTATCGGGGTCATCTGGGCCATCATCTGCGCCGCCATGGGCAGCAGCGTGGCAGGCTGGGCTTCCACCGTGTGCATCGTCTGCTTTATGGGCGGTGTGCAGCTGGTGTGTCTGGGCGTGATCGGCGAGTATATCGGCAAGATCTATATGGAAACCAAAGCCCGCCCGCGCTATATCATCTCGGAGCGCACATGGGCTCCCTACGAAAGGAAATATCACGGATGAGCAAGCAAAGCTGGAAGGGCAGCACCCTTCTGAACCCGGAACCGCCGGTACTGGTATCCTGCGGCGGGCTGGACAAACCCAACCTTATCACCATCGGCTGGACAGGCACCATCTGCACCCAGCCCAGCATGGTATCCATCAGCGTGCGCCCGGAGCGGTACAGCCATCAGCTGCTCTGCGAGCGCGGGCAGTTCGCCATCAATCTGCCCACCGAAAAACTGGTGCGTGCCATCGACTGGTGCGGCGTGAAGAGCGGCCGCGATGTGGACAAGTTTGCCGCCTGCGGCCTGCACGCCGCCCCCGGCAGCGTGCTGACCGACTGCCCGGTGCTGGAAGAAAGCCCGGTCAATCTGGAATGCCGCATCACCCAGCGCATCCCGCTGGGCAGCCACGACCTGTTTTTAGCCGAGGTGGTGGCCTGCGATGTGGACGAAAGTCTGCTGGACGAAAAAGGCAAGCTGTGTCTGGACAAGGCAAACCTCATCGTGTACAGCCACGGGGAGTATCTGGCCCTTGGCAAAAAGCTGGGCACCTTTGGTTACAGCGTGCGCAAGAAAAAGACCGCAAAACGCAAGAAACAGTAAAAGCAACTCCGCAAAAACAAGTACAGCAAGGCTGAGCATCCGAGAAAGTCAGGTGCTCAGCTTTTTCCATTTTCGCAGGCAGCAGCTTCGGCTCTATAATAAAAGCTTTCTTTCTGCCGAATCTGCCCAGAGCAGCGCGGCAGGCATTTTCAATCGTCCGATTCCCGTTGCATTCCGTCCGATTTTGTGATATACTCCCTACTGCTGTGCTTTTTTGTACAGTATCCTCAAAGAGCAACTTAGGATTTTAGGCTCCCCGGTGCCACTCGAGCGGCGCTGGGCAAAACCCACAGGAGCTGGCGGTTCCTGTGCGGTCAAAATCAAACCGCTGGAGTATTATCATGAATCAGAATTCTTCCGTCCGTAAGCTGGTGCACTGCGGTGTAGTGGCAGCCATCTATGTGGTGCTGTGTCTGGCACTGCAGCCCCTTTCCTATGGTGCTGTGCAGGTGCGTGTGGCCGAGGCTCTGTGCCTGCTGCCCGTGTTCGGTGCCGAGTACATCGTAGGCGTGGTGCTGGGCTGCTTCCTTGCAAACCTGCTGGGCTCCACCATCGTGGATGTGATCTTTGGCACACTGGCTACCCTGCTGGCCTGCCTTGTCACCTACAAGCTGCGCAATGTGCGCTTCA
>ERZ1034976.2343-NODE-2343-length-13049-cov-5.566107_pt1 | contig 13049 bp, 4 predicted proteins | sample MGYA00520623_ERZ1034976 | MGnify/ENA primary metagenome ERZ1034976 (study PRJEB33766, sample SAMN09781774) | gut metagenome | biome: gut microbiome | host: Homo sapiens | place: Madagascar | study: EMG produced TPA metagenomics assembly of the PRJNA485056 data... | reverse complement strand
AGTTTATAGACCACAGCAAATACGAGGTAGAAAGAATGAATGGGAAATATAGAGTGCTTTTTTTAAAAAAGATGTTTCTAAAACTGACAGATAGCGAGCATTACCTATCAATGTCAATGATTATAGCAAATTTAGCTAAAAATGGTTTTTCGGCTGGAAAAAGAACTATCAAAGAAGATATTGATGCACTGATATATATGGGATACGACATTGAATACATTTACAATAAAGGGTATCATTTGAAAAGCCGAACATTTTCGCTCAGTGTTCTTAAAATGCTTGCTGATGCAGTTGCTTCATTTCGCTTTTTAACAGTTAAGGATTCTGAAAAATTGCTTAAACTGCTGGAAAGTCTTTGCAGTATTTATGAAGCTCCACTACTCAGACGTGAAATCATGCTGACCAATCGTGTGAAGTCTGATAACGAGCATATTTTTGACAATATTGATATGATAAATTCTGCCTTACATAATAATCAGCAAATCAGCTTTGACTATTATGACTATGATATAAATAAGCAATTAGTTCTCAGAGATGGAGTAAAACGAACCTGTTCGCCGTTTGCATTGGTGATGTGTAATGAACAGTACTATGTTGTATCCAACTATGAAAAACATGGTGGTACCTATACGAACTTTCGTATTGACAGAATGAGAAACATCAAACTTATCGATTTATACAGAAATACTCCCTGTGAAATATTGAATCTGGAACAGTACATCAAATCATCTTTTTCTATGTTTAGCGGAAAGAGTGAGTACGTTACGCTACGCTTGCCGCTGGAAAATAAATATTGTAACATCGTGATCGACCGGTTTGGAAAGTCAGTTCTCATGCTCAGGGACAAGAAATCGGACAATCACTTTATCATTCATGTTCCTGTAAGAGCGGAATATCCGCAGCCGTTCTTCTCCTGGATATTTTCATTTAGGGGAAAGGTGGAGATCATAAGTCCGATCAGACTGAAAGAACGATATACAAAAGTTCTCTATGAAAGCTGTGTGCAGCAATATATGAATTAACGAAAACAGGCACTTCGTAAAATTGAAGTGCCTGTTTCATCATTCTATTTCGTTTTTGTCCTGACTTCTCTCTTTCGGCTTAGGCGTTTTCTGTCTGTCTTTAAAGGCTTCCTTTTTGAGTTTCGCCCTCTCAAAGTAACAGGTGCGTTTCTTTTCAGGAGCATTCTTTTTGGCTTCAATCGCCGCCTGATTGAGTTCATCAGTAAGAGAAGCAAGACGTTCTGTTTTCTGTTCCAGTTCTGCTTGTTGTGGAAATGGTGTGTTGACGATACGCTGAGCATTTTCCAAATCCATTTTCAGCTTGTTGATGCTGTTTTGTGTATCACTGATTGTCTGGTCAATTTTGTAGAGCGTAGATTCCATACGCTTGAGATTGGCAGAAAAGCTGCTTGTTAAAGCACATTTATGTTCAGCATTGCCTTTCATGGTAATGGAAATATCAGGCTCATTGCCAAACATGACAGCTTTGACGGATAGCTTGAATCCCTGAAATTCGCCAACATCCGTTTCCTGATCGGAACTGTTCTTTACAAAATCAAGCACCGCATTCTCAAGAGCCTGTGCGGCTTCTTTTCGGTCTGTGTATTCCGCGCCATCAATGGTGATTTTGAATACGGGCAACTTGGTTTCTTCATCGACCGGCAGCTGACGCAGTGCCTCACGGTCTGCTTTCAGATTCTCCAGTCTTTCCTCTGCTTTTTCAATCTTCGCAGGAGTGGAAGTAACTGTCTGCTGCATATCAAATACCGTATTGGTATGTTCTGCTTTCAGAAGATTCAGTTCCTTTACCTCGTTATCCAGCATCATCTTTTCCTTGATGCGTTCATCTCCTGTACAGAGTGCCTTGATCTCAGAATAATTGAGTGCCTGCTGATCTACGTCCTCACAAGTTCTTGCAGGTGTTTTGGAAGTCATGATCTGTCCGATGAAACGCTGTTTTGCTTCCAATGTCTGATAGAGATATGCGTCAAAGCTGCCTTTTGTCACATAGTTAAAGACATGAGCCACGCTGTTCTGGTTGCCTTGACGTTCGATACGACCAATTCGCTGTTGCAGGTCGCTCGGTCGCCATGGAATATCCAGATTATGCAATGCAATCAACTTTTTCTGACAATTCGTACCTGTACCCATTTTGCCTGTACTTCCCAGCAGAACTCTCACTTCGCCTTTATTCACACGGTCGAAAAGATCAGCTTTCTGCTGTTCGGTCTTGGCATCGTGTACATAAGCGATCTCTTCCGGTTTTATGCCGTCTGCAATCAGCTTATCCCGAATATCATCATAGACGCAGAAGTCACATTCTTCCTCTAAAGATTCTCTTTCAGAAGCAGACTTTTCATCAGCATTTTCTCCCTTATCCGTTGACTGTGAGTTTTTCTTCGGAACACCCAGATCGCAGAAGATGATCTGTGTCAGCTTTTCCTCTGCTGTATCATGATAGATCTGCGTAACGTTTCTGACACACTGATTCAGCTTTGTATCAGGGCTATCCTCAAATGACGGGTCGATCAGTCTTGGGTCAAGTCCCAGCTTTCTGCCGTCGGAAGTAATACGAAGCATATTGTCAACAGAAGGGTCAACATTTCCGCTTTGTACATCATCAGCACGGTCAGATAATTCCTGTACAAGTGTTTTCTGAAAATCCGTTGCTTCGATGTTCTCAATGTGATATTTCATTTCCGGTGTAGCAAGGTCGAGCGTATCTGCTGTACGCACATCGGCAACCTGTTTGAACATACTCATCAGTTCCGGCAAACCTGTATAGTTGGCGATTCGGGTACGTTCCTTAAACTTGTTGCCGGCAGGAGCAAGTTCCCATTCGGTTTTCTGTTGACCGAATACCGTTACCCAGTTATCAAAGTTATTCAGTCCATGATCTTTCAGGAAGTCATACTCCAAAAAACGCATCATGGTATGTAGTTCGGTTACAGAGTTGCTGAGGGGCGTGCCAGTAGCCATAATAACGCCTTTGCTTCCAGTTTTTTCATCGAGATAACGACACTTCATAAAGAGGTCAAGAGCCTTTTGTGAAGCGGAAGAGGAAATACCTGCCACATTGGTCAGTTTCGTCTGAGTTGGCACATTCTTAAATTCATGGGCTTCATCGACAATCAGCTTATCTATGCCCATTTCTTCAAAGGTGAGAATGTCATCATGTGACTTTTCCAGCTTGTCCAGTCTTGCTTCCAGCGATTTCTTGGTACGTTCCATTTGCTTGACCTGAAAACGTGAACCATCTGCCTTTTTGAGTTCTGCAATGCCTGCCATAATATCATCGATCTGATCTTGCAGAATGGATACCTGTCTTTCCTTGGAAAGTGGGATCATGCCAAGCTGCGAATGACCGATAATCACGGCATCAAAATCACCGGTAGCAATTTTGGAAAACAGCTGCTGTCGGTTTCCTTTCTTGAAATCGTTTTTTGTTGCCACCAGAATATTTGCTCCCGGATAAAGCTTCTGAAAATCTTCACCGATCTGTTCGGTCAGGTGGTTCGGAACGGCAAATAACGGCTTTGTACATAAGCCCAGACGCTTGGATTCCATTGCCGTTGCAATCATCTCAAACGTCTTGCCTGCACCCACACAGTGTGCAAACAGCGTATTACCGCCAAATAAAGCGTGTGCAATGGCGTTTTTCTGATGCTCTTTCAGCGTGATCGCTGAATTCATTCCCGGAAAACGTAGTGCTGAACCGTCATACTCACGGGGACGAATGGAATTGAACTGCCTGTTGTACTGTTCCACAAGGGGAATGGCACGTTCCGGGTCTTTGAAAATCCAGTCCTTAAAAGCCTGTCTGATCTTTGCCGCTTTCTGCTGAACGATCTTCGTTGCCTTGACATCAACCACTCTGCGTTCCTTTTCATTGCCGTTCAGATCGAGATACGTTTCCGATTTATACACCTTTGGCTCTTTTAGATTCAGCAGCTGTTCCATGATCTCATAGGCACTCATGTTTTTCGTACCAAAATCCCTGCGGCTCAAAACAGAACTGTCCGCTCTCTTGTTCTCGATATGCCAGGTGTTGGTGTGTTCGGAGTAGTCCACCGTAATATCTTTCGGTTTCACCCAGAACGCTTTCTTTACGTCCGCACGGTTTTCTCTCGGTGTCTGGAACAATTCATACATGAACTGCTGATACAGTTCTTTCGGAATCCATGTCGCACCGATCTTCACATCAATATCGCCAGCCTTTAACGGTTCCGGCATCGCCTTTTCCAGTGCCATGACATTTTCAGCAAAACGGCTGTCCGTTTCTGCAAAGTTTGCCGCAATGTCCAGCTTCTGACGAATGTCACCGGACAGATACTCACTTGCCGACTGATATTCTCCTGTATTCGGTACAAGAAAGATCTCTCCCTTTAACTCTGAGATCAGCAATTCCTGCGACATATCGGTCAGCTTGCTCATGTAAGCAAGGTCAACCTTTGCCGTTTCCGCCATAGAGATCGCAAGTGCTTCCAGTGCCGTATCCACATGATCGATCGGTTTGGACGGTCTGACGGTACGCTTGGTGAAAATATCCGACTTTGCGACCAGCTTGTCCTTGTCGATTTCCTTTTCCAGCGTAAGCAACAGGTTGTAGGAACAATCATCACGCAAAACCTGACGATTTTTACGGCTGTGCAAAAGTCCGTATTTCTTGTAGAAGTCATCATACTGTTTGGAAAGCTTCTGCTGTACCGCCTGAATCTCATTTTCCGGTTTGTCATCTGCCTGTACCTTGAGAAGTTCACGCACCGTATCACGCAAATCGATAAATGCGGTCATGCGGCCGTAGTCCTTTGATTTGGTATCCATTACTTTGGAAACATCAAATCCTCCCAGTTTGTGTTCTCCGCCCTTGAGGTAAATATCGCCCTTATCATCTTTGAAAAAGCTGAACGGACGGAGTTCAGCAGCGGTCATTGTGACCTGCCTGTCACTGAAACGGAATACTTCATTTGTTTTCACAGAGGAGATCTGCGTGTCCATTTTCTGTACCGCTTCGTGTATCTGCTGACGGAGGTCTGCACCCTCTATGGGGATACACATCGTATCGTCATTTCTGCCGTAAAGCTTGTTGCCCTCTACAATCGTACCAAGTACCATTTCGGGATTTTCAGCAAAGTAGCTGTTTACTCTGAGTCCGTCCTCTGTCTTACCGAGATGTATCCATTCCGGCAATTCTTCCGGCGGTGCAGAGCGTTTCTGTAAAAAGAGAATATCCGATGTCACTTCCGTGCCTGCATTTGCCTTAAAGGCGGTATTCGGCAGACGGACAGCACCGACCAGATCTGCCTTTTCTGCTAATTGTCTGCGGAAGCTCTCATCTTTCTTGTCGAGCGTTCCTTTCGATGTAACAAAAGCAACGATTCCGCCCTCTTTTACCTTATCTAATGTCTGAGCAAAGAAGAAATCATGCAGTTTGGTCGTGCCATACTGTTTATCCGGAAAGTTCAGATCACCAAATGGCACATTGCCCACTGCCACATCAAAAGAGCCATTCTGAAAATTGGTATTTTCAAAACCGGTTATCTGAATATCGGCATCGGGATAAAGCTGTTTTGCAATTCGTCCGCTGACGGAATCAATCTCAACACCATAGACGGCTGTCTGTCCTGCTATTTCCGACGGCATTTTTCCAATGAAGTTGCCAACACCGCAGGACGGTTCAAGAATATTACCACCTGCAAAGCCAAACTTTTCAAGTGCTTCATAAATACCGTCAATGATCGCAGGAGCGGTGAAAAAACTGTCGAGAACAGATTTTCGTGCAGCTTCATATTCTTCCGGGGTCAGTGCATCGGACAGCTGGGCAAACTCTTTGCTCCACTGTGTATTTTCTGAATCGAAAGCCTGAGAAAGACCGCCCCAGCCAACGTATTTTGACAGGAACTCCTGTTCTTCAGAAGTAGCCGTTCTGTCCTCACTTTCAATCTGTTTTAATGTCTGAATGGCAAGCAGATTGTTTTTGAACTTGGTCTTTGCACCGCCCTCACCGAGATTGTCATCGGTTATGGTGAAATTCTGCGATTTTTCTTCTGACTTAACTTCCGGTTCAGTTTTTTCGTCAACAGTTTCCACTACAGGTTCGATTTCTGCATGATTTTCACGATGATCTCTGCGTTTGATCTCGTCCTGTGTGAAATACTTATCATGTTTGATAAGGTCTGCTGTCAGCTTTGCAACTTCCGTCCAGGTGAAATCAAATGTTTCATTGCTGATACCATTTTCCTTGCTTCTGACGGTAAATTGCATACCCTTGGAATCATGGTCAACAGAGAAGATGTTGCCGTCAGACGTATGACCGCCTGTGCCGTACTCGTTTTTCAGAAAGTCAGCAAATTCCTGAGTGCTTGGGTGATTTTCCTGAAAAAACGCTTCAATGCGAAATTTCCCATTCTCGAACCCGCTTCCACGCATGATCTCCTTGTGCAATTCCTGAAAACGATCCACATCAGCAATCGGTTCACCATACTGAACAGGAGAAACAGTTTGTGCAGGTGCAGACGAATTGAACGGTTCTGCTTCTCCGAACAATGTCAGCTGTTCGTATTCCTGTTTTGCATTTCCAAAAGGCTTGCGTTCCTTGTCATCTGCAACAAACCCCAGTCCGGCATCGGCGATGACATCTTCCTCAAAAAGTGGGGTATCATTAGAAATTTCTGTTTCCTCTGATTTGACTGTAACCGATTTCTCTTTTACAAGTTCTTTTTCCTGTTCCACAAGCTGAATATCCGTAATTTCTGCATCGACCAGATTCCAATCCTTGATATATTCGTTAGCGATTTTCTTTGCTTCCTCTGTGTTTTTTGCCTGACAACGCATGGGCGAACTTGCACCGCTTTCCTGATCGAAGATGTACACATCAAAAGTAGGCAGATCGGATTTCGGTTCAGTTTTTTGGGGTTTATCTGCTGTATCAGGAATATCCACATTATGCTGTTCCGGATTTTCAATATCTGCATGACGATCAACATATTCGACCACCTCAGACAAGAACGTTTCCAGTCCTTCCTGCGGCATAATGATATTATCCGTATCACGTGAGAGCATGATTCTTCCTCTGTTCTCATTGATACTGTCAATATGCCACTCTTTTCCCTGAAATTCAATTTCATCGCCGACTTCGAACGGCAAATCAGAACTTTTTGCCTGAATGACCGACGCAATTTCATCATCAGAAAGAGATACCAGATCATCGAAATCAAGTACCGACAGAGCATTTTGATTCATATCTTCCAAAGAATCATACTGCTCATCACGGACAACATTACCGTCATACTCAAATACAAGCCTATACTGTTCCAGATCTGCATAGACAAGTATGGGGAGGTTATGTTCCTCATCAGTCGTGTAGGCAAGAGAGATCTTTGCCATATCCGAAAACTCTGACGGTTCACCAAATTCACGGTTGAGATACTCTGCGATGTGCTGCTTGGCAATGTCAAGGTCTGTAGGTTCACGGTTCTGTGTCTTTTCGGTCGGATCATCTTCTGCTTTTGCCACAGAATCTGCAATGGCAGGTGGTTCGCTCTGAACTGGTTCCGTAATTTCTACATCAGCAGCGGTACGAATCGGGTTCTGTTCCTTGAAATCGTCCAAAATTTGTTTCTCTTCTGCGGTAAGTGCTGCATTTTCCGTTAAGAAAGGCACAACACGGTCAAGAAGATAATTCAACGATTCACGGTCGTTTTCATTGTACAAAAACTCCTGTTCCAATGCATTCTTTGCAAACTGTTCAATGTGATCGATCAGCGTTCCGCCGCCTGTTCCAGCACCGTCCCCAATATCAAAACGTCCGGAATGACGGAACTCCTGTCCATCAATCATGGTGGTAACTGTAAAATCTGTTTTCTTGTACCAACCTGCATTTAAGCCGGCAATATTGCGTTCTGTATGCTGTTTTTCATCGAGATAACCAAGTACCGCATTTGCAAGGGCAAATGACATTTCAGGATTATCCTGGACAAAATCAGCAAGCAAATCACTTTCGGTAAACCATTCCTTACTTTGGTCGCCAAAGCGGAACGATATGGAATCTAGTTCCGGAAGATTAATCTCATCATCGGATAACAATTCTTCACGATGAGCAATTTGCAGATCAAACTCCTGTTTGGCAGACATGAGCCGGTCAAGATGCTCGATGTTATCAAGGAACTGACCGGTATCGCTCTGATTCAGATAATCGACCAGCAATTCATTCATTGTCCCAAGCTGTGTGATGTCATAGTCACTGGAAACATAGTTCTCAATGACATTTGCCATGTTGTTTCGGGAAGCAATCTCAATGGCAGAAGAAAGAGCCTGTATCTGCGGTTCATTCAGTTCCATACGGCGTAAATTTTCAAGAATCTGATCTTCACAGATGGTCTGACGAAGAATTGCCTGAAAGTGCGGTGCATTCTCTTTTTCCGTGGTAAACATAACTTTGCTGTCACGGATCAGACCGGAAAACTCTGCACCACGTTCTAACAGCTTTGGTTCGATCTTGTGATACCTTTCCGGTGTCAGCGGTGAGATCATAAACTGACGGTTTTGTATCTCTCGGTATGGCTTGTTGCCGATGATCTCCTGAGAAGCCTGTCTGGCATTCTGGATCATCGGTTTTCTCATGTCTTTTACATCTTCGTGTATCGCATTCATATGAGCCATGTCCGCCTGCGAAACCGTCATGACCGCCTTGCCACTTGGATAGATTCTTGCGGAAAATGAAATGTTCGCCTTGTTTGCCAGTTCCGCCATTTTGAGAATGGTTTCACGGTCGTCATTGAGATAAGTTTTCTGCGGAATATATTTGTAATCGGTATTGCCGATGATGTTCTTGTCCTGTGGAATATGTTCCTTGCAGGACTTCTGCAATCTGCAAAGGGATTCCTCTAAACCGGTGACCGTTCGGAATCTGTCCACTTCGGAACTGTTGACGGCAACCATGGCATTTTTGCCGTCACTGTATGCACAATAGTTCAGCCCTGATCTGTCCAGTGCTTCCTGTATCTGCCTGAATGTATCTTCACGCATGATGGCAACGGTCTTATCTCGGTTATCTGTTGCTTCCTGCCAATAGGTATTGCCGTATCGCTTCATTTTTTCCATTCTCCCTTGTAATATGTCATTCCAGTCTTTTGCTCCGTTTGGTCTTACTCTTTTCATGGCAGGATACTGAGCAATCAGTTTTTCGGCAAAGTCATTTCCTGCCTTGTCATTATCGGTGCAGAGATAGATATTCTCCGGCGGTATTGCATATCTTTTCATGGTTTCTGTTACCACAGAGGGCTTTACACCTGCCATGGAAACCAGTCTGTAATCTCTGTGTTCCGGGTGCAGGTCAGCAAATGACACCGCATCGATAGCACTCTCAAAAAAATAGGTGCTTTTGGGTTCACCGATGACCATTTCAAAGCCGTAACCGTTTGCCGACCCTTTGTCAAACGATTTGAAACGCACATCTGCTGATGTACCGACCTTTTCTGCTCCGACCAGCAAGCCATTTTCATCGAATATCTTGAATACTGCATTGCCTGTCGTTTCTTCCTGCGATAATTTTTCCTCAATAGTCAATTTTTCAAGAGAAGCGATAGATAATCCACGAACATCATGCAGATATTGCATTGTTCGGGATAGATCTATACTCTCATGCAGTGTGATCTCACGCTTCTTCGGAGGTGCAATAGAATCGTAAACTCTGGACGGAACAGCTTTTTCATCGCTTAAAAGTTCTACCGCAGAAACAAAGTCCAGTCCCATAAATTTCTGCACAAACTGGATGTTGTTGCCGCCCCTGTTTTCCGAGAAGCGAAACCATTTTCCAACTTCTCCGGCTTTGTTATCTTTGATGTGCAGGCTGTCATGTTCTTGCAGAATGTACTCTCTGCCGACCGGCTTTAAGACAAATCCCTGACTTCTCAGGAAATCAGGGAGATTGATAAGATTGGCACGTTCGATCTGTTCCGGTGTGACTTTCATCGGAGTTCCTGCCCTTTGTTTTTCGGTTCTTTTGGTTTTGTACCTTCCGTTTTTACTTCCTGAGCCAGCTTCTTCATCTGTCTGCGGCTGAAATATGCAGGTGCTTCTGACTTGCGTACCGTAACTGCTGATTTTTCACCGTCCAGTCTGGCAGAAAAGGGAATCCCGTCTTTTTCAAGCTTCTGCATGGTTTCCTGTGCTTCCTTTTCAGACATCGGCTGAATCGCTCTTTCCGCCTGCGGTATCTGCTTGAAAACTTCGGGATTGACCAGTCGGACGTGCGTATCTTTTGCCTTGTCCTCTGCAGCACGAAAAGCACCCTCATTTTCTTTGGAAACGGTAATGGTAACGCCTTTCTCTGTTTCCACGGCTGAAAACGGGATCTTCTGCTTTTCCAGATCTGTCATGATGATTGCACCCACCTTTGCAGGCTCATTGGTGATCACTCTGTCCTCCGGTGGAATCTGTCTGTAATAGCCAGGATTGATCTTGCGGATTCCCGAACGGTTTCTCTGCGGTTCTTTCTTTTCCGGTATTGGTTTTTCTGCTTGTTTCTCCACCTGTTTTTCCGGCTGTGCCTGCATGACAGTTTTCGCAAACAGATTGATCAGTCCCGCATGGGAACTGAGAAAGAGCTTTCTTTTCGTGTAGAGTTCCGGTATATTCTGCATCGTATCTTTGGCAAAATCCTTGACTTCCTTGCTGATTCTGCCGTCTGATGTCCCTTGCAGAACATTTGCAAGCACAAAAGCGATACGGTCGTCGGAAAATTTCTCACGCACATCATGAAATGCCTGTTCTGAATTCAGGGTATATCGCTCGTAGTCGTAATTCTGAGAGAGTGCCTGCGAGATCTCCTTTGCACATTCCATATTGGCTTTTGCAGATTCCCGAAACGATTGCAGTGTGGCATCATCACAGGTGCTGACATCGATCTCTTCGAGGAATAACGGTACATCGGGACGTTCTTCTTTTTTGCCGTTGTTGATGATACCATCGATCATATTGAGGTCATCTTCCATAGAAATTTCCGCATTGCGAAGATATTCCGCTGAATCCAATGTGACCGTTTCCATTGGCTTTTCCATATCGGAAATTTCACCGCCTGCCAGAAAATCGGTCTGTTCGATTTCACTTTCGGTCTGAGCAATGGTCTTGTCAACCGTATGGTCGTCTGCTTCCTGAAATTTCGGAGCAGTTTCCAGCTTATGGATTTTCGCTTCTACAGCAGAGATACTTGATTTTACTGCTTCGATTTTTTGACCAAGCTTGAATTTTTCTGCCATGGAATCACTTTTTTCATACTGTTCAAACAGTTTGGAAAGCTTGCTCTTTTCTGCATTCATGCTGATACACAGCAGACCTTTGCTGCTGTTCCGCAAATTTTCCATGGATTCCTTGAACAGTTCTCTGCGTTTCTGCGGATCAGGGGTCAGAAATGAACGGATCACATTGCTGAAATTCCGAAGTTTTTCCGCTTTCAGTTTTACGACAGCAATTCGGTCGTCCAGTTTGGCAATCTTATCCGTATTCTTTTGAATACTGCTCTCCAATTTTGGAATCTGTCTTTCCTGAATGGCTTTGATCTTATCCGCATTGGCATCTATGATCTTCTGTGCAATTTTCGGCAGCTTTCCATGGTCGATCAGTTCACCGAGCATGGCATTGGTAGCTTCCAGTTTTGCGGCTTTTTCTTCGAGAACGGCGATCTTGTTTTCCGACTTGCTGATCTTGTCCTGTACTTCCGCCTTGTGTTCCTGCAAATTGTCCAGCCTGTCCATGTGATCGTCATAAGCTGCATTGAAAATGGGCAGAAGTGTTTCACTCTGATGTGCAGAAGCTTCGGTTCCCTGCGGCTGTCTGACTTCTTCATTTTCCTGTATCGGCATTTACGTCACCTCTCAAAGCGTTTCATAGCCATCAAATGGATTCTGATAGTATCCGTTCTGATAACTGCTGCGGCCATTCGGACGGCTGTTCTGCGGATACGGATTTCTGTTGTAGTTTGCAGAATTTCCATTCTGATAACCGTTATTCTGTGTGTTGTTCTTTTGCGGATTCGATCGGTTTCCTGTAAAATAGAAGTTGGTCACATAGACCGCAGTAGTGTAATGCTTACTGCCGTTTCTGTCCGTAAAGCTTCCGGTTCGGATATTTCCCTGAATTGCAAGCATATCCCCCTTGTGAAAGAATTTGCCGATGTTCTCAGCGGTCTTGCCCCAGGCAACACATCGGATAAAGTCCGTCGTCTTGTTTCCGTTTGCATAGCGGTCAACCGCAAGGCTGAAATTCGTGCAGACGTTTCCGTTCTGTGTTCTTTTCAGTTCAATCTCTCCGCAAAGTCTGCCCATTAAATTGACATTATTCATCTCGTTCGCTCCATTTCATGTTTTCTGTGATTTGAAATTTCCTCTTTTTCCGGTTCAGGCTCTTTTGCAGCCTTTTCATCTACATACAGAGCCTGTTCCAGTGCTTGTTTTATGTTGCCATGATCGCTGTGCCAGCAGTTGATATATGTCTGTGCAAGTATCAGCTGTACATCGATCGGCTTGCTTTCCAACTGTGATATTGTCACGCCCAGCACATCGGCAATTTCCGGCAACAGCAATCTTGCATAGTGCTGACTTTCCGGTTCGGATAGAAAGAGCAGCATTTCCTCGGTATACGGCTTCATCGTTCTTCCACCATTCTGACAAGTTCATCTTTTTCTGTACCGATCGCATACTCATACATGAGATTCAGCTTTTCATTTTCAGAAAGCGGCATCAGACGGTCGATGTCCATGCCGGTATTTTCTGCGATCTCACGCATACCGAGAATGAGCGTCCCTTTTCGCCACAGCTTTTCAATCTCCTCATACTGCCTGTGTGCCGAAAGTTCGTCACTTGCTTCATACTGTCTTACCGCAGCGCAAATGTCCTCCTGGATCTCCTCCGGCATCATGCGGAGCTGATCCGTGAGAATGCCGAGAACATCTGCGGCTTTTCTTAAAGTTTCCGTGTTCATGACTACTCCTTTCTGGTTGCCCAGTTGTAATATGTCTTGCCCTGAAACGCATTTTCTGCCACCTTTGGC
>ERZ1034976.2339-NODE-2339-length-13063-cov-6.615852_pt1 | contig 13063 bp, 8 predicted proteins | sample MGYA00520623_ERZ1034976 | MGnify/ENA primary metagenome ERZ1034976 (study PRJEB33766, sample SAMN09781774) | gut metagenome | biome: gut microbiome | host: Homo sapiens | place: Madagascar | study: EMG produced TPA metagenomics assembly of the PRJNA485056 data... | reverse complement strand
GAACTAACTATATTATTTTCAACAATATGAATACTTTTAAGAACATTAAAGTTGCCGTGACCGGAACGGGCTACGTGGGACTGAGTATTGCCACTTTGCTGGCACAACATCATCAGGTGACTGCTGTAGATGTGGTCCCTGAAAAGGTGGAGAAGCTGAATAACAAGGTTTCTCCTATACAGGATGATTATATCGAGTAATATCTGGCAGAGAAGTTTGCAGGGGCGGTGATGTATGTGCTGCATGAGACATTGGGATTATCAGAGGAAAAGATGATAGCTCCGATGGATGAAAAGCGAGGAAAGTTGTTGCTGGCAGAGATACTGAATGGTGGCAACTTCGGGCAGCACTTCATCAAGTATGGGCATTTCACTCAACAAGGAATGGCAAAGAAATACTTCCTGAAGATATGGAGAAATATGCACTTCGTGCAATATTATCCTGCAGAAGCACTATGTGAACAAATCTTCAGAACTTGGCACTTCTTCTGGAGGATGAAGAACAAGAAATAATAGATATACGGCTAACGGCTCCTCTCTCCCATTTTTTGAATTAGTTTTCGAGGATGGAGCTTAGTAGCCCTTTAAAATAACAAAAGTTTATGACTCTTCATATATTCTTTTCTTGGCAAGTACAAACAAATGACCAAGGATTTAATAATAAAAGCTTTCTGATAGCGTGCATTCAAAATGTTTGCAACGAAATAGGAAATAAGGGAAAACTGAAAGGCGTAGTTTTTAAGTTGCATCAGGGATTAGGTGGGGTTTCTGGCACACCATCTGTTTCTGCAAAAATGATGGAACTAATAGATAATTGTGACATTTTTATAGGAGACATGACGGTGACAACGCCAAATTCTTGGTTGCTGAATTTGGGTAGTAAACTCAATCTGATAAAAGGGTTGCGTAGGGAACCAAACTCAAATGTATATGGCGAGTTTCATCGGGCTTTAGGGAAGTCTAAAGAGTTTGAAGAGCAAATTATCTTAGTAATGAATGATGTGAATGGAACTCCAGAAGATGATACCCAATTGATTCCTTTTGATTCTAGAGACCGACGTTTCCCGATAACATTTCACCTGAAGAACAATGGACAAGAAGATGCTGCAAAAAAGAAATTGATGGAAGCTTTAAAAGCTGCTCTTCAGCAATCTGCATTAGCTGCATTAAAAAATATTGGAAAAAAGTATATTCCTTTTATTGGATGGCAAGAACAAGCTAAAAATCCGAAACTTTCTGGTAAATTTATTTGGACAACCAAACTTCGTGACTACAAGGCACAATTGATAAACGGGAAAAGTATTATTAGACTCTTAGGATTGTCTGGCTTAGGGAAAACAAAATTAGTATTAGAGTGCTTCCGAGATTCTGACGTAAACGTACATTATCTATATTGTGATTGCCAAAGAACTACAATCGAAAAATTGGAGAATAAACTCTCGTTTTTCTTCAAAGAATATAAGGAAGCGGTTTTAGTATTGGACAATTGTAATAAAGAAACGCTCAATCATGTAGTCGACTTGAAGTGTATAACTCAAAATGTAAATAATACTATTATTACATTATTTCATGAACCAGAGGAAAGGCAACGACAGGATGTAAACTATATTATTCTTGATAATAGTGACGCTGAAGTAGTTGTGCAACTGTTGGAACAACGTGGTGCCCAATTTAATGATACACAAAGAAAAAGAATACAAGAATTCTCTGGCGGCATTCCTATGATGGCTGTCTTATTGATAGACTCTTTGAATAGAGGTAAAACTTTAGGTAATTTGGGCGACCAAGAGTTGATGACGAAACTGTTAGGCATTAAAGAGACTGATGAAAAACGTAAAATGATTCAAACCTTGGCTCTATTCAGATTTGTTGGTTGGAAAGATGAACGAAGGAACGAACTGGAATATGTAGCAAAAAACAAGAGCATTACTTCCATAACAAATATAGACGAAGAGGTAATGATGAATGAATTTGATGAACTCATTCAAAAATGTCTAAAGCGAGGAATTATGGAGGAATCAGGAAGAACTGTCGGCTTACGACCAATTCCATTGGCCTTATATTTGATAGTGGAATGGATAGATAAATGCTCTACAGAAAGACTGTTGAAGGTTATTGATGCAATACAAACATCAAAAGACTCCGACAATTTGATACATGCCTTTCACCAACAATTCAAGAATATGGGCTTTCATGAAAAAGCTCGTGAAATGCTGAACAATCTGTTAGGTGAAAAAAGCCCTTTTGGAAACGTGGAAGTGATTAATTCTGAACTGGGTTCACGACTCTTCCGCACGTTTGTAGAAGTGAGCCCTGTTGCTGTTTCCAAATTATTGTATAGAGTTTTGTCTTCTTTGTCAATTGAGAAGTTAAAAAATATAGACGCTGGTCGGAGAAATTTAGTATGGACAATAGAAAAACTCTGTTTTGACCCTCGAACTTTCCATGAAGGAGCTTTCTTGATGATGAAACTTGCATTAGCGGAAAATGAAGAATGGTCAAATAACGCAACTTCTGATTTTTGTTCTTTATTTCCAATCTATCTTCCTGCAACGAGTGTAAGTCTTGCCGTAAGACTTGACTATTTGAATGAGTACATAAAGGTAGATGAGTACAAAGAAATTGTGTTATCCGCATTGCAGAGAGCTTTATCTACAAGTTGTTTCATTTATTTTTCTGGAGCAGAAAAACAAGGAACAACGGAATTAAAATGCTATTCTCCAACTGATAGAAACGAAATACAATCCTATTTAAAAGGGTGTGCAGACTTACTGCTGACAGAAATAGAGAATAATACGAAATGGAAAGGTAAGGCTATATCTATCTTTGAGAATAGTTTTGGGGTATTGTGTAATTTTGGCATGGCTTCTTTAATCTTGCCTTATATGCAAAAGACAGCAGAACTATTGGGATATGATTGGGATAAGATGCAAGAGAACTTGTCTTTATTTCGCAATAGATTGTACCCAAGGATGGATGCGAATTTGCAACAGATATATAATATGTTGCAACAACAGCTGACCAAAAAAGACTTTGTGTCAAGATTTTCACGTATTGAACAAGAAACTTGCCATGCTTCACTGGGAGTTCCTTTTGAAGAAAAAATGAAGAAGCAAGAATGGGAGTTTGAAAAGATGGCAAAGGAAATGGTAAATAGTAATATCTACTCTTTTGAATTATTGCGAAACTTAATGCTTGCCGAAACGAACCTAACCATTCCGTTTGGTAAGACATTGGCGGAGAATATGGGTGAAGGACAAGCTGTCCAGTTCGTAAAGGATGGTATCACTGTATTAAATGAAGAACCAAGGGCAAAATCAGATTTTTATGTTGATTTTATTGCAACTTTGAAGAGTCATATATTTGAAGCAGTATTCCATGATTTATATGCATTAAATGATAAGAAATTGTTATTCGCCATATTGGGAAAGAGGTCTGCTCTGCCATCGGACAAATATTTTGATTTTTTGCTAAAAATGATCAAAGATGGCTTTGTGGCTACTGATGCATTTATCGTATATTGGCAGCATCTGCAATTTGCAGTAATGACTGAAACCAAAATAGTTCGTATATTCAAAGAGATAGAACCATGCAAAAATGGTATAAGCTGCATATTGAGAATGGCTATGATGTTTTCATTTGGAAACGAATTGGTCAATTTTCCGTTACTAAAGGGCTATTTAAAATCCTTAATGTTGCGCTTTAGATTTGTTTCTGCATCCATGATGGATAATTTTGACTATATAAATATTGCACAGAAAATACTGTCAGAAGGAGAAGAATATGAGTTTGCTGTAGAAATACATCAAGAAATATTAAAATATTTATCAAAAACAGATGTAAATGTAGATTATGACTATACGTTAAGAGATTTATATGTAGTTCTTGTCGCTAAATATTTCAGCAATATATGGCAAGATTTGTCAAAGGCGTTGCTTAGTGATAATACAAGTTTGTTTTATCTGCGGCTAAAAGATCTGCTTGGTGTTTCGGCAATCAATGAAAACCCTGTATTATTTAAGAGAGACCATACGGATGAGTTCTTGCTGTGGTGTGAAAAAAATCCGGCGATGGCTCCACAAAGATTGGTTGACTTAATGCCTGTAACCACAGATAACAAGGTCTTTACTCCTCTATTATTGAAGATTTTGGATGAGTATGGTAATCAAGAGGATGTATTGATAGCATTGGAAAACAATCTTGGAACTTTTGCTGTAACAGGTTCTGCTATTCCTCTATTTGAAAATCAAATAAGCATGCTGTCTACTTTAACAGAACATGCTAATAGCAAAGTAAGAGAATGGGCTAATAAGCAAATAGCCTATTTGAGAAATTGTATAGTGAATGACAAAACTGTGGTAGCGGAATTTTGGGCAAAATACAAGTGATGTGTTTTCGATTTCATTCATTAGTTTATTTATGGACAACAACAAAAACTATATAAGGAAAATTGGCAGTGACATTCATTCGATGTCATTTATCATTGGTGCAGGATTCAGCAAGAATATCTCTGACAAGTATCTTTCATGGGGAGAGCTCTTGAATGATATGATACATGAGATGTATGCCAAGGAAATGCGCTCTGGAAATATGAACGAATGGGAGATTATAAACAAGTATGGCTACTTGGGTATTGCCAGTGAGTATATCAGGCGAAAGGGATACCATGAGGCTATAGATGTATATATTGAGCAACGAACACCAGTTCTGATAGATAATGGGAACGGAACCTATGATATGAAATTAGGAAACGCTATGGTGAAAAACGTTGATGTTTCCCTTCAACGTACCCTATTGGGTATGAAGGTCAAGAATATCTATACATTCAATTATGACAATGCGTTGGATGTATATAGAGATTTGACTTACACTTCGGAACGATCAAGAGAAATCAAACAAAGTAATTCTAATATTAAACAGATTAACGAACTTCTGGCACAAGTCGCAAGTTTGAAAACTGACTTGGAAGCCTCAAATGACCATTCTTCTGATGAGAATAAAATAACTGATTTGAGAGAGGACTGGGATAAACAATATGAGCAAATAGTAAGTAATCCTGTGACTCAAAGTGTGTATAATTTTCAAGATAGCAAGGAGAAAAATAAAAGAGTTATTCTTGACGAAGTTGCTAATGCTATTTCATTATACAAACAACAGATTGTGGAGTCTGTGACTCAATGGAATACTCACAAACTTGATGCTTATTTTGTTGTAAAAAAGAGTGGTGATATTACAATTGGTGATGCGAGACGAAACATATTTAAACTTCATGGTTCGTTAAGGAAGATAGACAACACAGATGAGCACATTGATTATGGCTTTGATTATGATAATCATACCCAGTACATCATAGCGCAGGAAGATTATGATTCATACAATCTGAAACATGAGGCTTTTGTTGACTTGATGCGTATCAGTTTGTTGAAAGACGCTTATTGTATTATTGGCTTCTCCTGCGATGACCCAAATTTTTTACTTTGGATAAATTGGGTAAAGGATATAGTGGATAGGGAAGCTATAGCAAATAAAGAAGAAAGATTTTGGAACAAATATTTCATTAATGTTGATAATAAGGAATTAGACCCAGATAAGAAATTGTTGCTTTATAATCATTATATAAGGATTGTTGACTTATATAAGGTTTATCCAACTGCATGCAGCCGAAGAGAAAGATTGTTTGCATTTTTTGATGATATAAATAAAAAGCAGATGGTCAAGTCAATAACAAATGAATTTTGGGAGCATTTTAATTTCGATACAAGCAATTTTCTGCAACAAAGTAATACGATAGTATATGATAAGGAGAAAGTTGACAAGGTATGGAAGTTAACAAAAGACAATCCTTTTTCATTCTTGGCAAAACCATTCGATTATTATCGTTCCTATTTTTGGGAAAGAATCAGAAAGGTTATCAAAGCAAGACAGTTGGATGAAAGTATCTGTAAGTCCTTTTTGTTGGCTGTGAACCAAGACAACCTTCCTTTGGATATAATACTCGATGATGAAGAAGTGGCTTATATTTCAGACTTTGTCTCATCCATTGATGACATATCTTTGAAAAAATGCTATAAACTCTTGATAGAAGAAGGTAAAGTCTTGAATAATACATGGATAGTGGACAAGTCAGATAAAACGGACCAATCTGTATTGAATCAAGTTACACAATGCCTTTTCAATTTTGATTTTGAAAAATGCTATAATTTGATAAATGGTTGGATTCCTCAAAGCCAATATTTTAGAACCGTTCGCTTTATGCTACAGGCTCCATTTCAAATAAGAAGAAAGGAGATAAGTAAAGAAGAATTGGAAGACATCCTTACCGTTCATAAAAGCCAAGAATACAGTAATGATCAAGAATATCTGGTGGCATTAGAATTGCCATTAGGACTTTATGAGTATTTTTGGGGTGATAAGATCTTTTTTGTCAGATCAGAAGCGATACAAGCGAAAATAGAAGATCTTGTTTCCAAGAACAAAGATATCATGCGGATTTCAGATTATTTTTCGCGTCTACAGAAAGAAGTAAGAAAAGAAGAGAAAGTAAAACCATTGGGACGTAGCGGACGAACAATCACATTCGGAAGTTCTGATAGTACGGCTTTGGGTGCCATACGAATATTGCAAGTACTTGTGAAAATGGGATTCATAGCAAGGAATATGTTTGCAAGATGGGTGTCGAATGAGAGTCTTTTTCTGATTGTTGAGAGAATTTATGCACTCTATCCATATCCATGCCTTTACTTTGCTTCCCTGTGTACCAACAAGGATTTTTCAAAACGAGTTGCGCAATTGTATTGTTTCAGTAGTTCGGAGAAGATACAGAATGTACTACCTGATATTCTCGTTAAGATATTGAAAGCTTGCCATTCTGAAAATTTATCAGAGGAAAGAAAAAATGTACTGTATATCTATGCGACTTCATTTATCAAACGTGTGCATCCGAGATATTGGAGGAAAGAATTTAAGACCTTGTACAGAAAGCAAAATTTGGGAATTCGAAATGAAAGAGAGTTTTATGAGACAAAATATACTTTTGCTCAACAAGCTATTGCTTATATGGATGATGCCTCTTTTTCTCTGGAAATAATTGATAGTATTTTAGAAAAAGGTGCAGGTATAACACATAATGACAATGCGTTATTGATTGCTGCGGCTAAAAATATAAAAGAATTAAGCAAGGAGCAGATTAGAAAGGTATATTCCCTTATGGACAATACAATGAATGAGGCACAGGTCTTTATTCTGTTCAATATGAGAAACTTCATAGCAAAACGGAAATTCTATGATTGGTTGGACCATTTAGACAAGAAATTGCTGAAATCTCCAAGCCTGATACTCGCGGTAAGTCAGGTCGCTCGAAAGTGTAAGCGTTTTGAAAATCTTGCTTTGAGTCTGTTGGAAGAAAGTGATTCTCTTTGGAGTACTGGTATCAATGAACAAAATGAACATATTTTCGTTTCCGGTACACAATCAATTAATGTGGATAGCTTTGATAGAGATGTCCATATCACAGGAGATGCCGAAATAAAAGCCTTTAATCTGATAAAGACAGAATTGGCTCTTTTGGAAAAGGCTCAACAATCACGTTTTTATGAAGATTGGTTCCAAGATTGGAGCACGGAAGTTTAGTCAATGAAACTTTTCTTAGTAAGACATTACAAGAGTTTTGAAAACAGTAAAGAAGTGGATGAACTTATAAAAAAATGTGAGCACCTCTATTTTTGTATATCAGGACAGAATAGTTTGCAAGAAAAGCTTATACATCAAGAGTCGTACAAAGTAGAAGAAGGTATAAAAGAACTGATGAAGGGTGTCCGTACTTATGGCATCAAAAACTTCTTCTTGGAATATGAGATTATCGCCAACATTATTCTACAACACAAGACAAAGGCTTTGGATATGTGCATCAGACATTTCTCATGGGCTGTCGCTTATAAGAAATACCAAAAGTTCTTTGTTTCTCATAATTTTCAGCACATAGTTTTGCTGATACTTCGTGTTTATAAGCCATATTTCATAGGGAAAGATATAGAGGAATGGGACTTGAATGCAGATAAAAATGTAGTGGAAGACTGCATGATTAATATGAATAGGTGGTTGAAAAGTTTCGGATTAGAAGATGCGGACTGGGAAAAATACAAGCCAATTTTCTACTATAAAGAATTGTAATTATGAAAGACGAAAAGAAAAATAAACACAAATCCGCACTATATGGAAATTGCATATTAGCTTGTTGTGGGTTCGTTTGTATAGTTGTGGTCTCCTTGGCTTTGTATAATCAAGGAAAAAGCAATGAGCATAAACAGGAGCAAAACAAATTAGATTCAATATCACTCATACAAGATTCTATAAAACTTGAAATAGATAAAGATAAGGTCTTGAAACTTCAAACAATGAATCAGCAGCTTGAAAAACAAACAGATACTTTGTCTTCTCAGTTATCTGCATTGACTACAGAAATTAAGTCAATAAAAAGACTTTTAAAAACTTTTATTAAGAAAGGAAAATGATGTTCGACTTTACAAATTACACATATAGTGGAATGTTGTCTATTGTTGCTGCAGTATTTGGCATTGCTTATCCCCAGATAAATGCCAGTATAGAAAGAATAGATGACAAATATGGTTCATCTCTTTTAACCACGAGACTTAAAAATGAGAAGGCATTTGTAATATTCAATGTCTTATTGGTTGTCAATTTGATAATTGCGGTCGTTAATCCTTTTCTGTTAGACCAATCAAAACATTGTTATCTCTACATAGCGATTCAAACTCTCGCTACCATATTTTTGATAGGATGCTTCTTTCACTTATTTGAGATAATACGCATGTATAATGATGCAGAGACCTTACATGAGAATATATGGAACGATTATAAAAAAACTGTAGGAAAGTCCTCGGAAAAGGTATCCGTTCATTTTATGGAATGGGTGGACTTGATAAGTTATATTCTTCGCTCAACAAACCGAAATGCCGCAAGAAATGTGTATGACAAATGGGTTGAATATATTACAGAGTTCCATAAGGGACATATAGGCACAAAGGTACGCTATGATAATTATGCCTATGATGGAATTACTAAAATAAATGAGAACTTATGTAAGTTAAATTATGAGCCGATGTCTATCAATAATGGTAATGCTTTTCTGACCGCATTGCTTTATCCTGATGGTTTTATATCAGAGGATACCTACACTATACTTTGGAGTAATCTTCGACTTCAAATATTTTATGGGAAAGACGAATGGGTGATGGATTATTGGGAACAGGCATCCCAAAAATATGATTTGTATATGGATAACGTTTCAACATATACAATAAATCCACTAACAAACACTAATTTTACAGAAGAAGAGGCTAAACAACATAATGAGGAGAGAAAGAGATTTTTAGAGTTCCATGTAATGTTCTGTGCGATGCTTCTTCAACAGGGGAAATACTCCTTATTGAAAAGAATCTTAAGTTTTACACAATCTCAACCACAAGTATATCCATTGGTACCTTCAACATTAACGGAATGTTTTGAAATGCTATCATATATGAATGGAATTTATACAAATTATCCATTTCTTTTGGATAGAAGATATCCTATGCCACAATTGAAAGGTATTACTGGTGGTAAAATTTTAGGTGCAGCAAATACATATATAGCTCTCCTGACTTATCGACTTTATGCTTTGCCTTATTATCCATTTGGAGTAGGATATGTGTTTAGCCTTCCTGCTGTTCCTCAGAATTCAATGGATATTCACAAGGAGAAAGATAACATAGATGCTCTAAAATTCTGCATAAGAAAGATAGAGTCTAAAAAAGAATATCTAAGATGTATTGATATTGTTCATATTACTGAGGCTATTTCCAATATCAATAGAATTTATCATGAAAAAGTAAAATGCTTAGACTGTTATATTGACGATTATATAAATCGTTTAGATGAAAAAGATAAAGATTTGAGAGTTAATCAACTATATGATGATAAAATCGTAGAAAAGTTAGAAAAAGAAATTTATAATGAAATTTCTTCTGAACTTGATAAATACCAACTGTTTTATAACAACCCAAAAACAGATAACACCAAAGTATATCGGATAAATGCTTCTGTATGTCAACTTTATCCAAATCAAGCATTTGTTGATAAGCCTTCGGTAAGTTATGTTGATATTGATACAAATATAAGTGATAAAGTACACCACAGTTAAATATTGCCAGTCAAGATTTATTTAAAGCATTTGACAAATTGAAGCTGAATAATGATTATATCATAATTTCCTTTGGTGTATATTGGGATTATCATGTAGAAAAAAATGACAATTTTGTGAAAAAGAATGATAGAGTATATTCATACGATAATATACATATATATAATTACAAATGTGGTAGCAAATATCTTTCTGATCACATCTTCATTTTAGAGAAAAAATATTTGCCATATTTGGAGTTTGTTGAGCCATCAAATGAATGGACAGAAAAATATCATCTGAACAAAATTGGTAATCATCTGAACATTTGGTTAGGGCTTCTAAAAATTGTAAACCATAAGGGTTTGTTAGCTGAAAAAGAATTTGAAAATATTGATGGAGACCCTAATGAACTTTCATTGTTTTCATGCGTTGTCTTAGCCAATATTCATTGGATACCAAGCGCAAAAGTACTGTGTATAAAAAATATGCACTTTGGAAGAGATAATGGTAATAATGAAAAAGTGGAAAATATAAAATCATTTAGGTCATATTTTACTGTTCAGTAGTAATACACTCTTGCATCATCAAATAGAGTGGTATACAGTACAAAGATTAAGTATGGAAACATTTTTGGATACTATTTTAAAAGCATTAAAGGCTACTGCTAATAATGAGCAACAAAAGACTTTAGCAGCTTTCTTAATAAGTCTGAATAATATGGATGTTATTACTAAGTTGCAAGAACTCTGTCAATATTGTTTGAATATTGGAGAATTCAAGCAAGAGATTATTAAACGGAAAGTTGAAATAACAAAGGAACTTGCTGAAAAAGCATTTAGAAAAAAGAATAAAATGAAACCAAATAACCCACAACATAAATCCTTCCTCTGGCATCTCGACTTCGAGCTATTCACCTGACACACCTTCTACGGTGAGCAATGTCCACCATTCGTTACCGAAGAGAACAAGGAGGCATGGCGGCGTTAGCTGACATCTGGATGCCAGTAATTCTGAGACTGGCGAGATTATTTCCACAGCGAGAGAAGACGGCAAGGCTTCGGGAGTGGAGTTGCCTGAAGAAATAGATAACCTCCACTGTCATTAGCTGATGGAGGGCTAAATTTCGTATTCTTGTCTCAAAATTAGAAAAATGATGCCGCCGTGCAAAGGTACAACATTTTTTGAGATATGCAATACGGCGTTGAGCGGATACTTACAATACGTTATGTCCAAAACTAAGGGAAAATGACGAAAGTATTGTTCGAACTGAAAATAATTCCCCTCTTTTCTTTGGCGTTTTCAATAAAAAAGCGTAACTTTGCGGCAATAAATTATAAAATGAATAATGACTATGATGGGAATATTACAAGTTGCCTCTTATATATACAAGCGCTATATGGATGATTTTGGCGTTCGTATTGATGAAATGAAGTTGCATAAGCTACTTTATTTCACGCAGCGTGAGTGCTTGATTCAAAAGGGCGAACCTATGTTTGATGCACAATTTAAGGCTTGGAAATATGGTCCTGTCATGGTTCAGATTCGCCAGCATTATAAAAATGATTCTCTCCCAGAATTGATGGATAAAGAGCAGGTTGTACAATATGAGCCGGTGTTTGATATGGTGTTTAAAACTTATGCCCCACAGAAGTCTTGGAGTTTGAGTACTTTGACGCATGGAGAGTTTTCTTGGAAACACGCAAGAGAAGGCTATGATGAACAGGATTCATGTGAGGTAGAGATGAAAACAGAAGACATTATGGTTGATGCCAACAGGGTTCGTGAAAGACGAGCTGTTTTGCGTCAATTAAATCTTTATACTGCTTAAACCATGAGAATAACTGAGGAACAAATGGCTTTGATACGTTCTCTTCGTTGTGAACGGCTGGCTTCTAATGAAGAGAATTTGCGATTGATCGATTCTTTCTATAGCACTCGAAACAACAATGTTGCGGATGCTTTGCTGAATGAGGCCTATCAAGAAGATGAGTCTGGTGTTGTTGCCTATTATGTGGTGAAAGATAGCGATGGCAATGTGTTGTTCTTCTTTTCTTTGAAGTGTGGATTGTTGTTTGATGAATTCATAGAAGGAGAAAAATTGACTAGGCTCAAGGAACTTTGCTCTACTTTGTCTGAAAAGTTGAATGGGGGAAACGTGCCAGAAGAAGATATGGATGGATTGAAAGCCATTTTGGAATCTGTTAGGGCAAAAAAAGGATTGAAGAAAGATGAAGTGGCTCGTATCCTTCATACTACAACAGATTCCCAGGAAATCAATTCTATTTTCGACAAAAACATCAAGAATGTGGGCAAAACCTTTGCTGGTGTGGAGATTGTGCATTTCTGTGCCAATGATGATTGTCGTGAAGTTTGGGATAAATATAATCTTGACCAAAGTCTGGGAGCAATTGTCTTTTGGCATTTTATCGTTCCTTTGATTTTTGAGTTGAGAAAGATTGTTGGTTGTGAATATCTTTTCTTATTTGCTGCTGATTGTGACCCTGATGAGCATCTTGTGAACTATTATAGCCAAAAGTTGAAATTTAAGAAAGCAGACGAGCATAGTGCTGCAATGCCGATTTATGATTTTACATGTAAGTTTATGTATCAAGAAATTGCGGAATTAGAAGAGAAGCGAATGAAGTTCTATGAGAACTTTAATCATGATGAAGATGCTGTTTAATCTTTTTATACCTTGAAATACACAGATTGATTTAGAAATTAAATTTTGAGATTACAATATACATAGGCTAACAAGGGCTTTCATAAGAGAAAGTTCTTGCTAGCCCTTTGAGCGTTTGATTTTTTACAAACTCAATTTTATGGTAAGTGAAAGCCGTATTGTGCGCCTAGATAAAGTTTTGTACCTTTGCACCGTTATTTT
>ERZ1034976.2335-NODE-2335-length-13070-cov-5.170726_pt1 | contig 13070 bp, 10 predicted proteins | sample MGYA00520623_ERZ1034976 | MGnify/ENA primary metagenome ERZ1034976 (study PRJEB33766, sample SAMN09781774) | gut metagenome | biome: gut microbiome | host: Homo sapiens | place: Madagascar | study: EMG produced TPA metagenomics assembly of the PRJNA485056 data... | reverse complement strand
ATCTGTAAGATAAATATACCCTCCATTATTCTGATTGACACCACTGCTCGCAGTAATCCCCATCAAAGTCACATTCGGACAGTCTCCGAGGAATTTCGCCATTCCGTCGCCTGCACTCATACAATTGGAATTGACCAACACAACAACCGGAATATCCGCATATCCTCCATCCGGAAATATATACTGACTCTCCGCAATATGATATCCCTTTGCATCCTCATATCCAAATGAAACCATATGAGACTTTTTATCAGTGAAAAGTGAAGCAAGCGCACCTGCTACGGAATCGTAACCGCCTCCGTTATTGCGAATATCTATTATTAGATATTGCATGCCCTTGTTCTCTAAATTCTCAATTAAATCTGCATAGTATTCTGTAAGTTCAGGATAATAGCCCTTTTTAATTGCAGAAATATTATCCCCCAACGCATCATAGCATTCGCTTGTTATTTGAAGATACCCACACCTGTCATCGAGCATACAGGAATAAAAGTTTTGGTAATCATCACCGTTATGCAATAAGCAATTTATAGCTACCGATAATCTATCCTCATAATTGCCTGTTTTCTGAACCGAAATACTCCGTTCGTCTCCGTTATCATCAAGGAATGTAATGGAAACGCTCTCTCCTCCCTTTCCGGCAAGGAAAATAGGTCGGAAGATATCTTCATTCTCTTCTACTGGAAATGATAATCCGGGATAGATACATTCTACATCCTCAACGGCTTCATTGATGTCCCGGTTGTCCCATGAAATAATCGTCGTTCCATCGTGAATACCTTTTGTGGCTGCCTCACATGCGGGCTCAACCAAAACAGCGATTACACTGCCATCGTCAATGCGGATCATGGACAGACCATAATCGTTTCCGGAAAGGTACTCACACGTAGCGAATCTTGTGTCATCTGTAAGATATGGTCCGACATGCGAATCATAGAACTTGTATGTAACCTCCGTAATGATTGCCGAATATGCTGCTTCGTCCCTGTTTCTTTCAGCTTCCTCAACTCTCGGCAGGTATGTCTCAAGCAGCTCATCATAGTCAATCTCTTTCCATGAGTTAAGACAGTATTCCTGCTCCATTGTCTTCAGCATTTTCTGAAAGCTCTCTGTATAACTGTATCGGGTATAATTGTGTACCATTGGCGCCGAGATGGAATTAAGTATAAAAACAAAACATAATACTGCTGAGGACAGACAAACCATAACCGATCTGATCACGCGGATGAATGCTGATTTAATTTTAAAAATAAATAGTATGGGAATAAGTGCTTCCAGATAAAAAAGTTTAAAATGATGAATGAACAGATTTCCATAAATGCCCCAGTGTACGAATGCAGCTATAGCAGGCAGAAAGCAAAGAATACGGAGTACAAGATACTTTTCTCTTCGTCTAAGAGCAGGGCATATGACAGCCAATGCAATGGAATATACGAATATTCCAAGAGCAATCATGCAGTTTCCGGTTTTCAATGTCAAATAAAAAAGATACATTCTTATCCTCTTTCCTGTTCATTGCTCTTTCTTTTACATATGCGTCCCTTACATATCATTATAACTAACGCAATAACACTGATATCCGACAGAGAAATCAACATCAGCCACCTGTTCGGAGATAAATAACCTGCCACTAAAAATAAGAAAAAAGACATTCCGGGCAGTCCTGAAACAGTATATCCTTTTTTTCTGCTCTCTAATGGTGCTGCAATATATGTAAATACCCAGAAAAACACTCCCAGCGCCCATATAAGTGCATCCATTATCCACATCACAACCGGGAAATGTGCATACATTTCAACCATATAAATACCCCCTTCATTAATCTTAGAATTCAGTTGCTCCCTGAAAACCAGTAGACAATCCTGCCTGTTTTGGAATTGCCCATAATTGCATATGTCTTGCTTCCGGCTCCTTGATAGGATTCATAATACAGTATCGTATACTCCCTTATATCATCTTCCGTTACATACTTAAACTTTTTTACCGGCAGACCTCTGTATATTCCATACCTGTCATAACATTCTTCCGTGTCCTTTACCTTCTTTCCGGTAAAATTATATTCATCATATTCATCTTTTACTTTTAAATTAAGTGTTTGAATATACTTTTCGTACTCATTATCCGAAAGAGTGAACGCCGCACTGTTATAAGCACCCAATACTAAATTTGCACATTGAAATTTGAAATCCGTTGCTTTTCCCGGCAGTTCTGTCAAAAGTGTATGATTTGTGAAATTTCTGTACTTTTCAAAGGAATTGCCCCGGAAGCTTCCGATTTTAAATTCCAGTCTTCCTATCATCCATATTGCTGCACATATCCCCACCACAATAATCAATCTCTTCTGCCAATTTTTCATTATAATTTTACTCCCCTTTTTCAATATTGTACCTCCCCTGTAAGTATTAAACTAAAATGCGCCTTCCGTGTTAAGCATATAAAGTTCAGCACAGGAAAGCGCATTTCATTTCACTGTATTTATTTTGTAAAAATGTCACCGTAAAGGTCGTCCGCCAGATTGTCCAAGAAACTGTCATCCAGGTTCATGAACTGATTGGAAATCTTCTCCTTCAAAAGAGCGCTCCGCTTGAAGTACTTTTCCTCTTCGGAAAGCTCTTCTTCCGGGGCAAACAGCTCCCTGTCCAGTTCCTCGCCTTTAAGGGTTTCCAGACACCATTTTTCCACGGACTCACGCAAGGTGTTTTCGGAAGCCGCTTTTCCGGCAAACACATGATAGGACTTCATGGAAATGAGCCCCATAATGATGAACAGTAAAAACAGCACGCTCATAATGCCGTAAACCATATACATGGAAAGGCCGCTGAGCCGTATGGGAAGCACGCCGAGCATGCCAAGAACCACAACAACAAGTCCCAGAATGCCCACACCGAGCAAGGTATAGGCGCTGCTCTTATTCTCCTCCGCTTTTGCGGCATTGTCCTCGTAAAGGGCGGAAGGCTTGATGGGAGACTCTTCTTCCTCCTGCTCTTCCTTCATCTTCTTAGTCATTTCCTCTACAAAGAGAGCCTTCAGCTTTCCTGCCTTCTGCAGTTCCTTTTCCGCCACATAAAGCTCATAGGTATCGTCCTGTTCATCCCTGGCGATACGCACGCCTTCCACCTTGTGAAACTTTAGAAAATCCGCCAGTGCTTCCATGTCGTTTTCGTCTCCGAAGGTAAGGGGCTTTTCCTCTTTTTCCTCGGAAACTAATTCACAACCGCAGTCTGCACAGATTTTGATACCTTCTTTGTATTCGTTTTTACATTTCGGACACCAGGGCATTTTTACACCTCCGTGAAAGGATTATTTGTTTCTTAAGTATTCGTCGATACCCTTTGCACCGGCTTTACCTGCACCCATGGCAAGAATAACCGTTGCTGCACCGGTTACCGCATCGCCGCCTGCGTAAACGCCCTCTTTGGAGGTCTGTCCGTTTTCTTCGGCAGCTACGATACATTTCCACTTATTCACTTCCAGTCCTTCCGTTGTAGAAGAAATCAGAGGATTGGGAGAAGTTCCGAGGGACATGATTACGGTATCCACATCCATGACAAATTCGGAACCGGCTACTTCTACCGGACGTCTTCTGCCGGACTCATCAGGCTCGCCTAATTCCATCTTAATGCACTTCATACCGGTTACCCAGCCCTTTTCATCCTCTACGATGGCAATGGGGTTGGTGAGAAGGTCAAAGATAATACCTTCCTCTTTAGCGTGATGAACTTCTTCCACACGGGCAGGAAGCTCTTCTTCGCTTCTTCTGTATACGATATGTACCTCTGCACCCAGTCTTAAAGCGGTTCTGGCTGCGTCCATGGCAACGTTGCCGCCGCCGACTACCGCTACCTTCTTGCCGCGCATAATGGGGGTATCGGAATTTTCATCGAAAGCCTTCATCAGATTGCTTCGGGTAAGGTATTCGTTTGCGGAGAATACGCCGTTGGCATTTTCACCGGGAATACCCATGAATTTGGGAAGTCCGGCGCCGGAACCGATGAATACAGCTTCAAAGCCTTCGTCCTGAATAAGTTCATCAATGGTAACGGATTTGCCGACTACCACGTTGGTTTCAATCTTAACGCCGAGGGAACGTACATTTTCGATTTCCTTGGCAACGACTGCCTGTTTGGGAAGACGGAATTCGGGAATACCGTAAACCAAAACGCCGCCTGCTTCGTGCAGGGCTTCAAAAATCGTTACATCATAACCCATCTTTGCCAGATCTCCGGCACAGGTTAAACCTGCCGGGCCGGAACCGATTACGGCTACCTTCTTGCCGTTCTTTTCCTTGGCGCCTTCGGGTTTGATTTCGTTTTCTCTTGCCCAGTCTGCTACGAAACGCTCCAGCTTACCGATGGAAATGGCTTCGCCCTTGATACTGCGGATACATTTGCCTTCACACTGGCTTTCCTGCGGGCAGACACGTCCGCATACAGCAGGAAGTGCGGAGGATTCGCTGATTACCTGATAAGCGCCCTCGATATCGCCCTGCTTTACATGACTGATAAATTCGGGGATGTTGATGGATACGGGACATCCCTTGATACACTGTGCATTCTTACAACCGATGCAACGGTTTGCTTCTTCCATGGCTTCTTCTTTATTGTAGCCGAGACATACTTCTTCAAAATTGGCAGCACGCTTCTTTGCATCCTGCTCTCTTACGGGAACTTTCTTTAAAACGTCCATTTTCTTTCCTCCGAGTATCATTACTGGCAGTTGCCACATCCGCCGTGATGGGTTTCACCCTCTTTTGCTTTCAGGAATGCACGGCCTTCTTCCGTTTTGTAAATCTGCTGACGTAACATGGCTTCGTTGAAGTCCACTTCGTGTCCGTCAAATTCCGGTCCGTCCACGCAGGCAAATTTGGTCTTGCCGCCTACGCTTACACGGCAGGCGCCGCACATACCGGTTCCGTCTACCATAATAGGGTTTAAGCTGACAATGGTGGGAAGTCCTAATTCCTTTGTCTGTAAGCATACGAATTTCATCATAATCATGGGACCGATGGCAACGCAGACATCGTACTTCTTGCCTTCGGCATATAAATCTTTGATAACCTGGGTAACCATACCGCTTCTGCCGTAAGAACCGTCATCCGTGGTCACATAAAGATTTCCGGCAACCGCCTTCATCTGCTCCTCTAAAATAAGCAGATCTTTATTCTTGGCGCCTACGATAACGTCAGCCTCAATGCCGTTCTCATGCAGCCATTTTACCTGAGGATATACGGGAGCGGTACCTACACCGCCGGCTACGAAGAGAATTTTCTTCTGCTTTAAGCTATCCAGATCTTCTTTGGTAAACTCGGAAGGACAGCCCAAAGGGCCTACGAAATCATGGAAATAATCTCCTTCCTTTAAGGAGGACATCATCATGGTGGATGCACCTACAATCTGGAATACGATGGTAATGGTACCGTTTTCCCTGTCGTAATCGCAGATGGTCAGGGGAATACGCTCACTGTCCGCATCCTTACGAGCTATGATAAATTGCCCGGGGAGACAGTTTTTCGCAATTCGCTTCGCCTCCACTTCCATCAGGTAAATGTTGGTTGTCAGTTCTTTGGCTTTTAAAATCTTAAACATCTCGCACCTCTTTTACTCTTAGATTTTATCAGTAAGGCTCCAGGATATAATTATCCAGTGCACCTCTTGACAGTTTGTAATACTCACCGGTATAAATATCCACCGCGAAAACGGTGCCGGTTTTCGTCTGCATTCCCGCAGAGTCTTCAAAAACTTCCGCGATCACATAGAAGTCACCTTCATCGGGAATGGACAGTGCGTATTGGAACGTATACAGGTATCTGCCGTTTAAATCGGGAGACAGAATACTGCCGTCTGCTTCCACCGTTTTTCCGTTTTCCGTAAATTGACTGTATAAACCGGAAAGCGCATCCTCCGGGGTAAACTCCGTAGGCAGGGTCAATGTATATTCCCGGACCGTACTTTCCCCGAACACGCCGTCTTCCGTGGCAATGGCAAAATGAAAGACGCTTTTGCCGAGAGGCATGGGAATAGGACCCGTGTAAATAAGGGACTGTAAGGTCGGTTCTGTTCCGTCCGTAGTATAATATACCATTCCTTCCATGGATTCTGCAACCTCTATCATGACAGGTGCGGTATATTCGCCGCTGTACACCGATACTTCCGGTGCCGGAGGCTTTATTACATCAATATCGAAATTCTGGGAAACCACATCGCTTTTGATGCCGTATTCGTTCACAAATATGGCGGTTACCGTATAGTTGCCGGTGTCTAAAAAAATCGGTGTGGTGTAAACCTCACTGTTTTCGTTGGGCATCATACCGTCTAAGGTATAATAAATGGTTCCCTGTGTGCCGGAGGTAAGCTTTAAGGGGATTACCTGGGCATAATTGCCGCCTTTATAAGAAAACTCCGGCGGCTGCGCCATGTAGTTGCGGAACAGATTTTTCACCTCGTCATTGTCTGATGAAGTAACAAGGGTGTTGATGGTACTGTAATCTTCTTTTTCTTTATAATATGCCACCAGCTTTTTGTAAGCGGAAATCACTTCGTCCGGGGACGCATACACTGATTTCCGGATACGGTTCAGAATCTCCAGATAGGACTCTTCTTCCCCCAGCGCCAGATAGATATCCGCCAGTGCATGCTGCAGGGAAATGTCTGTTTCATCCATGGCAATGGCAGCTTTGTAATGCTCCGCCGCCTCCGGCAGCTTTCCGTTCTGGTAACATGCCTGTGCACGCTTTAACTGGTAAGTCAAAGACCTGGAACGGAACCGGAAACAACACAGTAAAAGAACTAAAAATACAATGAGAACTCCTGCCGCAATACTGACAATTCGAAACAGTCTTTGATGTTTCTTTTCCTGTTCGGTCTCCGGTCCGAATTCCGCATGCTCCGCTATGGCTGTGAGGGATTCCTGCATGCTGTTCTCGATTTCAGGTTCAAAATCGGGAACAATATGTACTTCCTCACCGCATTTTTCACAGTAAAGCCTGCCTTCCGGCAGTTCTGCTCCACATTTATGACACTTCATACGGTTTCCTCTTGGTTAATTTTCCTGTAATTTCAGGGACTCCACACAGTTATGCATCAGCATGGCTATGGTCATGGGACCTACGCCGCCGGGTACCGGGGTGATGGCGCTGCAAAGAGGCTCCACTGCTTCAAAGTCCACGTCACCGCAAAGCTTTTTGTTTTCCATGCGGTGAATGCCCACATCAATGACAACGGCTCCTTCTTTCACATAGTCTGCCGTAATCATTTTAGGTTTTCCTACAGCTGCGACTAGAATATCCGCTCTTTTTGTAATCTCTTTCAAATTCTGCGTCCGGGAATGGGCAACGGTAACGGTACCGTTTTCCCGCAGCAAAAGCAATGCCATGGGTTTTCCAACAATATTGCTTCGTCCGATTACCACACAGTTCTTTCCTTCTATGGAAACACCGCTTCTCTTCAAAAGTTCAATAATGCCTGCCGGTGTGCAGGAAACAAAGCCCTTTTCTCCGGTACAGAGTGCACCCACATTTTCGGGATGGAAGCCGTCCACATCCTTTTTGGGGGAAATGGCACGGATAATATCGCCTTCCTTGATATGGGCAGGCAGGGGAAGCTGCACTAATATGCCGTTTACGTCCCCCCGGTTGTTCAGTTCATCAATCAGGGAAAGCAGTTCCTCTTCCGTGGTTTCTTCCGGAAGTTCGTAGGCAAGGGAGCGGATACCGGTGTATTCGCATGCTTTCTTTTTGTTTCCTACATAAACACTGGAAGCCGGGTCGGAACCCACCTGAATGACCGCCAGGGTCACTTCCACGCCCTCTTCCTTCAGTCTGCTTACTTCTTCTTTTACTTCATCTTTTATTTGCTGGGATATCTTTTTTCCGTCTATAATCTGTGCCATAGGCTTCCTTTCCGCAGGTCTGTGCGACCGGAGTGCTTAGAATAATCCGACGATTTTACCGTTTTCATCCACATCGATATTGTATGCCGCAGGGTTCTTTGAGAGGCCGGGCATGGTCATAACCGTACCGGTCAGCACTACAACAAATCCTGCGCCTGCGGATACATAAGCTTCCCTGACTGTCAGGTCAAAGCCTTCCGGACGTCCCAGCTTTGTGGGATCATCGGATAACGAATACTGGTTCTTTGCCATACATACCGGCAGATTGCCGAATCCCATGGCTTCAATCTTTTCAAGCTGCTTCTTTGCCGCAGCGGAAACAGTGACGCTTCCCGCACCGTAAATCTTCTTTGCTACGGTTTCAATCTTTTCGGTCAGGGAAAGGTCATCCCCATATAACGGCTTAAAGTGGCTTTCTTTTTCAGAAAGAGTCTTAAGCACCTTTTCGGCTAAAGCCATGCCGCCTTCGCCGCCCTTTTCCCATACTTCGGAAAGAGCAAATTCCGCGCCTCTCTCCTCGCAGAAATTCTTGACATAGGAAATTTCCGCTTCCGTATCGGTAATAAAGGAGTTTAAGGTTACCACTACGGGTACACCGTATAATTTCAGGTTTTCAATATGCTTCTCTAAGTTTACAATGCCCTTCTTCAAGGCATCTACGTTTTCTGCCGATAAATCTGCCTTTGCTACGCCGCCGTTGTATTTTAAGGCGCGGATAGTTGCCACCAGTACCACTGCATCGGGCTTTAAGCCTGCCGCACGGCACTTAATGTCAAAGAATTTCTCAGCGCCGAGGTCTGCGCCGAAGCCGGCTTCCGTAATCACATAATCCGCCATTTTTAAGGCTGCCTTGGTGGCTCTTACGGAGTTGCAGCCGTGTGCAATGTTGGCAAACGGTCCGCCGTGCACCAGCGCCGGTGTATGCTCCAGGGTCTGAATCATGTTGGGTTTTAAGGCATCCTTTAAGAGCGCCGCCATAGAACCCACTGCCTGAAGCTGTCCCGCCGTAACGGGTTCGCCGTCCAGATTGTACGCAACCACCATACGGGATAAGCGTTCCTTTAAGTCGTTCATATCACTGGCAAGACACAAAACAGCCATAATTTCCGTTGCTACAGTAATGACAAAATGGTCTTCTCTCACAAAGCCGTCCGCCTTGCTTCCAAGACCTACCACTACGTTACGCAGTACTCTGTCGTTCATGTCCAGACATCTCTTCCATACAATCTGTCTGGTATCAATACGGAGGGCATTGCCCTGCTGGATATGGTTATCAAGCAAAGCTGCCAGTAAGTTATTGGCAGAGGTAATGGCATGGAAATCGCCGGTAAAGTGCAGGTTCAGATCCTCCATGGGAACGACCTGTGCATAGCCGCCGCCTGCCGCGCCGCCCTTGATACCGAAGCAGGGACCTAAGGAGGGCTCTCTTAAGGCAATAATTGCCTTTTTGTTCATACGTCCGAAAGCTTCTCCCAGTCCTACGGTAGTCGTGGTTTTTCCTTCTCCTGCGGGAGTGGGGTTAATGGCGGTCACCAGAATCAGTTTTCCGTCCGGGTTGCCTTCAATGCTTTTTAAGTACTCATCGGAAATCTTTGCTTTATACTTTCCGTACAGTTCCAAATCGTCAGCGGATACGCCGATTCGCTCTGCTACCTTTACAATGGGTTCCATTTCCGCCTGCTGTGCAATTTCGATGTCTGTTTTCATGTTTTTCTCCTTAGATTTCTTCCAGTAATTGTTCGAACTGTTCCTCACTCATCAGAACCTTCCGGGGTTTGGTGCCTTCATCTTCTCCGACAACACCGTAGTCATGAAGCTGGTCCATGATACGGGCTGCCCGGTTAAATCCTATCTTAAATACCCTCTGCAGCATACCGATGGACGCCTTGTCCTTGTCGATGATAAACTTTCCCGCATCCGCAAAAAGTTCATCCACGGCACTGCCGTCCCCCGTGGCTCCGCCCTGGGAAGAGCTGGTTTTTCAGGAAATCCACTACATCCGAAACTTCCTTATCCGATACAAACGCACCCTGGATACGGGCGGGTTTGGAATAACCCTGCGGGTAGAAAAGCATATCGCCCTTTCCTAAAAGCTTTTCCGCACCGTTCATATCAAGGATGGTACGGGAGTCCACACCGCTGCTTACGCTGAATGCCACACGGCTGGGCATGTTAGCTTTGATAAGACCGGTGATGACATCCACGGAAGGCCTCTGGGTCGCGATAATCAGGTGGATACCCGCTGCTCTGGCGAGCTGTGCCAGACGGCAGATGGAGTCTTCCACTTCGCCGGGACATACCATCATCAAATCCGCAAGCTCGTCCACGATAATAATCATCTGGGGCAGATTGGCGGGTACGTTTTCTCCCTTTTCCCTCATGGCGGTAATCTTTTCGTTGTAGCCCTTCAGGTCACGCACATTCAGATCCGCAAACTTCTTGTAACGGTCTTCCATTTCCGTAACTCCCCAGTGCAGGGCTGCGGAAGCCTTCTTGGGATCCGTTACAACCGGTATTAACAGATGGGGAATGCCGTTGTAAACGCTTAACTCCACCACCTTGGGGTCCACCATGATAAGCTTGACTTCATCCGGGTGCGCTTTATAGAGAATACTCATAATCAGTGTGTTGATGCAGACGGATTTACCGGAACCGGTAGCCCCCGCAATCAGCATATGGGGCATCTTGCCGATGTCCGCCACAACCACCTTGCCTGCGATGTCTTTACCGACCGCAAATGCGATCTTGCTGGGGAATTCCTTGAATTCCTTTGATTCTAACAAATCACGCAATGCCACCGGCGTATTTTCTTTGTTCGGTACTTCGATACCGATTGCCGCTTTGCCGGGAATGGGCGCTTCAATACGGATATCCGTTGCGGCAAGATTTAACTTGATATCATCCGCCAGTCCCACGATTTTGCTGACCTTAACCCCCTGTTCGGGCTGCAGCTCGTACCGGGTAACGGAAGGCCCCTGACTGATATTGGTAATCGTTACGTTGACACCGAATGTATGTAGCGTCTGCTGCAGTCTGGCAGCCGTTTCTTTTAATTCCCTTGCGGAGTCTCCACCGCCGCCCTTGCCCTTCTGTAAACAGGACAAAGGAGGGAACATGTATTTCTTCGGGACATTGGAAGGAGTGGCGCTGCTCTGCGGCATACCTTCCGGTCTCGGGGTATCCGTGGTTTTCTTTTCCGGGACAACTGCCTTAGGACGGGAAAACTGTGTGCTTTCCGCCGGCTCCGGTTCTGCCTTATAGGCGGGCTCTGCATGGAACGTAGATGCTGGAACGGCTTCCTCTTCGTCCCTGCGGAACATGCCCTCTACCTGAATGTTGTCTAATATATCCGGGTGGATAAAGGAGTCCGCCGCAGACGTCTTCTGTCCGGGCATCTCCTGGGAAAATGCATCCGGCATAATGGGATGCGCCGGTTCCATGGGCGCTTCCTCTGCCGGTAAAATATCCGGCTCTTCGTTGAAGGTAATTTCGTGAATATCGTCCCGGTTCTTTTTCTCCGCCGGCTCCGTAAGTGCCGTATCCAGTATGACGCCGGACACTTTTTTATCCATACGAAGGATTTTTTCGTTCTCTTTTTCCTCTGCCTTTAAGCGGCGTGTTTCCTCTCTTCTGTGACGTTCCTCTTCTCTGCGGATGCGCTCTTCTTCCGCTTCTTCCCGACGGGATTCCATCAGCTCTTTCCGTCTCTGGGCATCCTCCCTGGAGAGCTCTACCACACGCTTACTGCCGTTTTTCACACCCTTTACAAAGGATTTCTCCGTAAGAAGAATAACGGAAATCAGGCACACAATCAGTACCACCAAAACCGTGCCGATGGTGTCCAGAAAATGCAGTAAAAGGTAGGCAAGACTGCCGAACAGGACGCCGCCGCCCGCATGTTCTTCACTGCTAAACCGGTAGAGAGCCTTTATGCTGTATGATTCCTTCATGATGTCGGGGTCACCGGCAATCAGTTCACAGATTACCCCCGCCATGCAGAACAGGATGGCTCCCGCCACAATTTTGCGCACCGCTGCGGAACTGCCGCCGTTAGCGGAAAAGAAGGCGATTGCTAAAAACAAAAGAATGGAAAACGCATACGCCGGAAGACCGAACAGTCCGAACAGAATACTGCTGATACCTTTGCCGACCGGACCCAGTATGCCGAAATTGCATAAAAAAAGAACCACTGCTACCGCAAAGAATAAAATCAGGGAAATCTCATGAAACAGTTCTGTTTCCTGCTCCGTATAGACTCTTTCCTGCTGTCTGGAGGACTTGGAACTGCTGCTTTTTCTCCGGGTAGTCGATTTTTTTGATGTCTGTTTTGCTGCCATGATAAAACACTCCTATTGCAGTCCTGGTGCTGTACGCAGGACTCTTATCACCCCAAATCAGGGCAATGTAAGTATTATATCATTTTTCATCCGGCTTGTCACCATGTATACAATATTTTGCCTATTTGCTTTCGCCATTTTCTCTATCCGCATCTATCATGGAATGCAATTTTTTAAGGGCTTCCCGGATGCCGCCCACTTCGTTGATAATGCCCTCCTTTACGGCTTCCCCGCCCACTAAAATAGTGCCAACATCCTTGGTGAGCATTTTCGTTTCCATCATGAGCTGCTCCAGTCTTTCCCTTGAAATTTCGCAGTGGCTGCTGACAAAGCCCGTAATCCTGTCCTGCATCTGTTTGAAATAGTCAAAGGTCTGTGGTACGCCGATGACCATTCCGGTCATTCTTACCGGATGGATAACCATGGTGCCCGTGGGGACAATAAAGGAATAGTCCGTACTGACGGCTATGGGGATGCCGATGGAATGGCTGCCGCCAAGCACCAGGGACACGGTGGGCTTGGACAGGGACGCCACCATTTCCGCAATGGCAAGCCCCGCTTCCACATCTCCGCCCATGGTGTTTAACAAGACCAGTACGCCCTTTATTTTCTCACTGTCCTCAATAGCGGCAAGCTTCGGCAGTACATGCTCGTACTTGGTGGTTTTGGCGGAGCTGCTTAAATTGTCGTGACCTTCTATTTCCCCGATAATGGTAAGCAGGTGTATCGTATCCTCCCGGGCATTGTGATTTAAAATGACCTGACCGGTCTTTTCTATCTGTTCATCCTGATTTATGTTTTCTTCCATGAAAACCGTCCTTTCCGTGCGGCAGCTTATCCGTTCCG
>ERZ1034976.2334-NODE-2334-length-13070-cov-6.883289_pt1 | contig 13070 bp, 10 predicted proteins | sample MGYA00520623_ERZ1034976 | MGnify/ENA primary metagenome ERZ1034976 (study PRJEB33766, sample SAMN09781774) | gut metagenome | biome: gut microbiome | host: Homo sapiens | place: Madagascar | study: EMG produced TPA metagenomics assembly of the PRJNA485056 data... | reverse complement strand
ATAACTCATAGATATAGAAATTTGCAGTTTTAAGGAGCAGTTTGTGATGACAGAAGAGAAGGAAAACCTGTACAGACAGGAAAAAATACAGAAATATACTGCAATTTTTAAAAATCTGTTTCGATATATTCCATGGCTGAAAGAAAAGCAGGGGCAGAGTACCTCCCATATTTATGAGAATGAAGAACTGAACCGTTCTTCCATGCCGGTAAGAGTATATGATTCCACGCTGCTTTCCCTTGTAAAGGAACTGAATGCCACGGGACTGATGGACAGGAATTACGTTTATACTTTTTCAAGGAATATGCTTCGTACAGTGCAGGATGAAAAAAGATGGATCGCCTCTGCACAGCTAAAAAACATAGAGGATGTATTTGCCATTATGGCGAAGTATGTACTTGGTGGCATGACCAGGGGGAATCTTTGGACAGATGCCATAGAAAATGGTATTTTTCTGGAAGCACTTCTGAAGATCAGAGAGCTTCTGGAAGTACATGACAGACCGCTTGCATAGGAGCTGTTACTGGTATGGGAGAGAAGTCACTTCAGAAGAAAAAATACATACTGGAGAAGGCCAGAGAGGTCTTTATGGAAAAGGGCTACAAGAATGTAACGATGAAGGATATTGTTGATGCCTGTGAGATCAGCCGCGGAGGTCTGTATCTGTATTTCCCGGGAACCAGGGAGCTTTTTTTGGAAGTATTGAAAGCAGAGCAGGAGGATTCGGGCAGTGAGTTCGAACAGAAGATCGGCAAGGATTTTGGACCGGCAGATATTCTGGCATTGTTTCTGAAGGAACAGAAAAGAGAGCTTCTGACGAAAAAGGGGACTCTGCAGAAGGCCTGCTATGAATTTTTCTTTGAAGAGAATGATTACAGCAGGGAAAATCTTCTGAAGAAGCAGTTCGATGCGGCAGTCATGGTGATCCAGAGACTGATAGAGGAAGGCGTGGAGATCGGAGAATTTTGCTGTGAGGAACCAAGAAGGGCAGCCAGTAACATTATGTACGTACTGGAGGGTCTCAAGGTTGCAGCAAATACCCGGGGAGTGACAGAAGCTGCTGTGGATCGGGAAATTATGTATATGATGCAGAATTTGGTGGCAGAAGAATAGAGAAAAGCTTCAAGGCTTCAGATGCCCTGAAGCTTTTCCTTTTTGTTGGGAAAGGACAGGAAATATGATCAGGGAAATCATAGCAGCACAGCTTCCGGTAGGGGAAAAGCTGCGGATCGTAAAAAACAGGATAGAGGGAAAAGACCCGGATTCTGGAAGGATTGCTATCGTATCCGGTATTCACGGGGATGAATTTGAAGGACAGTATGTGATCTATGAAATGGTAAGAAGGCTGCAGGAGCATCCGGAATGTCTGCATGGGAGTGTGGATCTGTATCCGGCACTGAATCCGCTTGGCATGGATATGGCAGTCAGGGAGCTGCCTGGACTTCATATGGATATGAACCGGATATTCCCGGGAAATGAGAACGGGACTGCACTTGAAAAAGTGGCAGCAGCTATTGTAGGAGATATAGCAGGAGCGGATCTTTGCCTGGATATTCATGCCAGTAATATTTTTGTACGTGAGATCCCGCAGGTGCGGATCAGTGAGGAATTTGCAGAAAGGGTGCTTCCCTATGCGCAGCTTATGAATGTGGATATGGTATGGACCAATGCTGCAGAAACAGTACATGAAGCAACACTGGCACATTCATTGAACCTGCTGGGAGTCCCTTCCTTTGTTGTCGAAATGGGAGTAGGAACAAGAATCAGCCGGCATTTTGGAAATCAGGTGACAGATGGTATTTTTCATCTGATGAAGCATATTGGGATGTGGAGCGGAGAGCTGAAAGGTAAGATCCAGCAGCCGGTGCTTTCCACAGACGGAGAGGTTGAATTTATCAGATCCGGTTCGACAGGGGTTTTTCTGCCGGAGATCGAACATAATCACTTCGTAAAAAAGGGAGACAAGCTGGGTAAGGTGATCGATCCCTTGCGGGGAGAGGTGCTGGAGGAGATCCTGGCACAGAGAAGCGGGCTGGTATTTACACTCCGGGAGTACCCGTTTGTCCGGGAGGGAGCATTGCTCCTCCGGATCCTGACGGGAATAGACCATGATGAATGAGGTTAATGAACTATGTTTACAGAAAATATCTATACGGTGACTTCTCCATACAGGGAAGATATGATCATAAAGGGCTACAGCTTTGGAAAGGGTGATGAGGCTGCCTGTATCCTGGGATCCGAAAGAGGAAATGAGGTGCAGCAGATGTATATCTGCTCCCAATTGGTAAAAGCCCTGAAGGAACTGGAGGCAAATGGCTGTGTCAGTGCAGGAAAGAAAATACTGGTGATACCGGTGATCAATTCCCTTGGGATGAATGTTGGTGAAAAGTTTTTCGGGGTGGAAAACCAGGATATCAACAGAAGGTTTCCGGGAAGAAAGACAGGAGACAGCGCAGACCGGCTGGCAGAAGGGATCTTCAGTAAGATTCGCAATTACACCTATGGGATCCAGCTGACAAGCTTTTATATGGCGGGGGAGTTTGTCCCGCATGTCAGAATGATGGAGACCGGCTTTCAGAATACTTCACTTGCCAATCTTTTCGGACTGCCTTATGCTATGGTGCGGAAGCCGACTCCGATTGATACGAAGACACTGAACTATAATTGGCAGAATGAGATGACAGCAGCGTTTTCCCTTTACACAAACAGGACAGATACGATAGATGAAAAGAGTGCAGGGCAGGCAGTGGCAGCAGTACTGCGGTTCCTGACAAGAATGGGGATCATCCGTTACGAAAGCCACAGCGGCTATATCAGTCATGTGATTCTTGAGCAGGATCTGACAGATGTACATACGATGTCAGGCGGTATTTTTAAGGGGCTGGTAAGTCCCGGAGAGGATGTCCGGTATGGACACAGGATGGCAGAGATCATAGATCCTTATGAAGGATATGTGAAGGAAACGATCCTTGCCCCGACAGATGGTATCGTATTTTTTGCCCATACAGATCCGCTTGTCACAGAAGGAGACATTGTTTATCAGCTGATCCACAGACTTCATGAGTGAGGAAGAAGTATCCGAGAATAATTTGCAGAATCCGTTGCAAAAAAGACAGGATTCGATATAATGTAAATGATATGCGCACAAAAACTAGTACAATTCATCAACGGAGGAAATGAATTCACATGGGAAATGTAAGACGTATCTACGTGGAAAAGAAACCGCCCTTTGCTGTCAAGGCGAAGGAATTAAAGGAAGAGATCGTAGGCTACCTTGGCATTACGGGAGTGAAGGAGGTAAGAGAGTTCATTCGGTATGATGTGGAGAATATCTCAGATCAGATTTTCGAAGAAGCATGCAGAACCGTATTTTCCGAACCGCCGGTTGATATTTTGTACAGAGAAAATATAGAGATCCCAGCAGATGGAAAGGTATTCAGTGTGGAATTCCTTCCAGGACAGTTTGACCAGAGAGCAGATTCCGCAGTACAGTGTGTGAAGTTCTTAAAGGAAGATGAGGAACCGATCATCAGGACTGCAGTAACCTATCTTTTAACCGGAGATATCAGCGGGGAAGAATTCGGGAAGATCAAAGCGTACTGTATCAACCCTGTGGATTCCAGGGAGACCGGCATGGAGAAGCCGGATACCCTGGTAAGTGAGTATGAAGAGCCTGCAGATGTTATTATCTTTGACGGTTTCTGTGAAATGGACAGAGACAGCCTTAAGGAGCTGTATGATTCCCTGTCCCTTGCCATGACGTTCAAGGATTTTTTGCATATCCAGAATTATTATAAGACAGAGGAACACAGAAATCCCACGATGACAGAGATCAGAGTACTTGATACCTACTGGTCAGATCACTGCCGTCATACCACATTTTCAACAGAATTGAAGAATATTGAGTTTGAGGATGGCTATTACAGAGCTCCCCTTGAAACAACCTATGAAAGCTATCTGGATACACGTAAGGAGATCTTTGAAGGCAGAAGTGACAAATTTGTCTGTCTGATGGATCTGGCACTGATGGCTATGCGTAAGCTGAAGAAGGACGGCAAGCTGCAGGATATGGAAGAATCTGATGAGATCAATGCCTGCTCTGTAGTCGTACCTGTGGAAATTGATTATGGGGAAGGACCTGTGACTGAAGAGTGGCTGGTGTTCTTCAAGAATGAGACACATAATCATCCTACCGAGATCGAGCCCTTTGGTGGGGCAGCTACCTGCCTTGGCGGTGCAATCCGTGATCCCCTTTCAGGAAGAGGCTATGTATATCAGGCCATGCGTGTAACAGGTGCGGCAGATCCTACGGTTCCGGTTTCTGAAACACTGAAGGGCAAGCTTTCACAGAAGAAGCTGGTCAGAGGTGCAGCAAGCGGATATTCTTCCTATGGTAACCAGATCGGTCTTGCAACCGGCTATGTAAAGGAGATCTATCATCCTGATTATGTTGCTAAAAGAATGGAGATCGGTGCTGTCATGGGTGCTGCTCCCCGGAAGAATGTGATACGTGAAAATTCTGATCCGGATGATGTGATCATCCTGCTTGGCGGAAGAACAGGACGTGACGGCTGCGGTGGTGCAACCGGTTCCTCCAAGGTGCATACAGAGACCTCTATTGAGACCTGCGGTGCAGAGGTACAGAAGGGAAACGCACCTACAGAGCGTAAGATCCAGAGGCTGTTCCGCCGTGGGGAAGTAAGCAGTATCATTAAGAAATGTAATGACTTTGGTGCAGGCGGTGTTTCTGTCGCCATTGGTGAACTGGCAGACGGTCTTGTGGTAGATCTTGACAAAGTACCTAAGAAATATGCCGGACTGGACGGAACAGAGCTTGCCATTTCTGAATCCCAGGAAAGAATGGCAGTTGTGGTAGCCCCAGATAAGGTCGAGGAGTTCCTTGGCTATGCGGCTGAAGAGAATCTGGAGGCAGTTCCTGTAGCAGTCGTAACAAAGGAGCCAAGACTGGTACTGAAATGGAGAGGCAGAGAGATCGTCAATATTGCGAGAGCTTTCCTTGATACGAACGGTGCCCACCAGGAAACTGATGTGGTAGTGAATATTCCCTCAAAGGAAGACAATTATCTGAAGAAAACAGCTCTTCCTGCTGTAGCCAGGGCACTGGAGGAGGGTGATATTAAGACAGCTTTTGAAGAAACCTTAAGGGATCTGAACGTTTGCTCCCAGAAGGGACTTGTGGAAATGTTTGACTCTTCTATCGGAGCTGCCAGTGTGCTGATGCCGTATGGTGGTAAATATCAGCTGACAGAGACTCAGGTCATGGTAGCCAAGCTTCCTTCCCTGAAGGGCAGGACAGATACCGTAACCATGATGAGCTACGGCTTTGATCCTTATCTTTCTTCATGGAGTCCTTACCACGGTGCAGTGTATGCAGTGACACAGTCCCTTGCAAAGATCGTGGCAGGAGGCGGAGATTACAGCAAGGTCCGCTTTACCTTCCAGGAATATTTCCGCAGGATGACTGCAGATCCTGAGCGTTGGAGCCAGCCCTTTGCAGCACTGCTTGGTGCCTATGATGCACAGATCGGATATGGACTTCCCTCTATCGGCGGCAAGGACAGTATGTCTGGTACCTTTAACGATATTGATGTACCGCCTACATTGGTATCCTTTGCAGTGGATGTGGCTAAGAATAAAGAGATCATCACGCCGGAATTAAAACAGGCGGGAGACGTACTGGTACAGCTCTGGTTTGATAAAGATGAATATGATATTCCTGTATATGCACATGTAATGGAAATGTTCAGTTTTATTACAGAGCTGATGAGAGAAGGCAAAGTGAAGGCTGCCTATGCACTTGACAGTACAGGACTTGTTGCCGGTGTCAGCAAGATGGCCTTTGGTAATAAGCTTGGAGTTTCCTACTCAGAAGATATTAAGGAGGGCGATCTGTTTGAAAACTGTCTCGGTGACATTGTGCTGGAAATGGCAGAAGAGGATGCAAAGGCACTGGATGCTGAGGATCTGAACTACAGGATCGTAGCGAAAGTAACAGAGGAGCCGGTATTTACTTATAAGGATGTGAAGCTGACGGTAGAGGAAGCACTTGCTGACTGGAAGGCACCACTTGATAAGGTATTCCCTTATAAGGCAGAAAAGGGAACAGATAAGGTGACTTCAGAACCTTATCATACAGACAGTATTTATGTATGTAAAAATAAAGTAGCAAAGCCGACTGTATTTATCCCGGTATTCCCCGGAACCAACTGCGAATATGACAGTGCAAGGGCATTTGAAAGAGCCGGTGCGAAGGTGATCACCAGAGTATTCCGCAATCTTTCCGCAGAAGATATCCGTTCTTCTGTAGAAGCCTTTGAAAGGGATATTGACAAGGCACAGATCATCATGTTCCCCGGTGGTTTCTCAGCCGGTGATGAACCGGATGGAAGTGCCAAGTTCTTTGCAACAGCTTTCCAGAATGCAAAGATCAAAGAAGCGGTTATGAGGCTTCTGAATGAGAGGGATGGTCTTGCACTTGGTATCTGTAACGGATTCCAGGCACTGATCAAGCTGGGACTGGTTCCCTATGGTGAGATTACCGGTCAGAAGGAGGATTCCCCGACACTGACCTTCAATACCATTAACCGTCACATTTCCAAGATGGTTTATACCAGAGTGGTATCTGACAAGTCACCCTGGCTGCAGGGTGCAGAAAACGGTGGTGTTTATGTGACTCCCGCCTCTCACGGAGAGGGACGCTTCGTAGCACCGAAGGAGTGGATCGACAAGCTCTTTGCAAATGGCCAGGTAGCGACCCAGTACTGTGATCCGGAAGGCAATGTTTCCATGGATGAAGAGTGGAATGTCAACGGTTCCTATGCAGCCATTGAGGGTATCACCTCGCCGGACGGCAGATGCTTTGGTAAGATGGCACATGTAGAGAGAAGAGATAAAGGTGTTGCCATTAATATTTACGGAGAGCAGGATCTGAAGATCTTTGAATCCGGTGTTCACTATTTCAAATAAAAGAATGGAAAATGGCCTCGCAGAATTGTTATCTGCGGGGCTTTTTTGAAAAAATATTTTAGCTGAAAGTGTGAAAAATGTCAGTTGAAGCAGGGGAAACCTTATGCTATAATAAATCGATTATGGATTTTTGGACAAAGGAAGGGAGACGGATACTTATATGAAGGCATTTTTAATCCTGGAAGACGGCACCGTTTTTGAAGGAACGCATATCGGCGCAGTCAGGGAAGTGATCAGTGAAATAGTATTCAATACATCAATGGCGGGGTATCTGGAGGTTCTGACAGATCCTTCGTATGCCGGTCAGGCAGTGTGCATGACGTATCCTCTGATTGGAAATTACGGGGTATGCCTGGAAGACATGGAATCAGTACAGGCATGGCCGGATGGATTTATTGTCAGGGAATTATCAAGGATCCCCAGTAATTTCCGAAAGGATATCACGATTCAGGAATTCCTGGAGCAGCAGAATATTCCCGGCATTGCAGGGATTGATACCAGAGCCCTTACGAAGATCCTCCGTGAAAAGGGTACTATGAATGGCATGATCACTACAGATGAAGCCTATGACCTTAACACAGTTCTCCCTAGGTTAAAAGAATATACCACCGGCAAGGTAGTGGAAAAGGTAACCTGCAAGGAAAAATATGTGATCAAAGGATCCAGAGATCTTGCAGAAAACGGAGCGATTTCCGGAAGCGCCAGATTTGATAAGGAAGCTTATGAAGCCGGCGAAAGAGAAATGCGCCCCAGTATCGTAAAGGAATTAAACGGTATTGGCAAGAAGGTAGCCCTTCTTGATCTTGGCGCCAAGAAGAATATCGCACACTCCCTGGCACAGCGTGGCTGTGATGTGACCGTATATCCGGCACTGACCAGTGCAGAGGAGATCCTGAACGACCATCCGGACGGCATTATGCTGAGCAACGGCCCGGGAGACCCCAAGGAATGTACCTCTATTATTAAAGAAATTAAAAAGCTGTATGATTCAGATGTGCCGATCTTTGCAATCTGCCTCGGACATCAGCTCATGGCGCTGGCTACCGGAGCCGATACCTTCAAGATGAAGTACGGACATCGTGGCGGTAACCATCCTGTGAAGGATCTGGAGACCGGAAGAGTATATATTTCTTCTCAGAACCACGGCTATGTAGTAGATATGGACAAGCTGGATCCTGCTGTGGCAGTACCCGCTTTTATCAATGTAAATGATGGAACCAATGAAGGATTAAAATATACGGGAAAGAACATCTTCACCGTACAGTATCATCCGGAGGCATGCCCGGGTCCTCAGGATTCCGGCTATCTGTTTGACAGATTTATCAAGATGATGGAGGTTAACAAAGATGCCTAAGAATCCTAATGTAAAGCGAGTTATGGTAATCGGCTCCGGCCCTATTGTGATTGGTCAGGCAGCAGAGTTTGACTATGCAGGAACCCAGGCCTGTCGTTCCCTGAAGGAAGAGGGTGTAGAGGTAATCCTGGTCAATTCCAACCCGGCAACAATCATGACAGATAAGGATATTGCAGATAAGGTTTATATTGAGCCTTTAACAGCACGTGTCCTCGAGCAGATCATTGAAAAAGAAAAACCGGACAGCATCCTGCCTACGCTTGGCGGACAGGCCGGACTGAATCTTGGTATGGAGCTTGCAGAAAGCGGGTTCCTTGCTTCCCATGGGGTAAAGCTCCTCGGAACTACAGCAGCTACCATCAAGAAGGCGGAGGACCGTCAGGAATTCAAGGATACCATGGAAAAGATCGGAGAGCCCTGTGCGGCATCCAAGGTTGTTGAGAGTGTGGAGGATGGTGTTGCCTTCACAAAGACCATCGGTTATCCGGTAGTACTGCGTCCTGCCTATACTCTTGGCGGAAGCGGCGGTGGAATCGCCCATAATCAGGCAGAGCTGGAGACCATTCTGGAGAACGGACTGCGTCTTTCCAGAGTAGGACAGGTGCTGGTAGAAAGATGTATCGCAGGCTGGAAAGAAATCGAATACGAAGTAATGCGTGACAGCGCAGGAAACTGCATCACCGTCTGCAACATGGAAAATATCGATCCGGTTGGGGTACACACCGGAGACAGTATCGTAGTGGCACCCTCCCAGACCCTTTCTGACAAGGAATACCAGATGCTCAGAACCGCAGCCCTCAATATCATTGATGAGCTGCAGATCACCGGTGGATGTAATGTGCAGTTTGCCCTGCATCCGACCAGCTTTGAGTACTGTGTTATCGAGGTAAACCCCAGAGTAAGCCGTTCTTCTGCTCTTGCAAGTAAGGCAACCGGTTATCCGATCGCCAAGGTGGCAGCGAAGATCGCCCTCGGTTATACATTGGATGAGATCAAGAATGCAATTACAGGAAAGACCTATGCAAGCTTTGAGCCTACACTGGACTATTGTGTAGTGAAGCTGCCGAGACTTCCTTTTGACAAGTTTATTACAGCAAAGAGAACACTGACCACACAGATGAAGGCTACCGGAGAGGTTATGAGTATCTGCCATAACTTTGAAGGAGCCCTGATGAAGGCTATCCGTTCCCTGGAGCAGCATGTGGACTGTCTGCTCAGCTATGATTTTTCTGCCCTGAACATGGAAGAGCTGCTGGAGCGGCTGAAGATCGTAGACGATCAGAGGATTTACGTGATCGCAGAGGCGCTCCGTAAGGGGATCGATTATGATACTATCCATGAGATCACTATGATCGATGAGTGGTTCATTGACAAGCTGGCAATCCTGGTAGAGATGGAAAATGCCCTGAAGGAGGGCCCGCTTACTGTAGATCTCCTGAAGGAAGCCAAGAGGCTGGAGTTCCCGGATAATGTCATCAGCAGACTGACCGGCAGACCGGAAGAAGAGATCAAAAAGCTGCGTTATGATAATGGCATCGTAGCAGTTTACAAGATGGTAGATACCTGTGCAGCCGAGTTTGAGGCAAGCACACCTTACTATTATTCAGTATATGGCGGCGAGAATGAAGCCGTAGAGACCAACCCGAAGAAGAAGGTGCTGGTACTTGGCTCAGGACCAATCCGTATCGGACAGGGTATTGAGTTTGACTACTGTTCTGTCCATGCTACCTGGGCCTTTGCAAAGGCCGGCTATGAAACAGTGATCATTAATAACAATCCGGAAACAGTAAGTACAGACTTTGATATCGCGGATAAGCTGTATTTTGAACCTCTGACACCGGAAGATGTGGAAAGCATCGTCAATCTGGAAAAGCCGGATGGAGCTGTTGTACAGTTTGGTGGACAGACAGCGATCAAGCTGACAGAAAGCCTGATGAAGATGGGAGTTCCGATCCTGGGAACCAAGGCAGAGGATGTAGATGCGGCAGAGGACAGAGAGCTGTTTGACAAGATCCTTGAGCAGACAGAGATCCCAAGAGCTGCAGGTGGTACAGTTTATACTGCAGAGGAGGCCAAGGCGGTAGCCAACAGGCTGGGTTATCCTGTACTGGTAAGACCTTCTTACGTGCTTGGCGGACAGGGCATGCAGATCGCCATTTCCGATGAAGAAATAGAAGAATTTATGAACATCATCAACCGGATCGCACAGGATCACCCGATCCTGGTAGATAAGTATCTGCAGGGCAAGGAGATCGAGGTTGATGCGGTATGTGATGGAGAAGATATCCTGATTCCAGGTATCATGGAGCATATTGAGAGAACAGGTGTCCATTCCGGTGACAGTATTTCTGTATATCCGGCACCGACCATTACAGCTGCGGTGAAGGAAAAGATTGCAGAGTACACCAGAAGACTGGCAAAGGCACTGCATGTAAAGGGACTCATCAATATCCAGTTTATTGCGATCGGTGAGGATGTTTATGTTATCGAGGTTAACCCCAGATCCTCCCGTACCGTTCCTTATATCAGCAAGGTAACCGGTATTCCTATCGTGGATCTGGCTACAGAGGTCATCATTGGCAAGACGATCAGAGAGCTTGGCTATGAGCCGGGACTGCAGCCTGAGGCAGATTACTTCGCTATCAAGATGCCGGTATTCTCCTTCGAGAAGATCCGTGGAGCAGAGATCAGCCTTGGGCCGGAAATGAAGTCTACCGGTGAGTGCCTTGGTATTGCAAAGACCTTTAATGAGGCACTGTACAAGGCATTCCTTGGTGCAGGTGTGGATCTGCCCAAGTACAGGCAGATGATCATCACAGTAAAGGATGCCGACAAGGGAGAGGCTATTGAGATCGGACAGCGTTTCGAGAAGCTTGGTTATACCATTTATGCAACAAGAAGTACCTGTAATGCGTTAAAGGAAGCAGGAGTCCATGCAAGACAGGTCAACAAGATCTCGCAGGAATCCCCGACTGTTATGGATCTGATCCTTGGACATAAGATTGACCTTGTCATTGATACACCGACCCAGGGACGGGATAAGACGAGAGACGGCTTCCTGATCCGTCGTACAGCGATCGAAACCGGTGTCAACTGTATCACTGCCATGGACACGGCAAGGGCACTGGTAACCAGCATGGAGCACAAGATGGATCAGTTTACCCTGATCGATGTGGCTTCCATTAAGAGCAGAGGTCTGAAGGAATAACAGGAGAGGATATGATCGGTAATCTGGAATACTATAAGGTATTTTATTATGCAGCATCATATGGAAGTATAACAAAGGCGGCTGTGGCACTTTCTGTGTCACAGCCTGCTGTAAGCCAGGCAATCAGACAGCTGGAGGAGAGCCTTGGTGCAAAGCTGTTTATCCGTGCATCCCGGGGTATCCGGTTGACTGCAGAGGGAGAACAGCTTTTTTTGTCTGTAAAAAAAGGTTATGAGGAGATTGAAAAGGGAGAGAGGCAGCTTCGTCAGATGCTGGATCTGGAAAGCGGAGAGATAAGAGTGGGAGCCAGTGATATGACGCTCCGGTTTTATCTGCTGCCTTTTCTTGAAAAATACCATGAGAAATATCCGCATATCAAGGTTACAGTAACCAATGCCCCAACACCGGAAACCCGGCAGCTTCTGAAGGAAGACCAGATCGACTTTGGACTGATCACGTCACCCTTTGAGGAGCAGGAGGAGCAGGAGACTTTTCCGGTGAAGGAGATTGAGGACTGCTTTGTAGCAGGAAGAAAATTTATTCAGTATAAAAATAAGATGCTGGATCTGCAGGAGCTGGAAAAGCTCCCTTTGATCTGTCTTGAAAAAAATACCAGTACCAGGGCATGCATGGATCGGTTTCTCTATCAGAACCATGTGGAAATGCATCCTGAATTTGAACTGGCGACCAGTGACATGATTGTACAGTTTGCCCTGCGTAATCTGGGGGTAGGCTGTGTGATGAGGGAGTTTGCAAAAGAGGAACTGGAGTCTGGCAGACTGTTTGAACTGCGGTTTAATAAGATCATACCAAGACGGCATATCTGTGTGCTGACAGAAAAAAGAAAGCCCCTTTCCAAAGCGGCAGAGGGACTTTTTGAAATGCTTCAGAAAGATTTCTGATCAGGTTTTTCAGTTTCTGGTGCATCTGCAAGGGTATGCTTACCTGTATACTTACCATAGACCCAGATATAGATCCACAGAAGGATCGGAAGACCGATCGTTGCCATCAGGCAGGCTGCAAAGAGCTGGTCAGAGCCTTCAAAATCCAGAATGGCAAATATAAGAGTCGCCACATACAGGAGAACAAGAAGTACGACACAGATCAGAGCTCCAATCTGTCTGGCACGCCTGGTTTTCGGATTTGTGATTTCATTTTTATGCGCTTGCTTCATGACGCAGTTTCCCTTCTTTTCGTTTTAATACAAAACAAGTATAGCATAGAAAGGACGATTTTGTACAATTTTCTACTCAAAAGTTTCTATTTCCAATGAAGGAGGTATGCTATACTGAAGAACAGAAAATAAATGATCTGGGAGTAAAGAAATGGAAAAACAGATATTAAATGGAAACTGGAATTTAAAAATAAAGGGAAAGGACAGCGGACTGATTCCCGAGAAAGGCATTCCGGTACAGATACCGGGCTCTGTTTACAGTGCCCTTCTTGCGGGAAGCTATATTCCTGATCCCGGGAGTTTGACACTTCTTTTTTTATCATTGTAATATAAATCCTTTGTTTAAG
>ERZ1034976.2330-NODE-2330-length-13087-cov-20.163981_pt1 | contig 13087 bp, 9 predicted proteins | sample MGYA00520623_ERZ1034976 | MGnify/ENA primary metagenome ERZ1034976 (study PRJEB33766, sample SAMN09781774) | gut metagenome | biome: gut microbiome | host: Homo sapiens | place: Madagascar | study: EMG produced TPA metagenomics assembly of the PRJNA485056 data... | reverse complement strand
TATGATGCAAAGATTCTCACAGAGTCAAAGCATATGGCAGACATATTTGAGGCTGCCACAAAGCTCTGCGGCAAGCCGAAGAAGGTTTCAAACTGGCTGATGGTTGAGACAATGCGACTGTTAAAGGATAATGATTTGGATGCAGATGAGATAAAATTCTCACCTGTAAACCTTGCAAAGCTTGTAGATCTGGTGGATGCAGGCACGATCAACTCATCTGTTGCCAAGGAAGTATTTGAGAAAATATTCTCGGATGATATTGACCCTGAGCAGTATGTCGAGGAGAACGGTCTTAAGAGCATGAATGATGAGGGTGAGCTTAAAGCCACAATCCAGGCTGTCATCGATGCAAATCCACAGGCAGTGGAGGATTATCACAATGGCAAGAAGAAAGCCATCGGAGCACTTGTAGGTCAGACTATGAAGGCTACAAAGGGCAAGGCAAATCCTGCTGTTGTCAATAAGCTTCTTATGGAGCTGTTATAATAGATATTAAGAAAATGGATCCGGCAGGTCTTTTGATCTGTCGGTTCTTTTTTTTCAAAAGCGCCTCAGCTTGCTTGCACGCATTTATTCAGTAGTGTATAATAGTTAAATGGCTGATAAAGTAGCCAAATGATACAAAGGCGGTAATTCACCTATGAATAATGATGATTTCAAGGAAGTACCTGACAATATTCAGGATAATAATGAAGAAACTACAAATAACATAGATAATACAAACGATAACAAGTCAAACGACTACGAGGATGTCTGCTATATCTGCCGCAGACCGGAGAGCGTGGCAGGCAAGATGATACATATCCAGCCGAACCTGTGCATCTGCAACGATTGTATGCAAAAGACCTTTGACTCCATGAGTAACGGTAATTTTGGCAACCTCGGAAATCTGGGAAATATAAGCAATATGGATTTTGGCAATATGCCCAATATCAGCATGATAAATTTGTCAGATCTGACAGGAGGCATACCAAACAGCCAGAAGCTTAAGAAGAAAAAACCAAAGGAAGAGAAAAAGGTCGAGCCGATTCTTGACATTCACTCAATTCCTGCACCGCATAGGATCAAGGCGAGTCTTGATGACTATGTGGTAGGTCAGGAGCATGCAAAGAAGGTCATGTCGGTTGCAGTATATAACCACTACAAGCGCGTCATGGCTGACAATAAGCACAAGGCAGAGGAAGAAAAGACCGGTACAAAGCAGGCTTCAAATAAATTTGACGGTGTGGAGATTGAGAAATCAAACATGCTCATGATCGGACCTACAGGTTCAGGAAAGACATATCTCGTAAAGACTCTTGCAAAGCTTTTAGATGTGCCACTTGCCATAACAGATGCCACATCACTTACTGAGGCCGGATATATCGGTGACGATATCGAAAGTGTTGTAAGTAAGCTTCTTGCGGCTGCAGATAATGACGTGGAGAGAGCTGAGCACGGTATCATTTTTATAGATGAGATAGACAAGCTTGCAAAGAAGAGAAATGCCAACCAGCGTGATGTGAGCGGAGAGTCAGTGCAGCAGGGTATGCTTAAGCTTTTAGAGGGCTCAGAGGTTGAGGTGCCGGTTGGTGCCAGCAGCAAGAATGCCATGGTTCCGATGACCACAGTTGACACGAGAAATATTCTCTTTATCTGCGGAGGCGCTTTTCCGGGTCTTGAGGATATCATAAAGGAGCGCCTGAACAAGGAGGCTTCTATAGGCTTCAAGGCTGATTTGAAGGACAAGTATGATGGGGATGAAAACCTGCTCATGCAGGCAACTGTTGATGATATCCGTAAATTCGGAATGATTCCTGAGTTTATCGGACGACTTCCAATCATGTTCTCACTTGAGGCGCTCACTGAGGATATGCTTGTAAAGATATTGAAGGAGCCAAAGAATGCCATTATCAAGCAGTATCAGAAGCTCCTTGAGATGGATGAGGTAAGGCTTGAGTTCGATGACGATGCGCTTTATGCCATCGCCAGGATGGCAAAGGAGAAGAAGGTCGGAGCCAGAGCTCTTCGTGCGATTATAGAGGATTTCATGCTCGATATCATGTATGAGATTCCAAAGGATGACAATATCGGCACGGTTACAATCACTAAAGATTACGTTGAGAAGAAGGGCGGCCCGCTCATTCAGATGAGAGGTACACCTGAGCTTGCAGACAGTCAGCACGTTTAATTGTTAAATGATTATGAAATTGTGAATTGGCTGTAAATGATGCAACCAGGCTATGCGTAATGAATCTATGTGTAGTCTGTAATGATTTATAAACGTTCATATATCAAGAGGAATTGGAAAAATGAAAATTATCCACTGTGCAGACCTGCATCTGGATTCGAAGATGACCTCGAATCTGTCAAAGGAGCAGGCAAAAGAGAGAAAAATGGAAATACTGCGTACATATTCAAGGATGATAGAGTACGCCAAAAATAACGATGTAAAGGCGATTATCATAGCAGGCGATTTATTTGACACGAGAAATGTGTCAGCGACTGCCAGAAATCTGGTAAAGGATTCGATTACGTCAAATCCGGATATCGATTTCTATTATCTTAAGGGTAATCACGACTCGGACAATTTCATATCGAAGCTCGATGAAATCCCTGAAAACCTTAAGCTTTTTTCTAATCAGTGGACCTCATACAGCTATGGAAATATCACAATAACAGGTCTTGAGATAGACAAGTCTAACCAGGCTGCCATGTACAATTCTCTTGTGCTTGACAATGACAATTACAACGTTGTCACTCTCCATGGACAGCTCGGTGATGAGATTTCCACAGGCGACCTTAAGAATAAGGGCATTGATTATCTCGCACTCGGTCATGTGCATGAGTATCAGAGCGGACAGCTTGACAACCGTGGCATGTACTGCTACAGCGGCTGCTTAGAGGGAAGAGGCTTTGATGAGTGTGGACAAAAGGGCTTTGTGGTGCTTGATATAGATGATGAGAAGCTCACGGCAGGCTTTAGCTTTGTACCGTTTGCGTACAGGAGCCTCTACACGCTGTATGTGGATGTGACAGGAGCCATGACCACACAGGATGTGGCTGTGAAGATGGAAAAAGCCATTTCGGACAGTGAATATTCATCGAGAAGCATGGTAAAGTTCGTGCTTGTAGGTGAGGTGGACGTGGATTGTGAGATAAACACAGACTTCCTCAAGGATATGTTCGAGGAATATTTCTACTATGAAAAGGTGTATGATGAGACAAGACTTCTCATCAATTACAGTGAATACGAAAAGGATGCATCACTTAAGGGTGAGTTCATACGGATGGTGCTTGGCTCAGATATGACCGAGGAGCAGAAGTCTGAGGTCATCAGGTGTGGTATATCGGCGCTTAGCGGGGAGGAGATTTAGAAATTGAAATTAATAGCTTGTCACATAAACAACTTCGGAAAGCTGTCCGATCTTAATATCAATTTCAATGATGGAGTCAATGTCATAAACCAGCCAAACGGCTGGGGAAAGAGTACACTTGCGGCTTTTTTGAAGGCTATGCTGTACGGCTTTGATACGAAAAAGGAGCCGGGCGCCTTTGAGAGGGAAAGAAAGCTCTATAAGCCATGGCAGGGCGGCACTTATGGTGGAGAGCTTGATTTTGAGGCCGATGGAGTGGAGTACAGACTTGTAAGGACATTTGGACTTACAGAAAAGCAGGATGATTTTCACTTATACAGGCTTGCAACCATGGTTGAGTGTGATGATTTTTCACCACTGCTTGGAGAGGAGCTTTTTGACCTCGACCGCAGCTCGTTCAAGAGAACGATATACATAGCACAGGCAGACTGCATGTTTTCGTCATCAGACAGCATCAGCGCAAAGCTTGGCAATATGGCGGAAAATACAAATGACATCAACAACTTCGAGTCGGCGACAGCGGACATTAAGGACATGATGAACAAGATGTCCCCAAACCGTATCACAGGCTCCATCAAAAAGCGTGTAAATACACTCACAGCCTTAGAACAGGAGCTTAAGAAGTATCAGGCCGCGGATGAGGCGGCAGCACAGCTTTCACAGAAAATAGATGAGAAAACTGCCCAGAAGAAGGAGCTTACCGGTATCAGAGCCGAGTACGGCAGGGCGCTTCAGGTGGCATCTGAGGACAGCAGAAAGCAGGCACTTCGTGAAAACTACGAGCAGCTTTGTGCCGTTGCAAAGGAGAAAGAGAGCATTTACAATGCTGCAATGGCAGTCTTTGGAGACAAAGCACCGGATGAGGCAGAGCTTTTGGAAAAGACAAAGCAGGCCGGAGAGCTAGAAAGCTTAAAGGCTGTAGAAGATAATCTGAGCTTTACGCCTGAGGAGGAGCAGTATTTAGATACACTTTCAGGTATGTTTAAGGATGGTGTGCCATCTGATGATGGTCTTGATGAGATGCAAAAGAAGATTGCAAACATCCAGAGTGTCAAGAATGAGTACAGCCACATGGAGCTCAAGCTCTCGCAGATGACCTCACTTGCAAAGATGGCAGATGATGAGGAGGAGCCGGAGACACCTGAGAAGACTAAGCTTGTACCGGCAGGTATTGTGCTTATGGTTATCGGTCTTTTGGCAGCGGCTGTTGCCACGGTATTCAGTCTGAATGAGAAGTACAATGTGAAGGAAATCATGTTTCTTGTGGTAGGCATAGCTGGAGTCGCTATGGCGCTTTGCGGTGTTGTCATGATGGTCTATGGAATCCGTCTGAACAACAAAAAGCAGAGAGCATACATCAGGCTTATGGCTGAGCGTGAGGAAAATATAAAGCAGAAGGAGATACCGATTCAGGAATTAAAGGAGCAGCTTGAGCAGATTCAAAGCGGCATTACATCAATGGAGCATGAGGTATCGCAGTTTTTTGACAGCTTTTCGATTGAAGCAGATGAATCGCAGTATCAGGAGAAGCTTTATGAGCTTCGAACAAAGGCTCATGACTACAGTCGTTTCAACGAGCAGATAGGAAAGCGCGCCAAGACAAAGGCTGACTATGAGAAGGCAAAGGCTTCGCTTGATGAGTATTTAAGTCTCTATGGATATGACAGTGCTGCAGAATATACACAGACACTTTCACAGATGAAAAAGCAGCTCGCAGAGGCCGGCTTTGCAAAGGAAAATATGGACAGTGCGCTTCAGAAGAAAGCGCAGTTTGAGAATGACAACGATATGGACAAGCTTCTTGCACCAAATGAGTGTCCGTATACACTTGATGAGCTCAATGAGATGATTTCAAAGGTGGAAGGCAGCCTCGATGAAATCAGGGCATCCTTAGTGCAGTACGGCAGACAGATGGATGATCTGCAGGAGCAGCTTGATATGAGGGATGAAAAGGAGCAGGAGTATCGCAACTGCAAGCAGATACAGGCTGAGGAAAAGCATAAGTACGAGATACTTGGACTTACATCAGACTATCTGACCAGGGCAAGGGAGCAGTTTACTGCCAGATACATGGCGCCTATTTCCAATGGCTTCCAGAAGTACTTCGGTATCCTGACAGAAAATACAGACAGAGACTGGCAGGTGGATGCCAATATTTCAATAAGGATGAAGGAGCAGGGGCAGCTTCGCGATGTGAGAACCATGTCGGCAGGCTACAAGGACCTGATAGGCATATGTATGCGTTTTGCGCTTGTGGATGCGATGTATCCGCTCGAGAAGCCGTTCCTCATACTTGACGATCCGTTTGTGAATCTGGATGATGAGAAGCTTGCTCGAGGCAGAAGGCTGCTTGCGGTGCTTTCGCAGGATTACCAGGTGATTTATTTTACATGTCATGGAAGCCGCGAGTAATTTTGGTCGAAGCTTTGTTTATATTAGATAAATATGGTAGCATATTTTTATTTGTAGAATATAATTATATGAGGGGCAAAATATCTTTTGATCCTCATATCTAAATATTATATCATATGAGGTAAAATATGCAGTTCATAGTATCAAAAAAGGAGTTCATTCCACCGGTAATAGCTCCTGATATCATAGAGACATTGGGCGATGATTACGAGATATGGACATATGAGGATTACGAAAGACTCCCACCACTTATGGTGGGAGTTTATTCGTATTCGGCTATTCCAAAGTGTCTTGCTCCTTTATCCACGCAGGGACTTGTAAAGAGCGGTGTGTTCAGGCTTCAAAGGGAGTTTGTTCCGGGACTATACGGAAATGGTGTGTATGTGGTGGTTATTGACACAGGTGTGAATTATGCGCAGGAGGCTTTTATGACACCTGAGGGTAAGACGAAGATTGCAGTGCTCTGGGATCAGAATACGGATACGGTTTATTCTGAGGATGAGATAAATGCTGCTATTTTATCGGAAAATCCATATGAGAGCATACCGGGCGATGAAGATGGGCATGGTACGTTTGTGGCGAGCGTGATATGTGGCAATGACAGACCGCAGGATGATTTTGTAGGGGTGGCACCACAGGCTAAGCTTATTGTCGTAAAGCTGAAAAGGGCACCTCAAAAGCTGTATGATTTCTACTTTATTCCGGATCGTAAAATAGTGTACTCGGAGGTTGATGTGATGAGAGCAGTGCATTTTGCAGATGAGTTTGCAGGTCAAAAGGGAGCACCGGCTGTCTTTTGCATGGCGCTTGGCTGCAATAACGGAAGCCACACGGGAGCTGAGGACCTTTCAGAGTATCTGGACTATATCACGGCAAAAAGAGGCAGGGCTGTGGTTGCGGCAGCGGGCAATGAGGCGAACAGCAGGCATCATTATAAAGGGCGCATAACAGATACAGTCGATGATATTGAGATAAATGTTGAGCAGGATATGGATGGCTTTTATCTGGAATGCTGGGCACTTTCCCCTGAGCTATTTACGCTTTCTGTCATATCGCCTAGCGGACAATCAAATCCAGCCGGGGTACCAATGCGAATAGACAGCGGTGAATACTCATTTCTGCTTGAAGGAACACAGGTGACTATTGACTACAGGCAGACCGGCAGACAGACGAAGGATTTGCTTATATTTATCCGCTTTGAAAAGGTGGTGAAGGGAGTGTGGACCATCAGGGTATTTCCACTTAGTACTATTGGAGGCGTTTTTAATATGTGGCTCCCGATGACAGGACTTCTTGATACTGATGTGAGCTTTATTGTCTCGGAGCCTGATACCACGCTGACCATGCCTTCGGATGCCAAGCTTGTGATAACGGCGGGCGGCTATAATTCCCTAAATGATGCAATACTTTTAGAGTCGGGAAGGGGCTTTGATGCAGATGGTGGAATAAAGCCGGATCTCGTAGCACCGGCTGTGGATATCACAGGGGCAAATCTAAGAGGAATGTATATAGCACTAAGTGGCACATCGGCGGCTGCTGCAATCACTGCAGCGGTGGCGGCTCTCATCATGGAGTGGATGATAGTGAGAGGCAATGTTTTGCTCGCAAACGGAGTGGATATAAAAAATGTCATGGTAAGAAACTGCCGCAGAAAAGAAAAAACCGACTATCCAAATAAAATTTTTGGCTACGGATTCATGAATGGGTTTGCCAATTTCTAAGAAAACGGATATAATATATTCTAAAAGGTAAAAAGGAAGGGTGAATGGATGACAAAAAGCAATAATTTATTAGCGGATTACGCTGCAAAAAAACAGGATATCTGTATTAAAAATGACACAATTTCAGATAGTCTTTTCAGGGAATATGGTGTCAACAGAGGACTTAGGGATGTAAACGGAAAGGGAGTTCTGACAGGTCTTACGAATATTTCGGAGATTGTTTCATTTAAAACGGGCGAGGATGGCAGCAGCGTGCCATGTGACGGACAATTGTGGTACAGGGGCTACAATGTAAAGACACTTACAAATAACTTAAGGCCCGGAGAGTTTGGTTTTGAAAAAATTGCTTATCTGCTGCTTTTCGGGCAGCTGCCATCTGAGAGTGAATTGGCTGAGTTTACAGAGGTTTTAGGAAGAAGCAGAACCCTTCCTACCAATTTTACGAGGGATGTCATCATGAAGGCTCCGTCAAAGGATATCATGAATTCCATGACGAGAAGTATACTGACACTGGCTTCATATGATCCTCTTGTAGCAAAGGCGGGCATCGACAACAATATCAGACAGTGCTTATCACTTGTTGCAATATTCCCGATGCTTGCAGTTTACGGTTATCATGCGTATAATCATTATGAAAATGATCAGAGCATGTATATTCACAGGCCGGATCCAAAGCTTTCGACAGCTGAAAACTTCCTTAGGATGCTCAGAGCTGACAATCAATATACAGAGCTTGAAGCAAGGGTGCTTGATATGGCACTTATTCTTCATATGGAGCACGGCGGTGGAAACAACTCCACATTTACCACCCGTGTGGTTACATCGGCAGGTACAGATACATACTCTGCTATCGCGGCAGCCATGTCATCCCTTAAGGGACCAAAGCACGGCGGTGCCAATATCAAGGTGATGGAGATGATGCAGGATATCCGTTCGCATGTGAAGCACTGGGATGATGAGGATGAGGTGAGAGCATACCTCAGAAAAATGATGGATGGTGAGGTGTTTGACCACAAGGGACTCATCTATGGAATGGGACATGCCGTGTATTCGCTTTCTGACCCGCGAGAGCGTATATTCAGAGGCTATGTGGAGAAACTTTCAGTTGCAAAGAAGAGAGATAATGAGATGAATCTCTATAATACAATAGAGAAGGTGGCTCCTGAGATTATCGCTGAAAAGCGCCATATCTTTAAGGGTGTTTCTCCGAATGTCGATTTCTACAGCGGCTTTGTTTATGAGATGCTTGGTATTCCTATGGAGCTTTACACACCTCTTTTTGCCATTGCGCGAATCGTTGGCTGGAGTGCCCACAGGCTTGAGGAGATTGTCGGCATGAACAAGATTATCCGTCCGGCTTATAAGAGCGTAATGAAAGAGATAGAGTAACGAGAGGATGTTACAGTCTATCGTTCATACATCAATAATATGATATGTTGGGGATTGGACATATTTAAAAGAATCGAGGTATTATACAAATGAGTTTTACAAAGGTAAAAAAGGGCGTCTGTGCAGCAAAGGGCTTTGTTGCAAACGGATTAAATTGTGGATTAAACAGTGACAAAAACAAAAATGACCTGGCTTTAGTTTATTCAGAAACACAGTGTCAGGCAGCGGCTGTTTACACAACAAACAAGGTGAAGGGCGCGCCTATTCAGGTGACAAAGGCACACCTTCAGGCATCAGGACATACGGCAAAGGCTGTTATTGCCAACAGCAAAAACGCCAACACCTGCAATGCTGACGGAGTAGAGAAGGCCCAGAGAATGTGCGAGCTTGCAGCAGCAGAGCTTTCGATTGATCCAAACGAGGTTATCGTGGCATCTACAGGAGTTATTGGACAGGTGCTTCCTATTGAGCCTATCGAGAGCCATATAAAGGAGCTTGCAAAGGGACTTTCGGCAGACGGCAACGACAAGGCTGTAAACGCTATCATGACTACAGATACCGTTCCAAAGCAGTATGCGGTAAAGTTCATGCTTGGAGACAGTGAGTGTACAGTAGGCGGTATGGCAAAGGGAAGCGGCATGATTCACCCGAACATGGCTACTACCTTAAACTTTATCACATCAGATGTTGCTATCTCATCGGAGCTCATCCAGAAGGCACTTAGCGAGATTGTAAAGGTTACCTACAACTGCTTAAGCATTGACGGCGATACCTCTACCAATGATATGGTAAGCATCATGGCAAACGGCCTTGCAGGAAACACACCTATTACTACAGAGAATGATGATTATCAGATCTTTAAGGATGCACTGTACGAGGTGCTTTCAAATCTTACAAGAATGCTTGCAAAGGATGGAGAGGGTGCTTCAAAGCTTTTAGAGTGCACATGCGCAGGTGCGCCTGATCTTGATACAGCAATTATTGTGGCAAAGAGCGTTATCCGTTCACCACTTTTAAAGTGTGCTATGTTTGGCGAGGATGCCAACTGGGGACGAATCCTTTGTGCTATAGGCTATGCGGAGGCTGATTTTGATATAGACAAGGTGGAGCTTCACCTGCGCTCAACAGCAGGAAGCATCAAGGTGTGCGAGAACGGTGCCGGAGTTGACTTCTCAGAGGAGGAGGCAGCAAAGATACTGCATGAGGATGAGATTTACATCGACATAGATTTACACCAGGGAGATGTGTCAGCCAAGGCATGGGGCTGTGATCTTACATATGATTATGTAAAAATTAACGGAGATTACAGATCTTAATCTTGACAAGTAATATTGATTAATGATATTATTTTTCTAAAGTAATTAATTAAAAAAGTAAAGCGAACGAGGGCGTTCAGATATTAGGTTATCTGCGCCCTCTTTTTTGTTGGAAAATCACATTTACAAAAGAGAGGTTAGGAGGCGGTACATTGACTAAGAATGCATTGGATATGATTGATGAGAAAATAGTAGAGCTGCTACAGGAAAATGCGCGTATAGCGATAAAGGAGATAGCGGCACAGGTGTTTTTGTCATCACCGGCTGTAACAGCCAGAATAGAGAGATTGGAGAGCAAGGGAATCATAAAGGGCTATCATGCCACTGTTGATTCGGTTAATCTGGGCTATAAGATAAAGGCCTTTGTCAATCTGGACCTGGAGCCTGTACAAAAGGAAGAGTTTTATCCGTTTATTAAGAGTGTGGAGAATGTCATAGAGTGCAATTGTGTGACAGGAGAGTATTCTATGCTCATAGAGGTGGAGTTTTTAGATACGGAGGATCTTGATGACTTTATCAACACTCTGCAGAAATTCGGCAAGACAAGTACACAGATAGTTTTTTCCACTCCTGTTGAGCACAGAGGCCTGCCTGTACATTCAGGTTTTGATGCATAAGATGATATGAGAGTCAAAAGATATTTTGCATGATTGAATGAAGTGTGCTAAAATAGTTTGCAAAATACTGACTGTTAAACATGATTTTGGATGCTTTGAATAGTCAGATATATTGATTACGGCAGGGAGGATAATATGAGTAAGAAATTAGGCTTCATAGGTTGTGGAAACATGGGAAAGGCAATGATACACGGAGTGCTTGCATCAGGCAAGGCACAGGCAAGCGATATTCTTGCATCTGCAAAGACCGAAAGCTCCAGAGAAAAGAATGCAGCAGAACTTGGAATCAGGCTGACAGCGGACAATAAGAGCGTAGCAGAGTTTGCAGATATTCTGTTTTTAGCAGTAAAGCCACAGTACTATGAGGAGGTTATAGCAGAGATAAAGGACACTGTTAGTGACGATGAAATCATTGTTTCGATTGCACCGGGCAAGTCACTTTCGTGGTTTGACGAGATGTTTGGAAAGAGCTTAAAGGTTATACGTACTATGCCAAATACACCTGCCATGGTTGGTGAGGGCATGATGGGAGTCTGTGCAAATGAAAGAGTATCGCAGGCGGAGCTTGATACAGTGCTTGATTTGTGCTCGGGCTTTTCAAAGGCTGAGATGATAGACGAGAAGCTTATGGATGTAGTGACAGCGGTCAGTGGAAGCTCACCGGCATATGTGTTTATGTTTATCGAGGCTATGGCAGATGCAGCTGTAGCAGGCGGTATGCCAAGGAGCCAGGCATATACATTTGCAGCTCAGGCAGTACTTGGAAGCGCAAAAATGGTTCTCGAGACAGGAAAGCATCCGGGCGAGCTCAAGGATATGGTGTGCTCACCTGCCGGAACCACTATCCAGGCTGTGCGTGTGCTTGAGGAAAAGGGCATGAGAAGCAGTGTTTTTGAAGCTATGATGAAATGCCTTGATATCTCCCGCAAAATGTAGTAGAATTATTGCATTGAGTTAAAGGAGAAAAGCAATGAGTCAGGCAAAGGTTGATAAATATAAGAATGAAAAGGCAAATCGTAAAAAGACAAATGCCAGAAATAAAGTAAAGCGTGTTATAGCACGAATTGTTGCAGCGGCGGCTGTAGTTGCATTGGTAGGCTGGGGCGGTTACTCCGGATATCAGTACTATGAGAAGAGTCGTCCTGTGAACTGCTATTACGCAGATATCAGTGCTGTCAGCGATTATCTAAAGGGATTATCTACAGACAGTGAGCAGTAGATTATTTTTTGATACATACATATATTTACGCTTTATATGATTAAGTTAAAATACCTCGCAGGTTACTGCGAGGTATTTTCAGTATTTTCAGTTTTTGAAGAATCCCCGGGCTCTTTTTGTGATTCAGATACAGTCTTTGCATTTTCTTTGGTATTTGAGCTGTCAGAGTTTTTTGCTTTGGAGAGTGTGTTATCAATGGCATTGAGCAGCACCTTGGAGGTGTACTGACTGGTATTGGCATAGGAAATATTGTCAGTGGACTGGTTTTGCACAATCTGCGATACGAGCTCGTTCATCGCAGGCTCAACAAGCGGATACATGGTTTCCACCGAATCAGTCATGTTTTCAAGGCTTATGGAGTTAATGTTATTGCTGTCCACCGCCACAGACACATCGATAGCCGCCCCACCCAGCGCTACAGATGTACTGTACACACCCGGTGTATACATGCCGGTTTCTTCGACTGCAGGCTTTGGCTCATCACCTGAAAAGAAATATGTAGCAGCGAAAATTATCAGAAGAAGCAGTATGCCAAGGAGCACTCCGGTGAGAATGACATGCTTCATTTTTACAACGACGATTTTTGTTTTTGCACTCATATGCGCCTCCTGTGGTTGTTTTATATATAATATGTGTGGGGACGCGCAAATATGACAGATATTCCTGCCTATAACGAAAAAGAGATATCCATGAAGGATATCCCTTTTATGTTATAAGAGCGATAGACGGGGCTCGAACCCGCGGTCTCGACCTTGGCAAGGTCGCGCGTTACCAACTACGCCACTATCGCATTTGTTATGTTTGTGTGCTCTCTTGTGTCGAGCACGTGTTATATAATACACGATAGAGGAGCATCTGTCAACAGTAATTTTAAATTTTTTTAAAAAAGTTTGACGATACCAGATAAAACGGTTGTATTGATAAATTGTTCTGCACCGCGGGTGAGAGGCTCCGCTACACTCCTATAATGAAAAAGAGATATCCATGAAAGATATCTCTTTTTAAAGAGCGATAGACGGGGCTCGAACCCGCGGTCTCGACCTTGGCAAGGTCGCGC
>ERZ1034976.2327-NODE-2327-length-13094-cov-25.102615_pt1 | contig 13094 bp, 11 predicted proteins | sample MGYA00520623_ERZ1034976 | MGnify/ENA primary metagenome ERZ1034976 (study PRJEB33766, sample SAMN09781774) | gut metagenome | biome: gut microbiome | host: Homo sapiens | place: Madagascar | study: EMG produced TPA metagenomics assembly of the PRJNA485056 data... | reverse complement strand
TATTTTCATTGAAGTATTAATAGTTTTTGAGTATCTATTTGTTCTCCTGTCGTTATAGATTTATGTTGTATATCCAACTTACAAAATGCTGGCGATTGGACTGGCTGTTATTCAGAAATAATGAAAATTTTTCATTATCTTTGCACTCAAATTGCGACGTGAAGTCGTACAAGTAATTGTTCTTTGAAACTAAAGAACCTCTTATTCCGTTAAGAGTAGCCTACCGAAGCGTGCGTAGTTGGCAACGACTGGGTGCGAAGCCTTCGGGACAATATGATGAAGTCTTGAACATCACAAGACGTAGTTGTTAGGCTGACCGACAAGAAATAACGTAAAGTAACCATCGTTACCAACCATCGTAACAAAGAATTGGCTCACGGATGTTGAAGAGCCATGCCAAAAGGCAAGTAGACAAGTTAGTTATGTTTTGGGAATGGCTACACGGATGTCGTTCCACCGGTGGAGAGATGGGTACTTTCTAAAGGATTAACGACAATGTGCTGTGCACATCTACCGTGAATTTTCTCAAAAAGTAGAAGGCTAGAGGGCAAGGGTGCTTGCTCTCTAGCTTAAACTAAAAAACTTTTACTTTTTGATATTTTAAATGTAACAAAAAGACAAAAAAGTTAATATTACTATCGAATATTCGGATTTCTATATAAGAATAAAATTTGGCTGATAGCAATATTATTACGAACTTCGTATCGTAATAATATTGTAATATGGCTAATCAACAAAAGAATACAGGCAATAAGACAAGAAAATATAGACTTCTTCTGAAGGGTGAGGTTGTCAAAGAGTTGAGTGGATTTCTCGACACTTTGATAGCTGTTGGTATCTTGAAATATGCAGAGGCAAAGGCTGACTTTGGTATGGATTATGTGACCATCAGAAATGTGCAACAGAAGGAGGATGCCGCATCTGCTGCCACACTGGATAAACTTGTGTGGGTGGTGGCTTATTATATAGAAGTGTATAGAAGAAAAGTGGAAGCTGAGCCTGAGAGCTTGGAGAAAAAGCAAAAGCTTCATGACATTTTAGACCTAGAAAAGGATTTTGAGAGAATATTCGGGTGTAAGGCTCTGTATGTTCTTAACCTAGCTAAAGATGGGATAGACTTGCGCCAAATAGTGAAGGAATAGTAGCTGATTTTGGTGTAACTACCTATAATTATATAATGTAAAACTAATAAATTTCCAACATCCTTATGAAAGTTCATATCCGATTGGGCGAAGATCATTTGCCTTAAAGTCTACCATATGCAACAAGGTTGTGTGCGGACACCGTTTGCTGGAAGTCCTTTCCCCAACGATAGGTAAACGTGACTTGTTCTTTATCATTAACATTCTAACAAGAAAAGGAAAATGTCGTTAGAAGAAATTTTTGCCCAGGCAATTCTGACTGGTGGAGTAACCATACTGAATTGCTCTGTAGTCATTGGTAGCAATGCGCAGGTGAGTGATTTTTTGCAGAATACAGCTGCTAGTACCCAAAATCTTAAAGGAGACCAGGAAATCAAGGTGGACCCCAGACTCAAGACTGAGAAGGCTGCCCTGATATGGAAAACACTGGCAGAACATAAGTATATTCATACTGTGGGTTCTTGGTATGTATGGGATCGTACGCAGGCTGAGTATGGATATATGGTGTATATCGTAGCCGATATTCTGGGAGTGAAGCACCCTGCTAACAATACTATCATGTGGAAACCTTTTCAAGCCCTATTTTTGAATGCTTCGCATATCGAAGGTGTGGCTAAAGCATCGGTGAGCAATAACATATCACAGTTTAGTAATTATAATGCCTGGTGTAATGAGGCAAAAAATATTCGAAGAATTTTAATGGAATATATCTCTTGATATTCAGATACTTATAGCTTATATAATCGTATAATATTATATAACAGTTATAAAGATAACATTTTACTTCTTAGTACCTTTGTCCCCGTAATCAGATGCACAGCGCGTCTGGTTACGGGGACTTTGCGTATTGCGGGTTCTCAATCTTTTAATACATATAATATGTTTACAAGACTAATGGCGCAGCACCCGATATTCGGGGATATGAGAGGCGCAGTGAATGAGAAGGGAGTGGTACTCTTCCTGGTGAACGACGTGGTGGACATGTTTGGGCTGAAGCCCGAACGAGTGGTGGCGAGAGTGATGGCATCCCAGGGCACGCTCCACTGGTTTGACCTGAAGCTACAGGAGGGCGGCATGGTGTCGGCTCCGATGTGCGACGTGAGAATGTTTCTGGACTTGACTTGCGACGTGGGCTGGAAGGGCAAGAAAGCCATGGAGTGGGTAGGGAAGAAGCTGGTGGCTGACTTCCAGGACGAGATGAAGCGCAAGAAGTATGAGCTGGATGTGCCGCCCGTCATGGAGAGAACGGACAAGAAGTTTGACCTCCACTTCTATGACGACGTGATGATGGTGAACCATCAGGTGTTCCCGATTTTATTTTAAGTTAAAGAGACATTAATAACCTATTATTTTTTTACAAAGTTATGAAGAAAGCAACTAGCAAGAAGCTGCTCAATGCAGTAAAGGTGGACGGTGCTGTGATCACCGAGGAGAATGGTAACGTATCAGTGCGCAAGGCGCCATGGAACGAGACGGAGGTAATCAGTGACAAGCCGCAGGTAATCAGGGGCAGGATGATATTCTCGGGTGGCGAGAATGGGCGAGGCGACTGGGTGGACTTCAAGCCTTATGTGCAGGGCAAGCGAGAGAAGCCCTTCACGGAGATTCTCAAGACCAAGCACGGGGTGGTGCGCACTAGCAAGCGAACCGTGCAGGTGAACTATGCCTTCTCCAAGGACATGAGCAAGGCGGAGATTCTGCGCTGCCTCAAGAGTGAGCACCAGGAGATGGTGAAGGCTATCAAGCCCTTCAAGGAAAATGTGGAGTGGGAGGACTATAAGGAGTAATAGATAATGTATAATTAATAATGTATAATTAAGCATGAACCACTTTATAGCAATGAATCCTCAGCGTGGGGGCAATAAGGGCAGCGCTAGCTGCCTGCCCCTGGCTGAATATGACAAGCTGATAGCTCAGCCTTGGCTCCACGATATGGTGGAGCAGATACGTGGGGGCAATGACAAGCTGAAGGGGCTGATGCCCTTCCGCTGCGCCCACTACAGCCGATTCCTCAAGAATCATCGCTCGCAGAAGGATGCTGACCCTACGAGTTTCCTCTTCCAGACCACCATCGACATCGACGATAAGAAACTGGTGGGTATCGCCATCGAAATGGCAAGGCAGCTGAATTGCAGCGATGGCATCTGGAATGGAATGCTACTGCATCTGGAATACTCGGCTCGTAAGAAGCTCCACATCGACATCCGAATGCCGATAGGTATGACTATCGAGGAGACGCAGAGAGCGTATTGTGAGGCACTTGGCGTGCCCTGCGATGAGAGCTGTTTTACCCCAGAGAGAATCCTCTTTATCACGGATCAGGACTCGGAGATCTATCGCTCCAAGGACTGGTATGCCTTGCTTCCTGCCGATGAGCTGAAGGCTCGCAGAGAGGCTTATCTGAAGCGTGGTCTCACCATCGACGGCAGAGGCAAGGCTAACCAGCCTGCCCAACCATTCAACATTCAACACTCAACATTCAACACTCAACAAAATATTCCTGACGGATTACCAACCTCTGGTACCGCCAGCGAGAAGAGCCTGATAGCCTTCGACCTCTTCGCGGAGTCGGCAGGACTGAAGAATGTGAATATTGACACAGAGGGCTCTCGCCACTCCTCATTGCTAGCCATCATGAGCGCAGGAGCGAGCAGGGTGATGAGTGAGGAAGAACTGAGAAGAGTGGTGGCAGTGAAGATGCCTAGCTTCGCCCAAGAGCGTGACTGCCGGCAGCTGATCCATGACTTCTATGAGAAATATGGAGACAATTCGAAGCCATTCTCTAGAGATGTGATCCGCATCAATGCGCAAGCAGAGACTCAGGCTAATCAATTAAGAATTAATAATGAAGAATTAAGAATTCAAGGCGCAAGTGCAGGTAATTAAACAGCTCAAAGTTCAAACCTCAATGTTCAAAGTTCCGAAGATGATTACCCCGCTCCGCCCGAGATGCCGAAGAAGCTGCCTAAGCTCGTGGAGCTCCTCGTGTCTCAGACACCGGATGTCTATAAGCCTGCCGTAGCCCATGCCATCTTTCCTCCGCTAGCCACCCACCTCTGCCGCACCTATTTTAATTACATCGACAATGTGGAGCATGAGGCTACGCTCATGTGTTGTCTCTTAGCCGGTACGGGCGCAGGAAAGAACTGCGTGCAGATGCCTATCAACCTGATTATGGAAGACATCAGAAAACGAGACAAAGATAACCTGAAACGAGAGAAGGAGTGGAAGGATGAGGTGACAAGAAAAGGTGCTAACAAGGATAAGCGTAAGCGACCTGAAAACCTCGTGATCCAGGAGATAGACGCCGATATGACCAACCCTGCCTTCGTAATGCGTACCGCCGAGGCGCAGGAGCATTTCCTCTATACTGCTCTCAACGAGATAGACCAGTTTGATAACCTAAGGGGCATTGGCAACCAGCAGTTTCGTATCATGTGCCTCGCCTTCGACCCTGGTAATCAATATGGACAAACCCGAGTGGGCACGCAGAGTGTTACGGAGCGGGTAACCATCCGATTTAACTGGAATGCCTCGACCACCATCAACAAGGGTATCCGATATTTCTCCAAGGTATTGACCGATGGTCCTATCTCTAGAATCAACTTCTGTACTATCCCAGAGCGTGAGATAGGAGCCGAGATGCCTGTCTATGGCACATACGATGACACATTCAGAGAGAACTTAAAACCCTATATCGAGCATCTTAACATGGCTTCTGGTACTATCAATTGCCCTGAGGCTTTCGCCCTGGCACAGAAGCTGAAAGAGGAGAATGCCGACTTTGCCCGTATGAGCCAAGACAGGGTTTACGAGAACCTCTCGTTCAGAGCCAATGTCATTGCCTATCTGAAGGCTTGCGTGCTCTATGTGGCGAATGGTTGCCAATGGGAATCCGAGATAGAGGAGTTTGTGCGCTGGAGCGAGCAGTATGACCTGTACTGCAAGATGAGATTCTTCCGAGATGCTATCGTGAAGTCGGAGCAGGAGGGAGTGAAGTCGAGCAAAAGAGGGCCTTCCAATATGCTGCAACTTCTGCCAAATGAGTTCTCTTATCAGCAGGCTGAGCAGTTGAGAAGCGACTTGGGGCTGGATACCAAGGGCACCCGACGGATGATAGCCACCTGGGTGTTCAGAAAGTATATCGTGAAAGTGGAGGCAGGTGAACAAGGCGTTAATGCCGGTAATGACAAAGCTGATAACAGCCATTGCAATTACAATTACAGTAATTACAGTTTTTATCGCAAGCTATGTTTTCTCAAAAAAGAATCTAAATAGAAACAATTATGGAAATCGTACTCAAAAGAATAGCTAAGCAGAATACTTACACCATAGGGCGTATGTATATCCTGAAGGACGAGGAGGTGGAGCGCAAGGTGAACTATACGCTCAATAAGGACCAGAAGCGCAGCTTCTGCCATGTGTTAGATGTGGGCAAGCTGGACGGGGAGCACTACTTCTGCGATACGCTGGAGCCAACGTGGCGCAACCTGCTGGGCATCACCCTGTTGCCCCAAGAGGAGAATGTGCGCCTGGGGCGAGTGTCGGAGAAGAAGGCGCAGAAGATGAAGGGCAAGACTGCCATACCCGAGGGCACTTATCCGCTGCTCATCACCAAGTCGCCGAGATTCAAGCAGTGGCTGCCCCTGCTGCAGGGCGTTCCTGGCTTTGAGGGCATCCGCATCCATGCCGGCAACTACCCCGATGATACGCAGGGCTGCATCCTGCCGGGCGAAAACAAACTCCGAGGCATGGTGGTAAACTCCCGCATCTGGCTGCATCGCCTCGTCAATGCCATCACGGCGGCGAGAGACCGAGGCGAGAGCATCTGGATCACCATCATCTAGTAGCCGAAGTTCTCCGAGCGGCGGCATTGCCTCTAATGCAGCCCACGCTCGGAGAGCGAGGGCTGCTACCTATGTGGTATGCTTTTGTTTTTATTGCTCATTGGCTTCATCACATGCTACCATCTCGGCTCCTCGATATATCACAACGAGTTTATGGAGCGTGGTGGTCTTGACGGACTCCCTCACGATGTCGCTATCGGCATATCGGCATATTTGCGCTGAGGCATCCTTGAAGAGTTGCTTCACCTGCTCGTTGGGGGTGCTGGACTTGCAATATTTCAATTCGATGATGTACGAGTCTACCATGTCCTTATAAATGTCACATAACGGACAAAGGAAGATGTCGGCATAACCACCATCATTATCCAACTCTGAGATAGGACGGTAGAAGCGATTCTGGGATGTCATTGCCAGGGTAAAGCCATGCACGAATGCCTCTCCCTTCTGCTTGTCTCGCTGAGAAGAATAACGCTTCAAACTGTCTGCGATAAAGTCAAAGTATGCTTTGTAGTCGCCATGATAAGCCAATCGACTCTCCAATTTGCCTTTTCCGTAGGTGTCGTATGTCAAGTCGTTTTCCTCGTATGTGTTTAGTAGATAAGTATACATTTGGTCTCGCACCACTTCATTAGGAATGATAAACTTAGTGTCACCATCACTGGTTCCGTCTATCGTTAACATACCGAAATAGAAAAGCAGGCTTACAAAATTATCTGGGTCATTGATGCGCTCAGCAGGGAAGTGCTCCACCAACTTGCCTGTTACATATCCCTTGGTTACCAACTGCTGGATGATGCTGGCATCATGGGCAAACTCCTTGTCATGACGGATGAGCATGCGTATCTTGTCATAGTCGATACGGATGTTACTTTCTATCATGGAATCAGGAATGTCATAATCATTGTGGATGTAGTTGTCCAAGAAATTGAGCACCATCACAGAATTATACATTGTGGTCTTGCCATATCTTTTGATAGAAAAGCAATAATTGTCATACCAAGGTTTCATCTCTTTAATGAGTTCATTTACAGTATGATTGAAAGGCAGCACGCTGGAATAATACTCCAACATCTCACGCACTTCCTCTTCCGTGAATCCTGTCATCTCATTAAACTGAGGATGTAATGAATAGTTGGTTCCGATGTTGAAACCACTTGTCAGGTCATCCATCGTAACAGGACTGACGCCCGTCACGAAGATACGCCCCAAACTTGTGACTGATGCACCCTTGATGGTATCAAAGAACTTACGCAGATACCCCTCACCATGTGTTTGCTGACGATAGTTGCCTTCATGCGCTTGGTTGGCAAGTATCTGATTGGTGAAATGATCATATTCATCAATGAAGAGGTAAATCTTCTGATTGGTCTTTTGGCATTGTCCGTCAAGATAGCTCAACTGTGAAACTGCATATTTCTGTTGATTTAAGCCTTCCTTAGTACCTTCGGGCAATAGGTGAGAGTAAAGATCTACGAAAAGGTTGAAACGGATACTGCAATAATTGTCCATGCCCTGCTGATAATCGTCCAAACCGCCAACTATTTGGGCAAAGTTAAGATGAAGAACCAAATACTGGTTGCGCTCAGGCGTAGGGTTTTGTCCAATATACAGTTTGCCAAAAATGTCCTCGAAGGCATCTTTCTTATTGACATCATAGTAATTTTCGAGCATGGAGAGGGTAAGGGTCTTGCCAAAACGGCGAGGCCTAATGTAGAAGAAGTATTTGTTAGCCTCTTCTATATCCTCGATAAAAGGTGTTTTGTCAACATAGTAACAATCATCTTTTATCACATCCTCAAAGTTTTGCATACCGTATGGTATGCGCTTGCGATAGATTCGCTTTCTTCTTTCTTTTACTACCATAGCTCTATGATTATTAATAAGATGCTGCAAAGTTACTATTTTTATTTGACAAAGCCAACGATGAGAGGATTTTTTTCAACGTTTTGTTTTAACTTTTTCAGTTTCTCGGAGTCTAAGGAGTGTAAGCATGGCAGGCTATGCTACATTGACGGGTTCAAACATCTTCTTATCATCGTTTGACACCTCTCACGGCCTGACTCTCTAACGGATTCTCCGGCCAGTAATGCTTAGGGTATCGGCGCTTCAGTTCCTTGCGGACTTCGAAGTAAGTGCCTTGCCAAAAACTTGCGAGATCCTGAGTAAGCTGAACGGGCTTGAAACCGGGAGATAACAACTCAAGCAGAAGAGGCCGTTTGCCAGCATCGACAGTGGGAGTTGATGTCATTCCGAAACACTCCTGAAGCCGCACACTAAGAACTGGGGCTTCGGTTCCCAAGCGATAATCGATGCGGATGTTGCTGCCCGATGGTACACGGATGTGGGTGGGAGCAAGGTGGTCTATCTCCTGCTGAAGGTCGTAAGGAAGGATGTTCCATAAGATTTCGCACAGGTTGAGTTTCTTCAACTCGGCAACAGAAGTCTTCATCTTACCACCTTCTTCGAGATAGAAAGGGAGCCACGCTTGGGCTGTTGTCAGGAGATGCTCTGTTGACAGATCGGGAATCTCCAGCTCCGGATGCCATTCAGCTACTTGCGCCACGCGCTGTTGCAGACGATGAACCGATTCGTTCCAATCGAACATGCTGAGTCCGTCTTTTCTGGCAGCTTCGCAGATAATATTAGAAACAGTCTCTCGGTTGGCATTCTGTATCGGCTTGCTGTCTATGATGAGCGCTCCTATCCGTGTTTCCTGCTGCATCTTTACTGCCATCGCTTTACTGTCCCATGAAATATTCTCGCAGGTTTGTGCCGGCAAGTTCTTCCAGTTGATGGGGGCTGAGAGAAATACTCTTCCTTTCCGTCCCAGCGTAGTTTTGGATGATGAGGTTGAAGCGAGGTTGAGCGATGCGATGGCCAGCCATTCGTTTGCAGCCATGCTGTCGCTCGGATCAATGAAAATCGTGTTGCCATTCGACATCTTGAAGTTACCCGCATGGTCGGTGGCATGGGCGATGCGATCAGGGTAGGCTAGGGCGATAAGATGGCCCACTTCCTCAGCATCAATTGGCTCGTTGTCTTCCCTGATACGCAGCATCTTCCTGTATTCCTGGGCAATCTGAGCGATACGGTTCCAACGTCCCAGATTCTTCTTGCAGCGTGCGGAACGGAGGATAGAAAGGCGGAGCGTCATGTCTGAATCTTCATTTTCGCCCATCGGGTCTTTCTCTTCCAGCAGAGCCGCAATGTCGCAGGCCAGGGCTTGGCTTGAAGGAGAATCGCTGCTGATCATCATCTTGGCAATGCGCGGATGACAAGGAAGTTGTGCCATTCTGCTGCCTTCTGCGGTGATGCTGCCACTGAGAGCGTGAGCATCATGATCAGGAGTGAGGGCGTTGAGCGACATAAGAAGTTGCTGTGCCAATACGAGGTTGCCCTTGGGAGGAAGGGTGAGCCAAGGCAGCAGTTCCGGTTTGTTTTCGCCGAAAGCTGCAATGTCGAGAACCATCGAAGATAGATCTGCATCCAGTATTTCGGGTAGCCGTTGTTCTGGCATCAGATGTTCCGAGGTCTGTGTCCAAAGCCGGTAACATACGCCTGATGTTATTCTGCCCGCACGCCCCCTTCGTTGCGTAGCCATGTCCTGACTGATACGAACGGTTTCGAAATGGCTCAAGCCTGTACGGGCATCATAAACCAGTTTTCGGCAGAGTCCGGAATCCACAACGATTCGTACCCCCTCGATGGTGAGAGAAGTTTCGGCGATAGGAGTGGCCAATACGATTTTTCGTTCCCCCGGTTTGGAAGGAGCGATTGCGAGTCGCTGCTTTTCTGGCGTGAGGTTGCCGTAGAGCGGATAGATTTTCGTTGAAGATAAGGCAGAACGAAGCAGTTCTTCACATTTCATGATTTCACCTTGTCCCGGCAGAAAGGCAAGAATGTCGCCTTCCTGATTTCTGAAAGCCTGACAGATGGTGGCTGCCATTTCCTGCGCTACCTGATATCTGTCGATGTCGTGGTCTGCATAAATGGTTTCTATCGGAAACATTCTGCCTTCACTCTCGATAAGCGGAGCCTGAAGTGACTGACAGATACTGGAAGCATCGATGGTTGCCGACATGATGATGAGCTTCAGGTCGGGGCGGATGATTTCCTGTGTTTGCCGGGCCAGTGCTAACGCTAGGTCGGAGTTGATGCTGCGCTCATGAAACTCATCAAAGATGAGGCACGACACGCCTTCGAGTGTAGCATCATTGACCAGCATTCGGGTGAGAATGCCCTCGGTAAGGACTTCGATGCGTGTATCATCCGAAACCTTGCTTTCGAATCTTACCCGATAGCCGATGGTTTTGCCTACGGGTTCTCCCAGAATCTGTGCCATCCGTTCGGCTATCTGGCGAGCAGCCAGGCGGCGCGGTTCGAGCATCAGAATCTTACCCTGACTTTTAAGATGATCATGGATGAAACCTTCGAATGCCTGATTACTCATGCCCCGCAGAATGGTGAGTGGGAGGAGGGTAGATTTACCGGCTCCAGGAGGAGCTGTAATAACAAGGTTAGCCGACTCCGTCAATGCTTCATTGACAGAGTCGGCTATCTGGTAAGCTGGCAGATGACCAGCCTGCTGTTCTATTCTATCTAAGTTCATTTCTTCTTATTTCACAAACTTCAGATTTCTTTTATTTCACAAATTTCAGAATCTCTTTACTCTTTCTGCCCTTTTTGGCAGGAATCGGCATGAAGCCTTCTGTGAGTCCTGTTTTATCTGTCATGGCCTGGAAAACGGAAGCGGCATAGGAAGAGAGATTCTTCTCTGCCAGTTCTTGCTTGATAGCATCCTCATCATAATCATCAGCATAGAGCAGAGTGTGTAAATCGTCAAGATATTTTTGCGGAATGTTCTGATGCGGCATGCGGCTTTTTATCTGCATAATTTGTGCGATGATTGCCTGTTTGGTTTGGGCAGCGATGGCTTCTGCCTTTTGCTGCTCGAAGGCTGCCAGCGTCTCCTCATCCGTCTCCTGCCAGTTTTGCATCATGGCTTCAGTGTTGGTAAGATGACTGTAGCCTGCATAGCGAATCAGGGCGATGCGCTTGTTCCAACCTTTCTTTTCCAGATAGTTTTTCTCCATAGGGGTAGTAGCTACTATGAGGTTGGCTTTGGCGTACATGGCTTTCTGATACATAGACTGTTGCAGTGAACGCTTCAAGTAAGGGTTCTTGCAGTTTCTCTCAGAAATATCTCCCAGTGGACAAACGATGTAGGGAATGTCCATCTGCTTTGCTTTCTTGGCTATCTGGGCTCCCTGCCATGTCCATGCTCCTATGATCAACACAATGTCGGCATCAACCAGACAGTTGGTAATGTCGAGCTGCTTATTCAAGGCTTCGATGTATGGATGATACATCTTCAGCAACTTCTTTTGGTTGGAAATGAACAAATATACTTTCATCGTTCTGTCGGTTATTTTTAACTGTTAGTATTATGATAGACTTTAACTTCCTTTTTACCCTGTTTAGAGTTTATGAGAAGTGAAATCGTTTTTGTCAGCCCGCCAATAGCGCAATTTGGTAGCCAGATTTCTCCAGATAATTCCATATTCGAAGAATGGCAGTTTGAACATCGCTATTCCGTCATCAAAGTGTCTGATGGCCTTGTTGGCTATCAGCATTCTCACGATGAACAGCAGGAGGAAACTGAAACCTGCGCATCCTGTAAGAATCCAATTCTCCGTAAGGATAGAGTAGGCTGCTACGGCCAGCGTTGCTATCAGGCTGAGATGTGGCATGAGATGGTCGAAGAACATGAGGGTTCGCATGGAACCGGCTCTTTCCAGACTCTTGCGCGAAGCCTGCAGATAGAGGTGGGCATTGTGCCAACTCTTGCTCGATGGTGCTTCGCGGATGAGCCATGCATCGCAATCCAGTTCTGTAGCTGTATCGCCACAATGTGCATACTTGTTGACGAGAAAATCGTATTCACCGCGAACATATTCCAGGTTGCCCTGATAGCCCTGTTCCTTCATGAAGTCGCTCTTGCGGAACGCTACGTTTGGCATGTGGCTGCGATAACCATAGGTCTGCTGGGCACGACGCAAAACATAGTAAGCCTTGCGGATGCTGTCGAAACGGCGTACGCTCTTGGTTTCCACATCAAGTGCTACATATCCCAATACCAGATGGTTAGGGTCCTGGCATTGACGGGCCATGGTTTGCAGCCACTTGTCGTTGCTTGGGCGGCAATTAGGTTCTGTCAGAATAATCCATTCATGTTTGGCTGCCTTCACACCTAGTGTAATCTGTAATTTCTTACGACTCATGTAGCGTGAACTCTCAGGAATGTAAGTATAATACAGATGAGGGTTCTCGGCTGCTGTTCGCTTCAGAAAATCCTGTGTCTCGCCATCTGTACTCTGGCAGACTACGATTACCTGATAGTCGGCAGCGTACTGCTGGCGCAGGAACATAGGGAGATTCCTCTCCAATTCAGCAAGATTATCGTGTGCGGTAATGAGTATACTGACAGGAGGTTGATTCTCTGCCGTTTCTGTCTTTTGAAAGCGCAACGAGCGCAGAAATGGATTTATCAGCGATCCGAGAACCGCCAATAAAACCACCACTGCGCCTGCTATTATAGTAGTTGTACTAATGATCATCATATTCTTTTTCTCGTAATATAGAAAGCTAGAGAAAGGAGAATCCTATAAACTCTTAACTTTTAACTTTCAGCTATATTAAAAGTCTTCTGTAATATACCCCTTTGGCAACTGGCGACAGTTATACTGGCTCGCCATGATCTCACCATAGGCTCCGGCTGAGCGGAGGGCGATGAGGTCGCCGCGATGGGCTTTGTTGATGTCGACAGCCTTGCCGAAGACATCGCTTGATTCGCAGATAGGACCTACTACGTCGTAAGTTTCTACAGGTTCATCGCTTGAGATGTTCTCAATCTTATGGTAAGCCTGATAGAGTGCTGGACGGATAAGGTCGGTCATTCCTGCATCCACAATGGCAAACTGCTTGGCTGTGCCCTGCTTGATGTAGAGTGTCTTGGTGATAAGAGAACCCATCTGACCCACTACGGCGCGGCCCAACTCGAAGTGAAGCTTCTGACCATCGCGCAACTTCAGTTTCTTTGCGTATG
>ERZ1034976.2326-NODE-2326-length-13102-cov-6.632713_pt1 | contig 13102 bp, 18 predicted proteins | sample MGYA00520623_ERZ1034976 | MGnify/ENA primary metagenome ERZ1034976 (study PRJEB33766, sample SAMN09781774) | gut metagenome | biome: gut microbiome | host: Homo sapiens | place: Madagascar | study: EMG produced TPA metagenomics assembly of the PRJNA485056 data... | reverse complement strand
GACTAAAGACAATAATATTGGCGTAAAATGCGGGTGCTTTACTGGCACGATTGACGAATTTTTAGAAAAAGTCAACGAAACCCACGGCGAAAACAAACACGCTAAAGCATACAAGTTAGCTTGTGAGCTTGCACGAGTACAAATTTTGGAGGTGTGATTGATGAATAAAGTAAATGTCTCTATGAATGAAATACTGACAAACACATTAAGAAGAACAAAAAGAAATGCGTTTACAACAAATGTCGCTGATTACGATGTATTTATAAGCGTATCCCAAGCGACAAAAAAGAAAAGTACGATAGTGAGATTCAATTATCGCTACAAGTGGATTAAGAATTTTAACTGCGTAACCTTAAGTAGGGTAGGAAATAACCTATTCTTCATCTTTTCAGAAATTGACGAAAATGGCACAGCTTATGCAGTATCTAAAAAGAGTGGTTCTGTTACAACGTCAGTATCAGGTATTAATGCCGATAAACTCGTGGATTTTAAGGGCTTCTATAAATTCAACGAATATGATTGGACAAAAAGTAAAAAGCCGATTTTCTACATATCTTTGGAGGAAAAAATCAATGAATAAGCTACAAAAGAAAAACCGCCCTCAGAGCTGCAACTCCGAGAGCGGAAAAGAAAAAAAGTATTACACCAAAAGTATAACACACAGTTCGGAAAAAATCAAGGCTGTAATTCAGTATCCAGGACAGCCAGCCTCGAAAGTTATCGAGGTTAATAACTCAAAGAGTGCAATATGCCAGTTGATTGATTGCAAAGTGTTTGCAATCGCAAAGCTCCCTGGAGGTTACATAGCAATCTACGACAGGGACGGACACAGGCTCGAAAAAAGACTCTCAGTAAGAGTTGGCACTAAATCTTTGCCTGGTACAGTTTTGATTGTATCGGGTAACAATAAGCATTTTAAAGGTTTATCAAATGCAGATATTCAAAATGTCAGAGAGTATCTGCTCAAGAATTTTGTTTTTGTTGAATAACGGAGGTACGAAAAATGGATAACATAATTGAAGTCAAGCAGTTGCCGATTATCGAAGAGCACTTGAAAACCCTCAAATCTGCTATTGAGGAAAAGACAAGCACAGCATTGAAGATGGTTTGCACCGAAGATACTGTAAAGGAAATTAAGAAAATACGAGCTTCGCTCACAAAAGAATTTGCGGAGCTTGAAACCCGCAGAAAAGAAGTGAAAGCACAACTTGAAACACCGTATCAGGAATTTTACAAGGTATATCAAGACTGTGTATCAACACCATTTAAGCAAGCTGACGCAGAGCTCAAACGAAAAGTCAACGATGTTGAAAACGAGTTAAAAAGTACAAAGCGTAACAAGTTAATTGATTACGCAAATGAACTTAAAGCGGCATACGCACTCGACTGGCTTAATGTTGAACGAATATTGCCAAATGTCACTCTTTCAGCAAGCCTGACATCACTTAAGCAAACTATTGCGGACAAGCTTGACGGTATCAATTCTGACTGCCAGTGCATTTCTGCAATAGGCGAAAGCTCACTTGCAGTATTAGTTGAGTATAAGAAATCACTCAATCTATCGCAGGCACAGCTAATTGTTTCCGAAAGGGAAAAAGAAGTGCAGAAGGCAAAGTCTGATGCCGAAACAGCAAAAAGACAAGAAGAAATCAAGCAAGAAGCTGAAAAGAAAGTTGATATGCTTGCTCCTCCTGTCGAAGAAAAAGCAGAAGAAAAGATATACAAGATGACATTTACGGTACACGGTACAATATCACAACTCAAAGAAATCAAGAATTTTATGTTAGAAAGAGGTATAAAGTATGAGTAATGCAATTCAGAAAGTAAAGTTTTCACAGGCAATTCAAACGCCTACTTATCAAAAGCTTGTCAAAGACACACTCGGAGACCCTAAGCGTTCAGCTCGATTTATCGCAGCTATATCATCAGCAGTTGCTGTTAATAAGTCTTTGCAAGCTTGCACAGCGAGCAGCATTCTTACAGGTGCTTTGCTCGGCGAGAGTCTGAATCTTAGCCCATCTCCACAACTCGGGCAGTATTACCTTGTACCATTTAAAATTAAGGCTAAGTATGACAAAGCAACAGGAGAAACTATTCCTGAGCACCACGACGCTCAATTTGTTTTGGGATATAAAGGCTACTTACAGCTCGCAATTCGCTCGGGCTATTATAAAAATATAAATGTTATAGAAATCAAGGAAGGGGAGCTGATTGGCTATGACCCTTTGACGGAAACAATAGAGTGCAACCTGATTGATGATTTCGAACAGAGGGAAAGTGCAGAAACAGTAGGATATTACGCTCACTTTCAGTACCTCAATGGCTTTGAGAAGTCAATATATTGGAGCAAGCAAAAAATGTTGTCACACGCTGATAAGTATAGTCCAGCATTTAACGCTTCTGCTTATGAGCGTATTCAGCAAGGAGAGGTTTCTGAGCAGGATATGTGGAAGTATTCGTCATTTTGGTACAAAGATTTTGACAGTATGGCGAAGAAAACGTTGCTCCGTCAGCTTATAAGCAAATGGGGCGTTATGTCGCTTGAACTGCAATCAGCGGTTGAATCAGATAATAAAGTGATTGAACGCAGTCAAACTGGTAAAGATTTTGTACCAGTTGATGTTGAAGAGCAGGAAGAAAGCAATGTCATTGACAACACTGTTGAAGAAACTCCTCAACCTGAAAATGATGAGGTGAATATAGATGATTTATAATATCATCTCAACAGGCAGTAAGGGAAATGCAGTTATAATAAATAACTGCATACTCATTGACTGTGGAGTGTCTTTTAAGTCACTCGAACCGTATGTCAGGGATTTAAAAATAGTGTTGTTAACGCACATACATAGCGACCATTTTTGTCCCTCAACGATTCGCAAGCTGGCGGCAGAAAGACCTACACTTAGATTTGGCTGTTGTAAATGGCTCATAAATAATCTTGTAGCGTCTGGAGTGCCTAAGTGGCGTATAGATGTATACTCACCTAACTTAAAGTGTGTATACAAAGGTTTTGAGCTAACCGCAGTACCATTGAATCACAATGTACCTAACTGCGGATATAAAATAACAATGAATGGCGAAAAGCTATTGTACGCAACAGACACGAACGATTTAAACGGCATTTCAGCGAAAAATTTTGATTTGTATATGCTTGAGGCTAACTACGACGATGTGGAAATTCAAGAGCGTATCAAAGAAAAAGAAGCTGACGGAAGATACGCTTACGAAAAGCAAGTTTTACACAATCACCTCAGCAAAGCTAAGTGTGATGATTTTATAATTAACAACGCAGGTATAAAAAGTCAATTTGTTTACCTGCACGGACATATAGGAGCGAATATATAATATGTTAAATGTAGCTTGTATCATGGGCAGACTTACAGCAGACCCAGAGCTTCGTTATACTCAGGGTAACACAGCAGTAGTTAGAATCACTCTTGCTTGCAGCAGACCTACAAGAGCCGGTGCAGAAGAACAGACTGATTTTATAGATGTTACCGCTTGGGGCAAGACTGCGGAATTTGTCAGCAAATATTTTAGCAAAGGTCAACTCATTGCTGTTGATGGCTCTATTAGGACAGGCTCTTATACCGATAAACAAGGTATCAAGAGAAGAACATTTGAAATTTGGGCTAATAACTGTCACTTTGCCGAATCAAAGAAATCTGCCGGGAGTGGAGCTATTAGTGATAACCAAGAACAGAGTACAGCAAGCAATCATAATCAATCGTACAGTCAATCAATGGCAGGATTTGAAGAAGTCCCTGCCAATGATGACTTACCATTTTAAAATTTAATTTGCAAGCTTGCACAGGCAGTAATTGAAATTATACTTCCTGTGCTTGTCTGCATCAAAGGAATGATGAGAATGCCAAGACCAAAAAAGACAGGGCTTGATTATTTTCCTTTTGATGTTGATTACTGGGACGATTTCAAAATTATGGACCTACTTAATGAATATGGTCCTCTGGGAACAACGATTTATGAAATTGTTCTAAGTAGGGTTTACAAAAACGGCTATTATCTGGAAGTTCCTTTAGATAAGTTGGCTACTCAGATAGTCAGAACTATTGGGAATAGGTGGATAAAAGAAAAAAATCTTGTGTTACAAGTTATTCAGTATTGTGCGGATATAGGGCTTTTCAATAATGCGCTCCTGATGCAATCTGTTATAACCTCTGTTGGAATTCAGCGACGCTACTCCGAAGTGACTGTTAGGAACAAGGTTGATAAAAGCAAATATTGGCTACTTGATAAAGAAGAAAATCAAGCGGCTTTAATAAATGTACCTCAAAATTCCGTTTCTGCTACAAAAACTGGGGTTTCTGCTACAAAAACTAAAATAAATGCAGTAGTTATTCCACAAAAGGAAAGTAAAGAAAAGGAAAGTAAAGGAAAGGAGATGAAAGGAGAAAAACTCCGCCTCCCTTCCAGTGACGGTCCATATATTCTCACTGAGGAATTTTACAACAAGCTCGTTGCAGCATATCCTCAGACGGATGTTGATGAGTGCCTCAGAAACATCAATATATGGCTCGAATCAAATAGAGGGCGTCTCAAGCCACGCAAGGAGATGACGCCTTATATAAACACTTGGATAGCTCACGATACAGAGCAAGGCAAGTGCAGGAAAGTAGACAACTTCGGGGCTACATATGACCTCGAAGAATACGAAAACTCAAGCATTTTTGATGAATAAAGGTGAAACGATATGGTAAAATACGAAAACGAATGTGTTGGTTGTCCTCCTGAGATAGGCTGTTTTAGAACAGCTTGTCCTTACACAAGGGTAAAACACATTTACTGCGATAAGTGCGGAGCTGAGGAGAAAATTTATCAATACGGCGATGAACAGCTTTGCATTAATTGCGTAGAAGAAACGCTAACGGAGGTGGAGTAATGAAGGTCAGTTTTATGGTTATGGGCAAGCCAGTTGGTAAACAAAGACCGAGAACGGTTCGCAACAAATACACTGGCAAGACGATTACATACACTCCAGATGCAACAAAGCTTTTTGAGAGCGATGTGGCTAAGAGATATAAACGAATGAGCAATTATGTATTTAAAGGCGGCGTAGCTATGAGTATTTTTGTATATGTCAAAAGACCAAAGAGGCAGACATATAAATATCCAACAGTCAAACCTGACATAGATAACATAGCAAAGACAATACTTGACGGCTTAAATGGCGTAGCTTATAACGATGACAAGCAAGTAATCAAATTGTCGATTGAAAAGTTTTACGATAATGATGACTGTGTTGTTGTAAATATTTCCGATTATGAGTAGTTACATCAAGTGCAGTAAATGTAATCGAGAATACGCACAAATATCTGTTCGCAAATGCCCTCACTCAGCGGTAAATCGCAGGTTTGGTGAGCATATATGCGTATGCTGCTGCCAAAAGTGTAAATTTAGCGAGCGTGTCAGCGGAGGATTGGCTTGCGATTACAAAGGAGGAATTAAAGATGTCAAGGGCGACAATCACTATTGACGGTGTTGAACGCACCGTCAAAGAGTGGTCAGAAATATCAGGTGTTAACGCTAACACGATACGCTCGAGATTACGCAAAGGCATTACTGGTGCGGAGCTTATTGCACCAGTAAAATGTGAGCATGTAGTACTTGCAATAAATGGTGAAACACACACTTTGAGCGAATGGTCCCGCATTGTTGAGGTATCTTATAATGTCATACAGAGGAGATATTATAGGGGCGTCAGGGGAGAAGATTTGATTGCTCCAGTACGCATAACAAAAAAAGAAATGCACGAAATTTGGGGTGTTTTCGTATGGAAAGGGGATAAAAATGAACTTTAATGATGAAAGAATAAAGGAATTTGTAAAGGAACGCAATGAAGCGTTATTTAGCCTTGACGAGAAGAAGATTAAGGCATATATGAAAAAATATTGCGTTTCCGAACCAGATAGCGAAAGAATCTTTTGGGCAATGGTTTACAAGGCTATATGCAATATAGCAGACGCACCGCCAGAGGTTAAAGCGAAAGCTAAGGCTTGGCTCAAAGAGCACGGATTTAAGGAGAGTATACGATGAGAGAAATATTATTCAGGGGTAAATTCGGGGACGAATGGAAGTACGGCTATTTAACGATTGAGCCGCAGGGCTTGGCTATAAAAGAGCCTTATGAGTGTGGTGCATCGCATATATGGTGCATTGACCCCAAAACCGTCGGGCAATACACAGGCTTGAAAGACAAGAACGGCACAAAAATTTTTGATGGAGATATTTGTAGTTTTTGTAATACAGACGGTGGACTTACTAATTATGAAGTTCTGTGGTTTGGCAGAAAATGGGTAGTAAGAGAAGCAAGCTCTAATGTGGTTGACAATTTAGATTTATCTTTTTGCGAATACTCCGTTGCTATCGGCAACATCTATGACAATCCAGAACTTTTGGAGGAATAAAAATGGAAAAACAATGTGAAAAAAACTGGTACTACAAAATTATTAATGATGAAACAAATGAAGTTGAATGCTACACAAAAGTTTCTGTGCATATAAAAGCCAAAAAACTTTGTGAATTAATTGGAATAGAAGGGTGTCACGCTGTAGAAATAACAGAAGATGAGTATAAGGAGGAATCAGAATGAAAGAGCAGGAAATTAAGCCTTGCCCATATTGCGGTAGCACAGATATTGATTATGGCAAGTGTCTTACAAATAAAACGAGAACGGGAAAAGAATTTTTTGTTAAGTGCGAAAACTGTGGAACGGAAGTTAATGTGTCTTATAATACATTCGATGAAACAAATTTAGCTTTAGAGATGTGGAATAACGCAAAATGTGCATGTGCAGATGAAGAAAAAGTTAGTCACGGAGAATGGCTCGAAAGAAAAGATAATGTTTTCGAGTGTTCGCACTGCGGCTATCAGTTTGACAACGAGGGCTATCTACATTTTTTTAATTATTGTCCTTGCTGTGGTGCGAAAATGGATAAGGAGGAATCTAAAATGAGCGACAATCTTAAATACGATGACAACAAACCAAGACTTGACCTTGTACCGCCTGAACTGATAGAAGCGGTAGGTATAGTCCGTACATATGGCGTAAGCAAATACGGCGACAGCGAAAGCTGGAAGCAGGTAGAGCCATACAGATACCGAGCCGCACTAATGAGACATATATGCTTATATCTCGAAGAGCCTGACGGCGTGGATAAAGAAAGCGGACTGCCTCATTTATGGCATATTGCTTGCAATGTAGCATTTTTGATAGCATTAAATGCCGATAAATGCCCTACAAGCGATTTTGAGGTTAAGACGGTAAATTTATCAGATAAGCAATAAAAACCGCTCACAAGTCAATTATGACGAAATTAGGAGGTATCTAAATGAAAGCACGAGTGGTTACAAATAAAGAAATCAAGATTGCTAAAGAGATAGCTCAGCAATCAGAGCAAGCTTATATGCGTAGAATCTTAAAGCTTGTATGTTATGCACTCCATGTACAGTATGGCTTTGGTGCTAAGCGTATATCGCAAGTCATTAATTTTTGTAATGATGAGATGAAAGATGTTGACGAAACCTACTGGGTTAATCTTGACAGGCTTTTATCTGAGCACATCGGCATAGACTTTGCAAATGAAGATTATGACGAGCGTGAGGCGAGAGCTAAAGAGCTTAATTCTCAACGCAAAAGGAGATGACAGAGTGACACTTAAAGAGTTATCGCAGTATTATTATCTCAAGCAAGAGATTAAGAGGTATGAAGAAAAAATCATAGAGCTTGAAAATAAGGCAACCAGCACAACTCAAAGTATAACGGGTATGCCACATAACAGTGGAGTGTCTGACAAAGTAGGAAATAATGCAACAGAAATATCTTATTATCGCTCACAAATTGAACTTGATAAATTAAAGTGTAAGAATGAACTTAAAAGGCTTGATGGTTACATAAGGGATATAAATGACAGTTTAACACGACAAATTTTTGAACTGAGGTTTATTGACCGTCTTAAATGGCAAGAGGTAGCCGATATAATCGGTAGTTCGGAATATAGTGTCAAGCATATTTGTTATAGATACATTAAGCATTATTAAAAGTTGGCACATTTGGCTCATTACCATGTGATATAATATAAACTGTGAGATGAGGGCGGAAGAGAGTGTGCAGCTACTATGCTAAGCACTCCACCGCCAACAACTTGCGTCCTCTTTTTATTTTTTGTGATTATTTGTATAATGCACCGTACTCTCACGGTGCATTTATGGCAGCTGTACAGTACAACTCAATATCTGAGTGAGAGTGCAAGCCTCTAAGCTGCCAAATCTTTGACTGTTACATAGCAATATTAGCGTGAGCCTTAATGTTGCAAACTTGATATTGCTTTTGTAGTGACGCACTTGTTGATTGTGCCGAATATAAAATATTATAAATCAACCGCCCACCAGGGCGTTACCTGGTCCAAGTGCGAGTTTGCATTTTTTACCTCCTTAGTTATTTTGCATGAGAGCCGTCCAATAGGGCGGCTTTTGTGTTGTTACTTTATTTTAAGAGTGGTGGTGACCATGAATGATGAAAATTTGATACCGGTAAGCAAACGAACCAAGAGCGAAGCAAGAGAAATCAGTTCAAAAGGCGGCAAAAAATCAGGCGAAAGCCGTCGTCGAAAAAAGACAATGAAGCAAGTTATGGATATGCTTTTAGAAATGCCTGCGAACACTCCGGACGATTGGGAGTTGCTTGCTAATTTAGGTCTTAATCTTGATGAGATTGACGAAGATACAGTAAATAACATACTTGTTGTAAACGCAGCTTTATTAAAAAACGCAAAACAAGGCGATGTCGCAAGTATTAAAGAACTAAGAAGTATAATTCGTGACGATGATTTGTTGAAGCATAAGATTAAAACCGAAACAGCTCGCTTAGAGCTTGAGAGAAAGAAATCCGAACCAGAGATAGCGCCCGAAAAAGAATATTCAGGTATTCCGGCAAGGCTGATTGCACCGACTTTTTCACCAGTGCTTTTTGACATAGAAGAACATAAATATTCCGAATATGTTTTCCCTGGTGGTCGTGGCTCGACAAAATCTTCTTTCTGTGGTCTGAATGTTGTTGACCTCATTATGAAGAACGAAGATATGCACGCTTGCGTTTTAAGGCAAGTTGCAGATACGCTTAGAAGTTCGGTGTATCAGCAGATATTATGGGCTATATCTGCTCTCGAACTTGATAGCGAATTTAATTGTACAGTGTCGCCGCTTGAAATTACACGAATTAAAACAGGTCAAAAGATATACTTCCGAGGTGCTGATGACCCTAATAAAATTAAGTCGATAAAAACCGCATTCGGCTATATCGGCATAGTGTGGTTTGAGGAGCTTGACCAGTTTGCGGGCGAAGAAGCCGTCCGTAAAATTGAGCAATCGGTTATTCGTGGTGGTGATATTGCTTATAAATTCAAGTCTTTCAACCCTCCGAAATCAGCTCAAAACTGGGCGAATAAGTATATTAAGATTCCTCGTGAGGATAGGCTCGTTATTGAAAGCACTTATCTTACAGTACCGTCTAAATGGCTTGGAAAGCCGTTTTTAGACGATGCAGAGTTTCTGAAAGAAACTAATCCTATTGCATACGAAAACGAGTATATGGGCGTTGCCAACGGAACTGGTGGCAATATTTTCGATAATGTAGAGATAAGAAAAATCACAGATGAAGAAATCGAACATTTCGACTATATTTTCAACGGCGTTGACTGGGGCTGGTACCCTGATTTATACGCTTTTGTGCGTGTGCAGTATGCTCCTGCACAGCATACGCTGTTTATATGGCAGGAATACACTTGTAACAAAACAAAGAATATTGATACTGCAAAGAAGCTTATTGAATTAGGTATAACCGCTAACGACTTGATTACTTGTGATAGTTCTGAAAATAAATCCGTAGAAGATTATAGAGCTTATGGTTTGCTTGCGAGAGGAGCTGAGAAAGGCCCTAACAGCAGGGAATATTCATACAAGTGGCTGCAATCGCTAAATAAGATTGTTGTTGATAACGAGAGATGTCCTGTCGCAGCGAAAGAGTTTCTTGACGCTGAATATGATAGGGACAAGGAAGGCAATGTTATAAGTGGTTATCCTGACGGCAACGACCATATGATTGACGCGGTAAGATATGCAACAGAGAGAATTTGGAGAAGGCGAGGTCAGTAAGCTATGAGCATTATTTCAAAAATAAAGGAGTGGATAAAGAAGATGTTATCAAAATCAGATGTAAGTAGTGTCTATGGCGTTGAGCTTGCAATAACAGACGATATGTTTAATGCAATCGAGGATTGGGAGAGAATGTATGCTGGCAAAGCGTTTTGGATAAATCACGAAAAAGGAATTTATTCATTGAGACTTGAACAAGCGATTGTAAGAGAGCTTTCAAACATTTCTACAAACGAAATGACCGTTAAAATATCAAATAAAAAGCTTGATGATATTTTTAGAAGTTCTGTAAAGAATCTGAATCTTAATCTTCAAAGAGGGCTTGCGTCTGGTGCAATGGTAATAAAACCGCTCGGCGAAGATAAAGTTCAGTTTGTTCCTCAATCGCAGTTTATTCCTGTTGAATACGATGTGAATGGTAGACTAATCAAGGTTATATTTCCAGAAATTAAGTGTGTTAGCGATAATGACTATCGTATACGCTTGGAGTATCATTCGTTAGATTACAAGCAGGGTTTAACAATTACGAATAGGGCATTTCGCTCTTCTGATGGTATATCACTGGGCAAGGAAATTCCTTTATCTGATGTAGCAGAATGGGCAAGTCTTCTACCTGAAATAAGCTATCCACTTATGCTTAAACCAGCGTTTGGTTACTATGTCAATCCTGTTGCAAACACTATTGACGGCTCATATTCGGGCGTATCAATATTTGATTGTGTAAAAAATCTTATACGATTAACAGACACTCAATTCGGCAGACTTGACTGGGAATTTGAAAGTGGAGAAAGAGCTGTTGATGTTGATACAACGGCTTTGAAACCAACTGAAAATCTTCTGACGGGAAAGAAAAGTTTTGAGTTACCTAACTTAAAAGAACGGCTTTATAGAGGATTAAATATATCCGGCGGAAGTAAAGGCGATTTTTACCACGAGTTTTCTCCACAGCTTAGACAAGTTGATTTTATTGCAGGTCTCGAGGAATACAAGCGAGAAATCGAGTTTGCGGTTGGTCTGGCTTATGGTGATATATCAAACCCTCAGACGGTAGATAAGACAGCTACTGAAATAAAGTCATCAAAGCAAAGAAAATTTGATACTGTCACAGCGATACAAAATAATCTTAAGTTATGCCTTGAGGATTTATGCTACGCTCTTGCATTTTATAACAAGCTTACACAAAGCGGATATAAAATCTCAATAAACTTTGAAGACAGCATACTTGCTGACGATGAGGTTAAGAGAGCAAGCGACAGACAAGATGTTGCTATGGGAGTAATGCCCTTGTGGGAATACCGTATGAAATGGTACGGAGAAGACGAAAAAACCGCTAAGGCTATGACTTCTAATAGTACAGCAGAGGTTATTGACTGATGTATACACCAGAAGAAATTGAAGCTTTTTCAATGATATTTGATAATGCAATGAGAAGCCTTGAGATTGAAGTAATGGAAGATGTAATTCGTCGCATAAGAATAAACAGTGAAATTACCCGTTCTGCAGATTGGCAGTTATATAGACTTTATGACCTTGGAGAAAGCAAGAGAGTATTAAAAAAAATCATAAAGGACGCTTTCGGTTTTGATAGCAAAGAAATAAATCATTTGTATAAGGATATTATCCGAAAAGGCTATGCGAGAGATGAAACACTTTACAAAACAAAGGGCAAGCCGTTTATTCCATTTGAAAAAAATGAAGCCTTACAGCAGTACATATCAGCTATTGCAAAGCAGACAGCCAAAACTATGCAGAACATCTCTCAATCGCTTGGCTTTGCTGTAAAATCAGGCGATAAGAGGGCATTTAAACCTATTGCGAAATATTATCAGACTACGCTCGATAATGCAATTAACGGCATTGCTACGGGCGTTTTTGATTATAATACGGTTCTTAAACAGACAGTGTCAGAAATGACTAATAGCGGTCTAAGAACTGTTGATTATGAAACAGGCTGGAGTAATCGTACAGATGTCGCAGCACGCAGGGCGGTTATGACAGGGCTTACACAAGTTACCGCAAAAATTAACGAAAACAATGCCGTAAAGCTTGGAACGGATATGTTTGAAGTTTCGTGGCATAGCGGTGCCAGACCTTCACACCAGGTTTGGCAAGGGCGTTGGTATAAAAGCAGTGAACTTGAAAGCGTATGTGGTTTAGGCTCTGTTACAGGCTTGTGTGGTGCTAATTGCTATCATAGCTATTATCCTGTTATTCCTGGCATTTCCGTTCCAACATATACCGAAGAAGAGCTTGACGAAATGAATCGTCAAGAAAATATTCCGATTGACTACAACGGCAAGCAATATACAAAATATGAAGCTCTGCAAAGACAGCGACAACTTGAAACAAGAATGAGAGCAGAACGGCAGAAAATCAAGCTATTGCAGGACGGTGAAGCTGATGAAACAGATATAATGCTTGCAAGGGCAAAGTACAGAGGTACTTCTCAAGAATATACAAGCTTTTCTAAAGCTATGGAATTGCCACAGCAAAGACAGAGGGTGACTATTGACGGTTTAGAAAATATTGGGGTTGGAAAATGGAAAATATCTATTGATAAAGTTGTTAGAAGTGGTATAATAAGAGATAAAAGAATAGTTGAAGGAATTGAAAACGGAGAAATTACTAATCTTTTAAATTCTGAAAAACAAAAACCTCATATCTTAGGTTCAGATATGTACGACCCAGCTAAACATAAAAGTTATTTTATAATATCAGAGGAAGAACTGCAATCAATTATTAATAAGTATTATGGTACTGGCGAGGTGACCATTAACGCTAATGGTATTGCAAATGCTAAAGAGTATATAACTGTTGATAAAATTATTGGTCGTGTAGTATCTTCTAATGGCGAAGATTTAGGAGAAACTGACCGTTTCAGAATTCATTATTCTAAAAACAGAACACACGCTGTACCAGCAATCTCAAAAAG
>ERZ1034976.2311-NODE-2311-length-13177-cov-84.107148_pt1 | contig 13177 bp, 9 predicted proteins | sample MGYA00520623_ERZ1034976 | MGnify/ENA primary metagenome ERZ1034976 (study PRJEB33766, sample SAMN09781774) | gut metagenome | biome: gut microbiome | host: Homo sapiens | place: Madagascar | study: EMG produced TPA metagenomics assembly of the PRJNA485056 data... | reverse complement strand
TCAGGATATTTTCTTCAAGCTGCTTAAATTCATCATCGGTCAGAGGAGGAATCTGGGACTGGAACTCCGGGTCGATTTTCAGATTGATCATACGCACACTCCTTTATCTCTCCTGCTGCGTCGGTTCTTCCTCCCGGAAAAAGGACGCAACATTCTGCTTTGCGGTTTTCAGTTTGAGCAGTTCTTCCTTGGCTTCCTTGTACTGCTCGTAGAACTTTGCCTTTTCGGATGCCAGCTGCGCATACTCGGCTTCCAGCTTTTTCGGGCTGGGCAGCTTGGTGAGGTTGTTTGCCTTGAAATAGGCTGCTGCCGCCCGGTACGCTGTCAGCTCTGCACGGTGCTGCTCCTCAAAGGCTGCGGGGCAATCTTTTTTGTATTGCTATAAATAATAATCAAGAGGGTGACAGCTTTTGTTGTCACCCTCTTGATTATTATTTATTTTTCCCACGTTTTGGCTTTTTGTCGGACATCTATAATTTGGAGCTGGTATAGAATGCTGGGAATTGCAGAAACCAATGAAAAAATACCCAAGACAATAGAATGCTTGATAATGGCAAACAGTGCAAACAGGAGCAGCAGGAATAGCCATGGGTTACGCAAATTGCGGTAGTATTTTTCTTTATCGGCATAAGAAGTATGAAGTTCAAAAGGCTTTCCGTCGTTTGATTTTTCCACAATCAATAGTTCCCTGTTAAAAGTTGTTGCGTTTGTTGCAATACAACCGCCTATTTCCGCCCATGGACGCAATCGAACTTTTCCGACAGAATAGTTTAGATTGATATTCTTGAAAAATACCTTGTAGCCCATATCCTCCAAAAAATCAGCGTAGTCCGTTGCGTTCTCTTTTGATTTTTCTCCGATAAACTCTACACAATAGGTCACTTCATCGGGCTTGCATTTCTCAAATTCGTATAAAAGTGTTCCTGTCCGAACAAGTTGATAGCCTTTTTCGGACATTTTGTTTAACCATTTTGCCTGTGCATTTAGCAATCCGCCAAAAAATCGATAACATTTTTTACTCATAATGCACCTCCAATAATTTCACTTGCGACGCTTACAAGTTCATTTAGTCTTGCAAGCTCTTTTTCTGCAATTTCTTTTCCCTGTGCTGTAATGTGGTATTCTTTTTTTCTTCCCTCACTATCGCCATAAGGTTCAATCCACTTCTTGTCCTGCAAAGAGTTTAATGCTCCATATAAAGTGCCTGCGCCTAGGGAAAGCCGTCCGTCTGTTTTTTCTTCAATAAACTGCATAACAGCGTATCCGTGTTTTGGCGTATAAAGAGAAAGCAAAATATAAAAGGTGACTTCTGTAAGCGCACCACCTTTTGCATTATCGCGCATGGTTTGCCTCCTTATTACGGTTACTGTAATAAATATATCACTAACCGTAATATTCGTCAAGCGGATTCAGGAAAATTATTTAATGGGTGTGTGAAAGAAGAACGGTCTGCGACAGCAGATGGAGGGGCGTTGCCCCGACAAGCGCTTGCCCCAACAAGCATGACTGAGTGAGCAACAGAATTTTCAAGCATTGAAAATTTGTGGCCACGGGACGGTTCTTGCCCTCTACCGCGTTTGCAAGGCACGTCAAGATGGTTTTGCAAATTTTATTGCAGTAAAGCGGTGATAGTAGGACTTATAGCACAGCGTTCAAGCACTTTCCCGTTCAATCAATGTATTTCTGCATTTTGACAACCTGCCTATAAATCCCCCATGAACGTTGTGGAATCTTCCAAAGCATCCATGGATGGTTTCTTATGCTGCATCAAACGTTCAGCTTATTACAACGAAATTCCATATAGCTGCATTGCATCTTGCGGAGGTTCTTGCTATACTTTGTATCGAACGCCACTTTATCCGATAAAAATGTTGCGCAATTTGCGCAACCAAAGGAGGCCGCTATCATGCAGCAGCTCAGATTACTTCATGGCGGAGACTACAACCCGGAACAGTGGCTGGACCGGCCCGATATTCTGGCGCAGGACATCGAACTGATGAAAAAGGCACACGTTAATACTGTGACGCTGGGTGTGTTCTCATGGTCCACGTTGGAACCGCAGGAGGGGGTATTTGAGCTGGATTGGCTGGCTGACATCATCCATAACCTGTATGCCAATGGAATCTATACGATCCTTGCAACGCCCAGTGCGGCCCGCCCTGCTTGGATGGCACACAAATACCCCGAGGTGCGCCGAGTCCGGGCAGACCGGGTTCGGGAGCTGTACAACCGGCGGCAGAATTACTGCTATACATCGCCGGTCTACCGGGAAAAAGTCCGCATCATCGACCAGAAGCTGGCACAGCGGTTCGGCAATGACCCGGCTGTCCTGCTCTGGCATATCTCCAACGAGATGAGCGGCGACTGCCATTGCGAGCTGTGTCAGGCTGCGTTCCGCCGCTGGCTTAAGGCGCGGTACAACTCTTTGGAAGCCTTGAACAAAGCGTGGAACGCCCGATTCTGGAGCCACGATTACACCGATTGGGCACAGATCGAAAGTCCCGCCCCGCAGGGGGAAAATGCCGTGCAAGGTCTGGCATTGGACTGGAAGCGGTTTGTCAGCGATCAGCATATTGATTTTTTGAAATTTGAGCGCGATACCGTGAAAGAATTTGCACCGGATGCAAAATTCACGGTGAATATGATGTACCGGTTCGATGGGATCGACTATTTCAAAATGTCCAAAGAGATCGACATGGCAAGCTGGGACAACTATCCCACATGGCACAAGCCCACCGAGACCGTGGAAGAGACGGCTCTGGACACCGCCATGATGCATGATTTGTATTACTCCATGAAGGGCAAGCCCTTCCTGCTGATGGAATCCAGCCCCAGCTTTACCAACTGGCAGCCTGTCTCCAAGCAGAAAAAGCCCGGAATTGCAGAGCTTTCTGCTCTGCAGACGGTTGCACATGGTTCGGACAGCGTGCTTTACTTCCAGTGGCGGGCCAGCCGCGGTGCGGAGGAAAAGCTTCACGGTGCAGTCGTCGGCCACGATGGACGGGAAGATGCCCGTCCCTTCCGGGAAACCGTCGGTGTGGGCCAAAAGCTGGAAGTGCTCTCGGAAATTGCAACAGTCTGCCGCGCAAAACAGGCGGCGATCGTCCACGACTGGGAAAACAAGTGGGCACTGGAAGGCTCCTGCGGCCCGCGAAATGCAGGCATGGGTTACTGGGATGAGCTGAAGCTGCACTACAATGCTCTTGCACGGGAGGGCATCTCGGTGGAGTTCGTAAATCAGAGCTCCGACCTGACGGGGTACGGTCTGGTCGTGGTGCCGATGGTTTATCTGCTGACCGATGCCTTTGCAAAAAAGCTCTGCGATTTTGCGCAGAACGGCGGTACAGTCGTCGTCACCTATTGGACGGGCGTAGTGGACGAAAGCGATTTGTGCCGCCTGGGAGATACGCCCTACGGCTTGACCGACCTGCTGGGTCTGCGCCGTACCGAGATCGACGGAATGTACGATGGAGAGGTGCGCTGCTGCACCCCGGCAGATGGAAGCGGTCTGCCGGAGGCACAGGCTTCCGCACTCTGCGAGGTGGCAGCTCTGAACGGTACTGACCCTGCGGCTCCGCTGAGCTTCTATGCGGAAGATTACTACGAGGGCAGTCCTGCAGCAGCCGTCCATCCTTACGGAAAAGGCCGTGCCTACTATCTGGCAAGCCGCTTCGATGAAGCGTTCTACCGTGCGTTTTATCATCGTGCAGCCAGCGAAGCCGCATTGGCATCCGCATGGCCGGAGCCGCTTCCGGATGGCGTTCTGGCTGTCCGCCGTGGTGGATTTGTGTTTATACAGAACTGCACGGAGCAGTCTGTCACCATCAACGGCACGGTATTAGGACGTTACAGAACGGCTGTCTGGAAAGACGGCAAACAGATTCTGTAAGAAGTAAAATTTTCCCTTTGAGCGTTCTGCCGAAAAAGCAGGACGCTTTTTGTTTGTTTTCTGTCTTGACAAGGCCGCAACGTACCGCTATGCTGAATGGGATATTTTGTTGCGCAGATTTACAAAAAAGAGGAGGATCATCCGTGGCTGCAAAGGAATCTGAAAAAATGACGATCGAACAGGTGGCCGAGGCTCTTGGCGTGTCAAAAACGACAGTTTCACGCGCTCTTTCCGGAAAAGGTCGTATCAGCGAAGAGACCCGTGCCAAAGTCTATGCGTATATGGGGCGCACCCGTCCGGAACTCACTTCTGTTCAAAGCGGCGAAACGATGCGCACCAATAACATCGCAATGATTATTCCCAAACGTTTCATTGCGCTGGATCTGCCCTTTTTGCGCAAGTGCATGGGCGGCATCTGCACCATGGCAGACCAGCGCGGCTATGACCTGATGCTTTGCTACGCCTCCAACACCGAGTATTCGCAGCTGCAGCGGCAGCTGGCCAACCACAAGGTGGACGGCGTGATCCTGACCTACGCCATGGCGGATGATCCCTGCATCGAACTTTTGCGGCAATACGAGACACCTTTTGTGCTCATCGGACGCAGCGAGGACAAGACCATCCCGCAGGTCGATAACGATCAGGTCGCCGCTGCCTGCGAAATGACCCGCATCCTGCTTCAGCTCGGCGCAAAACGTATCGCGCTTTTTGTCGGCAGCACCATCTATGCGGTCAACACCGACCGAACTCGTGGATATTTGCGTGGATTCGCCGAATATGGCATCCCGGTGGATCAACGGCTTATACACTCCGGCATCGAATCCGCAGGGCAGACCATTGATGCGCTGGAAGCTGCGCTGGAGCAGAAAGCGGACTGCCTGCTTTGCGGCGACGATGACATTGCGTTTGAGGTCATGCGGGAGCTGCGGATGCGGCATATCCTTGTCCCGAATGATCTGAGAGTTGCCAGCCTGTACGACAGCTCCATGCTCGCCAGCATCACGCCCTCTGTTTCTGCTGTGCAGTACGATGCGGAGCAGCTGGGAAAAACAGCCTGCCGGATGCTGCTGGATCGTCTGGCCGGAAAGGAAACGGTCATGCGGCAGCTGGAAGGATACCAGGTCATCCTTCGCGAATCTACCAAGTGGATGCAACGCAACCGCAGCATCAAATGAAGTTGCGCAGAAATTGCGCTGTTTTAGCCTTGTATCCCGATTCCATCGGCATGTTTTCCAGTTTTCATTCAACATTCCCGTGAATCCTGTCCATTGACGTGAGCTGAAGAATGCAGTATTCTATTAGTGCAAGAAGAAATGCTCGAACGTGCGCAACGAAATAGCGCAACAAAAAGCATTCGATGATCTCTGATTTGGAATGAAGGAGAACTGAATCATGAAAAAGCTGATTTCTCGTCGTAACTTCCTTGCAGCCATGGGTACCGTGGCTGCTGCCGGTGTGCTGACCGCCTGCGGCGGTTCTTCCAACAGCACCGCTTCCTCTGCTGCCGCTTCCAGTACGGCTGCCTCTGCTGCGGAGAACTGGGGTGATGTGAAGTTGACCATGTGGGGCGCAGAAGAGGATCAGACCATGCTGCGCGAGATGGCAGATGCTTTCATCGAGCAGAATGCGGACAAGGGCAACGTGACCATCGAGATCGGCGTGCAGTCTGAGTCCAGCGCAAAGGATACCGTTCTGGCTGACCCGGAGTCTGCCGCAGACGTTTTCGCCTTTGCCGATGACCAGCTGAACGAGCTGGTGAACGCCGGTGCGCTGCAGGAAGTGCTGCTGAACCCGGATGACGTGAAGAGCCGCAACCTGCCCGGCTCTGTGGGCGCTGCCACCATGAACGACAAGCTTTACGCCTACCCCATGACCGCCGACAACGGCTACTTCCTGTACTATGATGCAAGCGTTCTGAGCGCCGAGGATGTGCAGAGCGTGGACACCATGCTGGAAAAGGCTGCAGCTGCCGGCAAAAAGTTCATGATGAGCGTGAACGATGCATGGTACATTTACAGCTTCTACGCCGGTGCCGGTCTGGTGGCTACGCTGGCAGATGACGGTATCAACACCGTCTGCAACTGGAACGAGGCTCCCGGCGCAGACGTAACGCAGGCCATTCTGGATATCGCCGCAAACCCCGGCTTCAAGTCCGGCGCAGATGCTGATATCGTTTCTGCCATCAAGGACGGCAGCTGCTGCGCCGCCATCTCCGGTACTTGGAACGCCAGCACCGCCGAGGAGGCTTGGGGCGAGGGCTACGCCGCCACCAAGCTGCCGACCTACACCCTGAACGGCGAGCAGGTCCAGATGGGTTCCTTCTCCGGCTACAAGCTGGTGGGCGTCAACCCCCACAGCGCTAACGTGGGCGTGGCCATGATGCTGGCCGACTTCATCACCAACGAGGACAACCAGATCAAGCGCTTCAACGACCGCAAGCTGGGTCCCTCCAACATCAACGCAAACGCCACCGAGGCTGTGCAGTCTGCACCCGCCATTGCCGCACTGGCTGAGCAGAGCTCCTACGCTACCCTGCAGCGGGTAGGCGCAAACTACTGGAGCTCCGCCGCAAGTCTGGGCGAGATCCTCGCCTCCGGCGACACGCAGGGCAAGACCACCCAGCAGCTGGTGGATGACGCTGTGGCCGGCATCACCGCACCTGTGGCACAGTAAGTTCCGGTTTTTCCCGGCGGGCACGCAGCAGAATGCAGTGTGCCCGCTTTTTATCGCAATACAAGAAATCGGCGTCAACCTAACATCCTGTTTGCTATAACCCCCTCTGCATACCAAGAAAGGAGTTGACTTCTGTGGCAGAAATGGTTCTCACACCACCCTTGCGGGCAGATGGCCGGGAGCCGAATTTCCTTCAGAAGTTCGGTCACGCATTTGTTCACGGAGATATTTTTACAAAGCTGTCCCTCTTTGTCTGGGGTCTGGGCTACATTGGCCACGGCCAGCTTATCAAGGCACTGCTGGTAACGCTGGTGCAGGGGCTGGGACTGTATTTTCTGGGCACTTCCGGCATTCCTGCGCTGAAAAAGTTCGGCACGCTGGGCACGGTGCAGATGGAGATGCAGTTCAACCCCCTTACCTTAAAGAACGAGGTCAACAACTACGACAACTCGTTTGCCATCCTGCTGCTCAGCGTGATCGCACTGGTGGTCATTGTAACGCTGATCGCTGCTGCCATGCTGGTGGTGCAGAGCAATTACGCGTTACAGGCGCAGAAGGCCGCTGGCAAAAAGCCCAACAATTTCCGGCAGGATATCACCTTGTACCTGAACGAAAAGTTCTACGTTACCCTGCTCACCCTTCCGGTGCTGGGTGTGGTGGTGTTCACCATCATCCCGCTGTTCATTTTGATCGCTGTTGCCTTTACCAACTACGATCAGCAGCACATGCCTCCCGCCGCCCTGTTTACATGGGTGGGGCTGGCTAACTTTGCTTCTCTGTTTGGCGGGCAGTCGCTGAGCCTGACCTTCAGCTACGCCTTTGGCCGGGTGCTCAGCTGGACGCTGGTGTGGGCGTTCTTTGCCACCTTCACCAACTTCTTCGGCGGCGTATTTCTGGCCATGCTCATCAACAACAAAAAGACCAAGTGCCAAAAGCTCTGGCGCACATTGTTCATCATCACCATTGCGGTGCCGCAGTTCGTCACCCTGCTGCTGGTGCGCAACTTCTTCTCGGACGCCGGCATCTTCAACACCATGATGTCCAATGCAGGCGTGACCGATTTTTTAAAGACCATCGGCCTGCTGGGACAGAACATGAACCACATTCCCTTCCTGACCGACCAGCACTGGGCTAAGTTCATGATCATCCTCATCAACATCTGGGTGGGCGTGCCCTACCAGATGCTCATTGCCACCGGTGTGCTGATGAATATTCCCACCGATATGCTGGAAGCCTCCACCATCGACGGCGCTTCGCCGTGGCAGAGCTTCATCCACATCAAGCTGCCCTACCTGCTCAGTGTGCAGGGCCCGGCGCTGGTAACGGATTTTGTGCGCAACGTCAACAATTTCAACGTCATCTACCTGCTCACACAGGACGTTTATATCACCAAGGATCAGGCGCTGGCTTCCTCCAGTGCAAAAGAGGTGGATCTGCTGGTCACATGGCTGTTCCGCCTGACGCAGGAGCAGTACAACTACAAGATGGCCGCCGTCATTGGCATTATGGTGTTCATCATCTGTGCCGTGTTCACGCTGGTATGCTTCCGGTTCCTCAATAAAAAGGAGGCGACGTTCTCTTGACACAGACAACTGTTTCTCCGGCACGCCGGGCAGAGACCGCAGCGCAGCTGCGCCGCGGGCGTATCCTCCGCACAGTCCACAGCATCCTGCGGCATCTGCTGCTGGCCCTGCTGGCAGCTATCTGGCTGGTACCCATTCTGTGGCTTCTGGTCACATCCTTCTCCACAGACCGGGGCATCAATGTGCGACAGTTCTTCCCGGCCAGTTACACACTGCGCAACTATGTCAACATTCTGTTCCACCCGGACTCTGTGGCGCAGTTCCCGCGCTGGTTTACCAACACCCTTGTGGTGGCCTGTTTCAACTGCGTTATCTCCACCTGCTTTGTGCTGATGGTAGCCTACGCGCTGAGCTGCTGCCGCTTCAAGGGGCGCAAGCTGATCCAGAACCTTTCTGTCAGCGTCAACCTGTTCCCCGGCGTGCTGGCAATGATCGCCGTCTATTTCGTCCTGAAATATCTGAATCTGACCAACTCCTATGCCGGTCTTATCATGGTCTATGCCGGTTCGTCCGGTCTGGGCTACCTGATCTGCAAGGGCTTTTTCGACACCATCCCGGTCTCCCTGCGGGAGGCCGCTAAGCTGGACGGTGCATCCGATGCCCGGGTGTTCTTCCAAGTTGTTCTTCCCATGTCCAGACCGATTCTGGTCTACACCATCATCAGCTCCTTCATGGTTCCGTGGACGGACTTCGTGATGGCAAAAATGATCCTGAACTCCGGCGTCTCTGCCGACTGGACCGTGGCTATCGGTCTGTACAACATGCTGCAAAAGACGCTGATCAACAACTACTTCGCACTGTTCTGTGCAGGCGGTGTACTGGTGTCCATTCCCATTTCCATCCTGTTTGTCATCATGCAGAAGTTCTACGTTGAGGGAATCACCTCCGGCGCGGACAAGGGTTAATTTGCTATCTTCATTTTCTCCTTTATCATAAAAGCGATCCCCACAGTCCGTTTGACTCAGTTCTTGCGGCTGTGGAGATCGCTTTTTCTCAGCAGCGGCAGGAAAGCCGCTTGTTCATGGGGAACCTCATTTCTATATTAAACGGTGTCTGTTCGGATGTCCTAAACCCTGCCAAAGAACCGGTGATTGATTTGTCCATTGGGCTTTGTTTTGCCCGGATGCGCACCCGCAGAAAGCCCTCCCTCGTCAAACTGCCCAAAATACGCCCGGAAAGTTCTACTTGAACTGAATCAGGAATCAATATATAATTGGGTCAGAAACCAATTATAGAAAAGGATGATTCCCAATGGCGCGCAGATACGACAGCAAAGAAGCAAAACGGCGGATCCTGACCGCCTGTGTCCGGCTTTTTCTGGAAAAAGGCTACACGAACACCAAGGTGGCAGAAATTTTAAAGGAAGCAGATGTTTCCGCCGGGTCGTTCCAGAATATTTTCCGCACAAAGGACGGTGTGCTGACCGAGCTGATCGGCATGATGTTCAGCAGGCAGTTCGGCGCGGTAAGGCCGCTGGCGGCAAATGCCCCCTCGCCGGTGTACCTCTACGCGGTGGAAACGGCTTTGCAGCTGGCGATGACCGAGCTGAGCGAGAATCTGCGGGATATCTATGTGGAGGCGTACACCTTCCCCGCCACGGCGGAGATCATCCACCGCAGCACCACGGCCGAGCTGCAGGCGGCGTTCAGCGCGTATCTGCCCGGGTGCGCCGAGTGCGACTTCTACGAGATGGAGCTGGGCACGGCTGGCATGATGCGCGGCTACATGGCACGGCGGTGCGACCCCTACTTTACGCTGGAGCGCAAAATACGGCGCTATCTGAGTATGAGCCTGAGTGCGCTGCAGGTTCCCGCGCAGGAGCGCGAGCAGGTCATCGCTTTTGTGGCGGAGATCGATATGCTTGCCGAGGCGCGGAAGGTGGTAGATGCCGTGCTTGCATCGCTGTCCGTGCAGTTTGATCTGAAAGGATAACAAGGTTTGATGACAAGGAGGGAGTAACATGAAAAAATGGCTGATCTGGTGTTTGACGGTGCTGGCAATGGTGTGCCTGATACCGGGGAGCGCGTTAAACGCTAAAGCAGTAGCTAATGCCTTCACGTACTGCATCCAATGTAAGGCTGATAAAACCTGTGATATCCTTGGATACGTATGGCAATCAAATGCTGATCCAATCTATCATAAGATCCGTATAAAATGCAGGACCTGCCACACGGAGAACGAGATCATTTATAAACCGTTTTCGTATCATACCGGCGGCACCGAAACCCCCACCTGCACCACAGGCAAAATCTGTCGCTTATGCTGGTCGGAATATGGCATTCTCGGTCACGCATGGGGCGAGTGGTCATCCGCCGGCAACGGCACACACATCCGCAGCTGCACGCGCAGCAACTGCGACGCGGTTGATACTGCAAGCTGTACCGGTGGCACAGCAACCTGCAGCGCCAAAGCGGTCTGTGTGACGTGTGGTGCAGAATACGGCGAAAAAGACTCAAACAACCATGCTCTGGAGCAGCACGCAGCAAAAGCCCCCACCTGTACGGAAATCGGCTGGGATGCTTACGACACCTGCTCCCGCTGCGACCATACCACCTACGCGGAGCAGCCCGCACTGAACCATGATTTGAAGCAACACGCAGCAAAAGCCCCTACCTGTACGGAAAAGGGCTGGAACGCTTACGAAACCTGCTCCCGCTGCGACCATACCACCTACGCGGAGCAGCCCGCACTGAAACATGATCTGGAGCAGCACGCAGCAAAAGCCCCCACCTGTACGGAAAAGGGCTGGAACGCTTACGAAACCTGTTCCCGCTGCGACTATACCACCTATGTGGAACGGCCTGCACAGCATGATCTGAGGCATCACGCAGCAAAAGCCCCCACCTGTACGGGAATTGGCTGGGATGCTTACGATACCTGCTCCCGTTGTGACTATACCACCACCTATGTGGAGCTGCCCGCACTGAACCATAATTTGGAGCAGCACGCAGCAAAAGCTGCCACCTGTACGGAAAAGGGCTGGAACGCTTACGAAACCTGCTCTCGCTGCGACTATACCACCTATGCAGAGCAGCCCGCACTGAACCACAATTTGGTGCAGCACGAAGCAAAAGCCCCCACCTGTACGGAAATCGGCTGGAACGCTTACGACACCTGCAAAAACTGCGACTATAACACCTATGCGGAGCAGCCCGCACTGAACCATGCTCTGGTGCAGCATGAAGCGCAAGCCCCCACCTGTACGGAACCCGGCTGGGATGCTTACGAAACCTGCTCCCGCTGCAACTATAACACCTATGCGGAGCTGCCCGCGCTGAACCATGCTCTGGTGCAGCACGCAGCGCAAGCCCCCACCTGTACGGAAAAGGGCTGGAACGCCTACGAAACCTGCTCCCGTTGTGACTATACCACCTATGTGGAGCGGCCCGCGCTGAAACATGATCTGAGTCAGCGCGTGATAAAAGCCCCCACCTGTACGCAAATGGGCTGGGCTTACGAAACCTGCTCCCGCTGCGACTATTTCGCCACTCCGTTGCTGCCCGTACTGAACCATGACTTGGTGCACCACGAAGCGCAAGCCCCCACCTGCACGGAAAAGGGCTGGAACGCTTACGAAACCTGCTCCCGCTGCGACCATACCACCTACGCGGAGCAGCCCGCACTGAAACATGACTTGGTGCACCACGAAGCGCAAGCCGCCACCTGTACGGGAATCGGCTGGAACGCCTACGATACCTGCTCCCGCTGCAACTATACCACCTACGCGGAACTGCCCGCGCTGAACCACGATTTGAAGCAGCACGCAGCAAAAGCCCCCACCTGTACGGAAAAGGGTTGGAACGCCTACGATACTTGCTCCCGTTGTGACTATACCACCTATGCGGAACTGCCCGCACTGAACCACGATTTGAAGCAGCACGCAGCAAAAGCCCCCACCTGCACGGAAATCGGCTGGAATGCCTACGAAACCTGCTCCCGTTGTGACTATACCACCTATGCGGAACTGCCCGCACTGAATCATGATTTGGTGCAGCACGATGCAAAAGCCCCCACCTGTACGGAAAAGGGCTGGAACGCCTACGACACCTGCTCCCGTTGTGACTATACCACCTACGCGGAACTGCCCGCGCTGAACCATGATTATCAGGCTGTTACCGTAGAGCCTACCTGTGAAACAGACGGCTATACTGTTTTTACCTGCTCCCGCTGCAAAGACAGCTACACCGCAAACCCGACCGATAAGCTGGGACACCAGTTCGGTGCATGGTCCCCGAACGGGACCGGCTCTCAGAGCGCCGGTTGTCTGCGGCAGGGCTGCGCGCACATCGGCAGCACCGATTGCCGGAAGTTTACCTTCCGCACTGCGGAAGGCGAAACGCTGACCTTCTGCCCCGTGTGCGGGCAGGCAGAAAACGCCGCGCAGCTGGAAAAGATCGAAGCCGCAACGGCGTGGGCTATCAGCGGCAGTCTTTCTGCGGAGGATGTGACCGCACGGACGAATGGGGAATACCTGAGTGTGGCATTTGAGACCGCAGGCAGCCTGACGCAGCCCACCGGTCTGGTAAGGCTCGCGCTGCCCGCCGGATTGCTGGAAGGCAAAACGCTTGTGCGCATTGCCCCGGACGGCACACAGACGGAGATGCCTTTTGAAACAGAGCGCGGAACGATCATCCTTACGCTGGATTTTGCAAACAGCGCGCTGCCCGTAATGCTCTTCCGGCTGGTACCCCAGACCGCCGCCCTCTGAATGCTTTTACAGCGGCACGAACAATAAAACGCAAAATGCCCGCCCACCGTGGTTTTCCACAGGTGGGCGGGCATTCTTTTGTGCCTTTTCGGCATAAAAATACCCCCGGAGAATGCAGCGTTTTTTACGCTGTTTACTCTGGGGGCAGGATAGCAAGCACTGCGCGGCAGCTCCCGGAAGCGGACACTGTATCGCCGAAAAAGCACTTGCTTAGTGCCGCTCCTCCGGCGGGCAGCAGCTCTCCCGGGGGATGAGCTTGTGCGGCACGATGATCTTTGTGGCCAGAAGGTTCGGGTTCTCGATGTGGTTGATGGTCTGGCTGGC
>ERZ1034976.2300-NODE-2300-length-13235-cov-42.527997_pt1 | contig 13235 bp, 10 predicted proteins | sample MGYA00520623_ERZ1034976 | MGnify/ENA primary metagenome ERZ1034976 (study PRJEB33766, sample SAMN09781774) | gut metagenome | biome: gut microbiome | host: Homo sapiens | place: Madagascar | study: EMG produced TPA metagenomics assembly of the PRJNA485056 data... | reverse complement strand
GGCTGGAAGCGCGGATCACCTTGTACAGCGCGTTCTTGACCACGCTGATGGACAGGCCTGCGGAGATATTCTCGATGCTGGCACCGTCCTTTTGCGCCTGCTTGACCGAGCTGTTCATGAACACAGTGCAGCGGCTGCCCAAGTCCACCGGGCGGTCTGCGAACAGACCCAGCGCGGCAAACTCCTTGACATCATAGCCCAGCGCCTGCGCAAAGGTCTGCAAAAAGCTGCCGCAGCCGGAGGAACAGGCCTCGTTCAGGAAGATGTTGCTGATGGCACCATCCTCGATCTTGAAGCACTTCATGTCCTGCCCGCCGATATCAATAATGAAGTCCACATCTGGCATAAAGTACTTGGCAGCGGTAAAATGCGCCACCGTTTCCACCAGACCGTAATCACAGCGGAAAGCGTTCTTTACCAGCTCCTCACCGTAGCCGGTGGTGGTGACGCTGGCCACCTGCAGCCCCGGGTGCTCCTTATAGATCTTGAGCAGCTGCTCCCGGATGAGGGGCAGCGGGTTGCCAAGGTTGGGCTGATAGTTGGTGTACAAGATCTGACTCTTTTCGTCCACCACCACCAGCTTGACGGTGGTAGAACCGGAATCGATGCCGATATGCACCGGCCCGCAGTGGGCACTAAAAGCCACGCGGGGCACACTATGGGACATGTGCCGTGCGTGGAAAACCTCGTACTCCTCCTTGCTGGCGAACAGCGGCGGCTCGCTGGCATAGGTAGCAGTGGCGGCGTACTTGTCCAGCGCATCGGCCACCTCGGTGAGCACAAACTCCTTGTCGGCATACAGGGCAGCGCCCAGCGCCACATACAGCAGGCTGTTTTCCGGGCAGGTGCCGGTCACGTTCAGCGCTTCATCAAAGCTCTTGCGCAGCACGGTGCTGAAGGTGAGCGGGCCGCCCAGATAAAGGATATTGCCCTTGATGGGACGTCCCTGTGCCAGACCGGCAATGGTCTGGTTGACCACGGCCTTGTAGATGCTGGCGGCGATATCCTCGGTGCGGGCACCCTGATTGATCAAAGGCTGCACATCGCTTTTGGCAAACACGCCGCAGCGGGAGGCGATGGTATAGGTACGCTGCGCCTGCTCTGCAGCCTTGTTCATCTCATCGGCGCTCATCTTCAGCAGGGTGGCCATCTGGTCGATGAAGGCACCGGTGCCGCCGGCACAGCTGCCGTTCATGCGCACCTCGGTGCCGTTGGTCAAAAACAGGATCTTGGCGTCCTCGCCGCCCAGCTCGATGACGCAATCGGTCTTGGGCATAAAGCGCTTGACCGCCACGCGGGTGGAGAACACCTCCTGCACAAAGGGCACGCCGCAACTGTCCGCTAAGCCCATACCGGCAGAGCCGGAGATGCTGAGCAGCGCCTTGCTGCCATGCAGCTGCTCGGCATCAATGCGCCGCAGCAGCTCCTGCGCCTTTTCCAGAATATGGCTATAATGTCGTTCGTATGTAGAATACAGCAGTTCATCATGCTCGCCCAGCACCACACACTTGATAGTGGTACTGCCGATGTCAAGACCTACTCTCACCTTGTTTTCCCTCCTAAGGACAAATAACCGGAGCATAACGCCCCGGCTGCCATGGCAAACAGCCGTTTGCAGCAAAGATGTGCAACGGCCGCTTTCTCTTTTCAGCAGCACGCATTGCGCAGCTACGCATTTTTTAAGCAACAAACACAGCAAAAAATGCAGCAACTTCGTTTTTGCATACACTATTATTATAATCCAATCGCGGGCGGCATTCAATCCGTGTTGTCTATTTTACACGAAAAAAATAGTATTTTTTGCTCAAAAGGCTGAACTTTTTGTGAACATGTGTCGGTTTTCCCGCAAAAAAGCCGCCGCACAGCGCTTTGTGCAGCGGCCTTGTACCGGCGGGACGATTTCGAATGGCTCCGCATGCGCTTTGGCTATTTTCAGCGGAAGTTCCTCTCTACGCCCCACGCGCAAAAATGTTTTTGGAGCGCTCCATTCTCCTTACCGGTTCACGAAATTCAGCACCAGAACCAGCAGCAGCATGTGCACGGGGTAAAAGGCGTAGCAGGCATACTGGAAAGGCTTGCTGTGATAGCCCTGCCGACCGCGGTACAGCCAGATGGGCACAAGTGCCAGCAGCGCCAGCCCCTGCTGGCAAAGCTCAAAGTCCATGCCGAAGAGCTGAATGGGGTACATAAGTCCGCCCAGCAACTCCACGTTGACCCAGTACAGCGCTGCCAGCTGCCCCAGCAGACACCACCACTTGCGTCCGTGTCCGTGCCCGTGAAAAAAGTAGAAGATGAACACAGTCAGCACCCCTGCGCCGTAGTAGTCCACCATGCCCAGCGTGCCCAACACCGCGCCTGCCACCACCACAAGGGCGGATACCAGCAGGTACAGTCCTGTTTTTTGCTTTTTGCGCACCGTTTCCATCAGATGGATGCCCAGAATGCCCAAAAGCAGCGTCCAGATAACGTTCTGGTGCACCGGGTAGAACCATGTACCGCCGTACATCAGGTCGAAGGGGATCTCCGAAAGTAAGGCAAACAGCAGCAGACGCAGGGTATATTTTTTCAAATCGTGGGTGTGGAAGTAGCCCTCCACCGCCATAAAGGCAAAGATGGGAAAGGCCAAGCGCCCGGCGCAGGTCAGCCATTCCTGCGCGGGCAGCAACGTCGCCCACAGGTGGTCCATCAGCATCAGCACCATGGCAAGGATATGAAGGGCCGCTGCGCTCAGGTCAAAGCGGGTCGCAGCAGTGGAATGGATCGGTTTGGTTGACATACGCATACCTCGTCTTTTGTCGAAATTTCGTTGTTCTGTCTGGAATACGAACGACCCCCGCAAAAAATTGCAGCCCCGGCCAGATTTTTCCACCGCCGGGGCTGCAGGAATGCTTTATTTTTTCTGCTGCGAATACCCCAGACACAAAAAGGCGGAGCCAAGGCAGAGCCATACCACCGCCATAGAGTGATTTTCTGCAGTGATGAAATTCAGCACCGCAACAAAAAAAACAACAGTCCGCTGAGATAAAACAGATTGCATTTTTTCATAGAGCATTCCTCCGGTTTTGGTTTTTTCACCGGCTATTTTGGATACGGCAAGCGCAGGGGCGGCTGCCATTTTACTCCGCGTGCAAAGGGGCGCAGAGCACCCGCCCGGCACGCAGAAAGTGTGCGCCCGCAGCAGTCTGCGGGCAAAATTCATGAAGGGTGGTTTGCCTGCCTGCCCATGGAGACGTAAGTGCAAAAGCAGGAATGCGGGAAAAAGCAAGGGACGGTTTCGGCGAAAAAGCGTCTGGCGGTGGCGGAAAAGCCGAACGCAAGATTTTTTCATAATAGCTGGCTCGTAAGGTGAACCGTACCAAAACTTCCTTGCGGAAATGTGCAGCGTTATAGTTCATCTGCACCTGAACCGGCAGCTGTGCACCCGGCGCTTGCCGCACCCAAAATAGCCGGTGGAACGTTTATTTAGTTTTTGGCGTTTTCCAGATAGATCTCAAAGGCTTCGGCAAAGCTGGCATTTACATCAAAGGGAACAGTGTAGTCCACCTTGGAGGTCACAAGGCAGAGATCCAGCCGGTTGGAGGTCTCGTCTGCCTGCCGGTTCAGCTTGCTCAGCGCAGCATGGATGACCTTGCGGTCGTAGTTGATGGTAGTCACCCGCTTCACATCGCAGCAGTAGGAGATCTGGTTGCCCTCGGCGTTGAAGCGGTAGCCGGTGCCCCCGCCGGAGAGCAGCTGCTCAGAACTGCGCAGGTCGTTCATCCGTTTGAAGGTGCGGGCAATGCTCTGCCGCGCGGCATTCAGGCTGACCTCGCTGTCCATATCCATGTCCAGCACATCCTTTGCCTTGCGGATGGCGGCAAACAGGCGGCTCTTCTCCTCCAGCAGATAGAGCATGAACCGGGCAACGTCGGTGATCTGCTCTGCATATTCGGTCTGTGCCACGTCCATAACAGTCTCATCCTCGGCCTCGGGCATCACCTTATGGCGCAGATAGGTGTTGGCCACCTTGGTCACGTTGGCATCGCAATCCAGAATGCCCTGCGCCTCGTCCAGCAGAGACTGGAGCTTGTTCTGGTAGCGGAATGCTTCCTTCAGGTTCATAGTCGTTCCCTCCATCTTGTTTTTTCTGCTTTCAGCTTACCACAGACTGCCCGACCGCGCAAGCTTTCCGGTAAAATAGGCAAAACGCCCGCTCCGGCATGACCGGGGCAGGCGTTTTGCGTTTGCTGTGACACTTATTGGGATAAGAGATTGGCATTACTCAGCCGGCCACGCGCTCGGTGCGGCCTGCCTCCAGCATATAGCGCAGGAAGCCGGTCACGTCGGCGGGGTCGGTCACGGTGAGGTCAAAGCCCTTCTTGGGGGCAGTGTCCATCATCTGCAGCATGGAGCGTGCGGTAGCATCCTTTTTCAGGTCGCAGGTCTTGCCGTTGTCCAGATGCAGCAGCACGCTGCCGTGGCTGGCAGAAAGCTGGCGCATGAAACGTTCCTTATCAAAATACTCGATACGAAGCATAGGAATACCTCCTTGATAAAATGGTTTATGTTACACTTGCCGTCCGGTCCTCTTTGGACTGGCGGCGGGAGAATAGCGGTTTTGCCCGGCAGTGGAAACGCTTGCACAGCTTGCGTCCCGGCCGCCTTGGTGCTATACTGAGCTTGGAAGCTCTGATAGGATAATACCACAAAACAATCGATAATAATAGAACAAAACCGCATAGTATATGCAACAAAACCGGCATTGACAAAAAACATTCAAAGTATTGCGGAAAGGATTTGGTGAATATGGCATATCAGACAAGCTGTGCCTCTTATACCAGCGGCCGGGTGGGGCTGTCCAGCGCTACTGCCGTGGTGGCCGATGCCGCCGGGCGGGAGCAGACCCAGCACGGCAGCCCGCTGTTCCCTATTGCCTGCTACGCCGAGGACCTTTCCAGCTACTCGGTGGCGTGGCACTGGCACGAGGAATTTGAGTTTATTCTGGCGGCGCTGGGGCCTATCCATGTGGACGTGAACAAGACCCGCCTGACCTTGCAGACCGGACAGGGCGTGTTCATCAACTCCGGGGCGCTGCACGCGGTAGAGCCCACCGAGGGCAGGGCGCTGCTGCATTCCGGTGTGTTTCAGCCCCGGCTTGTCGGCGGCATGGACACCGTATTCTGGCAAAAACTCATCCGTCCCCTTTTGCAGCCGGGCACACCGCCCTTCTTTTTGCTGGACGAGGCGGTGCCATGGCAGCGGCAGGTGCTGCTCTGCCTGCGGGAGGCATGGAAAGGCGTTGCGGACGAACCCTTTGACTACGAGAACCGGGTGCGGTATCACCTTACCGCCGCCCTGCGGCTGCTCATCACCCAGTGCGTCAGCGGCAAGGTAAAGGTATCGGAACAGGAGCAGATCGCCTCGGAGCGGATGAAGCAGATGCTCCGCTATGTAGAGGAGCACTACGCCGAGGAGCTGACCGTGGAAAAGCTGGCCGGCTGCGTTGCCCTGAGCGAAAGCGCCTGTCTGCGCAGCTTCCGGCAGTTTCTGGGCATCACGCCCATCCAGTACGTCAAGCAGTTCCGGGTGGAAAAGGCCGCCGAGCTGCTGCGCTCCACCCGGCTCAAGACCGGCGAAGTGGGGCTGGAATGCGGTTTTTCGGACGCCAGCTACTTTATCAAGACCTTCCGGGAGATCAAGCACTGCACCCCCCGGGAGTACCGTATCCGCTTCTGCTGAGCAAAAAGTAAAAAATGCCGGGCAGCTGCAAGCTGCCCGGCATTGCATTATAAAATTTCCCCCTGCCAGCGCTCCAGCGGAATGACCGGCTCGGTGACAAAGGCCTCGGGGTTCGGGGCAAGAACATGGCGGGTGACCCGGAAAAGCCCCTCGGCGTCGCACAGGATACACTTTGCATCGCCAAATTTCGTGTTCCGGGCTGCGCCGCAGTCCAGATATGCCTGCTCCAGCTTGACGAAATCCTCCGAGATATGCGGCTGCTGCGCGTTGTAGTGGCGGCGCATATAGACGGTGTGTTGCGCTCCGGCTTCGTCCACCACGGTCATCTGCATGGGCCTGTCGGTCAGGCGGTTCGGCACGTTCAGTATCTCCTCCACGCTATGGATAAAGGTGTTGCGGGCGTGGGTGACCCCCAGCAGCAGCACCTTGCCGTGGGCTGCCCGCAGCCGATCATAGCAGCCGCCGGGAGTGCAGGGGGTGTTGGCGTCCAACTCCCCTTCCAGATACGCAGCCGCCCTCTTGCCGTAAGCCGCCACGCTGTGGGTGGGGTGCAGCGAGCGCACCACACCGGGGCGCTGCCGGAACAGCTCCGGCAGAATGCCCACACAGCACGGGCTGCGGCGCACATCGAACACCCGGTTCTCCTCGTTGATGAACCGCCATGTGTGGGTGGGCAGCAGCAGCAAGCCCTCTGCAAAAAACTCCATCCATGCGTCCAGAACTGTGTCTGCGCCGCCCTCCACCGGGCCGATGGACTTCATGGAGGAATGGATCAGGATGGTCTCGTTCCCTGTCAGCCCCATCGCGGCAAGGTCGTGCTTGAGGTCAGCCTTTGTGTATGCCATGTCGTTTCTCCTTTTCGGGCATTTTGTCTGTACCCAGTTTACCGCCTTTTGTGCGGCAAAGCAAGCACGCACACAAAAAGGCAAACACCCCGTTGTATTTGCCGGGGACGAGCCGGTATCTGCAGGGTGTGTGCCCTTTCAACTTTTTAGTAAAATCCTGTATACAGCATATCATCTCGCAGCGTTACCGCGAAACAAGCACAGCGCCTTGCAATTATGGCAATTTGATAGTTATTTCCTGTTTTCTTTGTGCATTTGGTACAGCAGTCACTTGATTGCGGCATTTCATCAGCACTTTTCCCGCATTGCAAAGTGGTATATCAGTTTTCCAGTTTCAGGAACAGTTCCGTGCGCGAGCGCGCAAACTTGTATACAAGTGTGCAAATTAAGTTCCATTCCAGCATTGACATTCAGTTGCTGTAACGGTACAATGATAATGATATTATATTTACCGGATAAATGGAGAACAACTATGGCTACATTACAGCACACGGATGAGCTCTATCATATTCTCGAGGACGAGATCTGCGCACTGAAGATCCTGCCCGGGGAAGCGCTGAGCGAAAACCAGCTGTGCAAGCGGTTCGGTGTTTCGCGCACTCCTATCCGCAGCGTTTTGCAGCGGCTGGAACAGAACCGCTTTGTGCAGATCATTCCCTGCAAGGGCACCATCGTTACCGCCATTGATATTGGCGTGGTGGACCAGCTCATCTTCCAGCGTGTTGCGGTGGAGGGCATGGTGTTCCGGGACTTTGTGCAGAGCTGCTCGCCCATGGAGATCCTTGCGGTAGAACACCTTTATAATATGCTGCTGGAAGCCGCTGCGGATCGCCGCAACCCGGAGAACTTTGATTTCAACCACTTCCTCAGCTGCGACCTTGCCATGCACGAGTACTGGTTCCACAAGACCAGCAAGGAGTACCTTTGGGAGCAGATGACCCGCCCGCAGGCAGACTACTCCCGCTTTATCCGTCTGGACATCGTGGGTGCACGCAACGTGCCCAGCGTTGTCAGCGAGCACGCCGAGATGCTGCGCATCCTGCGTGAGAAGGATCTGGACGCCATCGAGCCGCTGATGCGCACCCACCTGTACGGCGGTGTGAGCCGCATGGGCAGCAAGATCTACTCGGACGAATACCGCAGCTTCTTCAAGCTGCCGGAGGGAAAATAATAAAAAGGCCGCTGCACATTCTCCTGTACAGCGGCCTTTTTCTGGTTGCGCCAGCAGGAGTCGAACCTACGATGGGGGAGTCAAAGTCCCCTGCCTTACCGCTTGGCGATGGCGCATCATGCAAAACAGTATAGCATATTTTCCGCTGTTCCACAAGAGGTGCGCCGCATTTTTGCAGCTTTTTTCCGTGCGCTGTCTGCCGCATTTGCGGCGGTTTGGGTCGGTTTTTGGGCTTTGCGGCCGGGATCCTGCGTTTTCCATATTCTTCCATGTTTTTACGAAAGGCAAGTTTTGCAGGATGCGTTTTTCAAAAAACACAGTCCGCAGGGGGCACAAGATTCATATTGCAAAGGTGAGATTTATTTTTTTCCTGATTTTTCTTATTATTTTCTCAAAAGACTGTATTTTTTGTTGCGGTTCTGGTACACTGGATGTGATAAAAATAAGTTGAAGAAACTACGCCGATGTCCGGGCTGTCCCCGGGCGGGGCAGTGTCTCCATCTTTGTGAAGGAAAGCGAGGGATCTCATGAAAAAATTCCTGAAAACGCTTGTGGTCGGGCTTTGCCTGTTCACGCTGCTGTGCTGCGCACTGCCGGCTGCATTTGCCGCCGACAAAACTTCAGGGAGCAAAAAGGAAGAGAACGTGTACGCCATTGGTATGGATGCCCAAGGCGGCATCTGCTCTACTGTGGTCACCTACACGAACCTGTCCGGCAAACTGGAGAGCACGCCCGAGCAGCCTACCATGACGGGCTACACCTTTGACGGCTGGTACACCGAGCCGGTGGGCGGCAGCAAGGTGACCACCTCCACCGTGTTCACCTCCGACGCCACCATCTACGCCCACTGGACTGCCAAGGCCGGTACTTCTACCGTGCCGCAGCCCACCACCCAGCCTGCCGTCCAGTGGCAGAAGTATGTAGGCCCTGCCCTTGTGGCCGGTGCCCTGCTTACCACCCTGCTGGTCGCCACCATGTTCTGAACACTGCTGTAAACGCAATGATACCATTGAAGAAAGGGATCTTACCATGACTACTTCTACCATGAAAATGCCCGCCAGCTATTCCGCCATCGAAGCCGAAGAGATGACCTATCTGGACGGCGGTGCCAACAACGCTTATCAGGCCTTTCTGGACGTTGGCAAGGTGTTCAACTACATCGCCCGCATCTTCTCCGGTGCAAGTTCCATCATCAATAACGTCAACGTCATCTACCAGTCCTTTGTATCGCTGAACAGCCTGCTGGGCAGCTTCGGCAAGTAAAAGCATCACCCCAAAGTTCAGATCCGGGAGCCGCGCTTTTTTCGAAAAGTGCGGCTCCCGTTTTTCGTACGCGGTGCAGTTCAGCGTACCACAGTGCTAAACTTCACACTCCAAAATTATGAACAAACATTTTAGGTTTTCAGGGTCAAGCAGCCGTTTTTTAGGCAATTCGCACACAATATATAAAAAAATGCGATATTTTTTCAGTGTTATCCCTTGATTTTGTGTCCGATTTGTTACATTGTTGTTACAGTGGGTGTGCTAGAATAATGTGGTCTATAAAAGGTCTCTCCAGCTGCGCAAATTGCGTGGCAACAAGTGAATTATCAGGCATTTCCTTTAAGTTGTTTCGGTATTTTCGAAAAAATTTTCGTTATTTTTACATTCGGGAGTTTGTACACAAATGGCAGATCGTGAACTGCGGCGGATGCACCGCGCTGAACTGATAGAGATCATCTATGCGCTGAAACAGAGCGAGGACCAGCTCAAGGCGCAGAACGCCGCGCTCACCGCGCAGCTGCAGGACCGGCAGCTCCGGCTGGAAAGCGCCGGTTCCATCGCGCAGGCCGCGCTGGAGCTGAACAACGTGTTCGCCGCCGCGCAGGCCGCCGCCGATGACTATCTGCACTCGGTGCAGGCCAGCCTTGCGGACACCAACGCCACCGCCGCCAACACCCTTTCACAGGCGCGCAGCGAGGCCAAACGCATTTTGGAACAGGCACAGGCAGACGCCGACAGCCTGAAGGCGCAGGCGCAGCAGGAATGCGACGCCATGACCGCCGCCGCCGCGCAAAAGCGCACCCAGACCGAGGCCGACTGCAAGGCCATGGTGGAGCGCGCCGAGCAGGAGGTGCAGCAGCGCTGGCAGGCATTTGACCGCAAGGCCAACGAGCTGCTGGACCAGTACCGCAGCACTGACGGCCTGCCTTCGGAGGAAACATGAAAAAACGCGATATCCGGTTCGCTTCCATCCCTTCCACCGAGGAAGTGGCCGCAGAACGTGAACGTCTTGCGTACCAGAGCCGCTACCAGCGGGTGCTGCGCAGTACGATCTATATTCTGGTGGTGGTGGCCGCAGCAGCCGTGCTGCTGGCCACGCTGTTTCTGCCGGTGCTTCAGGTCTCCGGCGACAGCATGAACCCTACGTTGAATGACAAGGACATTATCCTGCTGGTAAAATCCAACCACATTGAAAACGGCGAGCTGTGCGGGTTTTACTGGCAGAACAAGCTGCTGCTCAAGCGCATCATCGGGCAGCCCGGTGATGTGATCGATATGGACGTGAACGGCGTGGTCTCGGTAAACGGCGTGGCGCTGGATGAACCCTATGTGGACACGCTGACCGTGGGCGAATGCGACATCCGGTTCCCCTATCAGGTGCCGGAAAACCGCTACTTCGTGCTGGGAGACCACCGTGCCACTTCCATCGACAGCCGCAGCAGCGTGATAGGCTGCGTTGAAAAAAGCCAGATCGTGGGCAGGGTTTTCCTGAGGATATGGCCCTTGTCCAGCTTCTCGTTGATCCATTGACCCCGGGAGGAGGTATTGCGTTATGAACGACATTCTTAAAACGTACATGGAGCGGTTTCGTGAGAACCGGCACGCCCTGCGGCGCTACACCGCGTTTGTGCTGGCACTTGCCATGATCACCACCCTGTTCGTGAACTGGCAGCTGCATGGCGTGGGCATTTCCATGACCGCGCAGTACCAGTGCAACGAGGAGGAGCACACCCACACCGCGGATTGCTACACCAAGGTGCTCATCTGCGGTTACGAGGAAGGCGAGCTTGAAAACGCGGACGAGGTGGCCGCCGCTGCTGCGACCAGCCAGCCCACCGTTGAGGCTGAGCCCGCGCCGCTGGCACTGGAGCCGCAGATCGAGTTTGTGCCCCACGAGCACACCGAGGACTGCTACACCGAAGTGCAGACCCTGACCTGCATGGAGGAAGAGCACGTCCACGGTGACGATTGCTTCGACCCCGAGGACGGCACCCTGATCTGCGATAAATTTGAGCATACCCACGACGAAAGCTGCTATACCACCGAGTACGAGCTGACCTGTGGACTGGAAGAGGGCGAGCTTGTGGAGCAGGTGGTGGAGCCCACCCAGAGCGCCGAGCTGGCAGCTATGGCTGTGGCCGAGCCTGTGGCGCTGGAGCCGGCGGTGGACACCGTGGAGCCCATCTACCACCACCACACTGACGCCTGCTACGAGGAAGTGCTTACCTGCCCCCTGCCGGAGCATCACCACACTGTAGCCTGCCTGAGCGACACCTCCGCCGACCTTGAGACCCCCGAGGAGTGGCAGGCCGCCAACGCCGAGGCCGTGATCTCCGGCAACTGGGCCGAGGATCTGGTCAGCGTGGCAAAAACCCAGCTGGGCTACGAGCAGAGCGAGAAAAACTTTGAGATCGACCCCGCGGACGGCGTGACCCTGCGCTACTACTCCCGCTACGGCCAGTCCTACGGCAACCCCTACGGCGAGTGGGACGTGATGTTCCTCTCTTACTGCCTGAAGTATGCCGGTATCCCCCAGAGCGCCATCCCGCAGGAGGCCAGCGTGCTTGCCCTGCGCAGCTCCATGAGCGACATGGACTGGCTGCTGGACGGCGAGGACGGCAGTTCTACCGATGTGGGCGACATCGTTATTTATAATAAGTACGTCACCCGCACCGTGGCTGTGGACAGCAGCGCCGATGGTGCAGCGGACGATCTGGACGACCAGTTCAGCATGGACACCGATTTCGAGAACGGCGCAGAGCTTGAAACTTCCGGCGCTTCTGCGTTGGATGCAGCCCCTGCCGCCGAGGACCCCCCCGCTGCTGACAGCGTGATCACCCCCGATCTCCCCGACACTGCCAACCCGGAGCAGCCCGCCGCAAAGCCGGTGGACAGCACCGGCACCTCTGCATCCGGCGCGGACGCCCTTATCCCCAGCGTGGTATCCCCTGTTGCCGAGCCGCAGACCACTACCGTGACCGACGCCCTGCCCGTGGAGACCGTGGGCATTGTCAGCGAGATGGACAGCGATGCCGGTACGCTTACCGTTATTTCCGGCGACGTGGACGGAAAGGTAGCCGAGGTTGCACTGTATGATGCTGATGTACTGGCCGTGGTGGATGTTGCCGCCGCCCAGTACGCCAGCCAGCTGCCTACCATCTCCCCCAGCCGCCCGAACCGTGTGCCTGCACCGGCGGCGGGGACGACCTATCTTGATTACTTTGTAGAAACGTCTGAGGGCACGAATAAGGGCGGCATTACCGATATCACCGTAAAGCAAGGTACAAAAGTTCTTAACCCGGAAGATCAGATCGAGTTGAAGGATGGCGATAAGCTTAGTCTGAACTACACCTTTAATATCCCTGAAAATGCCCTTAAGGATCTTACCACAAAAAACCTGATCTATCAGCTTCCCGCTGGGATTGAGCTATCTGAAAACAAGTTGTTCCCATTGGTCGACCAAAGCACCAATCAGGAAGTTGGTACCGGTGTAGTTGATACGAACGGTGTTGTCCAACTTACTTTCAATGAAGCGTTTGATACTTCAAAGCTTTTTACCGGACACTTTGATTTTGAGGCAGAAGCTTCCACAGTCGGCACTCAGGAAAGCAACACGATCCGCTTCCCGACCGGGCTGGAACTTATCGTCACGCTGCCGCGCGATCTGGCTATTGAAAAGGAGGGCTCTACCCCCGTTGTGGATAGTGACGGCACTACCTATATTGATTACACCGTCATCGTTTTCTCTAAGGATGGCTGGTCTCAGCCCATTGAAATTCTGGACGAGCTCCAAAACACTGAAACGATCGCCGGCGAATATGTAACCGACAGCTTTAAGCTGGTCAAGATCGATGCAAGCAACTCTGAGAGCGAGGTAACGGACTACAACAACTTTTTTAGCGCTGATAGCTTTCATATTACAGAGCTGAAAAAATTAGACTCCGGCGAAAGTTATCGGCTGACCTATCGCGTTAAGATAACCAAAAACACTGCTACAGGTGCCGGTCATTCTGAGTTCCAGAACCGTGCCCGTTCCAACAACGAAAATGATTGGAAGCGGTGGACGACTAAGTTTGAAGATCGTATTTCGGTTTCTGGCAGTCAGTTCACGCCGTCCAACAAGGAGACCGAAAGCTCCGGCTACGTTCTCCCCTCTACCGGCGGCACCGGTACACTCCCGTATACAGCCGTGGGCGGCACAATGATGCTGTCTGCGCTGGCATATAGTTTTATCCACC
>ERZ1034976.2285-NODE-2285-length-13295-cov-4.152795_pt1 | contig 13295 bp, 11 predicted proteins | sample MGYA00520623_ERZ1034976 | MGnify/ENA primary metagenome ERZ1034976 (study PRJEB33766, sample SAMN09781774) | gut metagenome | biome: gut microbiome | host: Homo sapiens | place: Madagascar | study: EMG produced TPA metagenomics assembly of the PRJNA485056 data... | reverse complement strand
GGGTTATGGGGGTATGGGGCTTATAGGTCATATGGGTCTTATAGGTCTTATGGGGCTTATAGGGCCTATGAGGCTTATGGGTCTTATAAGGTCTTTTGGGGCTTTATGGCCTTTCCCTCCTTTCCCCTTTTAGCTTTGCAACTTTGGGTTCTCTTTATGCCTTGTGGCATCGCGTTTGGTTTTCTTTTCGATGCTTTTTTGTAGCGCCTCCGTGAGGTCGACACCCGTTTGATTGGCCAAGGCCATGAGCACCCACAGTATGTCGGCCATCTCTTCAGCTGGGTCTTGCTTTTCGCCTGCCTTGAAGCTCTGATCGCCATAACGGCGCGCCATTATGCGGGCCAGTTCGCCCACCTCTTCGGTGAGGCATGCCATATTGGTGAGCTCTGAGAAATAGCGCACACCATAGGTCTTTATCCAATGGTCTACGGCCTGTTGTGCTTCGCGTATTGTCATTATTTTTGATTTTTTTAAAGCCTTACCCTCGCACCGTTTCGCGGCTTGCCCCTCCCATGGGAGAGGGGAATAATTAGCTAGGGCTATAGGATTTTTCACTTTTCACTATATTCACTCTTTGTTCTTCGTGTCCATGAGGATGGTTACAGGACCATCGTTGAGCAATTCTACCTTCATTTCAGCGCCGAATTCGCCCGTGCCTACAGGTTTGCCCATGGCCTGGGAAAGACGCTGGCAGAAGGCTTCGTAGAGGGGTACAGAGATGTTGTGCGGGGCTGCCTTCAGCCACGATGGGCGGTTGCCTTTCTTTGTAGAGGCAAAGAGTGTAAATTGGCTCACCACGAGAGCTTCGCCATTGATGTCTTGCACCGAGCGGTTCATGACGCCTTGCTCGTCGTCGAAGATACGGAGGGCAGCCACTTTGCGCACCAACCAGTCGACGTCTTCGGTGGTGTCGGCGCTCTCTACGCCTACCAAGATAAGCAGTCCGGGGCCAATGGCCGACTTCACTTTTCCTTCTATTGTAACCGATGCATGGGTTACACGTTGTATCACTAATCGCATGTTTTATTAATGTTGTGAGGTTACACGTTGTTTAGCTGTTTACAAAGATACGCAAAAAGGGCGATATGGCCTTGTTTATAGCCTTATATTTTCGTGTTTGCTTATTCGGCAGAAGCGTTTTCGGGGTGGAAATGGAGGTAAAGAAAGGCTCCTTTGCTCTTGCCGATGGCCTGTTGTAGGGTTTCGAGGTTTGCCTCGCGCATACGTTTTACTGTTTTAAAGGTGTTGAGCAACAGGTCGCGCGTCTTTGGACCTATGCCGCTGATGTCGTCGAGCTCGCTGTGTAGGGCGTGTTTTGAGCGTTTGTCGCGGTGAAAGGTGATAGCGTAGCGGTGTACCTCGTCTTGAATGTGCGTTAGAATGTGGAAGAGTTCGCTATCAGTCTTCATGCCCACCACCTTGGGTGGAAAGCCAAACAGCAGTTCGTTGGTGCGATGTCGGTCGTCTTTGGCCAAGCCTGCGATGGCGATAGAAAGGTGCAGTTCGTCTTCTATCACCTGTCGCACCACCTCCATTTGTCCCTTTCCACCGTCGGTAATGATAAGGTCGGGCAGGGGTGTGCCTTCTTCTATCATGCGTGTGTATCGGCGGCGCACCACTTCTTGCATTGAGGCGTAGTCGTCGGGCCCCACCACGGTCTTGATATTATATTTGCGATACTCTTTTCGGGCGGGTTTTAGGGCTTTAAACACCACGCAACCCGCCACGGCATCGGTGCCTGAAATGTTTGAATTGTCGAAACATTCGATTGTATAAGGCATTTTTTCCATGCCCAACTTTTGCTGCAATTCTTTCATCAATCGCGTTTGCTTTTGCTCAGGATTGAGCTTTTCAGCCTGTTTCAGACGGTCGAATTTATACTGGCGGCATTTCATCTCGGATAGCTCTAAAAGATGCTTTTTATCGCCGCGCTGGGGCACGAAGAACTGTGCATCTTTCAGTGCCCAGTCGATGTCGAAAGGCACTATTATTTCGCGTGCTGTGCTATGAAAGCGCTCGCGTATTTCGGGTATAGCGGTGAGCAAAAGTTCTTGATCGGTTTCATCGAGCTTGCGCTTATATTCGTAGGTGAAGCTCTGGCAGATGGCGCCATTTTTCACGTGAAGGAAGTTGATGAAAGCGTGGTTTCGGCTGTCGTCGTCGGTGATGGTGAAGACGTCGACATCGGTGATGGTGTGGCTCACCACCTCGCTTTTGGCGCAATAATTTTCAATAAGTATATACTTTTGTTTAACGCGTTCGGCGGCCTCAAACTCGAGATTTTCGGCCAATCGCTGCATGTTTTGATACAAAAGGTCGCGCAGTTGGCGGGTGTTTCCTTTTAATATTTCGCGTGCCTGACGCATGTTTTCCTGATACTCGTCGTAGCTTTGACGGCCAACGCATGGCCCCATACAGTTGTGAATATGGTATTCGAGACAGGGTTTAAACTGCCCCTTGCCGATAGCTTCGGGCGAAAGCGGAAGGTGGCACGTGCGGGGCTTATAAAGCTTCTTGATAAGGTCGAGCACGGCATACATACTGGCGGGATGACTATACGGCCCATAGTAGGTTCCGAAGCTTTTGTTGATGTGTCGTGTCTTGAATATTCGGGGGAAAAATTCGTTGGTAACGCAGATGCTGGGGTAGGTCTTTCCGTCTTTTAGCAAGACGTTATAACGGGGGTTATATTTCTTGATGAGACTGTTCTCGAGCAGTAGTGCATCTTCCTCGGTATTGACCACGGTGTAGCTGATATCGTGTATTTTTGAAACCAGCACTTTGGTCTTGTAACGGTCAACCTCTCGATGAAAATATGACGACACACGGCGCTTCAAATTCTTGGCTTTGCCCACATAGATGATGGTGTGGTCGGCATCATAGTATTGGTAGCTGCCTGGCTTCTCAGGCATACTGGCCACGATGCTCTTTAGGCGTGCCAGGCGTGCTTCATTTTCTTCTTTTGTCATATAGCGTAACTCTTTAAATTAGAGATTGTTTGTTGTTTAAAGTTTCACGTGAAACTATAACCCTTTTGTTTGTAGATGGAGTGGGGCATAAGCGGCCATTTAATCGTTAAAGCGGTTGTTAGCTTTAGCGTGTTTGGGCGTTTATGTTAAGGCGAGACGGGACGCGATACCCAGTCGTGGTGAACAATAAAAGGACAACAGAAACAACGTTGCTTTCTTACCCACTTTCTTACGCAATGGTGTGTAACGTTTGTTTTTGTTGCCCTTTCGTTGTTTCGGGTTATTGGGCTTTTTTTGTTCAGCCCACCACCTCGGAAAGATGGTTGATTTTAGATCTTAATAAGCGATGTTATCTCGATGTCTTCGTCGAAGCCTTCGCGTCCGTTCAGGTTCTCGTTCACCAGTTCGATGATGAAGTTGCAGTAAACCTTTTTGGGCTTAAACTTCTTAACCAAGTTGCAGGCCGCTTTCATCGTGCCACCTGTTGCGAGGAGGTCGTCGTGCAGCAAGATGACGTCGTCCTCGTTGATGGCATCCTTATGAATTTCGATGGTGTCGATGCCATACTCTTTAGCGTAGCTTTCTTGGATAGTTTCGCAAGGCAGCTTTCCTGGTTTGCGACAGAGCACAACGCCAGCACCCAGTTCGAGGGCCAATGCTGATGACATGACGAAGCCGCGCGACTCGATGCCCACGATTTTTGTGATGCCCTTGTCTTTGTAGAGTTCGTACATTTCGCGGTTGATCTCTTTCAAGCACTCAGCACTTTTAAAGAGCGTGGTTACATCGCGGAAGTTGACGCCCTTGATAGGCCAGTCGGGGATGCAACGCAGGTTTTCCAGTAACAGTTCGTTGTTTTCTTTCATTTTATTGTTTTGTTTGATGATGTTTTGTTTGTTTTGTGGCTAAGCCTTTATAAGCCTTTCTAAGCTTTTCTATGCCGAGGGAGAGTGATGACTTTTTATGCTGTGGCTGGTGTTAGGCTTTGCTTGTTGCGTTTGCTATCTGTGCATGAGCACCAGCAGCACGTTGATGTCGCTGGGTGATACGCCAGGGATGCGGCTGGCCTGAGCCAGCGTTTCAGGATTGATGGCGGTAAGCTTTTGTCGGCCCTCGGTTGAGATCTCGTGCAGTTCGGCATAATTGAAGTGCCCCTTGATGCGGATGTTCTCTAAGCGGTGCATCTTATCGGCGATGAGACGTTCGCGTTTGATGTATCCGTCATACTTGATGCCAATCTCCGTTGACTCGGCAATTTCCTCTTTACGGTTTGGCGACATCTCTACCTGCTCTTTCAGTGCGGGCAGAATGTTGGCCAGCGCTTGCAGCGTGAGTTGTGGGCGAGCGATGAGGTCGGCCACCTTACATCCTTCGCGCAGCGGCGTGGTGCCCAGTTGCTCCAGTGCTCCGTTCACCTCTGATGGTTTTACCGATGTGTTTCGGCAGAACGCAGTGAGGCGGTCGGTGTGTTCCTTTTTCTGCAGCCACCAGTCGTAGCGTTGGCGCGAGGCCAGTCCTAAGCGGTAGCTGCGCTCGGTAAGTCGGGCATCGGCATCGTCTTGTCGCAGCAAGATGCGATATTCGGCTCGCGATGTAAACATACGGTATGGCTCGTCAACGCCCTTTGTGGTGAGGTCGTCGACCAAGACGCCGATGTAGCTCTCGTCGCGTTTCATCACGAAAGGTTCGCTGCCTGCGCAACGCAGTGCGGCGTTAATGCCCGCCACGGTGCCCTGTCCGCCCGCCTCTTCGTAACCTGTGGTGCCGTTTACCTGTCCGGCGAAGAACAGTCCGTTCACCAGTTTCGACTCGAGTGAGGGGTTGAGCTGTGTGGGGTCGAAGTAATCGTACTCGATGGCGTAGCCCGGACGATAGATTTTTGCATCGCGCAGCGCAGGTATCTTGCGTAAGGCTGCCAGTTGCACCTCCATGGGCATGCTTGACGAGAAACCGTTTAGATACATCTCGTTGGTATCTTCGCCCTCGGGTTCCAGAAACAGCGGGTGCTGCTGCTTATCGGGAAAAGTGGTAAGCTTTGTCTCGATGCTGGGGCAGTAGCGTGGGCCGGTGCTCTTAATTTGTCCGTTGTAGAGTGGCGAGTCGGCGATGGCGGCCATCAGCGTGCTATGTACCTCGGGGTTGGTGTTGCAGGTCCAGCACGGCAGTTGTTTCAGAACGCGGTGCGGAGCCATGAACGAGAACTGGTGGAAGTCGGTCTCGCCAGGCTGCTCCTCCATGTCTTCAAAATGAACGCTGCGTCGGTCGATGCGCACGGGAGTTCCCGTTTTCATGCGATACGACCTGATGCCGTGTTGGGTGATGCTCTCGGTGAGATGATGCACGGCAGGTTCGGCACAGCGGCCACCCTCTACCTGTCGGCGTCCTATATGCATCAGTCCGTTCAAGAATGTTCCTGCTGTGATGATGGTGCAGCGGGCGTGCAAGGTTACGCCCCATACGGTGCGCACACCTTTGGCCTCGCCGTTTTCAACGATGAGCTCGTCGGCCTGGTCTTGCCAGATGTCGAGGTTGGGTGTGTTGTCGAGCAGTGTGCGCCACTGCCATATAAACTTGCCGCGGTCGCACTGTGCGCGGGGGCTCCATACGGCAGGCCCTTTGCCTCGGTTCAGCATGCGAAACTGTATGGCGGTGGCGTCGGTCACGATGCCCATCTGTCCGCCCAGCGCGTCGATTTCGCGTACAATCTGTCCTTTGGCTATACCGCCCACGGCGGGGTTGCAGCTCATCTGCGCTATTTTGTTCATGTCCATCGTTACGAGGCACGTCTTAGCGCCCATGTTTGCGGCTGCTGTAGCGGCTTCACAACCGGCGTGCCCGCCTCCGATGACAATGACGTCGTAAAATAAATCCATTACATAAAAAATATTGTGTGGCAAAATTAAGAAATAAAATTGATTTTTGCCCTAAAATAGTTTGTTTTATCATCAAAATATAGTATTTTTGCAGTCTAAATGAGCGCGCACGATACCTAATATAGGGTATTGGGCGGGTTCTTTCTTTATGCGTTGACCGCCCCTTGATGATAAAGGACAAATATTTCTAACAGTTAAATAATTAAATTTCAATCATTTATGTGGTTAATCAATTCAACTATCGGTAGAAAAGTAGTGATGTCGGTAACCGGCGTTGCCCTTATTCTATTCTTGACATTCCACATGTCAATGAACGTTGTAGCCCTGTTCTCAGGCGAAGCTTACAACATGATTTGTGGAGCCCTCGGCGCACATTGGTATGCCGTAGTAGCAACCCTCGGACTGGCTGCTTTGGCCGTGCTCCACATCGTTTACGCCTTCTGGCTGACGATGCAGAACCGTGCCGCTCGTGGTTCAGAGCGCTATGCTGTTGTGGCTAAGCCCGCCGGTGTAGAGTGGGCATCACAGAACATGCTCGTTCTTGGCATTATCGTTCTCGTTGGCCTTCTGCTCCACTTCTGGAACTTCTGGTACAACATGATGTTTGCCGAGCTTGTAGGCTTTGAGGGCGTGTGCGCACCTGCTGACGGCTATGGCTGGATTCAGCAAACCTTCAGCAACCCCTTGTTCGTTGTCCTCTACATCGTGTGGCTCGTAGCACTGTGGTTCCACCTCACCCACGGCTTCTGGAGCGCTATGCAGACCTTTGGCTGGAACGGTAAGGTATGGTTCAACCGTTGGAAGGTTATTGGTCAGGTTTATTCAACCCTGCTCATCCTGGGCTTCCTCGTGGTAGTAGTAGTGTTTGCCGTTAAGAACCTTTGCGGCTGCTGCTAATTCAAACATCAACATTCAAAAATCATAATTCAATATTATGGCTAAGACAATTAATTCAAGAATCCCCGAAGGCCCCGTGGCCGAGAAGTGGACCAACTATAAAGCTCACCAGCGTTTGGTGAACCCCAAGAACAAACTGAAGCTCGATGTGATTGTGGTAGGTACAGGTCTGGCTGGTGCCAGCGCTGCTGCCAGCCTCGGCGAGATGGGCTTCCGCGTGCTTAACTTCTGTATTCAGGACTCACCCCGCCGTGCACACTCTATCGCTGCACAGGGTGGTATTAACGCTGCTAAGAACTATCAGAACGACGGCGACTCTGTCTATCGCCTGTTCTACGATACAGTAAAGGGTGGCGACTATCGTGCTCGTGAGGCTAACGTATATCGTCTGGCAGAGGTGTCGAATAGCATCATCGACCAGTGCGTAGCTCAGGGCGTTCCTTTCGCTCGCGAATATGGTGGTATGCTGGCTAACCGTTCATTCGGTGGTGCACAGGTGTCACGTACCTTCTATGCTAAGGGTCAGACAGGCCAGCAGTTGCTGCTCGGTGCTTATTCAGCCCTGTCAAAGCAGGTTAACACCGGCCGCGTACAGCTGTACACACGTTACGAGATGGAAGACGTGGTTATCGTTGATGGCCGCGCTCGTGGTATCATCGCCAAGAACCTCGTAAGCGGTAAGCTCGAGCGTTTCTCAGCCAACGCTGTAGTAATTGCTACTGGTGGCTATGGCAACACTTACTTCCTTTCTACCAACGCTATGGGTTGCAACTGTACAGCTGCTATCCAGTGCTACCGCAAGGGCGCTTACTTTGCTAACCCCTGCTACGTTCAGATTCACCCCACCTGTATCCCTGTACACGGCGACAAGCAGTCGAAGCTGACCCTTATGTCAGAGTCGTTGCGTAACGACGGCCGTATCTGGGTGCCCAAGAAGCTTGAAGATGCTAAGGCACTGCAGGCAGGCACCAAGAAGGGTTCAGACATTGCTGAAGAAGATCGCGACTACTACTTGGAGCGTCGCTATCCCGCCTTCGGTAACCTCGTTCCCCGCGACGTGGCTTCACGTGCTGCCAAGGAGCGTTGCGACAAGGGCTACGGCGTAAACAACACAGGTCTGGCTGTGTTCCTCGACTTCTCTGAGTCAATCAACCGCCTCGGCATCGACGTTATTCGTCAGCGCTACGGCAACCTCTTCGATATGTATGAGGAGATTACCGACGTTAACCCCGGCGAGCTGGCTAACGAAATCAATGGCGTGAAGTATTACAACCCGATGATGATCTACCCCGCTATCCACTACACCATGGGTGGTATCTGGGTTGACTACGAGCTTATGACCTCTATCACAGGTCTGTTCGCTATCGGCGAGTGCAACTTCTCTGACCACGGTGCTAACCGTCTGGGTGCTTCGGCTCTGATGCAGGGTCTGGCCGATGGTTATTTCGTGCTGCCTTACACCATTCAGAACTACCTGGCCGACCAGGCTATCTGGCCCCACATCCCCACCGACCGTCCCGAGTTTGAGGCTGCCGAGAAGGGCGTACAGGCTGAGATTGACCGCCTGATGAACATCAAGGGTAAGCGTTCTGTCGACTCTATCCACAAGGAGCTGGGCCACGTAATGTGGGAGCACGTAGGTATGGGTCGTACCAAAGAGGGTCTGGAAGAGGGCATCAAGCTCATTCAGAAGATTCGCAAAGAGTTCAACACCAACCTCTTCATCCCTGGAGAGAAAGAAGGCCTGAACGTAGAGCTCGACAAGGCTATCCACTTGCGCGACTTTATCCTCATGGGCGAGCTGATCGCTCACGACGCTCTCTCACGCGAGGAGTCATGCGGTGGCCACTTCCGCGAGGAGCATCAGACTCCCGAGGGCGAGGCTCAGCGCGACGACGAGAACTTCTTCTACGTAGGTTGCTGGGAATACAAGAACGAAGACGAGACCGCTCCCGAGCTCATCAAGGAGCCGCTCGAGTATGAGGCAATCAAGGTACAGACACGTAACTATAAGAACTAGTTTTCTTAGTTGACAAGTGACGAGTAGACGAGTAGACGAGGAGATTTGCCTTTCTTACAACAGGCGTAGCTTCCTATTTATACGTTGTGCTCGTTGACCCGTCACAACCAACAATTATAATAACAATGTTGAGAGATACAAATTGACAAGCAAGGATGAAAAGTCATAAAGACCTGATTGTTTGGCAAAAAAGTATGTTGCTGGTAAAGCGCCTCTATGAGATAACGAGCAGCTATCCTAAAGACGAAATCTTCGGGATTACATCGCAAATGCGACGAGCAGCTGTCTCTATCCCTTCTAACATAGCTGAAGGCTATGGGCGCCTGTACGAAAAAGATACCGTAAGGTTTCTTAGTACAGCTTTAGGCTCTGCTTCTGAACTGGAAACGCAGATGCTGATAAGTAAGCAACTGATGCTGGCATCAGATCAAGAACTTGATGACCTGCTGATGTTGAATAATGAGATTATACGCATGCTCGTGGCGTTGTCAAAGAAATTGAGCAACCAGTGAGCGCGTGGCTTTTCAATAAGAAATGCAAATCTCCTTGTCAACTCGTCAACTTGTCAACTCGTCAACTCAAAAAGACAAAAACAATGGCAAACATATCATTCACACTGAAGGTGTGGCGTCAGAACGGTCCTAAGGCACAGGGCCATTTCGACACATTTGAAATGAAGGATATCCCTACGGATACCTCATTCCTTGAAATGCTCGACATCCTGAACGAGCAGCTCATTGAAGAAGGCAAAGAGCCTTTCGTATTCGACCACGACTGCCGCGAGGGTATCTGCGGTATGTGCTCGCTCTACATCAACGGCCATCCCCACGGCCCCAACTCAGGTGCTACTACCTGTCAGCTCTACATGCGTAAGTTTAACGATGGCGACGTAATCACTGTTGAGCCTTGGCGTTCAGCAGCCTTCCCCGTTATCAAAGACTGCATGGTAGACCGTTCCGCCTTCGATAAGATTATCCAGGCTGGTGGCTATGTAAGCGTGCGCACTGGTCAGCCCCAGGATGCTAACGCTATCCTCATCCCGAAGGAAGATGCCGACGAGGCTATGGACTGCGCTACCTGTATCGGTTGCGGCTGCTGCGTTGCTGCCTGCAAGAACGGTTCAGCAATGCTGTTCGTAAGCTCTAAGGTAAGCCAGCTGGCACTGCTGCCCCAGGGTCGCCCCGAGGCTGCTACCCGCGCCAAGGCAATGATTGCAAAGATGGAAGAGCTGGGCTTCGGTAACTGCACCAACACCCGCGCTTGCGAGGCTGAGTGCCCGAAGAACGAGTCGATTGCTAACATCGCTCGCCTGAACCGCGAGTTCATCAAAGCAAAGTTGGCTGATTAATCACTGATTAGTTAAATATTAAAAGCGGATGCCATGCACACTTTCCCGTGTGCAATGCATCCGCTTTTTTGTTTACTTATCCATTTTTTCAGTTGTTCATATCTTGTTTAGTTTCGATATTTTTTCTTTTTACGTTTATTGCTGTTCGTTTTGGCACCACCAGAGAGCAATCATTTACAATAGTTTCAGCCTATACATCATTCCCAACTCAATGCGGTTGGTGTTATAGTCAGACAGTTGGCTCTTCGTGCTATAAATATATTGTCGGCCTGTGTATGCCAAGAACAGGCGCAGGTCTTGTTGTTGCTTGCGTGCTGGATAATATTCAATGCTGCCTACATATCCCAGCGCCTTTCGGTAGTTTTTAAACTGCTCGTTCTTTGTTAGGCTGGCCGTTTCGTACATGCCTTTCAGCACCAAGTTCCAGTTGTTAGCGCATTGCCAAAACATCTTTGTTACACATCCTTGGTACAGCACCTTGCCCACATGTAGGTTTGTGGCCGTGGGGTCGAGGGTGGCAGCTACCTCTCGTGTGGCAATGCCCATGCGGTCGAGGTCGTCGTAGGTCATGTTATAGTCGAAGTACCATTGCAGCTTGCTCAGGTTCAGCTTTTGGCCCAGTCGTAAAAAGCGGCTATATTTGTTTTTGGCCTGTGTGCGCAGCGTGTACGACCATCGTGTTTGCAGTTTTCCGTCACAAAAGGTGCCGTTCCAGCCCACGTTGTAGCTTAAGAGGGTGTTGGCGGTTTCCAGCTTCTCAGAGGCCAGGGTGGGGGAGGCTGTTGCTGAAGAAGCCGTGGTAGCCGAAGCCGAGGCTACGCTTGTTCCGTTTGTCACGGTGGCGTCGGCACCAAACTCTTCGTCCAGTTTGCCGTTGTAGGTGTTGCACACCTCGGCCGTAAACTGTTGGTTGGGGGTGGCGTTGAACAGCAAGTTGATGGCAGCCTTTGAACCGTCAACATTGTCTTCGATATCTGAAAATTGGTAGACAAACACTGTGGGTTCGTCATACTCGAATGATCCCAGAGCCTGGTTTTTCTTTCCGCCCTGTATAGCCCATTGCTCGTTTATCTTCCAGCCCACCATCATATAGTCGGTGGCTTTAGCAAAGCCGTCTCCACCCATGGCAGTAGCGTTTTTGTTCAGTCGGTGGCGAAAGCGGTAATACAGGTTATCCGTAAGATGCCCCTTCATCTCAACGCGCAGATGTCGGTTATAGAAGCGCGAGCTCCAGTTGCCGTCACGCGAGTCGTTGTTTATCTGAAAGCTGCCGGCATAGTTTATGTATAAATTGTGCTTTTGAGCTTGGCCCGTGGTGGGCAGCATAGCCAATAGGGGTGTGAGAGCCAGTGTAGTGAGAATATGTTTCATAGTTTTATCTAAATTGTTATAAGAACTGAATGATGAGGTAACATGGTTTTGTAAGTTTGAAATATTTTTTCTTTCTGTTTGCAAAATTACAACCTTTTTTCCGAAAGTCTTTTTTATATTTTGAACAATAATTTGTAAAAAAACTAACGTACCCCTGTTTTTTCCTTGGTGCCAGTGACGGCAAAAGCAAATAATTGTACAAAATACGAGCAAGCCCTAACGACCGATTGGGGTTAAACCGCTCAGCATAAATAGGGTGAAAAGAGGGCTGAATTTGTGTGATTGATAGAAAAGTAGTATCTTTGTCGGTATGACTAATTATTTTACCTCTATCCCCCGTACTCATTACTCATGCCTTGTACGTTTGGGCGTGCCTATTGTTGTGGGACAGTTGGGCACTGTAGTGTTAGGATTTGCCGATACACTGATGATTGGCCATCACAGTATGCAAGAGTTGGCGGCCGCCAGCTTCGTCAATGTGATGTTTACCCTTGTTGTTATTTTTGCCATGGGCTTCAGCTATGGCCTTACGCCCATTGTGGGCAACCATTATGGTCGCGGCGAGCACGAGGCCATTGGCAATGTGCTGCGTAACAGCATGGCTGCCAACACGGTGCTGTGTGCCCTGATGCTGGTGGTGTGTACGGCCTTTTATATGGGTCTTGACTATATGGGCCAGCCCACCGAACTGCTGCCGCTGATGCGCCCTTACCTGTTGGTTAACATTGTGTCGTTGCCGTTTATGTGCTGGTTCAACTGTTTCAAGCAGTTTTTTGATGGCATCACCCATACCCGCACCCCTATGTATGTTATTGTGGGCGGCAATGTGCTAAACATTGTGGGCAATGCCGTGCTCATTTATGGCTTGGGCCCGTTTCCTGAGATGGGCTTGCTGGGTGCAGGTATCTCTACGCTCTTTTCGCGTGTGATGATGTGTGTGGCCTTTGCCGTCATCTTCTTCTCCCTTCGCAAGTATCGTGTTTATCGCGATGCGTGCCTAAAGGGTAGCGTGAAGCGCGAAATGTTTGTTCGCCTGAACGCTTTGGGTTGGCCTGTAGCGCTACAGCTGGGCATGGAGACGGCGTCGTTCTCGCTGGCAGCCCTGTTTGTGGGCTGGATAGGCACCACAGCGTTGGCAGCCCATCAGGTGGCGCTCACGGTGTCGCAGGTGCTGTATCTGTTACATAGCGGCATGGCGTCGGCGGCTGTGCGTGTGAGCTTTTTCCATGGTCAGCACGACCTTGTTGCTGTGCGGCAAACGGCTACGGCGGGCTTTCATATTGTGCTGTCTATCGCCTTGGTGCTTAGTGTGCCCATCTTTTTGCTGCGTAACCATATAAGCTATTGGTTTACCTCGTCGGCCGAGGTGAGCGTGCTGGTGGCGCAAACCGTTATTCCGCTCATCATCTACCAGTTTGGCGACACGCTACAATATACCTATGCCAATGCGTTGCGCGGCATCTCGCGCGTAAAGCCTATGATGTATGGCGCCTTTGTGGCCTATTTTTGTGTTTCGTTGCCACTGAGCTGGCTTATGGGCATACACCTGGGCTATGGCCTCATAGGTGTGTGGTCGGGGTTCCCAGTGGGCCTTACCACGGCTGGCATGATCTATTATGTTTGCTTTAAGCGAGCGCTTGCTAAGGAGGCTTCGGGTTTTTAGCAATTAGGCTGGCTAAGCCTTTCTAAGCACTAAGCCTTACTAAGCACTAAGCCTTTCTAAGCCCTTGGAGAAATTTCCCCTTGGCTTAGGTAGGCTTAGGCTGGCTTAGTAAGGCTTAGCTCTTTCTTATCTTATCTTTTTATCTTTATCTTTA
>ERZ1034976.2284-NODE-2284-length-13296-cov-8.701609_pt1 | contig 13296 bp, 9 predicted proteins | sample MGYA00520623_ERZ1034976 | MGnify/ENA primary metagenome ERZ1034976 (study PRJEB33766, sample SAMN09781774) | gut metagenome | biome: gut microbiome | host: Homo sapiens | place: Madagascar | study: EMG produced TPA metagenomics assembly of the PRJNA485056 data... | reverse complement strand
CAAGGGCTACAAGACCCTTGTGGACTGGGAAAAGGCCGGGGTGAACCGGGTGGAGGCCGTCATCGAACTGAATGTCAGCCCCAAGAAGAGCCGCGGCTTTGACGAAATCGCCGCCACCATCGCTGCCTTTGACGAGGTGGAGAGCGTGCTGCTGATGAGCGGCGGCTACGATCTGCAGCTGATCATCAAGGGGCAGACCTTCCAGGAGATCGCCCTGTTCGTGGCCAAGCGCCTGAGCCCGCTGGACGACGTGCTGTCCACGGCCACCCATTTTGTCCTGCGTACCTATAAGAAAGAGGGCCGCTTCTACCAGGACGACGAAATCGATGAAAGAGAGTGCACCGTGCTGTGATGGATTACGATAAACTGATCGCGCCTGCCGCTGTGGCCATGCGCCCCTCCGGCATCCGCAAATTCTTCGACCTTGCCGCCGATATGCCGGAGTGCATCAGCCTGGGCGTCGGCGAACCGGATTTCAAAACGCCCTGGGCCGTGCGCGAGGCCGGCATCGAGAGCCTGGAACACGGCCGCACCCGCTATACCGCCAATGCGGGCCTGAAGGAGCTGCGCGCAGAGATCTGCCGCTATCTGGAGCGCCGGATGAACCTGCACTACGACCCGCTGAGCCAGGTGCTGGTCACCGTGGGCGGCAGCGAGGCCATTGATATGTGCATCCGCACCGTGGTGCAGCCGGGGGATGAGGTCGTCATCCCGGAGCCGTGCTTCGTCTGCTATGAGCCCATCACCACCCTGTCAGGCGGCGTGGCGGTCCATGTGGCCTGCCGCCAGGAGGATGAGTTCCGCCTGCGCCCGGAGGCCCTGAAAGCGGCCATCACCCCCAGGACCAAGCTGCTCATCATGCCGTTCCCGAACAACCCCACCGGTGCCGTGATGGAGAAAGAGGACCTCGAAGCCATCGCGGACGTTCTGCGGGACACGAACGTTCTGGTGCTGTCGGATGAGATCTACGCCGAGCTGAACTACGGCCTGCGGCCGCACGTCTCCATTGCCACCCTGCCCGGCATGGCCGAGCGGACCATCGTGGTGAACGGCTTCTCCAAGAGCTATGCGATGACCGGCTGGCGTCTGGGCTATGCCTGCGGCCCGGCTCCCATCATCAAGATCATGACCAAGATCCACCAGAGCGCCATCATGAGCGCCCCCACCACCAGCCAGTACGCCGCCATCACGGCCCTGAAGGACTGCGACGGCGAGATCGACCGGATGCGGGATGAGTACAACATGCGCCGCCGTCTGGTGGTGAAGGGCTTCAACGCCATGGGCCTGACCTGTTTTGAGCCGCGGGGCGCGTTCTACGCCTTCCCCTGCATCAAGTCCACCAGGATGACCAGCCAGGAGTTCTGCACCCGGCTGCTGGAGCAGAAGCACGTGGCGCTGGTGCCCGGCGACGCCTTCGGCGCTTCCGGCGAGGGGTACTGCCGCGTGTCGTATGCGTACTCGGTGGAGCATCTGACCGAAGCCATGAAGCGCATCCGCGCCTTTTTGGAGGAAAACGGCATCGCAATGCCGCAGTGAGGAGAGTTGAAAATGGCAAAACTGAACCGCGTGACCGTTCTGGCCCCTGCCAAGCTGAATCTGGCACTGGACGTGGTGGGTACGCTGCCCAACGGATACCACGACCTTGACATGACCATGCAGGCCATCACCCTGTATGAAAAGGTGGTGCTGGCCCGCAGCAGCGGCCTGAACCTCTCTCTGCCCGGAAGCCCGGTTGCCGCCAACGACAGCAACACCGCCATCAAGGCGGCCATCGCGTTCTTCCGCTACACCGGCCTGCTGGCGGGGGTGGACATCACCATCTATAAGAACGTGCCCGTGCGGGCCGGTATGGCGGGCGGCAGTGCGGATGCCGCCGCCGTCCTCGTGGGACTGAATGCTTTGTATGGGGCGCATCTGTCCATGAGCGAGCTCTGCGCGCTGGGTGCCAAAATCGGTGCCGATGTGCCGTTTGCCCTCATGGGCGGCACCTGCCGGGTGCAGGGCGTGGGCGATGTGATGAAAGCTCTGCCGCCCTGCCCGGACTGCTGGTTCACGGTGGTCATGCCGGACTACGGTGTCTCGACCCCGGAGGCCTTTGCGGCCTATGACCGGGTGGGCAGCAGCCGCCACCCCGACTGCGAGGCGCAGGAAGCCGCGATCCGCGCCGAAGATCTGGCCGCCGTCTGTGCCGCCGCAGGCAACGCGCTGGAAGAGTGCAGCGGTGCCAAGGACAATGAGGCCATCAAGGCTGCGCTTCGCGAACACGGTGCGCTCACGGCCCTGATGACCGGCAGCGGCGCGGCGGTGTTCGGCATCTTTGCCGATGAAGCCGAAGCCCGCACGGCGGCTGCGGCCCTGAAGACCCGCTGGCCGCAGGTCTATGTGGCCCAGCCCGACAAGGGCGGTGCACGGGTCACCGCCCCGAAGTGGATGCTGTAACGCAAAACGGAATAAGACCCTCTTTCCTGGGAAATGCTATTCCCAAAGGAAAGGGGGTCTTTTTGTGCAGACCTTTTATAAAGTGTGTCTGATCTTGATGATCATCGGCGGCATCAACTGGGGCCTGGTCGGGCTGTTCCAGTTCGATTTTGTGGGGTGGCTGCTGGGTGGCAGCAGCTCCATTTGGTCCCGCATCGTCTTCACCGTGGTCGGCATCGCCGCAGTCTGCGGCATTCCGGGCTTGTTCACGGACGACGACATCGAGTGAGACGCACAAGAAAAGGGCCACGGCCGCAGCCGTGGCTCTTTTGCTGGGTCAGGTCCCGTCATCCCAGCCCATCAGGTCGGGCAGGGTAAGGGTCTCGTCGGAGCAGTGGGGGTTCGCGTCGGTGCGGGCCTGAACGGTAGCTGCCTCCACGGCCCGGACGACCTCGTGGATGGCGGCGCAGTCTTCGGGCAGGTCGGTCTGGCTGCGGCCGGAATGGGTGAACAGGATCCTGCCCATAGGGCCCACCACCAGCGTCAGCGGCAGGATCTGCGGGGCAGACTTGTCGTAGTGATAACCGGCATCTTTGGCGGCCTTGTAGATCTTCTGGGCCGCGAAGCTCCAGCTCAGCAGGCCGCGGGTCTGCTCCACGCCCAGATAGCCGTACAGCACGCCCGGCCCGTCGCAGATGACCGGGAAGGGAAACTCCGACCCGCGGGTGGCCGTGGCCACCGCCTTGGCGCTGGACCGGACCACGCAGGCCAGCCGTGCGCCCTTGAGGGCTGGCAGGGTCTTGAGGTAGCGGGTGATGTACTCACGGCTGACGGGATGGTCGAACCCCGGCAGGAAGATCATGCACAGGGGCCGGCTGCCCTCGCACAGGGCATAAAAATCGTTTTCCGGCACCGTGGGGGTGTCGTAGGTGAATCGGGGGATGTTCGTCCCCACCAGATGCTCAGACTTCATGCCGCAATTGCACATCCTTTCAAACACGCTGACAAATCTGCGAAGCCCTGCTGCAAAAGAGCCCGCAGGGCGAAAACCAATAGCCAAAACCGGCTTGCCAAGGGCTCTCCCTTTCGAAAGACTCCCCCGGCCGGGGAAGGTGGCACATTTGTGCCAGAAGGGGATAAGCTGGCGAGCGCAGCGAGACTGAGAGGGTATAAAAAAATCCACACACTGTTCCTCCTGGCAGAGGACAGCGGTGGATGAAGTCCCTATAAAAAGATCCCGCCCGGTCGTCTGCGGCAATCAAACCTACCCTTGCGGACAGGTGGGTGCCCTGTCTCCGGATTCACGCTTCCTCATCGAACCTCCATGGTCGACCCATGGCGGGGAGGTCTGCAATCCGCCGGAGAACTCCGGGCTCCCGTTGAATGATTAGTAGGATCATATAAACCGCAACAAATCGAGCCGGGCAGGAAGTCTTGCACGGGTCAATCGTCTGAAAAACTTACTCGATCTCGAACTGGTCACTCAGCCGCTTCTCAAACAGCTTGCTGACTTCCAGCAGGGTCTCGTCGTCTTCCACGACATCCAGATATTCGCCCTCGCTGTCCTCGCCGACGCTCAGGATGACGAGCTGAGCATCCTCGTTCACGTCTTCCTCGTCCTCGGCGTATTCCACGACGGCCATATAATGCACGCCCTTATGGTCCAGCGCGTCGATCACCTCAAAGGTGACTTCGTTGCCGTCCTCGTCCTCAAGGGTCATCAGATCGGGCTGATATTCCTCTTCGGCGTTCGGGTTCTTGATCTCTTCTGCCATAAGATACGTTCTCCTGTTACAAACGAAAAATAAAGTTGGGGCAGCCGGGGCTTTCTGTGCTCCCACAGGCCCTTGCTGTGCTTATAGTGTAGCGTTTTTTTGCCCGCTCGTCAAGATGTTTTTCGCACAGAAATCTGCGGACAAATTTTCACGCATTTCCCTCTCGCATCCGGCGCAAAAATATGCTATACTGAACTCTGTGTACCGCCTGCTCGGTTCCGGGCGAGCGGGAAGCTGTTACTATGCTATTCACCGAGAGGTCAAAGTTATGAATCGTTTTTATAAAAAAGCGCTGGCGGTGCTGGTGCTCCTGGGCTGTGTGGCGCTGACGGGCTGTTCGCTCAAGGACAAGCTCAGCGGCACTTCGGGGCCGAAAGCCATCTCCCGCCCGGCGGTGGAGTCCGCCGAGGTGCAGTTCACCCACCCGGCGGCGGGCGACACCATCGCGGTGTTCGATACCTCGGCGGGCGTGTTCAAGGCCGTGCTTTTCCCCACGCTGGCCCCGCAGGCCTGCGACAACTTCATCGGCCTTGCACAGGCGGGGTACTACAACGGCCTGACCGTTTCCCGCGTCGAGAACGAATTTCTCGTCGAGGCCGGGCAGGGAGCCGACGGCAAAGGCACTACCATCTGGAACGGCAGCCGCTATCCCATTGAGGCCACCGACCGGCTCCATCACTACGCCGGGGCGCTGTGTGCGGCCACGGATGCCTCCGGCCAGTGCGCCAGCGTCTTCTATGTGATGGAGTCGCTGCCCGGCGGTGATTCCGTGACGCAGGAGCTTGTGGACCAGATGAACGCGGCCTCCTACCGCGCCGAGGTCGTGGCCGCCTACCAGACGGCGGGCGGCGCACCCTATCTTGACTACACCGACACCGTCTTCGGCCAGGTGTACGAGGGGATGGACATCGTGGACAACATCGCCCAGACGGCGGTGGATGAGAACCAGAAGCCCACCGAGGCCATCACCATCCACAGCGTCAGCATCGAGACGTATCAATAACAACTGCGCAATGCAAAAAGGCTCCCATGGCAGTGGGAGCCTTTTTTGCTGCTCAGATCTCGCCGGGGTGCTCTTTGCGCCAGGCGAGGTAATCTTCGAGGATGACGGTGGCGCTGACGGAGTCGAGGATCTCTTTCCGCCGGGCGCCGAAGGTGCCGGTCTCGGAGAGGATATCGGCGGCTTCGCAGGTGGACTGCCGCTCGTCCCACATCCGGACGGGCAGGCCGCTCCAGATCTGCAGCGTCTTGGCCAGTTTCCGGCTCTTTTCGGCGCGCTCGCCCTCGGTGCCGTCCATGTTCAGCGGCAGGCCCACCACGATGAGCTCGGCATGGATCTCGGCGGCGATCTCGCACACCCGCGCCGCCACCTTCGGGCGGGCTTTCAGGGTGATCTGCGGCGTGATGGCGGTGGTGAGAAATTCGGAGACGTCGCAGGTGGCAAGGCCGGTGCGGCTGGCTCCGTAGTCAACGGCTAATATCTTCATAATGGCATCCTTTCCCATTCGGTTTTCCCCAGTGTATCACAGAATAGATGTTCTTGCAATTTTGTGTTACAATAAGAGCAGGTCACGCCCTCTCAGGCGCTTCGCGCCAGCTCCCCCAAAGGGGGAGCCACTGGCGGGCCGGGCAGGTCTGTGCGCTGTCGCCTTGCGGCTCCCGCACAGCCAAAACCGGCCTGCCAATGCCTCTCCCTCCGGGAGAGATGGCATCGCGCAGCGATGACGGAGAGGGCAAGCAAAGAGAGGTCTTTATGTTACAACTGGTCTTAGGCGGGTCGGGCAGCGGCAAGACGACGCTGCTGTATCACCGCATCCGTGCCCGCGCCGAGGCGGGTCAGAAGAGCATCCTGCTGGTGCCGGAACAGTTCACCTCCTCCACCGAGGGGCGCATCTACCGCGAACTGGGCGATGCACTTTCCGGCATGGTGGAGAGTTTTTCGTTCACGAGCCTGGCCGAGAAGATCCTGTCCGTGGAGGGCGGCGCAGCCGTGCAGACCCTTTCGGACGCAGGCCGCGCTGTGCTGGTGCGCCGCGCACTGGAGGAATTGCAGGAAAACGTCCATTACTACTACCGCAACCGGCGGAGCGCGGCGTTCTGCCAGATGGCCGCCGAGACCATCGACGAGCTCAAGAGCGCGGGCCTGTCCGGCCAGCAGCTGGCCGACCTTGCCAAAGGCTGCGGGGCCGAGAGCGGCAAGCTGGGGGAGCTGGCCCTGATCTTTCAGGGCTACGAGACCCTGCTCGCCCGCAGCGGCATGGACCCCGCCGACCGGCTGGAGCTGGCCGGAGCGCGGCTCGAAGAGGCGCTGGCCTGCGGCGCAGTGCCGGGATTTTTGAAGGAGCGGGAGGTCTTCATCGACGAGTTCGATACCTTTAATGCGCCCAAAAAGCGGCTGCTGGGGGCGCTGCTGGCTGCTCTGCCCAGGGTGACGGTGGCCCTGTGCGACGATGGGGCACCGCTCGTGCCCGGCGATGTGAGCCTGTTTTCGGGGGCCAAGCAGGTGGCCGTGCAGCTGCGCCAGCTGGCCCGCAAAAATGGGGCCGAGGTGGCTGCGCCCCAGCTGCTCCGGCGGGACCTGCGGCACACCGAGGCCCCCGGCCTTGCGGCAGTGACTGCGCTGCTGGAGACCGGCACCTGTGCACCGCTGGAAGCGCCGGCGGACGAGGTGCGGCTGTTTGCTGCGCCCAGCCGGGAAGAGGAGGCCCGCGCCGCCGCCGGTGCCATCCGCCGCCTGATGCGGCAGGGGGTGCGGTGCGGCAGGATCGCGGTGGTCTGCCGCGACATCGGCAAGTACCGCGCCGCCGTGCGGTATGAGTTCCGGATGGCGGGCATCCCGCTCTACTGCGATGAGCCGACTACCCCGGAGTTCAGCGCCCCGGCCACGGCGGTCCGGGCACTGCTGGCGCTGGCCCGCGGGGCCGACCTGACCGAGAATCTGACCACGCTGGCCAAAACGGGCCTGTGCGCCCTGACCGAAGAAGAGGTCTGCGCCCTCGAAAACTACGCCTATACCTGGTCGCCCAACGCGGCGGCATGGCGGGCAGCGTTCCGGAACGACCCCAAAGGCTTCGGCGATCGGGAGCTGACCGAAGAGGACGCCCGGAATCTGTCCGATGCCGAAAAGGCCCGCGCTTTGCTGGTGAACGCCGCCGATGCCCTGCGCGGCAAGGTGCGGAACGCCAACGCTGAGGCCATCAGCCGCGCGCTCTACTTCTGCCTCAGAGAGCTGGGCGCAGAGGAGCAGCAGGCGGCGCAGGTGGAAGCCATCCGCGCGGCACGGGGCATCCCGGCGGCGGAAGAGGCCGCCCGCGAGTGGAACGTGGTCATGGAGCTGCTGGACGAGATGGCCCGCCTGTTGGGCGAGCAGACCGTGACGGTGGCCGAATACGAAGACCTGTTCGGGCTGCTGCTGCGTTCGTCCGACCTGGGGCATATCCCACAGACACTGGACGCCGTGGTGCTGGCCAGCGCGGGCAAGATGCGGCTGGACGAGCCGGACTATGTCTTCGTGCTGGGCCTTGCCGAGGGCGAGTTCCCCACGGCTCCAGGCGAGACGGGCCTGCTGACCCACGCCGACCGCGACGCCCTGATGGCGCAGGAGATCGACCTGCCCGACTGCTTTGAGAACCGGGTGGTCCGCGAGCAGGTCTGCTTCTATAAGGCGCTCACCGCCCCGGCCAGAGGGCTGTGGCTGAGCTGGCCCAAGGGGCAGGGGCAGACCCTCTGCGCGGCGTTGGAGCCGATCGTGGAGGCGCTGGAACCGGCTCCGCCGGAGCTGGCTCTGCCCGACCTGGCCGCGACCCCTGCCGACGGCCTCGACTGCCTGGGCGGCGGCTGGCCCCTGACCGGAACGGAACGCGCCAGCCTGACCGAGGCTCTGCGCACCCCCGGCGGCGAGGAGCCGGAGGGCCTGAAGCTGCTGCGCCGGATGGCGGACGCTTCGCCCCGGCAGGTCAGCGACCTGGATGCACTGGAAGAACTGCTGGGCCGGCGGCTGCGCATCTCGCCGAGCCAGCTGGAAAAATATTATACCTGCCGGTACGGCTACTTTTTGCAGTACGTGCTGGGCCTGCGCCCCCGCCGCCGGGCCGAGCTTTCGGCTGACCAGAGCGGCAGCCTGATGCACTGGGTGCTGCAGATGGCACTGGACCCGGACCCTGCGCCGGACAACCCCTGCGCCGACATGCTGGCTCCCTTCATCGAGCTGGACGACGACGCCATGGCGGAGCTGGCGGGGCTGCTGGTGGACGAATACGCCCGCCGCTATCTGCCCGAAGACACGGCCCGTTTTGCCTACCTGCTCTCCCGCCTGAAAAAGAGCATGGCGAGCCTGCTGTGCTACCTGCGGGATGAACAGCGCCAGTCCAGCTTCCGGCCTGTGGCCTGCGAGCTGAAGATCGGCAGCGGCGGGGACGGCGTCCGCGCCCAGACCTATCATCTCTCGGATGGGCGGACCGTCCAGCTGGTGGGCACCGTGGACCGCGCCGACGAGTGGGTGGAGGAGGACGGCACCCGCTGGGTGCGGGTGGTGGATTACAAGACCGGCAGCAAAAAACTGGACCTGAAGGAGGTCTACTGCGGCCTCGACTGCCAGATGCTGCTCTATCTGTTCAGCCTGACGCGGGACGGCAGTGGCCGCTTTACCGGGGCAGAACCGGCGGGCGTTTTGTATCTGCTGGCCGACCCGGCCCCGGAGAACACCACCCGCGCCAACGCAGCCCGCAGCGTGGAATACAAGCTGGACGGCCTGGTGCGGGACGAGCAGAAGCTGTTCCGCGCTATGGACGCCGACGAGACGGGGCGGTATCTGCCCTTCTCGTATCTGCGCGGTGTGCCCAGCCCCTACCAGAAGGACAAACGCGCCGACAGCGCCAAGCTCGACCGCATCCGGCTGCATCTGGACGACCTCGTGACCCGGATGGGCGAGCAGCTCTACGGCGGGCAGATCGCCGCCGAACCGTTGGTCACAGGCCGAAGCCCCTGCCTGTGGTGCGATTACAGCTTCATCTGCTGCCACGAGAATGGCATCGGCGAGCGGGCACTGGATGCTCCGGCCAAGCCTTTTGAAGTCCCTGAGACCCCGCCGGAAGAAGGAAAGGAGGAGCAGCCGTGAGTGAAACCAAATGGACAGCCGCCCAGCAGGCCGCCATCGACGACCGGGGCGGTGCGCTGCTGGTCAGTGCGGCTGCGGGCAGCGGCAAGACGGCGGTGCTGACCGAGCGCGCCGTCCGGCTCATCACCGACCCGGAATGCCCCATGGATGCCGACAAACTGCTCATCGTCACCTTTACGAACGCGGCCGCAGCCGAGCTGCGGGCCCGCATCGGGCAGGCACTGCTCCGCCGCAGCCAGGCCGAACCCGGCAACACGGCCCTGCGCCGCCAGCGGATGCTGCTGCAGCGCGCCCCCATCTGCACCATTGATGCGTTCTGCCTGGACCTTCTGCGCAAGCACTTCCAGGCGCTCGATATCCCGCCGGACTTTTCCCCCGCCGACCCCGGCAGTGTGGCGGCCCTGCGCGCGGCGGCGCTGGCCGAAACGCTGGAACAGGCCTATGCCGACCCGGATTTCTGCGCCTTTGCAGACCTCTACGGCAAGGGCCGCAGCGACAAAGCCGCCGGGGATACCATCCTGCACGTCTACGATTTTCTCCGTGCCCTGCCCGACTACGACCGCAAGCTGGATGAATTTCTGGAACCGTGGCAGGCCGGGCATGGATTCGATGCGACCTGCTGGCACGACCTGCTGCTGGCCGAGGCAGCCCGCGCTGCCAGAGCCGGGCGGGAGCTGTTCTGCGCCGCCTGGAACGACTGCAAAGAAGACCTCGTCCTGGCCCGCATCGAGGCCGAGAATAAAGGAAAGACCGATGCTGCCCGCGCCAAGGCTGTGGCAGGCGTCAACGATAAATTCGCCGAACCGCTGGAACGGCTCGAAGCGGCCGCTGCCCTGCTGGGCGAGGTGGAGCGGCTGGCCGAAGCAGGGGAGTGGACCCCGCTCTACGACCGGCTCACCCCCTATGTGCTCGGCATGGAGCCGATGCCCGGCCTGAAGGGAATGAAAAAGCGGCTGACCGGAGAGCACAAAGCCGCCGTCAAGACCCGCGCCGACGAAGCGGCTGCGCTGTTCGGGCAGATCCTGGAACTGATCTCTTGCAGTGAGGACGAGGCCGAAGCCGACCGCGCCGCCGCCCTGCCCCGCCTGCGGGCCCTGTTTGCCGCCGTGCGGGCGTTCGATGCCCGCTTTGCGGCCAAAAAGCAGGAGCGGAAGCTGCTGGAGTTCAGTGACTTCGAGCATCAGGCGCTCCGGCTCCTCCGCAGCCCGGACGGCACCCCCACTCCGCTGTGCGAGACCATCCGGCAGAACTATGCGGCCGTCATGGTGGACGAGTATCAGGACACCAACGCCTTACAGGACGCACTCTACCGCTGTCTGGCTTCGCCCGCCGGGGACGATCTCTTCCTTGTGGGCGATTTGAAACAGAGCATCTACCGCTTCCGGCAGGCAGACCCCAGCATCTTCCGGGAAAAGCTGGATGCCTGGCCGCTCCTGCCCGGCGGCGCGGCCAGGCCCCGCCCGGCGGAAGGGACGCCCGGCCAGAACGCGCTGCTGGCGCTGGATGCGAACTTCCGCAGTGCGCCGGAAGTGGTGCGGGGCATCAACTTCCTGTTTGAGCAGCTCATGACCCCCGCCCTGGGCGATACGGCCTACGGCGACGGCCAGCGGCTGGTCTGCGGCGCACCGGGTGAATATGCGGGCAGTGTGGAGGCCTGCTTCCTGCCCGACGACACCGCCGAGACGGACGCGGAGTGCATCGCCCGGAAGATCGAAGCCCTGATGGCCTCCGGGGAGCAGGTGCGGGACGGCGGCTCCACCCGCCCGGTGCAGTACGAGGATTGCTGCATCCTGCTGGCGGCGCGCGGCGACTTCCCGGCCTATGTGGAAGCCCTGACCGCCCACGGCATCCCGGTCTATGCGGACGCCCGCGAAAATCTGTTGGATGCGCCCCACATCCGGCCCCTGATCGCGCTGCTGAAGGTCATTGACAACCCGGCGCAGGATATCTATCTTGCCGCCGCCATGCTGGGCCCGCTGTTCGGCTTTACGGACGACGACCTGGTCCGCCTCCGTGCCCGCGCGGAGGAATTGCAGAAACAGCAGGACGAGGCCCGCCGTGCCGCACAGGAGGCGGCAGGGGAGACGCCTGCACCGCAGCACCGCCAGCGGATGAGCCTGTACGGGGCACTGCTGTTGACCGTGAACAGCGCCGAAGAAAGCCCCTTTGAACAGAAGGTCCGGGCGTTCTATGCCCGGCTGACCGAGCTGCGCCGGATGGCCCGGAGCGTGCCGGTGGAACAGCTGCTCGAAGAGATCTTTGCGTCCACGGGCTATCTGGCCGCGCTGGGCGTGATGGAGAACGGCACCAAGCGCCGGGAAGATGCCCGGCGGTTCGCGTCCTTCTGCGCCGGGGCCGGGGCAAACGGCATCTCCGGCCTCATCCGCGCCATCGACGCCGCCGCGCAGGCAGGCTCCACCGGGCAGGAGACCGTGCCCGGCGGCTCCCGCCCCGGCTGTGTGACCATCATGACCATCCACCGTTCCAAGGGCCTGCAGTTCCCGGTGGTCTTTGTGGCGGATACGGCCCGGCGGTTCAATGCCGCCGATACCCGCCAGCCGGTGCTGCTCCATCGGGTGTATGGGGCCGGGCTGCGCCTGCGCCCCGAAGACGGCGAAGGCTCCTATAAAACGGCGGCCTACGCGGCGCTGGCCAATGTCCACGCCGCCGAACTGCGCAGCGAGCAGATGCGCCTGCTGTATGTGGCGCTCACCCGCGCACAGGACAAATTGATCCTGACCATCCCGCTGGGTATGACCAAAACGACCAACCCGCTGGCGAAGGCGGCGGCCTTCCTCGCGGCGGGCGCAGGGGAGACGCTGAACCGGCAGGCCAACAGCTTCGCCGACTGGCTGCGCACGGCCCTGCTCGTCCATCCCAACGGCGGGCCGCTGCGCCGCCTGGCCGAGAACCTCGAACTGCCGTTTGCGGACACCCGCAGCACCATCGACTTTTCCTTTGAAGAGGCTCCGGAAGAGCTCCAGCCCGCAGCGGAAGAAGCCCCGGCCCCGGAAGCCCCCGCCGCCGACCCGGTCTTGACGGAACAGCTGCGGCAGGGCTTTGCCTGGCAGTACCCGACGGCTTCGCTGGCGGCAGTGCCCGCCAAGGTCAGCGTCACGAGCATCGTGCACAAGCGGGAGCAGACGGCGCTGGAGCGCCCCGGCTTCCTCTCCAAGGATGGCCTGACAGCTGCGGAGATGGGCACGGCACTGCATGCCTTCCTCGAACACGCCGACTTTGCCGCCCTTGCCGCTGCAAAGGCATCCGGCACCCTCGATGAGGCCATCTGCGCCGAACGGGACCGTCAGGTGGCCGTGCAGCTGACCCCGCCGGAGATCGCGGAAAAGCTGGACGTCCGCCGCATCCGCCGCTTTGCCGAGAGCGATGCCTTTGCCCGCATCTGTGCAGCGGATGCCGTGCTGCGGGAGCTGGCCTTCATCACGGCCCTGCCCGCCTCGGCGGTGCTGGCCGCACAGGGCAGCGCGGCCCCGGAGGGCGAAGCGGCGAAAGCCAGCGTCCTCGTGCAGGGCATTGCGGACATCGTGCTTGTCTTCCCGGACCATCTCGAACTGCTGGATTATAAGACCGACCGCCGCAAGACCGAGGCCGACTTCCTCGCCGCCTACCGCGCCCAGCTCAACCTGTACGCCCTCGCCATCGACAAGCGCTTTGCGCCGAAGAAGGTGACCTATAAGGGCATCTATTCGCTGGAACTGGGAAAGCTGATCGAGGTGAAGGGATAATTTTCTGCAAAATCGCATAAAAATGCTTGACAGGCTTTGCCGGGTGTGGTAAACTGTTCTGGTAAAGAAAGCAGCTACGGCCTGGCCGCGCTCGCCTTGTGAGGGGCAACATCCTCCGGGCTATACGAAAAACCGGTTCGTTTTGTACGAACTGCGCTTTTGAGTGAATTTGCGCGGCTGTCCTGAAACATGGGCGGCCGCGTTTTCTATGCCAAATATTGCAACACTATGGATTATTGTTTGG
>ERZ1034976.2282-NODE-2282-length-13309-cov-4.663800_pt1 | contig 13309 bp, 11 predicted proteins | sample MGYA00520623_ERZ1034976 | MGnify/ENA primary metagenome ERZ1034976 (study PRJEB33766, sample SAMN09781774) | gut metagenome | biome: gut microbiome | host: Homo sapiens | place: Madagascar | study: EMG produced TPA metagenomics assembly of the PRJNA485056 data... | reverse complement strand
CGATTCCAGCGAACCGACCAGACTTTCAAAAATAAAGTTTCTGAATGTTTCTCTCCACATTACGGGAACAAGCCCTTGATGACTTCTGCATCAATCAGCCGTTGCAATGCCACCACATACGCACCCATTCGCAGCGTGCAATGTTTTTCCTGAGCGGTTTCATAGAGAGCTGCAAATGCCTTTGTCATTAGCTTTTCCAGCATCTCGTTGACCTGTTCCCGCTCCCAAGTGAGTTCCTGAATGTTCTGCACCCACTCGAAATAGGATACAATGACACCGCCGCTATTTGCAAAAATATCCGGTACTAACACAATACCACGCTGTTCCAGAATCTTATCTGCTGCCGCAGTGGTCGGGCCATTTGCACCTTCTACAATGAACTTGCACTGCATTTCTGCTGCAATTTCTTCATCAATCTGATTTTCCAGAGCAGCCGGTACAAATACATCACAGGCACAAGTCAGCAATTCTCGATTGGAAATATGCTGGATACCAGCACCATCATAATCTTTCAGCAGACCGCCGTTTCCGGTATAAGCTGCAATCGCATCCGCATCCAGCCCATCTGCACAATAAATCCCGCCGGAAACATCGCTCAGAGCAACAATTTTTGCATTCCGATGATAAAAAATCTTTGCTGCATTGCTGCCAACATTGCCCATGCCCTGAATGGCAACCGCAGTTCCAGCCAACTCTTTTCCATGCTTTCCTAAAATCAGTTTGGTACTGATGACAACCCCTCTACCGGTTGCAGACGGTCTTCCCTTTGAGCCACCCAGTTCCACTGGTTTTCCGGTTACAACACCCGGACACGGCTTTCCTTTCAGCATGCTGTAAGTATCCAGCACCCATGCCATGGTTTGTGCGTTGGTGTTGACATCTGGTGCTGGGATGTCCTTATCCTGTCCAATCAGCGGTTCAATGGCGTAAGTATACCGCCGTGTCAGGCGGCACAGTTCCCGTTTCGACAGCGTATGCGGGTCAACCCGTACGCCACCCTTTGCACCGCCATACGGAATATTTGCAACTGCACACTTCAAGGACATCCAGGTTGCCAGTGCCTTGACCTCATCCAGATTGACATCCTGATGAAACCGGATCCCGCCCTTAAACGGCCCACGAATGTTGGAATGCTGCACCCGCCAGCCCTCAAACACGTGAATGCTGCCGTCATCCATTTCTACCGGCAAATACACTTTCGTTTCTCGCTGCGGATTTCGGATAATTTCAAACATTGTCCGGTCAATTCCGCCCACTTCCATGGCTTCTTCCATGACAGTCTGTACATTCTCAAACGGATTATATGGCTTTTCCATTCAGTACCTCCACATTGTAAACAGATTTGTTTTTGTTTCTGCATGTCTGCCATTCGGCAGGAATTTGTTTTTCGCTTCCTTTCGCAAACAGAACATGATTCTGTGATTTTAAAAGTCTGTCGCCATCCTGTAGAAACATTAAAAAGCAATGTCAAACTGTCTGAATTTCTGTATGAGTATCATTATACACTTTTTAAATCATTTTGCAAGGGCTATCTAGAAAAAGAAAAGAAAAAAATCATTCCATCCTATCCAAATAACAAAAAATCAGTTTGATGCAAAAAAACCATCTTTTTCAAAGAATTCTGTTCGTGCAATTTGTTTTTAAAAGCAAAAACGTGTTTTTATAGAAAATCCAGTTGTTTCTTTGTCACGGACAGTGATACGAATTTTCTCTTTTTTCAAACAAAAAAGAAGGGCATCTGTTTCCAGATACCCTTCTTTTCTGTAAGAATCAATTTGCTTATTCCGGATTTGCTTCGGTGTCTTCTTCTGCTGGTGCAGCAGCATCCAATGTTGTAACTACAGTTGTCGTTGCTCCTCCGGCAGCACCTGCTCCCGTATTTTTCTGCATTGCATTTGCCAGCAGGCAATCTTTCCAGAGTGGCAGCGAGCTACCGCCCAAGTGAATGCCATCTGAAGTATAATCCGAATTTAAGTAGCCATTGCTGTCCACCAAAGAAGGATTCAGGTCAATATAAAAAACCTGCTTATTATCGGCAATCTGGGACAGCAATGCATTCTTTTCGTTGATGTTTGCATTGCTGATGACATCGGTTTCCGCCGAGGCTGCAACATTGATGATACTTTGTACATAGACGATCGCATCCGGCTGCATCTGACAAATCTGCTGTACCACAGACTGATAGTATTCTACGAACGACTCAGACGTACCCGTGCCCAATTCATTGATGCCAAACATGATATAGATCTTTCCGTACTGCTTGGCAGTCAGCAAGCCAGTCAGCGTATTGGTAGAACCGCTTTCCGGCGGTACATCAATATTGGCATCCAGAACATCATAAATCGTCATGCCGACATCTGCAAAGAAATCGGTACTTTCTGGCATATCTCCAAAGAGATACATTCCCACGGTTCGAGAGTTCCCGATAAACAGAGCATCTTCAAAATAGCTTTCATCCGCATTTGCAAGCGGAACATATTCCCCAGCTGCTTCTGTTGTAGCGGTTGTTGTCGTCAAATCACTGCCGGAAACAGTAGTTTCGCTGCCGTCTGGTGTTGCTCCATCATTGGCAGGCGGTGCAGTCGTTGCAGTTTCTGTTGCCATCGTCGTGATTTTTGCAACTGTTGTCGGAGCAGCCTTTTGACTGTCATCCTCTTTTTTCAGCAGTTCCCACGGAATCAGCAGAGAGGTCAGCAGCACACAAATCAACAACGGGCATTGCTTTAAAAAATCCATGAAATCTCCTCTCCTTAGAACTGATAATACAGGAACGGGTTGCTGGTCTGGGTCTGCATCTTATAAACAGACATCAGGTAAATCAAAACCAGTCCCAAAATCACCAGTTTGCTGTTTTTATGTTTTTCATACCATCTGGACGGGAACGGCAGACAGAACACAACGCAGGCAATCAACAAATACCAATAGTCGTGCAGTGCCCGTACAACGTCCTTGGTGTTGACAAAGCTTGCGGTGTTGTCTGCAAAGAACGGGAACAGACGGGAGAAATATGTTCCAATATCCTGCATATTCGGCAGAGCAAACACGACCCATGTCAGCGGAATCAGGAAAATCACATAAATATGTTTCAGTACCTTTGTTTTTGCCAGCAGTTTTCCCAGCCCCAGCCGTTCAATCGTCAGGAGCACGAAGAAAATCAATCCCCACAACACAAAGTTCCAGCTTGCACCGTGCCAAAGTCCGGTAAATGCCCAGACTACAAACGTATTCCGAATGGTCTTTGCAAAGCTGCACCGGCTGCCGCCCAGCGGAAAATATAAGTACTTCTTGAACCAGCGTCCCAGGGTCATGTGCCATCTCCGCCAGAATTCCGCCATCGAGCCGGAAATATAGGGATGGTCGAAGTTTTTCGGCACATACAAGCCCAGCATCTGCCCCAGACCCATCGCCATTAGAGAATAACCGGCGAAGTCGAAATACAGCTGGAAACTATATCCGAACGCCCCCAGCCATGCATACGGACAAGACAGCGTTTCATAGCCATAACGGGACATCCCAGCCCAGAGCGTTCCCATCGGATTTGCAAGCAGCATCTTTGCACCCATACCCAGAATAAAGGTCTTTAACCCCGATTCCAGATTCAGCACAGAGCAGTGCCGGCGGAGCAAAGTCGGTTCCAGTTCGCTGTACAGTCCGATTGGCCCAGAGGTAACTTGCGGGAACATCGCAATATATACGCCCAGATTGATGATATTCTTAACGGGACGCTGTTCGCCTCGATAGACATCCACTAAGTAAGAAACCACTTGGAATGTATAGAAGCTGATCCCCAACGGCATGACCACAGAAATGGTTGGAATCTGAATGTGGGTCGCCGTGAGCAGGGCATTGATGTTTTCGATAAAGAAATTGGTATACTTGAAAAATACCAGCAGCCCAAAGTTATAAATCAAACCAAGCACCAGCAAAAGCTTTTTTTGTGCCCGCCTCTCTCCAATCAACCTGCCAAATGTATAGTTGACGACAATCGACAGCATCAGCAACAGCAAATAGAAATGCTGTCCCAACGCATAAAATACAAAGCTGCCGATCAATAAAATCAGGTTTTTATATCGTGTCGGCACGACATAATAAACGATTAGAAAGATGGGCAAGAATCGAAACATGAATTCAATCGTTGTGAATGACATAAATCCTCCCTAATTCCCTATTTTTTTGTTTCTGAATGCATCTGGAAAACACGCCTTTTATTATAGACGTTTTTTCGCAATCTGTCAAGTAGGCATGCAAATTTTGGATATTGATTTTTTATTTTTTTGTATTTCTGATTGAATTTTGGTTATTCTCATTCTATGCAGCCATTCCCGCAACCTTTCCGCCCGATCTTCATACAGAGAAAAAGCGTGCATACAATCGCATACACGCTTTCTTGTCAATCAGGAAATCCTTATAATCTTGTCAGGAACTGTGCCAGCAGTACAACTAAAATCAACGCAATCGGATAAGTTGCAGCATAAGCAGAAGCCACATTCGGGGTGTTGGCTGTTTTAATCAGCGTGCCCAATGCCGGCGTACTGGTCATACCACCGCAAATCGAACCCAAGTTGTTGAACAGGCTCAGCTTCAAAACATACTTTGCAAACAGGAATCCAACAATCATCGGAATCAAAGTCATCAATGCTCCCCACAGGAACAGCAATGCCCCGTATTCCTTCAAGACAGCAACAAATTCTGCACCGCCGTCCATACCAGCACCAATTAAGAACAGAATCAAGCCCAATTCCTGGAACAGGCTCAAAACGTGCTGGTCAACTTTCAGGCTCAGCTTGCCGATTCTGCCGAAGTGTCCAAAAATTAAGCCTATAATCAATGGGCCACCTGTTGTTCCCAGATTGAATGAACCTTTTCCCAACGGAATATGAAACGAACCCAGTATCAACCCTAGCATCACTGCTAAGAAAAATGCTGCGATGCCGAACTTATCCATTTCAAACAGCTTTTTCTGCTTGCCGCCAACTGCATCATTCGACTGAATCGAAACCAGCTTTGCCCGTTCTTCATCCATGTTTGCATGCAGGATTTTCGGAATAATCTGAACGAACAATACAACGCCGATAACCCCGAACGGGTACGCAATCGCATAGCCAACGGCAACATTGCCATAGAGCGGATTTGCTTCGCCAACGGCTTCCTGTGCTGCTGCAAATGCTGGCGTACTGGTCAACGCACCTGCAAACAGTCCAACGCTCATCGACGAATTGATGTTTGGAACGAGCAGCGTAATGGCTGCACAGACCAGACATCCGGTAATAATGATGATGCCGCCCAGTGCCACATAGGACTTTGCATTCTTTTTCAGGTTCTTAAAGAAGCTCGGCCCTGCAATCAATCCAACAGAGGTGACAAACAAAACCAACCCCAGATTCTGTACCAACTTAAAATAGTGGTCGACTGCCGGCAGGCTCTCCTGCCAAGAAACAATGTCTTGAAATGCAACGCCCTTGAAATGTCCGGCAACCAGTGCAACCAAAAAGATTGCAGCAGAGCCCAACGATACGCCCTTGATGGAAATTTTTCCGACTAGGTAACCGACCACAATAATCGCAAAGATGAAAAACAAGACCAGCGTCATTGCTTTCATGCTGAAAATATGCGTTCCGGCAACCTCCAGAAGTTCAAACTTCATGCATGTGTTCTCCTTTTTTGTTTTTCATGAATGATGAAAATCATACACCTGTGTTTCTTTTTTTGCTGGGCGAATGGGAAAAATGACCAGACCGCACGTTTCCGATGCGTCCCGCAAGACCTGATTGACAAAAATAAGATACGCCTTTCCTCTTGATTCTTGCAATCCTTGCTCCAAAGATGGGACTTCCTCAGAGTAGTACAAAAAAGAAAAGAAAGAGCGTAGACAAGTGACGATTTCTGCATTCATTCTTTTTATTATAGCATGATTTTTCTTTCCATGTCAAGATAAAAATCGAAAAAGCGACATAACTTCCACGATTTTCTTGAAAAGCCCTCTTTTTTTGAAAAAAACTTTTTCTTTTTCGGAAAACCGCCGAGATTCCCTGCAAAAAAATAAAAAAAACCGAAAAAAGACTTTCCTTTTTCAATTTGGTGTGGTATAATAAAGAAAAGCGGTTTTCTGTGTGCAAGGGGTGCATACAGGAGGAACAGACCAAAAAAATGCAGTCTGTCGCCGAAACCGCTTCGGAACAACCGACAGCAGAAGACCCGCCGAAAGAATCGGCTCAGAAATCATCCAAATCCAAACAAAAATCAACCGTTTCCGAATCAGCCGATGCAAAAGAAAACCGACGGACAGGCTGGATTTTGGCAGAAGTTGCAATCTCTGCTGCTCTGCTGGTTGCCATGCGGCTGACGCTGCTGCATCCATTTCTGGATAACTGGACAGAAGTCAACACGATGTCGGGTAGCACTTGGCTGGAGGACAACGCCCAGCAAGTTCCGCTGACCACAACCACGCCGGATTCTACAGATCCAACAGGAACAACAGATTCCAACAAAAATGGCAATCAAAGTGACCTGTACAAGAGCGTTTCCATGGATAATCAGGAAATTCACAACGGAGATCTGATTCTGGTCAACAACTCCACCGCCTATGAGAGCACGGACGAAAACGAATTGGAAGCGGTTTATGAGAAGAAAACGGATTCCTATTCTGTCAGCGGCTCAGAACTAATGCTGCGGGGCGATGTCATCGAAAACCTGAACAATATGCTGGACGACTTCCAGACGGAAACTGGTCACAGTGATATTATCATCATCAGCGGCTACCGCACCACCGAACAGCAGCAGGAATTATATGATGCTGATTTGGAGGACACGGGCGAAGATACGTCTACGCTGGTTGCAAAGCCCGGATACAGCGAACATGAAACTGGCTATGCCATGGACTTTTCGCTGTTTGAGGACGGTATTTCAGCCGACTATGACGGCACGGGAGAATATGACTGGATCAACCAGAACTGTGCTCACTATGGGTTCATTCTGCGGTATCCGGAAAATAAAACCGACCTGACGGAAATCCGGTATGAATCGTGGCACTACCGCTATGTGGGGCAGCCTCATGCTTATTATATGCAGCAAAACGACCTTTGTTTAGAGGAATATACAGAAACACTGAAGGATTATTCTGTTGACAACCCGTTGGAAATCACCAACTGGGACGGAAAGGTTTATCAGGTCTATTATGTACCGGCAGAAGCTGGCGACAGCACCTATGTCATGGTACCGCCGGATCAGGAATACACCGTTTCCGGAAACAATGTCGATGGATTCATTATTACTGTTGATACTGGGGTAACCAATCTGGATGAAGCCGAAACGAAAACAACAACGACAACGGCAACCAGTGACAGCGAGGATACAGAAACAACCGAAACGGAAACAGAAACCGATGCACTGGCAGAAACCGATTGGAATACAGAAGATTGGGAATATTAACGAAAATCGCATTTTTACAAAAAGACGATGCCGGCTGTAACAAGTTGGCATCGTCTTTTCTGTTTTGTATCCCATTTTATTCCCCTGCACCGTAATTTCATCATTCATGAACCCCCGTCCTCCTGCATAAACTAAACCAAACCCATAGACAGGAGGGACTTCATGCAACGAAAAAGTATTCTCAAAGATACCATTCAATTGACCGTGGTACAGTTTTTTCTGGAATGGGTAAGTTTATTGCTAAACGTCTGGCTCACGCACCGCATTGGTGCTGCAACCGTCGGGATTGTCGCATTGACCGGCTCTTTTTTTCAGCTGGCTGCGGTCGCTGCCAACGGCAACGGCTTTCTCTGCACCAGCCGCTTTGTATCGGAGGAGTTGGGAAAGCCCAACGGCAACCCCAACCGTGTTTTAGGCTATGCCATTGGGTTTTGTCTGCTGCTGGGGATTCCGGTTTCTGCCCTGATTTTTTGCAGTGCTGAACCGCTGAGCCTGCGATTCCTGAAAAGTGCAGACCTCGCTGCTGCTGTCCGCATCTTTACACTGATTTTACCACTGGGCGGTGTTTGTTCCTGTTTAAAGGGCTATTTGAATGCCGTCTGTCGGGTGGCAGACCCTGCCATCTGCGATATTGTCGAATGTCTGAGTCGCTGCGGTGTGCTCATGCTGTTGTTGCAGCTGCAATCTGTTCATACGAATGCCTCTGTCTGCATGGCAATGGCATATAGTACCGGATGCAGCACGATTCTAGGCTTTTTCTGCCTGCTCTGGTTCTGCTGGAGAAGCCGCCTGCCCCGTACGGGTATCTGTTCGCTCTCTTTTGGCAGATACATTCATGCAGCGATACCCGTTTTATTCGGCGGATGCTTAACAGCTGCCCTGAGCAGCACCAACGATGCTTTGATTCCGGTCACACTCCGGCAAGCTGGAAACTCCACAGAATTGGCACTGAGCCAGTTCGGCACATTTGAAGCGATCGTGATTCCGGTGCTATTTTTCCCGTCTACCATTCTCTGTGCTTTATCTGGCATCTTAATTACCGAAGCTGCCCGTGCAACGGCTGCCAACAACCAAGCCCACTTGCAGCGGCTGACAAAAGCAGTCATCCAGAAAACGTTGCAGCTCTCTATTTTTATTGCTGCTGGATTGCTGTTATATGGCGATCTCATCGGCACATTGTTAGATGGCGGAGCATTAGCAGGTTATTTGATTCGCCTATTAGCTCCTGTTGTGCCCTTTATCTATTTGGAAATCGTCTTGGAAGCCCTCTTGAAGGGCATGGGGCAGCAGTCATTCTCCTCCCTCAACTACTTAGCAGAATACACCATTCGGATCGCAATTGTTTTGATTTGTATTCCAAAATTTGGCTTTTACGGAATCGTGCTCTCCTACTATGCCAGCAATGTTTGTGGAAACTGTTTCCGCCTCTGGAAAACCTGCAAAACTGCCCGTATTCGCTTTTCGTTCTGGAGTGATGTCGGATTTCCGCTGTTTGCAGCAGCATTAGCATTTCAAGTGCCACTTTGTGGACTGCGGTTGCTGCACGGCATGCAGTTCGCATGGATTTGTCTGCTGCCTGCTATTCTCATTGATTACGCTTTGCTCAAAAGTTACGGGAAAATCACTGCCATTCCACTGCTCTCCAAAAAACAGCACGCCTGCGCTTCCGCCTGATTACTCAATAATATCTGCAAAGGTGCAGCCTGTCACTTTCTGAATATCCAACGGGGAAACTTCCAACTGATGCCCAATTTTCCCAGCACTGCATAAAATCGTATCAAATTGCAGGGCACTTTCATGAATAACAGTTGGAAACAGCTTTTTCATGCCGATGGGAGAACAACCGCCGTGTACATATCCGGTCAACGGCAGCAATTCTTTCTCCTTAATCATAGAAACTGCTTTTTCCCCGACGGCAGTCGCTGCTTTTTTCAGATGCAGCGTTTCTGCAACAGGAAGCATAAAAACATAATGATTTCCGGATTTCCCGACCGTAACCAGCGTTTTAAATACCTGTTCCGGTGGCTGCCCGAGTGCTTGTGCCAATTCTACACCCGTATTCTCTTTTGTCGCAGCTGGCCAGCTGCGGTGCTGATAGGAAACCTTTTCCCGTTCCAAAATCCGGATCGCATTGGTTTTCTCTAATTTTTCCTTTGCCATGTTTCATCGTTCCTTTCAATTTATTTCCATCCACAGTCGGTCATTTCACAGAGTCTGATCTGTCAGCAGAGAGCTGACTGTAGTTTGCCTCGTGTCAGTGGGGATACCGATTTCTCTCTGCCCGCCACTGACGTTCCCGTTCTGATTTGCAATTTCTCTCACCACCTATAGCGGTGAAAGAATCCTTGCTGTGATTCGTTGAAACAGAAAAAACGGACACTGGTCAAGATGTCCGTTTTTTCTCTTTGATACCCCTGCCCGATCAAAAAGCAGAAATTGCGTGTTTGGATGGAGAGAAATAATCCTCCAGAATTGCAATGTAAGACCGGAAACAAACTTGGTCATTTACATACATGACATCATTGTTCTGCGGAACGCCCAGCCGCTCTAAATCCTGATCGGTCAGATTCCGCAGATAAATGGTAGCGTCTTCATCATAGCCCAACGCTTTCCGGTCGCTTGCCGGCAGCTGCAACGTGACATCTTCGGAAATGGTCAGCAATTCTTCGGTAATCTGCTGACGGGTCTGGGTTTCCCAGCGAACAACCGTTTCTTCCTGCATGGGTCGTTCCAGCGAAACCGTCCGTTCATAGCCCTCTGCCCGAAATTCCAGAACGCCCAAGTTTACATCATAATTATTCGGCTCTACGGTCACGGCAGTGCTGCCGTTGGAGCTGTCCTCGGTATTGACGACTTCATACCGATACTTACGAGAAGGCGAAATACCGCTATCCACAACGGTTGATGCCATAGATGTAGAGAACAGCGAACTACCTAAGAAATACGCCAGCGAGCCAAGCACATACAGCAGCAGGAAAATCGTTCCAAAGACGGTTTTAATCGTTTCGGTACAGCCACATAGGAAAAATGCCAGCAGAGCCGTCACGACCAAAGGGACTAGCACTTCCCACTCTCCGAAACAGAGCAGCACAGATGGCAATAAAAATGGCAACAGCAACACGCTGCATATTTTCGTCAGCACCTGTTTTCTGGAATAGAGCATCGCTGCCAGTGCACCGCCGGAAATGGCGATCAAAACCACACAGCAAGCTGCCTTTTGCGGAACTTCCACCGTATAAAAAAAGCTGAGCACCGCCAATGCTACAATCAGCAGAAAATATAACAAGCTAATGACGGACATCGCACGTTTTCGTCCAAGATTTTGCGTTTGTTCCATAATGCGTTTTTTCCAGTCCGGCATATCACCGAACGGGAACTCCTTTCTATCCGACTGAAAAAGATCAAGACATACTTCTCTGTTATTATAACATTTTTTTCTGGTTGTGACAAGTCCTATTCTAAAAAAATCATACGAATTGCAGTTTCTTTTTCTGTTGCCTCTGGAAAATCCAACCATTTTTCGCTTGTTCGTCAGAATTTGTAAAAAAATCCCTTACAAATTCGTTCCCCAGCTCTTTACTTTTTGCCGGAATCTGTGTATAATAAGAGCATCATTGAGAAAGAAGGTTTTTTGCTGATGCAAACACAAAAATTTTATCAGCGTTCCAGTTTCTGGTTCTGCTGTACGCTTTTATGGTGTGTTGTGATTTTCTGCTTCTCTGCACAGGATGCAACACAATCGAACGCAGTTAGCAATGGCGTTTTACATAAAATTGCAGAAATTTGCACCGCTTGGATTCCAGCAGATGCAATGGACTTAGAGAGCAGCACACACACTTCCATGGCGTTTCTCATCCGAAAAATCGCTCATTTTACGCTATATTTCATCTTGGGGCTGCTCTCTTGTGCAACGATGATGACGTATTGCCAGAAGAAAAGCCGTTCCCTTTCCGCAGGCTGGTTCTGTGCGTGGGCATTTTGCATTTTCTATGCCACCACAGACGAATTCCATCAACTGTTTGTTCCGGGCAGAACCGGCAGGCTGCTCGATATTGGAATTGACAGCTGCGGAGCACTGCTGGGCAGTCTGATTTTGCTCTTTTTCGTCTATCGTGCCGACCAGCGACATCAAAAACCGGAAAAAGGCGTTTGATCGTACTGTTTCCGCAGCATGGCGATTGCCCGTTTTTCCAGACGGGAAACATATGAACGGGAAATGCCCATCTTCTTGGCAACTTCTCGCTGTGTCATGGGAATCTGCCCATACAATCCATAGCGATGCACCAGAATATCCACTTCCCGTGGTGTCAGCTTTTGCTGTAAAAACTGGTAGAGCTGCTGAATCTGCATTTGTGATGCCACCTGTTCCTGAATGTCACAGCCATCCTCGATGATGTCCAGCAACGTCAGCTGGTTGCCATCTTTATCCGTATCAATCGGCTCTGCCATGGAAATGGCATCTCCCTGTTTCCGGCAGGTGCGGAAATGCATTAAGATTTCATTTTCAATGCAGCGGCTGGCATAAGTCGCAAACCGTGCTCCCTTTTCATAGTCAAATGTAGAAACGGCTTTCATCAGTCCAACTGTTCCGATGGAAAGCAAGTCTTCCTGCTCCGCCTGATTGGTGTAATATTTTTTGATAATGTGTGCAACGAGCCGCATATTATGCAGAATGAGTTTTTCCCGTGCTGTCGCATCTCCTGTTCGCATCTGCTGAAAACATCGCAGTTCTTCTTTTTGTGAGAGCGGCTTGCGGAACGCTCCAGAGGTTTCCACGTGCAGAAAAAAACAGAGCAGCTGTTGAAATAATGCGGATAAAAACATCAAAATCCCCCCTTTCTCTCATCTATATGCCGGAAAGAAATTGTCCTATGTCCGCATATGATGGCAGAAAGAGGGGATTTTTCTCATGCATCCAAATTTGATTAAGAATGCACGGTCGTGGTTTCTTTGGTCAGGGAAAATGTGTGTTCGTTTGCAGACAACAGCACTTGGTCACCCGCAGCAATGGTTTTCTGCAAGAGTTGCTGTGCCAGTTGCGTTTCCACTGCCTCTGTCAGATATCGCCGCATCGGTCTTGCTCCATATCGTCCGGTATCCGGTGCATGGGCAAGCTGCTGCACCGCTTCTTGTGTGAAGTGCAGCTGAACATGAAGTTGTTCCATTCGTTTTTGCAAATTTTGCAGCTGTTTTTCTGCAATCTGACAGAGTTCTTTCTGTGTCAGGGGCTGGAATGGAATGATTGCATCCAACCGCCCTAAAAATTCCGGTGAAAAATACTGCCGCAGAGCCGTTTCACTGGTTGCCTGTGCCGTCTGTACAAATCCAGCCGGCGGCTTGCTTCCCGTTCCGCCGAGGTTAGACGTTAAAATCAACAGGGCGTTGGTAAAATCTGTTTTTCTGCCGTTGGAATCGCTCAATACACCATCTTCCATAATTTGCAGCAGGATGTTACAGATGTCTGGATGTGCCTTTTCAATTTCATCGAAAAGAATCACACAGTATGGACGTTTCCGCACCCGTTCGCACAGCGTTCCGCCCTCTTCATAGCCCACATATCCGGGCGGTGCTCCAATCAGCTTGGAAACCGTATGCTTTTCCATGTATTCCGACATATCAAACCGGATCAGGCTATCTTTGTCGTCAAACAAATGCAGAGCGGCTGCTTTCGCCAGAGCCGTCTTTCCAACACCGGTTGGTCCTGTAAACAAAAAACATCCGATTGGACGGTTTTCCTCTCGCAGTCCCGTTCTGGCACGAATCAGTGCAGCGGAAAGCTGCCGAATTGCCGCAGTATGCCCGATAATTTGCTGCTGCAACTCCTGTTCCAATGACATTAATCGCTGCTGCTGAGCAGTCGTAATCTTCTGCACTGGAATTC
>ERZ1034976.2274-NODE-2274-length-13348-cov-21.990822_pt1 | contig 13348 bp, 16 predicted proteins | sample MGYA00520623_ERZ1034976 | MGnify/ENA primary metagenome ERZ1034976 (study PRJEB33766, sample SAMN09781774) | gut metagenome | biome: gut microbiome | host: Homo sapiens | place: Madagascar | study: EMG produced TPA metagenomics assembly of the PRJNA485056 data... | reverse complement strand
TACTGTTTTAAGGTTGCTTCTTTTATAGAAGCGTTCTTGAATGATACAACATTTTCATTAAGCGAAAATGTCACTTGACAACAATTTGTTTTACAAATCGTCACATTTCTCAAAATCTTTCAAGGTTTTTCACTGTTCAGTTATCAATGTTCATTTACGCATGTCCTGTTTTGTTATGCGTTTTTTGTTTACCGCTCATCGCGGTCAGCTCGATTATATTACCATGATGTAAGTTTGTTGTCAACACTTTTTTACATCTTTTTCAAAAAATATTTTCAAGCGAACGGAGAAGGAGGGATTTGAACCCTCGCGCCGCTGTTAACGACCTGCACCCTTTCCAGGGGTGTCCCTTCGGCCAGCTTGGGTACTTCTCCAAACAGCTGCTCGAATACGCGAAGTATTGAGTTCTGTGCGCGGCTATACATTAGAAAAAGAATTCTTTCGAATTCTTTTTTCATAAGCGCTGCCGCCTAGCGGAGAGGATGGGATTCGAACCCATGTGCCCTTGCGGACAAACGGTTTTCAAGACCGCCTCGTTATGACCACTTCGATACCTCTCCGTATGTTTTATTTTTGCACTTGAATCAGCGCAAAACATATACTACCATCATTACCGCCTAATGTCAACCATTATTTTTCATTTTTTTCAAAAACATTTCTGCAATGGCCAGATCTTCCGGTGTCGTGATCTTAATATTGGCGTAATTTCCCGGAATAATACGGATTTTATGTCCCGTCATGTATTCCACGATCATCGCATCATCTGTGATATTCGGAACCTTTTCTCCCTTTTTCTGCTTTGTTTCTAACTGTATATATGCATTGCGCAGTAATTCTGTCGAAAAACTCTGCGGGGTCTGCATTGCCCAAAGTGTATCTCGATCCGGAGTGTCCGTTACATACCCTTTTGTGACAACCTTTATAGTGTCTTTGACCGGTGTTGCAAGAACACAGGCATCCTCCTGCTCCACCATCTGCATGGACTTTTCTATATCTTCTGCACTAATCATTGGTCTGGCCCCATCATGAATCAATACATAATCTGCATTCTGTGCTTTTTTTAGCCCTTCCAAAACAGAAAGATAACGTTCGGCTCCACCCGGAACAACATCTTTTACTTTTGTAAAATGATATTTTTGTACAATATCCTTTGTGCAAAATGCAACGTCTTCTGCCCCTGTCACAAGAATGACATCATCTACCTGGCTCTCTTCAAAAGCTTTCAGGGCATAATAAATAACCGGATATCCAAGCATATCCATGTATTGTTTCGGGATATCGCTATGCATACGATTTCCCTTTCCTGCAGATAAAACAATTGCCGTAAAATGTTTCTTATTCATTTACGATTCTCCCAGTTTCAAATTCGGAACAGCGTTTAGGTCCAGGCCGGAACGCTTTCCTGCAATAAAATCATAATACGCTGCCGCGCCGATCATTGCTGCATTGTCTGTACACAAAATCGGCGAAGGATGATAAAATGTCACGCCTTCTTCCCTGCACATCTGCTCCATTGCAGCACGGATGACACCATTGGATGCGACACCACCTGCAATAGCAAATTTGTTCATATGATATTGGCGAATTGCATGACGCGCATGACCAACCAGTACGTCTGTAACGGACTGTTGAAATGAAGCAGCCACATCCGCCTGATTGATTTCTATTCCTTTCATCCGACATCCGTTCAGATAATTCAACACTGCGGACTTCAAGCCGCTAAAGCTAAAATCATATTCTCCATCTGCAATCTTTGCACGTGGAAATGAAATTGCTGCCGGGTCTCCTTCATGAGAAACTTTTTCAATTTTCGGGCCACCCGGATATCCAAGCCCAATAGCACGGGCCACTTTATCAAAAGCCTCTCCCGCAGCATCATCTCTTGTGCGTCCAAGAATCTCGTACTTTCCATAGTCCACCACTTTTACCAGGTGTGTATGTCCTCCTGAGACTACAAGACATAAAAACGGTGGCTCCAACTCGGGATTTTCGATGTAATTTGCACTGATATGCCCCTCAATATGATGTACTCCAACCAGAGGAATATTCTTCGCGTAGCTGATTGCTTTTGCTTCTGCAACTCCAACCAGAAGCGCACCCACCAGCCCCGGTCCATAAGTCACGCCAATTGCATCAATATCATCCAATGTCATGGATGCGTCTGCAAGAGCCTGCTCAATTACCTGATTTATTTTTTCAATATGCTTACGGGAAGCAATTTCCGGCACCACCCCACCATACAATGTGTGCAGCGCAATCTGAGAAGAGATTACGTTAGAGCGCAAATCTCTTCCATTTACAACGACAGCTGCTGCTGTCTCATCGCAGGAGCTCTCGATTGCAAGTATTTTTATTTCATCCATTTTTATTTCCTTCTTCTTCGCTTGTTTTGCTTTTATATTCTGCTACTATTCCGTAGCGTCTTCGTTTGGATTTTTGTCAATCTGATAGTAGGTAAGTATTTTCCAGTTTTCATTTTTATCCTGACGCAATACATACATCTGGTATGTCTTTGTAAAACTCTTATCTTCTTTTACAAAATAGGATGCCGTCACATATGCCAGTTTATCGTCATTTTTGGGATCCGTTGTGTATAGTACATCATCGCTGTCACAGACGTCCGTCTGGCGAATCTGCCGGGAACGATTATCATAATCTGCGATCTCTGTTTTTATGGACTGTATGTATGTATCCTTTGGATTATTCTTTGCCAGCTCGTCATCAAAAAGAAGCATTGCCTGATCAACCAATGCGTCAAATTCTTCGTCGGTATACTCTTTTTCATAATAGCTGGTAATAATCTGGTTATACAGCTTCACTACGGCTCTCGGTGTCTTAGGATAATTTTTCTCCAGATCCCGCGTAGTGATTTTCTGGATTTTCGTCAGATGCGTAACTTCATCTGCTGTTGCATTTGATTTTATTTTCACATAGTAAAAACTTCCGCAAATCAGTGCCACAAACAGAACAGCCAATATTACAATACCTGCTTTTTTCTTCATACCTATTCCTCCTGAAATACCAGTTCAACACTTTTTCCATCTTTTCCAAGATGCGCATTCGGGAAAATTTTCTGCACTTCCGGCAGATATTCCTGCGGGCGGACCAGAGACGGTGAAAAATGTGTCAGCCATAATTCCTGTACATTTGCACGTTTTGCCATGTCTGCTGCTTCATAAAATGTCATATGTTTATATTGCTTTGCCTTGGCAAGTTTTTCTTTTTCAGCATACATGCCTTCACAAATAAATAAATCTGAGTCTTTCGCCGCCGCCACAATGCTGTCCAATGGTCTTGTATCGGTACAGTATGTGACTTTCAGTCCCTTTCGGGGTGCACCAAGCACCATCTGCGGTGTATAAGTAATTCCGTCCTGTTCAATGGTCTCTCCTTTTTGCAGACGGCTCCATAATTTCATCGGAACATCCTGCTCCTTTGCACGCTCCACGGAAAATTTACCCGCACGGTGTATTTCTACCGAATATCCATAGCAGATTACTTTATGCTGTACACGAAATGCATGAATTTCGTATCCATTCATCTCAATCACTTCGTTCGGTTCTTTTAATTCCCGGCATATAATTTCAAAAGGGAGTTCCGGTGCGATCGTACGCAAAGCCTCTACAACCCGGGTCAGTCCCTTTGGTCCGATAATCGTCAAAGGCTCTGTTCTGTCTGCATTTCCCATGGTAAGAAGCAATCCCGGAAGCCCGCTGATATGATCTGCATGAAAATGTGTCACACATAATATATCAATCGGTTTAAAACTAAGTCCGGCCTCTTTGATTGCGATCTGCGTTCCTTCTCCGCTGTCAATCAAAAGACTGCTGCCATTATATCGCAGCATAAGTGATGTCAGCCACCGGTTCGGCAGAGGCATCATGCCTGCTGTTCCTAACAAACAAACGTCTAACATAAATTTTTCTTCCTATTCTTTTTCTTATCCATTATCCGTTCCATTCCATTCCATAATATCTGCATCTTCCTTAGGAAACTGATAAAAATTCTTTCGAACGCCCAGTTTCACAAAGCCTTTGTGTTCATATAAACAAATTGCAGGCATATTCCCGGAACGGACTTCCAGAACAATACGATTCACGCCATGTTCCAGACTCCATTGCTGCATTTGTTCCACCAGCGCACTTCCAATTTTCCGGTCGCGATATTCTGGTTTTACTGCTACATTTGTGATTTCGCCTTCCGGAACGGTAACGTACATTCCAACATATCCCAAAATCCGCTTTTCTTCCTCTGCGACAAGGAAAAAAGCAGCATGATCCAGCGCATCGATAAACCCTTGCGCACTCCACGGCTGGGAAAAACATTCTTTTTCAATTTGCGCAACTTCTGTCGCGTCTTCTTTTGTCATCTGTCGTATGATCATATACGAAAATCTCTTTCCTTTTCCTTGCGTTCACGCTCTGCCTGTGACAGGCGCAGATATTCCGGCTTATGATCTGCCGCATCTTCCGCTTTGCCCTGCGCGTAAAGAATTGCGCCAAGTACTGCCACACTGGCTCCGCGCTGTTTGTTGCAATGCGCCGGCGCAAAAGAAAATGGCACTTTGAGATTCTCCTCGATATATTCCCGGAATACCGGCACACCATCGCCGAGGAATGTAACCGCTTCGCCCATCTCATTTATTTTTTCTATGATTTCCTGTATGCCAACAACACACTGTGGGAGCACAGCGTCCATAGTTCCATCCGTAAATTTATACAATCCTGTATATGTCTGCTGTCTGCGTGCATCCATAAGCGGGCAAACCAGAGACGGACTATTCCACAAATTGTACGCCAGCGCGTCTACAGTCGGCACAGAAACTATCTTCTTATGCAAAGCAAGCGCCAGTCCTTTTGCAGTAGCTGAACCGATACGCAGTCCGGTAAAGGATCCCGGTCCCGCTGAAACTGCAATTACATCCACAGTATTCAGATCCAACTCAATCATTTTCGCTACTTCGTCCAACATCGGAAGCAGTGTCTGAGAATGTGTTTTTTTATAATTAATCGTATATTCTCCAAGTAAATTGTCATCTTCAACAACAGCTACACTGGCAACAAGCCCTGAACTGTCCAATGCAAGTATTTTCATTTTCTAGCCTCTTTCTTCCTTACTTGTCGCAAATGGTAATTTTGCGATAGTCAAATCCTTTTTCCAAATCCTTTTCAATCGTGATTTCTTTGCGATGTTCCGGCAAAATTTCTTCTATGAGGTTGGACCACTCGATCATGCATAATCCATCCCCGTAAAAATAATCTTCGTACCCGATCTCATCCATCTCTTCAATGTCTCCGATACGATACACATCAAAATGATAGAACGGCATACGCCCCTCTTCATATACCTGCACAATCGTAAACGTCGGACTGCAGATGGGTTCTGTGATATCAAGTCCATGCGCAATGCCCTGTGTCAGAACCGTTTTGCCTACGCCGAGATCTCCTACCAGGGTATAGACATCTCCCGGCTTTGCCTTACGTCCAAGTTCTTCTCCGAGCGCAAGTGTCTCCTCTGCAGAATAGGTTTCTATGCAAATTTCAGTTTTCTTTTCTTCCATTTTATTTCCTCAACTTTATTTTTTCAATTTTAAACGGAATTTTTCCAGTTTCTTTTCTGCGATTCTGCAAAACATATCATACTGCTCTCCGATCTGTGTTCTCGGGATAATATAAGCATTGACACGATTACTGTAAATAAGAACCTGTTTGTCGTTTGATACAATCTTGTATACCGCATCCCATGGCAGTTCTCCAGATTCCTCACCCTGTGTTACACGAATGCATTCTTCACTCACTTCATAGTGAAGTGTTCCTGCAAGCACCGCATTCGTTTTTATGGTTGCATTTGCCCTCATCCAGAGAGATCCCGGCACATAAACGAGAAACAAAATTCCCACTCCGATATATAAAATTGTGTACATTGTCTCTGCATGTCCGAATGTAATCCCTGCCATTACGAAAGCAAGTATTCCAAGAATAATGGAAATCCACCCCTGTAATCCGGTGTAAGTCTGATACATATTAAAGTGAAACAAATCCTTTGCTTCGAGTTTGATATCAAATGCTGTGTTCATTGTATTCTCCTGCTTTTTATCGCTTTTTTTGTGTTCATTATAACAGTTCTCTCATTAAATGAAAAGACCGGAAAATGAAATGCGCATCCCACATACCCTTCTCATTCTGGACAGAATTTCTGAAATGGATACATGCGATGCGCACATAAGTTGTATCAGCAATTATTTAATTAGCGGTTGTCTCTTCCCTTAAGCACAAGAGAAATTGGTTTATAAAATACCATACAGATTGCAACGGAAATTAATCCTTTTACAATTGTAAATGGAAGGTTAAAGCAAACCAGACACTGTAAAATGGACTTCATAGCCGGAATAATTGCCTGATATGCACCAAGAATCACTTCCTCCGGCATTGCCACTTTGTAATATACCGGATATACGATAAAGTAGTTGGATGCGACACTGAATACACCCATGAAGATGGCTCCGACTACACCTCCAAGCAGACCGCCTGTCTTTGTCTTCTTAAAATGATAGATCAATCCGGCCGGAATCACAAATGCACATCCTAAGATGAAGTTGGAAAGTTCTCCTACAAACATACTCTTTGAAACCATCAGGTGTAACAAATTCTTGATCAGACAGATAATCACACCGCTGACCGGGCCAAATGCGAAGGTTCCGATCAATGCCGGCAGATCAGAAAAATCAAATTTAATGAAATCCGGCATGATCATCGGAAGTGGAATCTCCAGATACATTAAAATAAATGCGATTGCGGAAAGCATCGCTGTCATCGTCGTGAAGCGCACTCCATAATTCATTTTCTTTCCGGTGCCTGCTTTATTTGTAATGTTTTTCATTACTGCGTTTGTTTCGTTACTCATGTTCATTCTCCTTTACATGTTAATGTTATTCAAGGAATCCCAGGAGAAATTTATTTTCCAGGCATAACGATTGTCTGAAAATAAAAGCCCCGATCAACTGACCGGGGCTTTGTTACACATATATCCTTGTCCTGCAGATATATTTCTGCGACAGGCAATACATGATAATTTCTTCTCTCATCCAGACTATACTGTCGGTTCCGGAGTTCCACCGGATCGGCTGCAAACTGCAGTTCACGGACTATAACCGTCGGTCGGGAATCCACAATGAATGCTCTCCATTGTCTCACCCTGCCCCGAAGAATTCCTATTCATTTCTACTGCTATTGTATGCACATGGGCCGTATCTGTCAACCCATTTTTCTACATTTTCATGGTAAGCTGGATTCTCTGCTTTTTGAGATCCACACTCAGCACCTTTACTTCAACAATATCACCAACACTGACAACTTCCAGCGGATGCTTGATGTAGCGGTCACACATCTGTGAAATATGTACGAGTCCATCCTGATGGACACCGATATCTACAAAGGCACCAAAATCAATAACATTACGCACGGTTCCTTTGAGCACCATGCCCGGTGTAAGGTCTTTCATCTCCAATACATCACTGCGCAAAATCGGCTTTGGCATGTCATCTCGCGGATCACGCGCCGGCTTTTCCAGTTCCTTTACAATGTCGCGCAATGTAAGTTCTCCAATCTCCAATTCTTCCGCAAGCTTTTTGTAATCGCGGATTTTCTTAGAGATTCCAACTACATTTCTGTTCTTGACGTCTTCAAGTGTATAGCCCATTTTTTCCAGCAATGCTTTCGTTGCGGCATAGGACTCCGGATGTACGCCGGTTGCATCCAACGGATTTTTTCCATCGCTGATCCGCATAAATCCGGCACTCTGCTCGTATGCTTTCGGTCCGAGTTTTGCCACTTTCAAAAGCTGGGAACGGGCGGTAAATGCACCATTCTCTTCTCGATACGTCACAATATTTTTTGCGATTGCCTTGCTGATTCCGGAAATATATTCCAAAAGTGAAGCGGATGCGGTATTTAAATCCACTCCGACACGGTTTACGCAATCTTCCACGACACCAGACAGAGCTTCGCTCAATTTCTTCTGGTTCATGTCATGCTGATACTGTCCGACACCTATTGATTTCGGATCGATTTTTACCAGTTCTGCAAGTGGGTCCTGCAGACGGCGCGCCATTGATGTCGCACTTCTTTGTCCCACATCGAAATTTGGAAATTCTTCTGTTGCCAGCTTACTTGCCGAGTATACAGATGCACCGGCTTCATTTACGATGATGTACTGCACATGTACCGGAATTTCTTTTAACAGCTGCACAATGATCTGCTCGGACTCTCTGGAGGCCGTGCCATTGCCCAGTGAAATCAGCGTGATGTGATATTTGGAAATCAGCTTTTTCAATACGGCTTTTGCTTCTTCCACTTTGTTCTGCGGTGCTGTCGGATAAATCACGGTCGTATCCAGTACTTTTCCTGTCTCATCCACTACCGCAAGCTTACATCCGGTACGAAATGCCGGGTCCCAGCCAAGCACAACCTGTCCCTTGATTGGAGGCTGCATCAGAAGCTGCTCTAAGTTCTTTCCAAACACTTTGATTGCACCATCTTCCGCTTTTTCCGATAAATCATTCCGGATTTCACGTTCGATTGCGGGTGCGATCAGACGGTCATAGGCATCTGCAATTACATCACGAAGAATTGGTGCGGTCTGCGCCTGGGTATTGGTAATCACCTGTTTTTCCAGATAGCGGACAACATCGTCAACCGGAGCTTCGATGCGCACGGTAAGAACTTTTTCTTTTTCCCCTCGGTTGATGGCAAGTGTGCGGTGTCCAGCGGCCCTGGCAAGCGGTTCGTTGTAATCATAATACATTTCATAGACAGACTCTGCCTCCGGATCTTTTGCTGCAGACACAAGGGAGCCTTTTTTCATCGTCAGTTCACGGATATGCTTGCGGTAATCGGCATTATCTGAGATAAACTCTGCCAGAATATCCTGGGCTCCGGCCAACGCCTCCTCCGGTGTTGCCACTTCTTTCTCCGGATCAACATATTTGGCAGCTTCTTCCAAAACCGGTGTCTTCAACATCTGAAGCATCAATATATTTGCCAGTGGCTCTAAGCCTTTTTCCTTTGCAATCGTTGCTCTGGTACGTCGCTTCGGACGATATGGGCGATACAGATCATCCACTGCGACCTGCGTTTCTGCTGCAAGAATCTGACTGCGAAGTTCTTCGGTCAGTTTTCCCTGCTCTTCAATGGAAGCCAGAACGGTCTGTTTCTTTTCTTCCAGATTACGCAAATAAACCAGACGGTCATAAAGATCACGCAACTGCTCATCATTCAATGCGCCCGTTGCCTCCTTACGGTATCTGGCAATAAAAGGGATCGTACATCCCTCATCAATTAATTTTACGGCAGCCTCTACCTGATTGGCACGAACCCCAAGCTCTGCTGCTATCTTTTTCATGATATCCATAAGATTTTTCCTTTCATGGCATTTTTATCTTTCCCTATTATATATGAAGTGATAAAATGAAATCAATAAGTTTTGGAGGTAACACATGGATATGTACAATTCGTCCGGCAACATGTACGGACAACCTGTTTCCGGCAATCATTCTGACCGTATGGAGATTGCCGCTATGACTCTTGGTATCATTTCAATCGTAAGTTGTACCTGCCTGTATCTGGCAATTCCCTGCGGTGCATTAGCCATCATTCTGGCTTCTCTGTCGCGCGGCGGACAAATGCGCTACGGCGCCAAAGCGCAGGTCGGTCTCATTCTCGGAATCATCGGAATTGTGCTTACGGCTGTCATTTATATTTCGGCGTTTGCATTTACACTGCACGAGTACGGAAGTATCGAAGGTATTCTCAAAGCCTACTCCGACATGACCGGTATCGATTACAACCAGCTGCTGCAACAATAAAAGACGACATGTCACATCATGGCATATCCGGTCATTGCAAGCACCAGATTTTTGATGAGGCAGTTTGCAAGTACAAGCCCAAGTGCGATCCACAGATAGATATCCCGGTAGCGCATACCGATTGCGATTTTTCCTTTGGACAACCTCTGTATCGTCTGGGAAATCATAAACAAGCTGCCAAAAACGGCCGTATATACAACGATCGGATGGTAATAAAGGGATTTTAACACATGCCCCTGCAGCAAAAAGCGCACGGCGCGGGTTCCACCACAGCCGGGACAATAATATCCCGTAATACTGTGCAGTGTGCATGGAGGGATTGTTAGCCCGCCGAGGAATCCTGCTTTCCAGATGATCCAAAGGACTGTCAGCGCACCAATGCCGATCCAGCCTATGATGTAAAAACATTTATCGTAAATTTCATTCGTCTTCATAATGATTCATTATAGCAAAAACAAAAACAGATTTAAAGGAGCCTTTTCTATGAATAAACCAGGCAAAGAACTGAAACGCATCGCAAGACAAAATCTTTGCGGACATTTTGGAATTCCGATGGGTGTTTCCCTCGTGGCGACGCTTCTCCCACTTGTGTTGGAACTCCCGTTTTCCATGTTACAGGACACGCATCAGGCGCTGTTCCAGACCATTGTTTTCTATGTGGCAAATTTTTTAATTTCTCTTGTCACTGTGATCTTATCCGCAGGTGTCATCCGCGTACATCTGTCGATGGCAAGAAAGCAGCCTTATTCTTTTAAGATGCTTTTCTATGGATTTTCGAATCATCCGGACCGGTACATTCTTACCGGACTGCTTATGGTGCTGATCACTATTCCAACGGTGATTCCTATGATTGCAGGCATGTTTCTTATGTTTTTCAAGGGATTTACTCTCTATAATATTATTATTTTTTCTGTACTTACCATTATAAGCATCGTCCTGCTCGTGATTGTGGAATTACAGTATGCACTCTCTTTATATCTGATCATCGACCACCCGCAAATGCGACCAACAGAGGCTTTAAAAGTGAGTCACGGTATTATGAAAGGACATCGTGGCCGTCTGTTTTATCTTATCCTGAGTTTTGTGGGATTACAGCTTTTATCCGCGCTCACACTCTGGGTCGGCTATCTGTGGGTTGCTCCTTATCAGGCGCAGACCATGGCTAATTTCTATCTGGATGTCATTGGAGAAACTACAATCTGTTCTGAACCTTATGTCAAAACAGATGTTAGTGTATAAATAATTTATTTTAAGGAGGAGTTTACAAATGAGTCAGAAAAAAGACATCATTAAGGACGCCAGCGTCTTAGGCGTTCCAAAAATGCTGCTGCTCGGTCTGCAGCATATGTTTGCCATGTTCGGTGCAACCATTCTTGTTCCAATGCTGGTAAACAGCTACTTTAAAAGTGGAAATCAGGTTCTTTCCATTCAGGTAACCTTATTCTGTGCCGGTTTCGGTACTCTGTTTTTCCATTTATGTTCCAAGCTGAAAGTTCCTGCTTTCCTTGGTTCATCCTTTGCATTCCTGGGTGGATTTTTAAGTATCGTAAATCTCAAATCCGGTATTTTTGCAAATATGCCAGATTCAGAGAAATTGCAATATGCATGCGGCGGTATCTTTGTTGCCGGTCTTCTCTATCTGATTCTTGCACTGATTATTAAACTGATCGGAGTAAAGCGCGTGATGCGTTTTCTTCCTCCAGTTGTGACCGGACCAATCATTATCTGTATCGGATTAAGTCTTGCGCCATCCGCTGTTAATAATGCTTCTACCAACTGGCTGATTGCAATTGTCGCATTAGCTACCATCATTATTTTTAATATCTGGGGCAAGGGAATGTTTAAGATCATTCCAATCCTTATGGGTGTTGTTGTTTCCTATGCATTTGCTCTGGCACTCCATTTCCTGGGATTTACAAATCCAAACGGAGATGCAATCTTTAACTTTAAGACTGTTGCAGACGCTGCTGTCGTCGGACTCCCACCTTTCCAGCTGCCAAAGTTCAACCTCACTGCCATTCTTGTTATGGCACCGATTGCCATTGCAACCATGATGGAACATATCGGTGATATGTCTGCAATCTCCGCAACCGTTGGTGAGAACTTCCTGGAAGATCCGGGACTTCATCGTACTTTGATTGGTGACGGTCTTGCGACTTCTTTCTCCGCTTTGATCGGTGGACCTGCCAACACCACATACGGTGAGAATACCGGTGTACTCGAACTTTCCCGTGTCCATGATCCAAAGGTTGTTCGTCTCGCTGCCATATATGCGATTGTCCTTAGTTTTATTCCTAAGTTTGCTCAGATTATCGCGACTATGCCTTATTCCATCATCGGTGGCGTCAGCTTCATTCTCTATGGTATGATTTCTGCCATCGGCGTGCGTAATGTAGTGGAAAATCACGTAGACTTCACAAAATCACGTAACCTGATTATCGCAGGTGTCATCTTAGTCAGCGGACTTGGTTTCTCCGATGGACTTACTTTTACTATCGCAGGAACTTCCATCACACTGACTTCACTTGCGATTGCAGCAATCGTAGGTATTTTATTAAATGCAATTCTTCCGGGAAATGATTATCATTTCGGAGATGATCCGGATTCCGATTCTTCCAGAGGCGTAGATTTTCGTCCGAGAGAACTGGAAAAAGAATTACAAAAAGAATATGAATCATAAACATATTTACAGCAAAAGAAGAGGCAGCTTGCCTCTTCTTTTGTATTGTCTAATTTCATTTTAAATCATTCCATCACGCAATATATCATGATCCCGCAACAATTTTTCAATCACGGTTCCTTTGATTTTATTCAAAAGCGGTTTCTTGATCACATTGAGCGGTCCGAGGTTCATCTGCAGCGGAGACTTGCCATCCATAAGCTTGACACTGCTGTCTAACAGTTCACGCACATCGTAGACACTGCCCCATACTTCCGGCACGCCGCGGTCCACACCGAGCAGTCCGTAGACCGCTTCCATTGCGGTACGCACGGAATACTCGGTTGTAAATACGGTATCTCTCGGCGTCTCGGTAAACTGTCCGAGGAATGCAAAGTTGACACAGCCATCCGGAATGACATCCGGGCGGTCTCCCTTTGTTCTTGGCATGAAAAATGCTGTGATATACGGCATCATGGTCGGTACGCAGACAGCACTGTGCTCTGCCAGATCTTCAATCTGATCTTCCGGCACACCCAGATGGTACAGCCACTCTTCTGTAATCTCTTTACCGGTACACTCTTTCATTGGCTTCTTGATAAAATCACCCGGCACATCGGTAAACAGACCGTATACCCATACACAGACTTTGTCTTTGTCCTGCTCCTTAAACTGTCCCTGACGGTTGATCGTCCAGCTTAACAGCCAGCTGGAATCCTTACAGCTTACGATACCTCCGGTAACCGTCTTTCCGCTGCGCGGATCACGCTGACAGATCTTCTCAATATATGGAAGAATCTTGTCATCCAATGTGGTAACGGTTGCTG
>ERZ1034976.2264-NODE-2264-length-13385-cov-52.243661_pt1 | contig 13385 bp, 10 predicted proteins | sample MGYA00520623_ERZ1034976 | MGnify/ENA primary metagenome ERZ1034976 (study PRJEB33766, sample SAMN09781774) | gut metagenome | biome: gut microbiome | host: Homo sapiens | place: Madagascar | study: EMG produced TPA metagenomics assembly of the PRJNA485056 data... | reverse complement strand
ATTATACATTGATATGCATGGGATACCTTTAACATTACCAATCAGGGGACGCTTCCGCTCGTTTCGGTCTGCAGCGGTACTAAGATGCCGCTAATGCGCCATCTAAGGACCGGCGACCTCAAATGCCCCTGTATTGGTAAGTTAAGATATCCCAACGCATAATTCACACAATATAAAAAATTAATTTCATTATTACACAGGGGGTGTTATGTATGTTGAATAATCGAATTATAAAGGAAAAGCCATCGGACGAGGAAATGAAGACACGGTTAAAGGCTTTGCAGGAAAAGCTGGCGGCGCAGACGCTGGCTGTCCGGGAACACAAGCTTCCGATCATCGTTCTGGTAGAAGGCTGGGGCACTTCCGGCAAAGGCAGTCTGGTCGGACGGATCATCAACAATATTGATCCACGTTTTTACCGGGTTGCATCGCTGGAAAAGGTCAGAGAAGAAGACAGGCGGAAACCATTTCTCTGGCGATTTGTAAAAGAGATACCGGAAGCCGGCAATTTTGTCTTTATGGATTCCGGCTGGATGGATCAGCTTACGCGTGAATACGCACACAAAGAATTGTCAAAAAAAAACTACGAGCTTCGAATTGCCAATGTTCGGAGATTTGAACGACAGCTGACCGATAACGGCTATCTGGTTGTCAAATTCTTCCTGAACATCTCGAAGAAAGAACAGAAGAAACGGATCCGGACGCTTGCCGATGATCCTGCAACCAAATGGAGAGTGACCGATACCGATCTTGCACAGAACAAGCATTATGACAAATACATGGATATCTTTGACAAATTCTTAGATGCTACCGATTCTTCCCGCGCACCATGGTATATCATCGATGGCAGCTCCAGGAAATGGGCGGAGCTTCAAGTACTGGAAATCCTGACCGAGGGAATCGATGTTGCCTTACAGAATCATTCACTGGCAGTTCCGATCCCACAGAATGTATTCCCTCTTATGGACATGCCGAAGCTGTCGGATATCTCTTTACAGGACAAGACGGTATCTGATGAAGAATATTCCAAACGTCTGAAAGAATTACAGGGAAAGCTTCGAGAGCTGCACAACAGCATTTACCACAAAAAGATTCCTGTCATCATTGCATACGAAGGCTGGGATGCTGCCGGAAAAGGCGGCAATATCAAGCGTGTAACGGAAGCATTAGACCCTCGCGGTTACGAAGTATTTCCAATCGCAAGTCCTCTTCCATACGAGAAATCCAGACATTTCCTCTGGCGTTTCTTCACCAGGCTTCCACGCTCCGGTCATGTAGCTATCTTCGACCGAACCTGGTATGGCAGAGTCATGGTAGAACGGATCGAAGGATTTTGCAGTGAAAATGACTGGAAACGTGCTTACAACGAAATTAACGAATTTGAAAAAGAACTGTATGACTGGGGTGCTGTGATCATCAAATTCTGGATACAGATCGATAAAGACACCCAGCTTGAACGATTCACACTGCGCCAGAATACACCGGAAAAACAGTGGAAGATCACGGATGAGGACTGGCGGAACCGTGAAAAATGGGATCAATACGAAACAGCCGTCAATGAAATGCTTCAAAAAACAAGCACCACCTATGCTCCTTGGCACATCATCGAATCAGTCGATAAAAAATATGCCCGGTTAAAAACCCTGGAGATCATAGTTGATGCTATAGAAAAAGCTATATCTTAATGAATCTTTGTCTTCTGGTAGTCGATCATGACATCATAGATCCGTTCACAGTTGTCATGGTCGTCAAACCGGAAGAAATCATCGGCACGTCTGCGGTACTCCGGTTTCATCTCGCAGTTATTCTGCATATAAGAGATCAGAACATCGATCAATTCGTCGTTGTCCTCACAGATCTCTCCAAATCCCATCGTATCATAGTGGAAGGTGCCTTCCTCATAATGCTTCGGTATATCATGATGGTGCAGGTAGATCACCGGCTTACGCATATAAGCGAAATCGAACTGAACACCGGAGAAATCCGAAACCATCAGACTGGATTCCCGGAACACCTTCTCATAATTGACACCGGAATGTCCATGAACGGCAACCGCCGGAATGATCTCTACCGAAGGATTCTTATCAAAATCATCGATCTGCGGGCTGACGATCGGATGCAGTACATAGACGATCTTATAATTATATTTCTGTGCCGCAGCGATCAGACGCTCATCATTAATAAGGCTGTTATATACCTGATAATAGGTTGTCTCCTTAAAAAGTGGATTGTAGTCACGGCTCACACCCTCATTCTTTGTAACCGGAACTGCTGCCTGCATCCGCCAGGTCGGGGATAACAGAATCTGCCGTTTATCTTCATTTATAAGTCCATCATAACGCGGTACTCCGGTCAGCTTCAATGCATCATAACCCTCATAGCCGTAGATCGGCTTTGACAGATTTTCAATCTCATATTTGGATGCACAAAAATACAACCGTGTATTATCTCTCAACCGGTTCTGCGCAACTGCGATCTTCTGGATAGACATACCATGCTGGACACAGGCTACATGGAAGTTCATCAGATCACGGATCAGTGCCGAATTGATCGTACCGAAATCATTAAATGCGTAGACGGTAGAGTTTGACACGATCACCATATCCGCATACAAAAATGCATACCGATGCTTGATGCTTCTCCGTTTGACCGGCTTCATGCCTTCGCGTTCCAGGCGTGCGTAATCTTCCGATGCCCCATCTGCCAGATAATAGCATTTGATGCCATCCTTCTTGCTTCTTGCATATTTGTACATATATTCAGCAGAGTCCCCCGCCTTATATATCTTATCAAAAAAGAGCCAGATCGGACGATGCTTTAAAACCGGCTTTGCCTTTAAGAACGCCCGGACAATGATAAACTTAATAACCTTCTTCTGTCCGGTTGCAAACATATCCCGCCATAACGTCAGTTCTCTGCCTACAATCTTCCCATGCTTTACCGGATCAACCTTCATGATATTGGCTTCTGTCTTATACATATACAGCTTCTTATTGATCTTCCAATAGCTGTGACGGAAACGGTCGCACAAACGGCTGAAATGAGAATCGAATTCCAGAGTGACCGGAAGATCCTCTACCGACATTCCCATCGTTTCACCATTTTCAAAGACATCTGCCCGGACTCTTGTTACATAAGCCAGTTCTGTTTCCTGTCCATATGGAAGCTCCACCCGGATCGTAAATGCCCTAAGCTTGAAGATCGACATGCCAAATGCTTTTGTATGTGCATACCGCTCATTATATTCTGCCGGATAGAAGCGGTCACCGACCAGAACACCAAACTCTGCTCCATTCATCAAAAGAATAGGCGATAACCGTCCTTCGATCGTAAGCTCTGTGTGATCCTCCATATCTTTATTATCCATAAACTGAATGTCCGCCGTCGGCTTCGTAAGTTCTCCGATCTGAATATCATTATAGCTGTAGCAGCCATCCGCAAAATCAAATTCCAGACCGGTGTCCTTATACTTTAAGATCAGCAATACCCATACCAGACAATCTTCATTCTTCATATCCACATGATATCCCTGATTCTCACAAATGATCGAATCATCTATATAAGAGAGTACTTCCCCAAGCTTCCACAAAAAAGCCTCGCCGTCGGTCTCTTCAAATAAATGCTTGTTCAAGTTATCGAGATTTGCCTGGATCATATATTTTACAATGAACAGTGCATGCTGCATAACAAGCATTTGCAGGGTTTCCTGATGGATGGACATTTCCTTTAACCATTCGATCAGCTGATCAACGGTATCCTTATACCATGCCCGGTCATAGATTCCTTCAAAAAAGGTCTTATCCCCTTCAAAGCTGTTTTTCAAAGTATAGTCAACACCATCGATATAATAGAGCTTCTCATCCAGACAGGCTCTTGCCTGAACCGCAAGCAGCCATTTTAATACCGGAAATGATCCCTTTACCAGAACGTCCTCCAATGTGTGTGCAGGGCTTCCGAATGTCACATTTGCATCCTGCCCGGCATTCTGTATTCCGGCAGAACTACTCTGTATTCCGGCATCTGCAATCTCCATCAACTGATTTAACAGACTTCCCTTAAATATCATACCGAATGGTGTAAATCCGTGCAGGAATCTTAAAATCTCCGTAGAGATCACACCATTTGCAAGCTGCTCATAGACACCATGAAATTCCTGATCTCTGTCCAGCTTCTGTGCAAGCCAGGGCGCATGCTTTCCTTTCTCGCGATATGCGGAAAACGGCGCATACATAATTCCCTTCTTGCTGTTCCTGCTCGGTCCGTATTTCTTCGGCAACAGAAAGATATCTCCGTTCCTGTGGTCATCAACAAAGGTCACGATACGCGCAAAATCCTCATCTGAAAGGATATCGCCCTCTTCCATCAAAAGGAACATCCCCTGCTCATCAAATTTTCCATGTATACTGAAGCTGTCCGCTCCGACTACGATCCTGTTTACCAACTGTCACTTCCTCCTGTTTTCTTTATCCCAGATTTTCCTGTAATGCAAATAACTGCTGCTACCATAGAACAGATCGTCCCCTGCAGCAGCAGTTTCTGTTTATTTCTTTCCGAACTTTATCTTGTATACTCCATGCTCTTCATCATGCGGGTATACATTTCCTCAAGACCGATCACCGGCTTCCAGCCAAGTGCCTGCAGCTTATCTGAATTCAAGCGCATATTTACATCCGGTGCATAGCCAAATGTCATGGCGCTTTCCGGTATGTCAAATACGACCTTGATCTCATTATTTGCCAGTTTCTCTGCAACCATCTTTGCCATATCTCCGATCGTGATGTGTGCTTCCGGATGTGCTACGGTATAGGCTTCACCATCATTTCCCTTTACAAGAAGGAGTAGGATACCCATTACGGCATCTCTGGTATAGCAGTAGTTGCCAACGGATTTTCCGGCTGTGTGCAGAACGATATCTGTCTTATTCATAGCAGCCTTTGCAAACTGTGCAAATACACGGTTCTCCTCATAGCTGATGCCTGCGCCAAATGTCTGTGACAATCTTGCGATACGAACCGGCAGCTTATACTCACTTGCGTAAGAAGAACACATACATTCGCAGAGACGTTTGCCCTCCGGATAACAGCTTCTTGGATTGTGGATATCGATGTATCCCAGATCATCTTCCTTTACATATGGCTTTTCAGGATCCGGTGCGCCAAATGCTTCCATCGATGATATATATACAACACCCTCGGACTGCTTCTCCTTACCAAGGTCTAACATATTCTTTGTACCATTTACCGCAGTCATGATCGTCTCCACTGGATAGTCCACAAAGAACTTGGATGCTGTAGGGCTTGCTGCATGGATGATGTAGTTGATCTGTACTTCTGAGATCTTCTTGCCATTTGACAGGGTTACAGTCTCATCGGTAACCGGATCTCCGACATCACCGATCACATACACCAGCTTATCCTTTGCAAATTCATCATAGATCTTGTCTGCCTTTTCTGCATTTCTGACAAATGCATAGATCATGATATCAGCATTCTTTACTTCGTTCATCTTAAGCAGTGCCTTTACGATCTGTGAACCAACCAGTCCGGTTGCTCCTGTGATCAAGATGGATTTGCCGTATAATTTCTCATAATCTCCACCTGCATTTGCAATATACAACAGATCTTCTTCTAAAATCTTATCTTTCATTATTATTTCCTCCTGCAATATTTTTTCTAAATATCTGTACGAATTGTTATCCTGTCATGGAAAGCACTTTCGGCATATTGCTATGCCCGCTGTGCAAATATCTATTATTCTTCCACCTGATACATTTTGATAATGTGAGCTTTCCGGTCTTCTTCCGGCGGAAGCTTCATATAGTCACCGTAAAGGGATGTCAAATAGTAATCGGTACAACCCGGTGCGATCAGCTCCCGTCCGCCAAATGTCACTTTCATTGGTTTTACATATTCTTCCCTTGGCATCTTCTCCTGCGGACCGTAGCCACAGGCAATGCCGCCAACATATTTGCATGATTCAAAATCATATTGTGTACATAACCGGATCAGCTTCTTCACTGTCCGCTTCTTGCCCCATATCAAATGCGCAAATGGTTTCAGGATCGGCTTCACGATCTTCTTGACCAGATTACCGCCCCGCCCTGTCTTCATCTTCAGATATTGGATGATGCGGCGATACCAATGTGCCTTTTTATAGATCCGTTCAATCTCGGCATCATCATCCGGCAGTCCATCCATCGGGAAAATATCCATCCACAGATAGATATCATATTTGTCCTTCGTATAATATTTGTCCAGTCTGGTCCTCGTATCCGCAAGCTTCGTATATGGCTCATCCAGATTGCCAAGGCTTGCCGACAGGAACTTATGCTCCGGCAGAAATGGCTGCTCTTTGATCACTTCCTGCAGTCTCTCATAATCCGGTCGTGGCATCAGAATGTCGATATCATCATCCCACGGAATAAAATCCTGATGTCTGACTGCTCCAAGCAGCGTGCCGCCGCACAGATAATACCGCAGCCCATGCTTCTCACACAGATCATGGAACATGAACACCATTGTTTTCTCACGCTCATGGATATCCTCAAGCGTCAATAATTTTCTCACGTTTTCGTCTCCTCTTTTATGGTATATGCCTGCATTTGCCTTCTATATACCCTTAATATCCTTATGAATACCCATTAAAAGTCTCCTTATAATATCAAAAGGGCTTCTGTCTGATCTCTCTTACAATGTCAGGAGTTCCTCCGGGCGGCTGATGATATATTCCGCGCCGGCTTTTTCAAATTCCTCACGATTTCCATATCCATACAGAACACCGACCGTATCAATTCCGCAGGCATGTCCGCCATCAATGTCAAACATCCGGTCACCGATCATCACGGCATCCTTTTCATGTATCTGTGTCTTAACCTCTGGCTTGGAATCGTCCATCATGACTGCCTCTTCCCGGTCTGCCTGTAGCATATCCGTACCTTCCGCATCGGCTTCCTTCAACCGCTTCAGGCACTCTGCGATCAGCACCTGCTTGTCCGAGCCGGTTCCATCCGGATTGCTTCCTACCACAACATCAAAGTACTGTGCCAGATCGAATTTCGCCAGTATCTTCTCCGTTGGTTCTGTCGGTTTGGAGGTCGCCACTCCGATCTTCGTGCCTTTTTCTTTTAAATCCTTGAGTGTCTGTGGAATGCCATCATAGATAGATGTCTCATACAGACCTGTCACATTGTATCGTTCTCTGTACTTCGCTACCAGCCAGAGTGCCTGATCGTGGTCAACATGACATTTGGATGTAAATGAATCGTACAACGATGGTCCGATAAATGTCTTTAACACTTTCTCCGATGGCTCCTGCAGTCCTGCAGCATCCAGTGCGTAGCGGATGCAGTTGAGAATGCCCGGCTCGGACTGGCTTATTGTGCCGTCCAGGTCAAATAAATAGTATTTATACATAGTGTTGCCTTTCTGTCCGTTCAAAATTCACGCCACCATTGTAGCATAGATTGTTTTTTCCCTCAACAACATTGATGTAATCTTGGGTTATGGGGGGATAAACAGCAAAAATTACCGAAAGTTACATCCAGACATACCATTTGTTACATTTACGATTTTTCTTGTTATTTTTCTGCTATGCTCCCTTTGTCGACAAAACAGGCGCCGGAAAATAACGAGGAATGAAACTTATGTATAACCAAAACAACAATCATCACCTTAACAAGCAACCGGTATCAAACGAAAAAATTACCAACCATAACCATGCCAGTCAGCCAGCTAATGATTCTCCAATAGACATCCACCAGCTCTTTCCTGCCCGCACGGAACAGGAATGTCTTGCAGAACTTCGGAAGCATCCGCGAAGCTTCTTTGCTTATCAGAACATGTCGCCAGAATGGAAGAACCGATTTCTTGGATTTATGGAGGGTACAAAAACTCTGCCTTTAACTTATGATCCATTTTTCAAGAAGCTGTTCAACCCGGACATCTATCCGGAACGGCTATCCAGTCTGATCAGCAGTATCATCGGCACAAAGGTAACAGTTCAGTGCATCCTGTCGAACGAAGACAGCATGCTGCCATCCACCTCACTCCTGCTTCTGGATATCCTTGTCCAGTTGGAAGATGGATCGATCGCAAATGTCGAGATCCAGAAGATCCCATACGCTTTCCCGGGAGAACGTATGTCCTGCTACTCCTCCGATCTCATGTTGCGTCAGTATACAAGAGTGAAAAGCCTGAAAGGCAGTTCCTTCATCTACAAGGATCTGAAAACGGTTTACACGATCGTAATGTTTGAAAACAGTCCTAATGAATGCAAAGAGACACAGGTATCAGACATTTATCTGCATCATGGGAAAACTGTTTTTGATACCGGCATCAAACTGAATCTTTTGCAGGAATTCTATGTGGTTGCCCTTGACGTTTTCCGTGAAAGTAAGTATGCTAAAGATATCAATGAACTAAATGCATGGCTGTCATTACTGACTGCCCAGTCGGTTGACGACCTTGCTGCACTGGTATCTGACTATCCATGGATGGAAGCTATCTGCAAGGATATGTCTGAATATATGTATGATCCGGAGGAGGTGATCACCATGTTTTCAGAAGCACTTCGAATGTTAGATGAGAATACGGTTCACTATATGATCGATGAACTACAAAAGGAACGAGATAAAGCGATTACGGCTTTGAACGAGAAAGAAAACGAGATGTCTTCAATGATATCCGAAAAGGACTCTGTAATATCCGAAAAGGATGCCGAAATTGCGGCTGTTCTTTCTGAGAAGAACGCAATGATTTCTGAGATCGCGGCTTTAAAAGCACAGCTTGCCGCCCTCAATAAATAAACTATTTTATAACAATAACACATAAAGCAAAAACGCCTGCTGGCTGTATCCATGGAATATACGATATTCCTTAGGTACAACCAGCAGGCGTTTTTCTTTAAACACATCCTACCTGTTTCCAGCTCTATGGCTAGTGGCAGGTGAATTGAAACATTAGTGGAACTTTCGTTATAGAGTTTGCACTAGCTGTCAGCACCAAGCCCTTGTTTGAGTCCGTAAGGACGAGTTTGGGCGACTGCTGACAAATCAGCGTGCGAACCGAATAGAAAGTGGAACGCGTTTCAAACCACCTGCCAGTAGCCATAGAGCTGGATACAGATGTAGTTTCCTTCTATTTTATTATTTCAGCTTCCATGTCTTGACATATCTGATGAAGCTCTTTTTTCAGATTTTCTGTGTATGTTTCTGCCAGACTCTGTACATACTAGTGGCATAAAACTATGATTTGAGGGTTGTATATGAAACAGTTTAAACCATATATTCCGGCAGATAAGGTGATGCCGGAGCTTACACCTACTTCTGTGATTCTCGGCATTATCCTGGCGGTCGTGTTCGGCGGTGCAAATGCCTATCTGGGCTTACGAGTCGGTATGACCGTCTCCGCTTCCATCCCTGCTGCTGTTCTTTCTATGGGTATTGTGCGCATGATCATGCGCCGCGATTCAATTCTTGAAAATAATATGGTTCAGACGATCGGTTCTGCCGGAGAATCTCTGGCTGCCGGAGCTATCTTTACTCTGCCAGCCCTGTTCATGTGGGCAGATGAAAATCCCGATATAAAACCTCCATCTTTTCTGATGATTGCATTTGTCGCCATCTGCGGTGGACTGATCGGTGTTCTGTTCATGATCCCACTTCGTACCGCTCTGATCGTAGAAGAACATGGTACACTTCCATTTCCGGAAGGAACTGCCTGCGCTGAAGTACTGCTCGCCGGAGAAACCGGCGGTCACAAATCCACGCAGGTATTTTCCGGGCTTGGTATCTCCGCTGTCTATAAATTTATTGCTGATGGTCTGCATTTATTTCCAAGTGAGATCACATGGACGATTCCTGCCTATAAAGGATCGGGCTTCGGCATGGATGTTCTCCCTGCACTGGTCGGTGTCGGCTATATTTGCGGCGCAAAGGTTGCTTCGTATCTGTTAAGCGGTGCTGTACTTGGATGGTTTGTTATCATGCCTTTGCTCGTTCTTGTTGGAGGTGACAACATCCTGTTCCCCGCTTCCGTTCCGATCCGCGAACTGTCAGTCGATCAGTTATGGGGAAATTATGTGCGGTATATCGGCGCAGGCGCGGTGGCAGCCGGCGGAATCTTCAGCCTGCTAAAATCATTTCCGCTGATCGCATCCACATTTGCCAAAGCCCTGAAAGGCTTCGGACATACAGATGGAAATTCGCGAACATCCAAAGACATTCCGCTTCCTTATGCAATCGGCGGTATCCTGATCGTAGCATTTGGTCTGAGTGCATTTCCGGATATTCCGATCAATCCGGTCACATCCATTCTGATCATTATTTTTGGATTTTTCTTTGCAACCGTATCTGCAAGAATGGTCGGTGTCGTCGGCTCGTCGAATAACCCCGTGTCCGGTATGGCGATCGCAACCCTGCTATTTGCAACGATCCTGTTAAAGCAAGCCGGCATAACAGGATACCGGGGTATGACATCTGCCATCTGCATCGGTACTGTTATCTGCATAATTGCAGCCATGGCAGGAGACACCTCGCAGGATCTGAAAACGGGGTATATCGTCGGTGCAACACCATATCTGCAACAGATCGGCGAACTGATCGGATCGATCGCTTCCGGTCTTGCGATCGGCGGTGTTCTCTATCTGTTGAATGCAGCATGGGGATATGGTTCTACCGAGCTTCCTGCTCCGCAGGCAACCCTTATGAAAATGGTCGTTGAAGGTGTTATGAATGGCAATCTTCCATGGGGGCTTGTTATTGTCGGCATTTGCATTGCTGTCGTTGTCGAGATCTTAGGTATCCCGGTTCTGCCATTTGCCATCGGACTGTATCTTCCGATTTACCTGACAGTTCCGATCATGATCGGTGGTCTGATCCGCCTTTTCGTGGAGAAACGCCGCTTTGCCGATGAGGGTTCCCGCGAAACCGTCCGTAATAACGGTATCCTTTTCTCCTCCGGTATGATCGCAGGTGAAGGGCTGGTCGGAATCCTGCTTGCCGTCCTTGCCGTATTCGGCGTAAGTGATCGGATCAATCTGGGACTTATGGGATTCCATCTTGGAAAATGGGGCGGCTGCCTGTTCTTCCTTGCCCTGCTTTTCAGTATGATCTACATGATCCATAAAACGAAGGATAAACAATCATCCAATAACACACTTTAATATCTTCACCCGGAAAGGATTTATTTTCTCATGCAAAAATATAATATACAAAATGTCATTGCAAAACAAAACCATAATCGTAAAGATACCCTCTCGCAATTTTTTATAAAAAGATCAAAATCCGGTTTTCTTTCCCATACTGCAAACTATATGGACAAAATCCCCTGCATCAATCTGAATTATACATGGGAACAGTCGCCCGATGGAATTGTTGTGATCGAGATGCCGCATATCGGTTTTTATCACAAGATCGCCCAGAAATATTTTCACAAACCAAAGAAAAGCCATATCAGGCTTGACCGATATGGCAGTACCTTATGGATTCATATAAATGGCGACAACACGGTATTCAATCTGGTATCCATCATGGAAGAACAGTTCCCCGAAGAAGCTCCTGATATGTTAAAACGTGTTATCGCCTTTCTTGAAACGCTGGAGAGAGTAAGGTTTATATATTTTTAGTATTATTGTGTGTAGTCTTCCCATACAGCATACTTATAATCAGTCTGAAAACTAACTCTTTTGGAAAGCTCTGCGCCTATCCCTGGAAACATTTGAAGGTTTTCAAATTTGTTATAAATCTCCTGTACTGTCCGTGCTGCATACTCCTTATTATCTTCTGCAATATACTCTCGAATTTCTTTCAAATCCTTAACAACAATCGGATTGATCCGTAATTTTAACATTTCATTCCCCCATTTGTTCTTTTAGTTCTTCCATGCTAAGCCAGCCTTCACCATCCTTTACCGCTTCTTCTGCTTCCTTTTCTTCATTGTCCTGCTGCTGAAGATAGAACATTGCCTTTTGAGTTTCAATCTCCGCTTTCAGTTCTTCTTTTGTCGGCAGGTATAATTTGTACTTGGAAGCAAATAATTGTTCATTGCCGTGCATAACAGAATAACGGGCAATATCATCATCTGTATCGGAACAAAGGACAATACCGATTGTCGGGTTATCGCCCTCGCTGCGTTTCAATTCATCATACATACGGATATACATATCCATCTGTCCTACATCTTGATGTGTTATCTTCTCTGTTTTCAGGTCGATGAGGACAAAGCATTTCAGTATGTAATTGTAGAATACAAGGTCGATATAGTAGTCCTGCTTCTCCGTATGAATATGCTGCTGTCTTGCCACAAAAGCATATCCCTTTCCAAGTTCCATCAAGAATTTCTGCAAATTGGAAAGAATGCTTTTCTCAAGGTCACTCTCTGTAAAATCTGTGTTCTGAGAAAATCCTAAGAACTCTGCTACTACCGGATTTTTGATAAACTCCAACTTATCATTCTGATACGGTGCTGTCAGTTCCTTCATTTCACTTTCTACAAGCTCTTTTTTCTGAGTTTTGAGCATACGGTAATAATACTGAGAAGAAATGTTCCTCTGCAAAGTACGAACACTCCAAGTCTGTTCTGCGGCTTCTTTCTCATACCAGTCACGAGTTTCCTCATCTTTAACCTGTAATAACGCTGCATAATGTGACCAAGACAGTAGTCCAACAGATTTTCCAGACGGTGTCTGGAAAATCTCAGGGTAAGTCTTATAGAAAGAATAAAAGCTGTACAGATTTGACTTTGTATATCCTTTTCCATATTCAGCCGATAATTCTTTTGCTAACTTTTTTATAATTTCAGATCCATATTTTGCCCTATCCTCGCCCTGCAATTCTTCACTTGCAATTCTATAACCAAGGAGCCAATTTCTCTGTATCAGCGTTGTATTGACCGCCCGATATGCAGCTTTTTGTGAAGATTCAATAATCCCACACATATCCTTTAAAATGTCATCAGTTTTAACAAAATTATCCATAAAATTATTTTGACCGATTTTTTCTAATTTATTCTCCATAGCCATCGCTCCTTTGGATTTCATTTTCAAATTATTCGCTTTCCTGCATATTCTCATCAGCTTTTGCAATCATCTGTCTGTACTGTTCTTTCACACTTCCCGGTGCAAGTATCTGTACCTTGCCATTGAAGCCAAATACCCAACCGAAAAAGGTAGGACTGGCTGATACTTCGGTCTGTACCCTGAAAGACGTCATATCATACGCAAGGGTTGTCACATCTTCTCCGAAACGGTCAACCATTGTTTTCATCAGACTGTTATCACACCGTAAATCCACAAGAACTTTCTCGCCTGAGAACATGAAGAAAACTTCCTTTGCGTAATTCTCAATATCAAAATCATCAGGCATAGGAATAATATCTTTATCCAATATT
>ERZ1034976.2260-NODE-2260-length-13412-cov-5.394100_pt1 | contig 13412 bp, 10 predicted proteins | sample MGYA00520623_ERZ1034976 | MGnify/ENA primary metagenome ERZ1034976 (study PRJEB33766, sample SAMN09781774) | gut metagenome | biome: gut microbiome | host: Homo sapiens | place: Madagascar | study: EMG produced TPA metagenomics assembly of the PRJNA485056 data... | reverse complement strand
CGGCGAGACGGTGGCCCTGGTGGGGCCCTCCGGCGGCGGCAAGACTACCCTGTGCCAGCTGCTGCCCCGGTTCTACGACGTGGACAGCGGCAGTATCACCGTCGACGGCCGCGATGTCCGCGCCGTTACCCAGCGCTCCCTGCGCCGGGCCATCGGCATCGTACAGCAGGATGTGTTCCTGTTTGCCGACACCATCCGCGAGAATATCCGCTACGGCCGCCCCGACGCCACCGACGCTGAGGTAGAGCAGGCGGCGCGGCAGGCGGAGATCTACGACGACATCTGCGCCATGCCCGACGGGTTCGACACCTATGTGGGTGAGCGGGGCGCGCTGCTCTCCGGCGGGCAGAAGCAGCGGGTGGCCATCGCCCGGGTGTTTCTGAAGGCCCCGCCCATTCTGATACTGGATGAGGCCACCTCCGCGCTGGACAGCGTGACGGAAGCCCGCATCCAGGGCGCCTTTGACCGTTTGGCCCGAGGCCGCACGACACTGATCATCGCCCACCGGCTGTCCACCATTCGTTCGGCCGACCGGATACTGGTGATACAGGACGGTGTCGTCACCGAACAGGGCTCCCACCAGGAACTCCTGGCGAAGAACGGCGTGTACGCCACACTGTACCGCACGCAGAATTTGGGGGCATAACATGGACAGACGTGAACTGTTGGACAGAGCCGCCCACAGCCCGGAGGAACGGCTGCTGCTGAGCCGCGTGTGGGATAAGTGTGAGCAGTGCCGCACGCGGAACATTCCCACGGCCACAGGCTTTCTCTCCCCTGCGGAGCAGGCTGCAGCGCAGGGCTTTCTGGTGCCGCTGGGCGCGCGGGAGTCCGGCATTTTCTGGGGCGGCTATGACGGCGCGGAGCGCCGGCGGCTGGTGTTCCTGCCGGACTGGCTGGAGACGCCTGACGACCAGGTCGCGGCGGTGCGGGCCGCGTGCCGCAGCGGCGGCGACCTGACCCACCGGGATTTTTTGGGCAGTTTGATGGCTCTGGGATTGACCCGGGAGAAGATAGGCGATATACTTGTGGAAAAGGGCGGCTGTCAGGTGCTGCTGGACCCGTCCATGACGGATTTCCTGCTGCAGAGCTGGGACAGCGCCGGCCGGGAGAAGCTCACCGTAACACCGCTGCCGCTTTCGGCGCTGGCGGTCCCCCATGCGGCGGTGAAGGAACTGCGGGACACCGTCTCCTCCCTGCGGCTGGACAACGTGCTGGCGGCGGGATTTTCTCTCAGCCGGGGCCGGGCGGCGGAGGCCGTGGAAAAGGGGTCCGTACAGGTGAACTACGTCACCTGTGTGAAGCCGGACAAGCCCGTGTCGGCGGGGGATACCATCACCTGCCGCGGTCTGGGAAAATGCGTATTGGACAGCGTAGGCGCTCCCACGAAAAAGGGCCGCCTGCCGGTGGCCATACGGCGATACATATAAGGGAGAAACAGCTATGGACGAGAAGAAGATAGCACGCATCAACGAGCTGGCCCGCAAGGCCAAGGCCGAGGGGCTGACAGACGCGGAGATCGAGGAGCGCGCTGCACTGCGGCAGGAGTACCTGAACGCGGTAATGGCCAATGCCCGCAGCGTGCTGGAGAATACCTATATTGTGGACGAAAAGGGCAACAAGCGAAAGCTGCGGGGAAAGGGAGAAGGGGAAGCATGAGCTACGAATACGACGAGAACAACGGTCTTCAGCCGAAGCCGCCGAAAAAGAACAATAACGACCTGGGTTCGTGGATATTCATCGCCATCATGTTCGCCGTCTGGTGGCCCATCGGCCTGATCATGCTGCTGAGCAAGCTCAGCGAGGGCGGCGGCAGGAAAATGCGCCAGCAGGCGCGGGATGCGTGGCAGAGGACGGCGGCGGGCAGCGCCGAGGCGAAGCCTGCGCAGGCGCGCGCCTCCGCGGCGAAGAACACCGTCCGCAAGGTCACAGAGACGCCGAACTACTCCGACAAGGGCGCCAAAACCATGAAGATCATCGGCGCGGTGCTGGGTATTCTGGGCTGCGTGGCTATGCTCAGTGCCGTCAGCGACAACCTGTCCTACGCCTACCACTACAACGAGTGGTGGTACTTTGCCCGGCAGCTGTTCTATCCCCTGGGCATGATGGCCGGCGGCGCGTCCCTGCTGCTGGGCAGCGGCGCCATGAAGCGCCGCCAGCGGCGCTTTGCCACCTACCTCCGCACCGTCGGGCAGAAGCAGGCCGTGCCCCTGGACTATCTGGCCCGGGCCGCCGACGTGTCCCGCCGCCGGGTGGAGAAGGACGTGAACCTGATGCTGGAAAAGGGCCTCTGGGGTGACGAGGCCTATATCGACATGGGCAGCGGTATGCTCTTCAAGTCCCAGGCCGCCGCCACGGCGTACTTTGATGCCGCCCACCGCGCCAAGGCGGAGCAGGGTCAGCCCGCACAGACCGCGCCCGCGCCGGCGGGCTACGCCGCCATCCTGGCCCAGATCCGCGAGCTGAACGACCGCATCGCCGACGAGGCCATCAGCGCCAAGCTGGACCGCATGGAGCAGGTGTCCGGCCGTATTTTCAAACTCATTGAAGAGGACGAGGCCAAGCGTGACGCCGCCGGCACGTTCCTGAACTACTACCTGCCCACCACCCTGAATCTGCTGGAAAACTACGCCAGCTTCGAGGAGGCCGGCGTCAGCGGCGAGAACCTGAGCCAGGCCAAGGCCAAGATCGAAAAGACCATGGACAGCATCGTGGCGGGCTTCGAGCACCAGCTGGACGAGCTGTACCGCACCGATGCCATGGATATCGACAGCGATATCCGGGTGATGGAGACCATGCTGCGCCGGGACACCGCCAGCGTGGCGGACGACTTCGGCCTGAACGGCAGCAGCGCCGTGCAGCAGCGGGATGAGTAAACGAAAAGGGAAACGCAGCGCGCCTGCGTTTCCCTTTTGTGCTTGCGGCCCTTTTCCGCCCCCGCCGCGGCACAAAAAGCGCCTTGTTTGTTGACGGGACGGGAAAAATGGGGTACAATGTCGGTAACGTTACCAGCGACCTGTTTCGCGCCCTTTGACGGAACAGGCGTGCTACCATAGAGCAGACGAGCAGAGTGAGAGAAAAGGAGCTGAGCACATGACGCGGCACCCGGCCCATGACATCTACACCTACCTCGGCGCACACCCGGCGGAGCAGGGCTTCACCTTCCGCGTGTGGGCGCCCAACGCCCGCGCCGTAGCGCTGGCCGGGGACTTCAACGGCTGGCAGCCCCAGCCCATGACCCGGCTGGATACCGGCGTGTGGGAAACGGCGGCGGAGAACGCCAAGGTCTACGACGCCTACAAGTATGTGGTCACCGGCGCGGACGGCCGGGTGGTCTGGAAGGCCGATCCCTGTGCCTTCCACGCGGCCACCCGTCCCGGGACAGACAGCAAGGTCTACGACCTGTCCGGATACCAGTGGCGGGACGATGACTGGCGGCAGCAGCGGCTGAAAAAGCCGCCGGTGAACGGCGAGCTGCTGATCTACGAGGTGCATCTGGGCTCGTGGAAGCGCCACGAGGACGGCTCTCCCCTGAGCTATGTGGAGCTGGCAAAGGAGCTGCCCTCCTATGTAAAGGCCATGGGCTACAACTTCGTAGAGCTGCTGCCGGTGACGGAATACCCCCTGGACGACAGCTGGGGCTACCAGTGCACCGGCTACTTCGCCCCCACCAGCCGCTACGGCACGCCCCACGACTTCATGGCCCTGGTGGATGCCCTGCACCGGGCGGGGCTGGGCGTGATACTGGACTGGGTGCCCGCCCACTTCTGTAAGGACAGCCACGGGCTTATCGAATTTGACGGCACCTGCCTCTACGAGTACGGCGACCCCCTGAAATGGGAGCACGCCGGCTGGGGCACCCGTGTATTCGACTTCGGCAAGCCGGAGGTCCGGGAATTCCTGCTGTCCTCCGCCGTCTACTGGTTGAAGGAATACCACATCGACGGCCTGCGGGTGGACGCGGTGGCGTCCATGCTGTATCTGGACTATGACCGGCAGGGCGGCGCGTGGCGTCCCAACAAGGACGGCGGCCGGGAGAACCTGGAGGCCATCGACTTCCTGCGTGAGCTGAACCGGGCAGCCTTTGCCGCCGACCCGGCGGCGCTGATGGTGGCGGAGGAGTCCACCGCGTGGCCGCTGGTCACCTATCCGCCGGAGCAGGGCGGTCTGGGCTTCAACCTGAAGTGGAACATGGGCTGGATGAACGACCTGTGCCACTATCTGAAGATGGACCCCTACTTCCGCCAGTTCCACCACCGGGATGTGACGTTCTCCATGGTCTACGCCTTCTCGGAAAACTATGTCCTGCCCCTGTCCCACGACGAGGTGGTCCACATGAAGGGCTCTCTCCGGGGCAAGATGCCCGGCGACGACTGGCGGCAGCTGGCCGGTGTAAGGAGTTTCTGGGCCTATATGCTGTGCCACCCCGGCAAAAAGCTGCTGTTCATGGGCAGCGAGCTGCCCCAGTGGCATGAGTGGGACTTCCGCGGCCAGCTGGACTGGTATCTGCTGGACGATCCCGCCTGCCGGGCCAGCCATGAGTGCCTGCGGCAGCTGAACCGGCTGTATAAGCGCAACCGGTGCCTGTGGGAAAACGACCGGGACTGGGACGGCTTTACATGGCTGGTGGCCGATGATAACCACAACAACGTGCTGGTGTTTCTGCGGCGGGACCGCAGGGGCCACGAGCTGATCTGCGCGGTGAACTTTGCGCCGGTCCCCTGGGACAACTACCGCTTCGGCGTGCCGGCGGCGGCGCGGTACGAGGTACTGTTCAACACGGACGACGCCTGCTGGGGCGGCAGCGGCTGCGCCCTTCCGGCGGGCAGCCGGATCGACGTGGACGATATCCCCTCCCACGGGCGGGAGACGTCCCTTTCCCTGACCATTCCGCCCTTGGGCGCGGTACTGCTGCGCCGGGAGGGAAAACGCCCCCGGAAAAAACAGAACACAGGAGGTACGCAAGGATGAAAAAAGAGTGTGTGGCGATGCTGCTGGCCGGCGGCCAGGGCAGCCGCCTGTACGTGCTCACCGGCAGCATGGCCAAGCCCGCCGTGCCCTTCGGCGGCAAATTCCGCATCATCGACTTTCCCCTGTCCAACTGTACCAACTCCGGCATCGACACCGTGGGCGTACTGACCCAGTACCGGCCGCTGGAGCTGAACACCTACATCGGCAGCGGCCAGCCCTGGGAGCTGGACCGTGTCAACGGCGGCGTACATATCCTGCCGCCCTACCAGAGCGCCGGCGGCGCCGTCTGGTACAAGGGCACCGCCAACGCCATCTACCAGAACATCGGCTTCGTGGATCTGTACGACCCGGAGTACGTACTGGTGCTCTCCGGCGACCACATCTATAAGATGGACTACTCCCTGATGCTGCGCCGCCACAAGGAGACGGGCGCGGACTGCACCATCTCCGTCATGGAGGTCCCCTGGGAGGAGGCCAGCCGCTTCGGCATCATGGCCGTGGACGGTGATGATAATATCACCGAGTTCGCCGAGAAGCCCAAGGAACCGAAAAGCAACCTGGCCTCTATGGGCATCTATATCTTCACCTGGAAAAAGCTGCGCCAGTACCTCATCGATGATGAGACTGACCCCCACAGCGACAACGACTTGGGAAAAAACATCATCCCTGCCATGCTCTCGGCGGGAGAGACCATGGCGGCCTACCGCTTCGAGGGCTACTGGAAGGACGTGGGCACGCTGGACTCCCTGTGGGACGCCAACATGGATATGCTCTCCCCCGGCTCCGGGCTGAACCTGCTGGATAAGAAGTGGCGCATCTACGGCCGCACGCCCACCTGCCCGCCCACCTACATCGGTAAAACGGGCGATGTGGGCAACAGCGCCGTGGCCAAGGGCTGCACCGTGCTGGGCGAGGTAAAGAACGCCGTCCTCAGCACCGGCACCACCGTGGCCGAGGGCGCGTCCGTCTCCTATTCCGTGGTCATGCCCGGCGCCGTCATCGAGGCAGGCGCGAAGGTGTCCTACGCCATCGTGGGCGAGGGCTGCCGCGTAGGCAGAAACGCCGTGGTGGGCGGCGCCCCGGGCAGCGTCCCCTTTGAGGACTGGGGCATCGCCGTACTGGGGCCCCGGACCTCCGTGGCGGACGGCGCGGTCATCGAACCGAAAATGATGCTGGGCGAAAACGGCAAGGAGGTGCGGCCATGAACGGAATGCACGGGATCATCTTCTCCTACGACAAGGAAAACGGTCTGCGGGAGCTCATCGAAAATCGCGTCCACGGCTCCATCCCCTTCGGCGGTGACTACCGCATCATCGACTTCATCCTCTCCAGCATGGTGAACGCCGGTGTCACGGACGTGGGCGTCATCATGCACGGCAAGTGCCAGTCGCTGCTGGACCACCTGGGCAGCGGCAAGAGCTGGGACCTGAGCCGCAACTTCGGCGGTCTGACGCTGCTGCCGGCCTTCGCCTATAATGAGCAGCACCGCGGCGACGGCCAGTTCCGCGGCCGCGTGGATGCCCTGGGCAGCGTGATGAACTACCTGAAGAGCATCCGTCAGGACTACGTGGTGCTGTCCGACAGCGACACGGTCATCAACGCGCCCCTGGAGGACGTGCTCCGCCGCCATATCGACACCGGCGCGGACATCACCGCCGTCTGCACCGCCGTCCCCGGCGACGGGCAGGACACCTATTTCCGGCTGGACGCCCGGGGCCGCATCACCGACACGGCCTACGGCCTGCACACGCCGGAGGGCTATCGCTGCCTGAACATCTTTGTCCTGCGGGCCGAGCTGCTCATCCAGCTGGTGACGGAATGCCTGAGCCACAACCGTTACAGCCTGCGGCGGGATATCCTTCAGGGCATGAGCAGCCGCCTCCATCTGCAAAGCTATGTCTACGACGGCTACGCCGCCCACATCAGCACCCTGCAGAACTACTACGACCGCAGCATGGAGCTGCTGGATACCGCCACCCGCAGCGCCCTGTTCTGCCCGGACCGTCCGGTATACGGCAAGGAAAACGACTCCCCCTCCAGCTACATCGACCCGGAGGGCGGCTGCGTCAACTCCCTGGCCGCCGACGGCTGCGACATCCAGGGCAGCGTAAAAAACTGCGTGCTGTTCCGCAACGTGCGTATTGAAAAGGGTGCCAGCGTGGAAAACTGTATCCTGTTCAAGGACACGGTGGTCAAGCGCGGTGCCATACTGCGGGGCGTGATCACCGACAAATACGTCACCGTCAGCGAGAATGTGACCCTGATGGGCCACGAGCGCTATCCCATCGTCATCGCCAAGGGCGCGACGGTGTAAGAGAAAGGAGCCTGCCATGAAGCTGCTGTATGTGACCAGCGAGGCCTATCCCTTCTGCAAGACCGGCGGCCTGGCCGATGTGGCCGGCAGCCTCCCCCCCGCCCTGGCGGCGGAGGGTGTCGAGACCGCCGTCATCCTGCCCCTGTACGACAAGATCGGCCCCCAGTGGCGGGAGAAAATGACCTTCCGCCGGTATATCTACGTGGACCTGGGCTGGCGGCATGAGTACTGCGGCCTGTTCTCCCTCCATGACCGGGGTGTGACCTGGTACTTCGTGGACAACGAAAAATACTTCCGCCGCGGCCGCCTGTACGGCGAGTTTGACGACGGCGAGCGCTTCGCCTTTTTCAGCAAGGCCGTCGTCGACCTGCTGCCCAGCCTGGACTGGATGCCGGACATCCTCCACTGCAACGACTGGCAGACGGCGCTGGTGCCCATCTATCTCAAGGACGCGGCCACCCGCTGGTGGGAGATACGCCATATCCGCACGGTGTTCACCATTCACAACATTGAGTATCAGGGCCGCTACGGCAGCGACAGCGTGGACCAGCTCTTCGGTCTGGATCGTGGCTGGTACGACGACGGCACGCTCCGCATGGACGGCGACGTGAACCTGATGAAGGGTGCCATGCTCATGGCGGACGCCGTCACCACCGTCAGCCCCACCTACGCCGCCCAACTCCATGACCCGGCCTATGCCGAGGGACTGGAGAGCGTGGTGGACGCCATCGGCTGGAAAATGCACGGCGTGGTCAACGGCATCGACACCGTCACCTACGACCCCGCCGCCGACCCGGCGCTTCCGGCGCATTACACGGCGGCAGACCCGGCCGGCAAGGCCGTGTGCAAGGCATCCCTGCAGGGGGCGCTGGGGCTGCATCAGGAGCCGGACACGCCGCTGATCGCCATGGTGACGCGGCTGGTGGGCCACAAGGGGCTTGATCTCGTGCAGCAGGCCATGGACGGCATTATGGCCGCCGGCTGCCAGTTCGTGGTGCTGGGCACCGGCGACAGGCAGTATGAGGATTTCTTCCGCTGGAAGGCAGGTCAGTATCCCGGCCGCGTGTCGGCGCAGATCCTGTACGCCGAGGATCTGTCCCGCCGCGTATACGCCGCCGCCGACCTGTTCCTGATGCCCTCCCGCAGCGAGCCCTGCGGCCTGAGCCAGATGATCGCCATGCGCTACGGCGCGGTGCCCATCGTGCGGAGCACCGGCGGTCTGGCAGACACCGTGCGCTCCTGCCAGGTGGGGCAGGAAGATGGCACCGGCTACCTGTTCGGCGACTATGACGCCGGGGCCATGCTCTCCGTCATCGGTCAGGCCACCGGCCTGTACCGGGGCGACCGGACAGGCTTCGACACCGTTCGATACCGTGGCATGACCGCGGACTTCAGCTGGGGCCGCAGTGCGGCGGCCTACCGGCACATTTATGAGAACCTTTGACCCAAGGAGGAGTTACCCGATATGACCTACAACAAAGAGACCCTGAAAGAGGCCATCGTGCAGAAGCTGCGCCTCAACTACGGCTGCACCGAGCAGCAGGCCACCGACGGCGAGATGATGAAGGCCTGCGCCATGGTCCTGCGGGACATCATGGCCGAGCACGGCGTACAGACCCGCGAGGAGACGGCTCACGAGGAAAAGCGCAAGGTCCACTACCTGTCGCTGGAGTTCCTGATGGGCCGCAGCCTGATGAAAAACGCCTTCAATCTGGCGCTGCTGGAGCCCCTGACCGCGGCCATCGGCGAGCTGGGCTTCAAGGCGGCGGACATCTTCGACATGGAGCCGGACGCCGGTCTGGGCAACGGCGGTCTGGGCCGTCTGGCCGCCTGCTATCTGGACAGCATGACCACCCTGGAGATCCCGGCGACGGGCTACTCCATCTGCTATGAGCTGGGTATTTTCAAGCAGAAGATCGTGGAGGGCCAGCAGGTGGAGCTTCCCGACGACTGGATGCAGCTGGGCGACGCGTGGCTGCTGCCCAAGCTGCAGGAGGCGGAGGAGGTCCGCTTCGGCGGCAAGGTCCGCACCCGCTGGGACAACAACCACCTGATGGTGGTCCACGAGGACTACACCCGTGTGCTGGCCATCCCCTGCGACATGGAGATCGCCGGCTACGACACCGACCATGTGAACACCCTGCGTCTGTGGCAGGCCCGCAGCCCCAAACCCATCGACATGAAGCTCTTCAGCGAGGGCCAGTACCTCCATGCCGCCGAGGAGCGCGCCATGGCTGACGCCATCAGTCAGGTGCTCTACCCCGAGGACAACCACTACGAGGGCAAGTCCCTGCGGCTGAAGCAGCAGTATTTCTTCGTGTCCGCCACCATTCAGTCCATCACCCGCAAGCACATCCAGCAGTACGGTACCCTCAAGAACTTCCATGAGAAGAATGTCATCCAGATCAACGACACCCACCCCACGCTGGTGATCCCGGAGCTGATGCGTATCCTCATCGACGATGCCGGCATGGGCTGGGACGAGGCCTGGCACATCACCACCCACTGCGTGGCCTACACCAACCACACCGTGCTTTCCGAGGCCCTTGAGGTCTGGCCGCAGCAGCTGTTCGAAACGCTGCTGCCCCGCGTGTGGCAGATATTGCAGGAGATCTCCCGCCGCTGGCAGCAGCAGGTGGAGGAATTCTATCACGACCCGGTCAAGACCGCCAAGCTGGCCATTATCTGGGACGGCGGCGTCCGCATGGCCAACCTGTGCATCGCCGGCAGCATGGCCGTCAACGGCGTCAGCGCCCTGCACTCCGAGATTTTGCGGAAGGACCTGTTCAAGGACGCCTGCCAGATGATGCCGGACAAGTTCAAGAACGTCACCAACGGCATCGACCACCGCCGCTGGGTACCCCAGATCAACCCCGGTCTGGACGGACTGCTCCGTGACCTGATCGGCGAGGGCTATCTCACCCATCCGCAGGAGCTGAAAAAGCTGGAGGCCTACGCCGGTGACAAGGCGGTCCTTCAGCGTCTGGAGGACATCAAGCATCAGAACAAGCTTGCCTTTGCCGCCTTCGCCAGGAAGCACCAGGGTGTGGTACTGAACACCGACGCCATCTTCGATGTGCAGGTAAAGCGCCTGCACGAGTACAAGCGCCAGCTGCTGAACGCCCTGCAGATCATCTACCTGTACCAGCGCCTGCAGGATGACCCCAGCCTGGACCTCCCGCCCCAGACGTTCCTGTTCGGCGCCAAGGCCGCCCCCGGCTACGCCGTGGCCAAGCGCATCATCCACCTCATCAATTCTCTGGCCGACCAGATCAACAGCGACCCGCTGTGCAAAGATCGGCTCCAGGTGGTGTTCCTGGAGAACTACCGCGTCTCCCTGGCCGAGGTCCTCATGCCCGCCAGCGAGGTCAGTCAGCAGATCTCCACCGCCGGCAAGGAGGCCAGCGGCACCGGCAATATGAAGTTTATGATGAACGGCGCGCTGACCGTCGGCACCCTGGACGGTGCCAACGTGGAAATGCACGACCTGCTGGGCGACGACAATATGTTCCTCTTCGGCCTTCATGCCGATGAGGTGGAGCACCTGCGCCACACCTACGACCCCAACCTGCTCTATCAGCGCGACCCGGTGCTGCGCCGCGTACTGGACCAGCTGAAGGTTGGCTTCCGGGACGGCGTTACCTACGAGGACCTGTTCCAGCGGCTGGTCACCGGCATGGACGGTCAGGCGGACCAGTACATGGTCCTGGCCGACTTCGCCGCCTACTGCGAGGCCGAGTCCCGGATGCGCCACACCTACCGCGACCGGGAGACGTGGAACCGCATGAGCCTCACCAACATCGCCCGCAGCGGCGTCTTCGCCGCCGACCGGGCCATCTCCCAGTACGCCGACACCATCTGGCACGTGCCCTACAAGCAGTAACGCACAAGGGAGCGCCCCGCGGGGCGCTCCCTTTCTTCGCCGCGCCTTCAAAGCCGCGCGGGAAACCTGCCCATATGCCGCCCCGGTAAAATCTCTATTGTAATCCCGGAGAAAGTAGTATATAATACTCCATATTATCGTGTGTTATTATGCCATTTCCGCAGAAAGGAAGTCCGCTATGATAAAAGTCCCCACCGAAAACGGCGAGATCACCATCAGCGACGCCGTGTTCACCACCATCACCGGCGCGGCCGCCACCAACTGCTTCGGCGTCAAGGGCATGGCCCAGCGCAGCATGACTGACGGGCTGGTGCATCTCCTGCGGCCCGAGGCCATGAGCAAGGGCGTCAAGGTCACGTACAATGACGACGGCACCGTGTCCATTGAGCTGCACATCGTCGTGGAAAACGGCGTCAACATCGCCACAGTCTGCCGATCCATTATGGGCGAGGTCAAGTATGTGGTCAACCTCAACACCGGCGTCACCGTCAAGGCGGTGAATGTCTGCGTGGATTCCGTCACCGTGTGACGCGCCCGGAAGGAGAAAAGACATGACAGATAAGATCAGCGGCGGCGCCTTCAAGCAGATGGTCGCCTTCGGCGCCGCCTGCATCACCGCGCAGAAACAGGCCATCAATGACCTGAACGTATTTCCGGTGCCCGACGGCGACACCGGCACCAATATGTCCCTGACCATCCAGACGGCGGTGAACGAGCTCCGCAAGGCCGAGCCCGCCACCGTGGACGAGGCCGCCAAGCTGACGGCCTCCGGCCTGCTCCGGGGTGCCCGGGGCAACTCCGGCGTCATTTTGTCCCTGCTGTTCCGCGGCATGAGCAAGGTCCTCAAGGGCCACGACACCGCCGACGGCGCCCTGCTGGCCGAGGCCATGCAGGAGGGCGTTTCCACTGCTTACGGCGCGGTGATGAAGCCCGCCGAGGGCACGGTCCTCACCGTCTCCCGCCTGGCCGCCCAGCGTGCGCTGGAGGCCGCCGGCGAGAAGAACGACGCCGAGTTCGTACTGGACGAGGCCATCAAGACCGGCTATACCACCCTGGCGGAGACCATCGAGATGAACCCCGTGCTGAAAAAGGCCGGCGTGGTGGACGCCGGCGGCAAGGGCTACCTCATCATTCTGGAGGGTATGCTCCGCGCCCTGCGGGGCGAGCCCGTGCCTGAGGTGGTCGATACTGCCGAGGAGAAGGCGGACTTCGCCGCCATCGGCGACGAGGACATCACCTTCGCCTTCGACACCGTGTTCATCGTCCGCAAGACCTCCGACAAGCCCCTGGACGGCCTGCGTGCCTATCTGAACAGCATCGGCGACAGCCTGGTCATCGGCGAGGACGACGAGGCCTTCAAGGTCCACGTCCACACCGACACCCCCGGCGACGCCCTGAACGAGGCCCAGAAATACGGCACGCTGGAGCTGGCCAAGATCGAGAATATGCGTACCCAGGCCGCCGACCTGGCCGCCGGCAAGAAGGCCCAGTCCACCGACGATCTGGACGCCGTCGAGGCCGAGCTGGAGCGCGGCGAGACCGCTGTGGCCGCGCCGGAAAAGCGCTACGGCTTCCTGGCCGTCTGCGCCGGCGAGGGTCTCGAGGCCGTGTTCCGCGACCTGACCGTGGACCGTATCGTCTCCGGCGGGCAGACCATGAACCCCTCCACCGAGGCCATCCTGCAGGAGGTCAACCGCACCCCCAGCGAGATCGTGTTCATCCTGCCCAACAATAAGAACATCATCATGGCCGCCCAGCAGTGCGTGGGCCTGACGGAAAAGCAGGTCATCGTGGTGCCCACCGCCACCGTGCCCCAGGGCATCTCCGCCATGATGGCCGTGGACCCGGACAACGACGATCCCCAGGCCATCCTGGCCGCCATGACCGAGGCCGCCGCCAACGTCACCACCGCCCAGATCACCTACGCCGCCCGCAACTCCGACTTCGACGGCTTCGCCATCAACGAGGGCGACTATCTGGCCCTGTGCGACGGCAAGCTCCTGGGCACCGACCGCAGCCTGGACGTGCTGCTGGATAAGCTGGCTCATGTAGCCGCTGATAAGAACGCCGAGTTCGTCACCGTCTACTCCGGCCAGGGTGTCACCGAGGATGATGCCGCCCGCGCCGCCGAGGTGTTCGAGACGATCTGCCCCGACGCCGAGGTCGCCGCCCTTCCCGGCGGCCAGCCGGTGTACTACTACATCATCGCCATCGAATAACATACAGGGAAGCACCCGCCCGGGT
>ERZ1034976.2255-NODE-2255-length-13439-cov-6.121712_pt1 | contig 13439 bp, 16 predicted proteins | sample MGYA00520623_ERZ1034976 | MGnify/ENA primary metagenome ERZ1034976 (study PRJEB33766, sample SAMN09781774) | gut metagenome | biome: gut microbiome | host: Homo sapiens | place: Madagascar | study: EMG produced TPA metagenomics assembly of the PRJNA485056 data... | reverse complement strand
ATATTTTTAATTATTGGAATAAAAAAATAAGTGTTTTAACAACTACTGGTAAAAAATTTATTGGTAATGTTGAGGATATTATTCCAGCCGATGAGAATGATTCAAATATAAATAGTATTGTTATCCGTTCTACTGATTCTAAGTTTTTGGGTAAACTTGTTGAATTTCCTGAAAACGAGATTGATACCATCACAATCATAAATTAAACCGCTCCTTGAGGGCGGTTTTTCTATGCCTGAAAGTAGGTGATAATTTGATATGCCCGTATAACAATAAGTCAGAAACATCTATCCAAAACTGGAAGCAAGACCACGAGGACGAAAGCCAGATACTTACCAAAGGACAAACCATAACGCAAACGGTTTATGAGCCTATGGTATGCCAAAAAGATGAATGTGGAGCATATTACAGTGGCAGATGTCATTATAAAGATTAAGCACGCTTGATGATTCAGCGTGTTATATTTATGCCTGAAAGGTGGTGATAATATGTATAAAGAAAAATTGCTATCTCAAATTAAAAATCTTGAAAATCTTCAAGAAAAATGTGGAATATATGATGTTTCCGAAACCATACAACTTAGCGGAGAGATTTTAAGACTTGCAAATAAGCTTGATGAGCTTGAAGAATACACGGTGACTGCGAATTTGGATAAGTCATTCGAGGAACTGTCTGAGGATAAGCAAGAGAAAGTACGCAGGTTTATCGAAGAACGCTTCATAAAAAGAAACTAAGCACTCTGAAAAGGGTGCTTTTTTAATGCCCAAAATTGACCGCTCCGAAGTCGTAAAACTACGGATAGAATGAGAAGCAACCTCGTAAAAAGCGTATCGAAAGGAGCATTTATATGCAAAGAAAATTTTTAGAGGATTTAGGTCTTGAAAAGGAAATTGTTGATAAAATAATGAGCGAGAACGGCTCGGATATTGAAAAGACAAAGGCAAGACTTGAAGCCGAAAGAGACAACTATAAGGAACAGCTTGAAACGGCTCAGAACGCCCTCAAGGAATTTGACGGAATTGATGTTAAGGAATTGCAAGGCAAGATTGAAACATTGAATAGCGACCTTAAAAACAAGGAAACTGAATATCAATCAAAAATCGCTGATATGGAATTTAGTGCGGTGCTTGATAGTGCAATAAGCTCCAGTAAGGCACGAAATGCTAAAGCAGTAAAAGCATTGCTTGATATTGAAGCTCTTAAAAATTCCAAGAATCAAACCGAAGATATAAAAGCGGCTCTCGAGGCTGTGAAGGCTGAAAATGACTATTTATTTGTTTCTGGTGAACCAATACAAAACGCAGTTTTAGGAACAGGAACCCAGTCATCAGGTAAGAAAATGACACTTACTGAGGCTATGAAGTACGCCAACACCCACCCTGATGTTGATGTAAAAACTTTAATTTAAGAAAGGAAGAGTAAATAATGGGTATTTTTGATAGTAAAAATTTTAATTCAGAAGTTTTTGGTGCATATGTTGAAAAAACACCAAACCTTAACAGAAATGAGCTCATTAAATCACGAGCAATTAAAACAAGACAAGACCTTGTAGGAACTTTTAATGCACAGACTGGTGGTAACTATGCAGTAGTACCTATCACAGGCAGAATTGGCGGTACTCCGCTTAATTACGATGGCTCAACCGACATTACATCGAAAAAGCTCAAGACTTATACACAGGGCAGGATTGTTGTAGGTCGTGCTGACAGCTGGGTTGAAAATGACTTTAGTTACGATATTACGGGTAAGGTTGATTTTCTTGAGCAAGTCGGACAGCAGGTCGGTGAGTATTGGGATGATGTTGACCAGCATACACTTTTAAGCACTCTTAAGGGTATTTTTAATATGACTGGTGCAGAAAATCTAAAATTTGTAAATGGTCATACACTTGATATATCTGGTAGTGCTGATTATACAGGTATGTTTGGACCTACAACACTTAACACTGCTATGCAGCAGGCTCTTGGCGATAACAAGGCTAAATTTACACTTGCCATTATGCACAGTGCTGTTGCAACAAACCTTGAAAACCTCAAGCTGCTTGAGTACATGAAGTATACAGATAAAGACGGCATCGAGCGTAATCTCGGTTTTGCAACACTCAACGGTAGAACGGTGCTTATTGATGACTCTATGCCGACTGTTGAAATTCCTGCCGTTACCGAATCAGGCAAGGAAGCTGCTGCTTACACAAAGTATACTACATATGTTCTCGGTGATGGCTCAATCGAATATACAGATTGTGGCGCAAAAGTACCTTACGAAACAAATCGAGACCCTAAAACAAATGGTGGTCAGGATACACTTTACAGCAGACAGCGTAAGATTTTTGCTCCATATGGTATTTCTTGGACTGACAGTTCTATCATTTCACCAACAGACACACAGCTTGAAACAGGTTCTAAGTGGTCACTTGCAAATTCAAACGAAAGCACCAAAGAATATTTCCCTCACAAGGCTATTCCGATTGCAAGAATTATTTCTCGTGGTTGATGAGAAAGTAGGTGGTATCAATGACAATTTATGCAGACGAGGATTTCTATAAAAACAATTATCTTTGTGGTAAAAAGGCGGTTATTGATACCGCTTTTTCTTTTTATGCAAGGTCGGCAACGCAAAAAATTAAGCTTTATACTTGTGATAACATTGATGAAAGCGATATACCCGAATGTGTAAAAATGTGTTGTTGTGAGCTTGCGGAAAAGCTTTATAGCTATGAGCAATCAAATAATAATGGTGTATCATCTGAAAGTGTTGGTGGTTGGTCAAAGTCATACGAAAGCACTTCCAACAAACAAAGAAACCTGAAATCAGATATACGAGAAATAGTATATAAATGGTTGTCGGACACAGGCTTGCTGTATAGGGGGCTTAGGTGATGTTGAAAAATGCAGATTGTACGCTATATCTTTACAATAAAGCTACGCAAGGTTTTACAAGGCATATCATAAAAGGCGTCTATTGGCGTGAAAATAAAGCAGGAAATGTCCTTAGAAGTGGTTTACAGACAGCGGATAGCACAACGATATATTTATACTCAGATGATGTTAAACCGCTTACAGTGGCTAAGGATATGCTTGTAAGAGGTGTATGTAACTTTGAGTTTGATAACACAAATCAACAGACGATTTCAGAAAGTATGAGGAATTTTAAAAATACATACAATGCAGTTACGGCTATGAGCATAGACGATTATATGTTCGGAAATCTTCCACACATTGAAATATCAGCAAAGTAGGTGAGCTTATGCAGCTGAATGGAAAATTAATCTTAAATCCTGACATACTGCGAACTTACAATGATAAGTTTGCAAAGGCACAGCAATTTGTTGACAGCGAGTGCATAAGACTTATGGTTCCCTACACTCCAATGCTAAGCGGACAGATGATACAGTCAGCTACTCGTGGAACTGTTATCGGCAGTGGTGAGATAAAATATAACTCGCCATATGCTCGATACCAGTATTACGGCAAGCTGATGGTCTCAAGTATTACAGGCTCATCTTACGCTCGCAAGGGAGAAAGTAAAGTTCTTACTGGCAAAGATTTGCATTACAACAAGAGTAAGCACCCTCGAGCTGGTAAGCTATGGTTCGAACGAATGAAAGCTGACCGCAAGGAACAAATTTTGAAAGGAGCACAAAATCTCTTATGAATATAATTGAATTTGTAAAAAGCATTGTGCAGGAGTTTCCTAAGATTGCAGAAGTATGTAATGAAATTCATGTTGATTTTACAGAAGATACTCCTACGAACTACGGTTTGTCTTCAAGCGGAGATACGCTTATTAAGCGTTATGTGAACGGTGATGAGGTTCGTCAGCATACATTTTCGCTTTATGCGGTGTATCAGTCTATAAACGATTATGACCGTATTACAAACAGTGGCGTCCTGCTTGAACTGCAAATGTGGCTTGAAAACTATGCTAAGGGTCAACAGTTCGAGTTTGAAGTTGGAGACAAAATTTTTAGTTGCGAACTTCGCAAACTAACTTGTGCAAACGGTATGCTTTATGCAATACCTAATGAAAATATGAATGATGCGGTGCAGTATCAACTGCAAATATCCGCAAAATATAATTTATATAAAGGAGATTTAAACAATGAGTATTAAACAAAGAAGAACTATTGCAAACTACATTGATGTAGCAGAGGCAGGTGCAGAAGCACCAAGCTTTGCTTTTATGGGTGCAGGATTTAAAAGTCTTGAAGAAAACCCTGCTGCACAGACAAAATCACGAAGATATGTTTGTGATAAGTCAGCAACAAAGACTATAAACGGATATGACTGGTCAACACCATTTGAGCTTGACCAGATTCGTGAGCAGGAAGCTGTTGAATTTATCTGCAAGGTCGGCGAAAAACAGCTCACTGGTGCAGATGCAGAACGAGATTATGTTATGGTAGATATGAGTAGCCCTGTTGCAAGCACTGAAAATACATATAATGCAAGAAAAATCAAGGTCGCAGTTGAGCTTGCAAGCTTTTCTAACGATGACGGCGACCTCGGTGCAAGCGGTAATTTGCTTGGTGCTGGTGAAATTATCGAGGGTACATTTAACACAAGCACAAGAACATTTACAGCAAAGGAGTGATAAATAATGCTTATTATGGGACACGAGGTTCAGGACCTCGATTTTCTTGACGCAGATGTTCTCGAAAAGGTCGAAAAAGCAAGTAAAAAAGTTTTTGATGAATGCAAAAACGCAACAAAGAAAGCAAAGGTTGAATCGGAAGCTGTTAGAAATCAGTGTAAAGCTATCGCAGGATTTATAGATGAACTTTTTGGAGAAGGAACAGCGGAAAAGTTGATTAAAAACGGTTCGAGCCTTTTCGATTGCATAAATGTTTTTGGTGAAGTTATCAAAGCAATAGAGCAAATTAAGGCAGAGCAAAATCAAGAATTTGAAAAATTGTTTAGCAAGTATTCTATCGAAAGAATTAAAAGAGAATGAGCCTGCTTATAGATAATGCTCCGAAGAGCGTTAATATTGACGGTGCGGAAGTTGAAATAAATTCAGACTTTCGCACGGCAATATTATTTGAACAGATGATGTTTGATGATGATTTTCCCGAACATCTTAAAATAGCGAATGCTTTGCAATTATTTTACCCTGTATTACCTAACAATCTCAATGAAGCAGTTGACAAGCTTATTTGGTTTTACTCTTGCGGAAAAGATAGAAATGAAAGCGGTTCTAAGCAATCAGAAAATAGCCGCTGTTATGATTTTGAATACGATGACGGCTATATCTATGCAGCGTTTATGCAACAATATGGCATAGATTTAGAAAGCATAGAATATTTGCACTGGTGGAAATTCAACGCTCTATTTAAATCACTTACAAATGATTGTGAGATTGTGAAAATTATGGGTTACCGCACTATGAAAATCAGCAGTAAGATGTCTGCAAGCGAGCGTCAATTTTACAGTAAGATGAAAAGACTACACGCTTTGCCTAAAAGTCAAAGCGAAAACGAGAAAATTAGCAAAATTGAAAAAATGTTGATGAAGAAATAAAAATATTCTTTACTTTTGCAGTTATTTGGTGTATAATACCTACAAAATAACTAATAAGGGGTGTATTTTTGTGAAAAAGAGAACGATTTCAACTATTTTAGTGGCTTTGTTGATTTTATCGGCATTTGCTGGGTGTAACGGAAAATCCGAGGCTCAATTAGAACTTGAGAAGACACAATCTGAACTTTCTGAATCGCAAAAAAATTATGAAAAAGCTACAGACGATTTAGCAAGCTCACTAAAAGGAGCTTATGACCAAATGGGCAAATTTCAAGAGGGCATAGATAATGTTGGAAATTCTGAAACAAACAGTCAAAGTAGTACAAGCAAATCGGAATATAGTTATAAGCCTTATACCGACGAATCAAAACTCATATTTTCAAGCAATGATGAATTTGAAAAGTACTTGAAAACTAACAATAAAAATGTCGATAATAAGACTGCAACAGTAACAGGCGCAGTAGATACAATGTTCAAAGTAACAGAAAAAAACTATTTAACACTCAAAACTGATGAGCCGTCAGCTGATACTCAAGTGATGTTTGAAATAGACGATGCAGACGCCGCAACTATAAAAGAAGGCGATGTTATTACAATATATGGGGAAATAGATAATTCATCTGTGTATGATGAAACAAGCGACAGTGTCTATGTGTTTTTTATACAAGATTGTTTAATATTGTACCGTTAATTCCACAGAAAAAATAAAGTTTAACTTTTAATCGTACATCAAAAAGGTGTACGATTTTATTTTGCAAGAAAGTAGGTGAGAATATGAGCTATGACGGAAGTTTGAAATTTGATACTAAGATTGACAGCAACGGTTTTTCTACTGGTTTATCTAAGTTAAAAAAACTTGCTAAAACTGGTGTAGGAACAGTAGGTACAGTGACTTCTAAAGCTACTGATATGATTGGAAAATTTACATCAGTAGTGACAACATCAGTAGCGACAGTTTCAGCAGGAATTGGAACTATAGGTACAGCTGCTACAAGGGTAGGTATGGACTTTGAAGCAGCTATGTCGAAAGTATCATCTATCTCTGGTGCAACTGGAAATGACCTTCAATCTCTTACAGATAAAGCGAAAGAGATGGGAGCAACTACAAAGTTTTCTGCCACTGAATCTGCGGAAGCTTTTCAGTATATGGCTATGGCTGGCTGGGACACTAAATCTATGCTTGATGGTATTGACGGTATAATGAATCTGTCTGCCGCCGACGGCTTAGACCTTGCAACCACATCAGATATTGTAACGGACGCTCTTACAGCATTTGGACTTTCTGCAAAAGATAGCACACATTTTGCAGATGTTTTAGCTACAGCTTCAAGTTCAGCTAATACAAATGTTTCAATGCTCGGCGAAAGCTTTAAGTATGTAGCACCTCTCGCTGGCTCTATGAATTATTCCATTGAAGATGTTTCACTTGCACTTGGTCTAATGGCTAACGCAAGTGTAAAAGGCTCAATGGCAGGTACAAGCCTAAAAACTGCTTTATCTAATTTGGCATCACCAACAAAAAGTATGGCAAGCGAAATGAGTAAGCTTGGTATATCTATGACCGACAGTAACGGCAATGCTTTAGGTCTGAGAGATATTATTATACAGTTACGAGAAAAGTTTGGAAAACTTTCAGAAACTGAAAAAGCAGCGACTGCATCAACACTTTTTGGTAAAGAAGCTATGTCGGGTATGCTTGCTATAATAAACGCAAGTGACGCTGATTTTAATAAATTGACTGACAATATTAGTAACGCTGATGGTGCAGCAAAGCAAATGGCTGATACCCTTAACGATAACCTAAAAGGTGATATTACGATTGCAAAATCAGCTCTTGAGGGGTTCGGTATAACAATTTATGAAACTTTAGATACAGACCTTCGCAGTGCTGTACAGCTTGGAACAAAATATATTGATGAACTTTCAAAAGCTTTTACAGATGGTGGTTTGCAAGGTGCTGTGAAAACAGCTGGTGACATCTTCGGTGAAATAGCTACCAAAGCAGCGGAAAATGCTCCGAAGATGATTGATTCTGCATTGCAATTTATTGATAGTTTTGCGAATGGCATTAGGGATAACAGCTCAAGACTACTTAATGCAGGACGAAGTATAGTGCAAGCGATTATTGAAGGTATTATTAATTTTGCAGGCTATGGCTCTGAACTTATTGACGGAGCAGTCGCTATAATCGAAAATTTGATACTCGCAATAAGTGCAAACGAAAGCGAATTGCTAAAAGCAGGCGAATCTATAATCGATTCTATCGTAAATGGCATTGTGAACCTTGCAAACAATGCAGGAACTGTTGTAAGGGGTGTAGTTGCACTTATAAAGTCATTTATAAAATCCGTAAAAAATAATAAGGATAAGCTATTAACAGCCGCAAAAGAGATTGTTAAGGCTATTACAGACGGACTAGTCTCTCTATTGCCAAAAGAGGTGCAAACACCTGTCAGGAAATGCATTGACGCTATAACAAAGCTTTTTAATAGTAATGGTTTAAAAACTGCGATTGTTAAAGTAGGCAGATTTATAGGTGAACTTGCAGAACAGATTGCTAACCTTGCAAGCAATGTTATTCCTTTGTGTACAGAAGTGATAGGATTCCTTATTGATAACTTTGATACCATAGCTCCACTTGTTATAACTGCAGTTACGGCAATTAAAGCTTATGTTACGGCAATTAAAGCTTATCGTGAAGCTACACTTCTTGCTAATATGGCTCAAGGAATGCTTAATGGTACTATGTCAGCTAATCCAATAGGAATAATTGTAGGTACTGTTGTTGCTCTTGTAACTGGCATAATGACACTTACCTCTTGGTTTAATAAAACCAGTGATGCCGAAGCGGATTTAAAAAAATCACAGGAAGAACTTGAAAAATCCCAAGAACATTACGAGGAAGCAACAGATAATCTTGCTGATTCGTTGAAAAGTGCTTATGACCAAATGGGCAAATTTCAAGAGGGCATAGATAATGCAAAAAGTTCACTTGATGGTGTTGACGAAAATCTTATTATACCTGAGGAAACAAAAGAAAAGCTTGAAAAAGATATGCAAGCTTGCCAAGATAAAATTGACGCTGTTGTAAAGCTTGCGTCTGATGAACGAAGAGAACTGACACAAAATGAAGTTGATGAGCTTGATAAGCTTATTGAAAAACAAAAAAGCATTGCAGAACAACAGCTCAAACTTGAACTAAATAGAGCTGATACTGCACAAACATTAGCTCAAGCTTTTGTTACAGATTATGGCTTATCTGGTAATGCTGATGATTTCTTGGAACAATCTCAACAGTATATCAAAGGTGCCGAGGAAGCAGAAGCAAAAGTTACAGAAGCGGCGGAAAAAACTTGCAGCGAACAAATCGCTTACGCTAAAACGCTTGTTGGAACTTCTAAGAAGTATAACGAAGATTGGTATAACAATCAGGTTAAAGCCGCATTTAAAACAAAGAAAGAAACTATTGAAGCGGCAAAGAAAACCACAAGTCAGACTGTCGGTATAATTGAAAAGCATTATCAACAGTTGAATTTTTCGGGTACTCAGTATCTTAATGATAATAAAACAATTAACGATAATATTGCTAAAGCAGACGAAAATTATAAAAAGAAGTTAAAATCAAACGGTGAATGGTATAATGCCGAATATGCAAAAATCAATGCTAATCAGTGGGATTCTTCTAAAAAGTATGCAGAGCTTAAAGCTAAATACGAAAAAAAGCAAGAAGATGCCACGAAGGAATATACTGATACTTTAGCTGGTTATCAAACCAAACTCACAGAAGTTTGGAACGAAGAAACAGGTAAAGAGATTGATTCGATTCTTAATCTTGCTAAAAAAACCACAGAGGGCGGAGAAAAATGCTCAGATACCACAGCGAGAAGTGTATATGAAACAAGAGAAGCTTTAAAAAATCTACCATATGATGTAAGAGAAAAACTTGGCGACACTTATGATGAATGGATAAAGGCTTTTGACAGCTTACCACCTGAGATGTACGAGCAAGGAAAAGCGGCAGCGGAAGCTTTGAAAAAGCCAACAGGTAGAGAGCTAAGTAACGATATGTCTAAAAATGGCGAAGAATCTATTACAAAATTAGAAAATGGAATTTTATCAAAAATACCAGGTTTGTCACCCGTTGCGAATATTGTAGCAAATGCAATAAAGAATCCTACGGGCAGAAGTTTAAGCAATGATATGTATACAAACGGTAAAAATACCGTTATTGGTCTTATAAATGGCGTATTATCTCAGTTGCCTGGTTTGTCAAATGTAGCAAATATAGTTGCCAGTGTATTTGGTGGCACATACCAAGGTTATAACAAAATTAACTCTCCATCGAAATTAATGCGTTCATTTGGGCAGTACACCGTAGAAGGCTTGGAACTCGGTTTAAAAGATAGAGCTGAAAAACTTGCAGGTATAGCTAAAGATTTAGCTGAATCTGTATCAGGAACTATGTCAAAAGGCTTAAACAACGATATAATGCTTGATACCAACACAGAAATGACTGCAAGGCTGAAAACAGCAGTATTTGCACAAGCAGGAGAGATAGGTTTAAGTGTAGCAACAAAAAATGCTAATAACTATGATACTCAATCAGATGGCAATAGTGGTATTAAGGCGAGCGGAAATATAACAACTCACATAAACATTGACGGCAGAGAGTTTGCAGTGGCTACAGTACCTTATATTGATGAGGAACTGGCATTTATAAAGGGGTGATAAACTTGGTTGAAATGATGATTGATAATAATAACATTGCAGAATACGGTGCCAGGCTATTAAGTTTTAGTATTGGCGGTACTGAATTAACAACAGCAACAAGCACAAGCTATAATGCTAATTTACCTAAGCTTTTTCATACTGACTACGGACAACGAGCTATAAGTACCGTACTTGTTTTTAAACCTCAAACACAGCAAAATGGTATGCTCGCTAAAATGCACACAGTAGCATTGCAAAAATCAAGGTTCGATAATCTTCTGTTCGGAAATGTCGTTGATATATCGTTGCCAGACGGATATTTTTACAGGTGCGTACTTAATTCTATAAGTAATGAAAGCTTTGATGGTAATTGCCTTGAAGTTACATATTCATTCACAGGCATAAGGCATTTATCATTAGCGACTATAAAAGGTTCGGAACTACACTGCTCATCAACGGTTGATACAGATTGCAGAATAACAGCAACTATCACAGGTTGCAACGATAATACAAGGCTTCAATTTATTATGTCATATGGCTCTAATTCAGTTTCTTACTCTATGGATAAGGTTAATTCAGGAGATGTTGTTGTGTTTGATGGCATAAACTGCAAGGTTACAAAAAACGGGCTTAACGCTTTCGGAGATTCTAATGTTGTAGAATTTCCAAAGCTACACCCAGGCAAAAACATATACATAGCTCAACACTCATCACCAGTAAAAGTTGAGTTTGTAACTGAATATTATCCTACATTTATATGAGGTGAATTATGAAAGCAATGAAATTATACAGCGGAGGGAAAGTTTATCCTCTATCGTGCATATCAAATTGGTGCATAACATCATCGCTTGGTGGCAGTAAAACAATGCAGTTTGATATATCACCGCAAAGCTCAGAATATCGTCTGATGGCTGAAGAAGAACGCATTGAATATGCTGGTACTTATTACAATATCAAGAGCATAAATGAACGCAGAACAACAGCTACTGTTAATGCTGAAATCGACCTTGATGGTCTGAAAGGCAAGATATTTAGCACCTTTAAGTATGATACTATAAGCTTTGTTCAAGCTATTTCGACAGCACTTGACGGTACGGGCTGGAGCGTGGTTGGCGCAGGTCTTGTTACTGCAAAACGCAGTTTTGATTTAACAGATGTTACACCACTCGATATTGTTAATAATTGTACAAATAAAACTATGTACAATGTATCTTTTGATGTGGATAATATACGCAAAATACTTAATGTTTCTGTGCCAGCAACACTTGCAAATAATGTATTTTTTAGTGATGAGTTAAATTTAAAAGAGCTGACTTTCAAAGGCTCTTCAAGTGGCTTTGCTACCCGTCTTTATGCTTATGGTAAAGACGGGTTATCTTTTGCCAAAATCAACAACGGGAAAGAATATATTGATAATAACTCTTATAGCGATAAGGTTATCGCCACTGTTTGGAGAGATGAAAGATATACGAAAGCTGAAAGTTTACTTGCAGACGCTCAGGAAAAGCTAAAAGAATTAGCTCTGCCGGAACGGTCTTATGTGTGTGAAATTATCGACCTTGCAAGACTTAATAAGATAGAATATTCTGAATTTTACATAAGGCTTAATAGCGTAATTACACTTATAGACCGCAGAAGAAATAAACGCCTTGAACATACAGTTGTTGAAATTAAAGAATACCCAAACGAACCGCTCAATAACACTGTTACACTGTCAACCTCGCCTGAAAAAATCTCAAGAAAGCTCATTGACAATGTCACGAGAATTAATCAGATAAGCACAACTGTAGATAAACAGCCAAGTGCTTGGCAAAAAGCAATAGAAACTGCAACAGCGCTAATCACAGGTGCAAGTGGCGGATATGTTGTACTTAATCCATCTGAAAAGCCGTCAGAATTGCTTATTATGAATACACCAGACATAAACACAGCTACAAAGATGTGGCGATTTAATGTGAATGGCTTGGGATTTAGTAGCAATGGCTATAATGGACCTTTTCCGCTTGCTTTTACTATGGATGGTGCTATTGTTGCAGACCGTATTACAACAGGTGTCCTACAAGGCATTAAAATTATTGCTACAATAGGCTCTATTGCTGGTTGGAAAATGGAAAATGGCGTGCTTGTGTCTGATGATGGAACAATGAAATTAGACAGTGTAAACAATACTATTACAGTTAATAACAGCGACGGTAACAAGCTTATGACCGTAAGTAAGGACGGTATTAAGTTCTGGCGTGGCGATACTGAGATAGGTCAGATAGGTATTCGTGGTGGCGATACAGGGCAGTATGGTCTTACATTTGACTTGATAGACGGTGATGCAATGACCTGGAGTGTGTATGACAGCACTAATAAAGTTTATGTAAATAAGCTCAGATACACCGAATCAGAGGGCTTAAATGTAAGCAATAACTTTACCTGCAATCAACTCTTTGGTCATAATGTAACGGATATTGACCTTGGAAATGGCTTGCACGCTTGGGGATATAGTGAATAGGGGTGATTAGATGATTAACATAATCAGAGGCACAACAAACGATTTTAGCTTGAGTATCGAGGATGAAACCGGCGAGCAGTACACGCTTCAAGACGGCGAAAAAATCATATTCGGTGTCAAAGAAAATGCAGAAAACAGCGATTATAACATAGTAAAAACTCTTACTTCTGCGGATATGGTTGACGGTATTTGTACTATTAAACTTACGCCAGCGGACACAGCCGAGCTGGCGTTTGGGCGATACTACTTTGATATTGGCTTACAGACCGCAGACGACGATTATTATATGATAGTGCCTTGTGATGAGTTTTGCGTGTGCAAGGCTATTACAGCAAAGGAGGCTACACAATGATAGCTTTTAAAGGACAAATAAAACAGGTGCAACATCTATCAGGCAAGCTTGATAGGCTCAGCGGCGGCAAGTCAGACCATTACATCAAAACTGCAAATTATTTTGATAAACTCATCAAAACAATATCAAGAGTAGTACCTATTGTCTACGAAGAAAGTGAGGTAACAAAATGAGTTATATAAATAAGTCAGTAAGCATAAACGGAACAGAAAAGGATTTTATAAAAGCATTTGCGAATGAATTAACATCAGCAGATAACAGAATTACTTGCGAAACAGATATTGACGCAGAGTTTGCTAATGAAGATTCATCTCATATCATTACTATAATTTTTGATGTGAATAACTGCTATAAGATA
>ERZ1034976.2250-NODE-2250-length-13450-cov-5.279358_pt1 | contig 13450 bp, 14 predicted proteins | sample MGYA00520623_ERZ1034976 | MGnify/ENA primary metagenome ERZ1034976 (study PRJEB33766, sample SAMN09781774) | gut metagenome | biome: gut microbiome | host: Homo sapiens | place: Madagascar | study: EMG produced TPA metagenomics assembly of the PRJNA485056 data... | reverse complement strand
GTGCTGGACGGCACCGCCGTGGCGGTATCCGTGATCCGGGGCGATTACGATACCGCGGGATCCGTGATGTTCATGCTGCGGCTGGGCGAAATTCTGGAAGAGTGGACTCACAAGAAGTCCGTAGCGGATCTGGCCTCGGCCATGAGCCTGCATGTGGATAACGTCTGGATGCAGGTGGACGGCACCGAGGTGCTGACGAAGATTACCGATGTGCGGCCCGGCGACCGGATTGTGGTTCGCACCGGCAGCCTGATCCCCCTGGACGGCACGGTTGCCGAGGGCGAGGCCATGGTAAACCAGGCCTCTCTCACCGGAGAGTCCATGCCCGTTGCCAAGCGGCCCGGAAGCCCGGTTTACGCCGGTACCGTGGCCGAGGAGGGCGAGTGTGTCATCACTGTGGAAAAGGTCTCCGGCTCCGGCCGGTATGACCGGGTCGTCCGGATGATTGAGGAATCGGAGAAGCTGAAATCCACCGCCGAGGACAAGGCCGCCCGGATGGCGGATAAGCTGGTGCCCTATACCCTGGGCGGCACGGCGCTGACCTATCTGCTTACCCGGAACGTAACCAAGATGCTCGCGGTGCTGATGGTGGACTTCTCCTGCGCCCTGAAACTGGCCATCCCCATTTCCGTGCTGTCGGCCATGCGGGAGAGCAGCGGCTATCACATTTCCGTCAAGGGCGGCCGGTTTCTGGAGGCCGTGGCCAAGGCGGATACCATCGTCTTCGACAAGACCGGCACTTTGACCTATGCTACCCCCACCGTGGCGAGAATCGTTCCCTTCGGCGGCCGGGACGAAAGCGAAATGCTGCGCCTTGCCGCCTGCCTGGAGGAGCATTATCCCCATTCCATGGCCAACGCCGTGGTAGAGGAAGCAAAACGCCGGGGTCTATCTCACGAGGAGTACCATTCTCAGGTGCAGTATGTGGTGGCCCACGGCATTTCCAGCATGGTGGACAACGAGAAGGTGCTCATTGGCAGTGCGCACTTCGTCTTCGAGGACGAGGGCTGCCGGATTCCGGAAAGGGAGCGGGAGAAGTTTGATGCCATTCCGGCCGCCTATTCCCATCTGTACCTGTGCATCGGCCGGGAGCTGGCGGCGGTGATCTGCATTCACGATCCCCTGCGCCGGGAGGCCCGGGACGCGGTGAAGGCGCTCCACGATTGCGGCTTTACCAACGTGGTGATGATGACCGGCGACAACCGGCGCACGGCGGAGTCCGTTGCCCGGGAGGTGGGCGTGGATGCGGTTTACGCCGAGGTGCTGCCGGAGGACAAGGCTTCCTTCATCCGCACGGAGAAGGAGAAGGGCCACACTGTCATCATGGTTGGTGACGGTGTCAATGATTCTCCGGCTCTGTCCGAGGCGGATGCGGGCATTGCCATCTCCACCGGCGCGGCCATCGCCCGGGAGATCGCGGATATCACCATCGCCTCCGAGGACCTGTTCGAGCTGGTGATCCTGCGGCGGCTCAGCGAGGCACTGATGAGCCGGATTCACGGCAGCTACCGCTTCATTGTGGGCTTCAATCTGTCGCTGATTCTGCTGGGCGTGGCGGGGATTCTGCCGCCGACCACCTCGGCCCTGCTTCATAATACCTCTACTCTGGGCATCAGCCTGAAAAATATGACTAACCTGCTGGATGAAGCAGAAAAAAAGTAATTTTCAATCAAGAGAGCCGAGGGCGCGTCAGTCAAAGGATGCGCCCCCGGCTTTTCTAAAAATGGTCTTGACAGAATCCTTGCGCTGTGCTATAATACTCAAGCATTCAAGGAGTGTGCTGCATATCGCGGAGTAGAGCAGTTGGAAGCTCGTCGGGCTCATAACCCGGAGGTCGTAGGTTCGAGTCCTGCCTCCGCAACCATAAAAGCACCGGATTTCGACACGAAATCCGGTGCTTTTCTAACTTTTTGGCTTGAAATAGAGTGACCCAAAATGCCGTGGGGGATAGCCGCGGGGATAGTTTCAAAAAAAACTTTTTCAGAAAACCGGGAATTTCAAACTTTTTTCAGGTGTTTCGTTTTTCATATTTCTCGGTATCTCTTTGAAGAAAATCAGCCAGCACAATAAACATCGCCGTCGTTGTGAGTGCGTTACTCGCATCGACGGCGTTTCTTATTCTCTGCCCAGCAGCCAGTCAACGGATACATTCAGGATGTCCGCCAGGGCATTCAACTCAATATCCGATACCGGTCGTTTCTGGCCTTCCAGTAAAGACAGCGCGGGTACGCTGATATCAATCCCGGCAAGCTGCAATTTGGCGAGCAGCTCCACCTGTTTCATTCCTTGCGCCAACCGCGCCTCGGTCACTCGCTTGCCAACAATGTTACGATCACCCAGTTCGAGTTTTCTCGGTTTCATACTGCTCACCACCTTTACGGCATCATTATATGCTGAAAAGGTCTTGATATATTTGGTATTACCAAATATAGAGGTGCAATATGAATAGCTGCTTCTTTATTGGTCACAGGGAAGCTTCCGAGGAAATCTTTCCAGAGCTTGCAGAGACCGTGGAACGTCACATAGTTGACTATGGTGTTACGGAATTCATTGTCGGTAACTACGGAGGTTTTGACCGTATGGCCGCAAGGGCTGTTATATCAGCAAAGGCGTTGCATCCGAGAATTACCCTGCTGCTTCTGCTCACCTATCACCCGGCTGAACGTCCAATCGAAACGCCACCCGGTTTTGACGGTACTTTCTACCCACCGGGCATGGAATCCGTTCCGCATCGGTACGCTATCGTCAGAGCAAATCGGTATATGATCAATCATGTGGACTATCTGATTGCCTATGCGTGGCATCCGGCGAGCAATGCAAGGGATCTAGCGGAGTATGCCCAGCGAAAAGGAATCCCTACTTCAAATTTAGGAAATATGCGGCAAAACATTGATCTATAGCCGTTTCCTATATTGTATTCCCCTGATTAACCAAGTATAATAGATTTACATATCTTCTTCGACATAGGAGGACGGTTTATGTTCGACAGAGAAGGTTTCATTGATTATATAGGCGCAAAAAGCGGGAATAGCTATGCCAGTGGTTTGGTAAGGATCGAGAGCTTGTATTCCGTTGGAATCGATGCCGAATATGACAAGGACAAGTGTGAAGCATTACTTGCTCAGATCGAAGGAGATAAGAAACGGACAGATCTTGATCAAAAGGAACTGAAGAAACGCAGTGACGCAGCATCCCACTTAAAGCGGTATATCACTTTCAAAATGAATTCGGTCGATACGATCACGGACAGGATTCACTTTGTGATCGACCACTACAAAGAACATTTTGATGCCGTAAACCAAGGGGAGCGGTACAAATGGGAAGCCATCGCCTGGTATAAAAAGCATTGGGAAATCGATGCTCCCAACTTTGCGCAGATGCTGGAGGAGGCGTTCGGCAAGGCGAAGAATCTGCTTGCCTCCGCGATGTATTATCCTTATCGTATGATAACAGAATACGCCCAAGCCAATCCCGAAGAAGTTCGCAGAATTTTCAAAATACTGTATGACGAGAGTTTGCCACTGGAAGAGCGTTATCAAGTATTCCGGGACAGCTGCAAATCCGGTGTTGATCAGATAAGGGCCAAAAATCCTGAGTATGAAAAAGCTGTGAATCATTATCAGGATCTGCGTGCCATAATGGTTTATCTGACTTTCGAATACCCGGAGAAATACTATCTGTACAAATCCACCATGTATTCTGATTTTCGTGACCGAATCGGATTTCGGGAAGAAAAGTCCAACCAATCGTCTATTATCGGCAAAGTTGAAAACTTCTTCCGTATGTGTGAAATGATTCTCGCGGAAGTCAAAAAGGATCAGGAGCTTATTTCAAAGCACAAGGCCCGTCTGGACAATGACTGCTATGCTGATGAGGCACTTCATCTTCTGACCATGGACATTGTGTACTACGGAAGCAACTATATGTCTGAGAAAGATTTCAAGACACGTCCGAGTGTCACGACAGAAACGGCATATTGGCCCTCCTTGGAAGAATACAATCCCGGCATCACCGCAGAAATGTGGAAATCGGTTCTGTGTAACCCCTCAGTTACTTCCCACGAGAACCTAGACATGCTCCAGAAAATGATGAAGTTGGGCGGCGAAAGTACTTGCGCGCATTTGGCAGAGGCATTTGGAAACACTGCGGGTTTCTATAATGCTCTTGGCACTGGCTTTGCCGGAAAGGTAAAAAAGCGCTTCCATTGCCCCGACTGTATCGATCTCGAGGATAATGATGAGGAACGCAGCAGAGCGTATGTTGTTCCATTTATCGGGCGCTATGTCATGGAGAACGGAAACAAACGCTATTCTTGGCGGCTCCGCGATGAACTGAAAGAGGCACTTATGCATATTGATCTTCCCAATTCCACCCAGGAATCTGTAACGGATGTGGGTCTAAACACCATTTTATATGGCCCTCCCGGTACCGGCAAGACCTATCATACGGTCATCTATGCCGTTGCAATCATTGAGAATAAGGAGCTTTCAGCAGTCGAAAAAGAGGACTACGCGGAAGTTCTGGAACGGTACAATGAATATAAAGCTCAAGGCCGCATCGAGTTCACGACTTTCCATCAATCCTACGGCTATGAGGAATTCATTGAGGGAATTCGACCAACGATTACTCCCGATGATGCAGACGGCGAATCCGGTGATATCCAGTACAGCGTACAGCCCGGCGTATTCAAGCGCTTCTGTGAGAGAGCCGAGCGTCCTATCGTTGTTGCAAATGCAGACTACGGAATCAGTGACAGTCCAAACATCTGGAAGGTTTCTTTGGAAGGTACGGGCGACAATCCTACCAGAACGGAATGTTTGAAAAACAACCATATCCGTATTGGATGGGACGACTATGGCAAGGATATCACAGATGAAACCGACTTTTCTGTTTCCGGCGGTCGTGTGGTGCTGAACGCATTTATCAACAAAATGCAGGTCGGCGATATCGTTCTGTCCTGTTACAGTGCATCCACCATTGATGCCATCGGTGTTGTTACCGGTGAATACGAATGGCATGACGAATATGCCAATCTGAAGCGTCTGCGTAAGGTCAACTGGGTTGTCAAAGACATTCGTGAGAACATTCTGGCAATCAACGGCGGAACCTCTATGACCTTGGCATCCGTTTATCGTCTAAACATTTCTCTGGCGGATGTGTATCAGCTCATCGAGAAATATCAGCCAAAACAGATTGTTCCTAACAATGTCAGGAATGATAATTATGTTTTCATTATTGACGAAATCAACCGCGGTAACATTTCCAAGATCTTTGGTGAATTGATTACCCTGATTGAGGCCTCCAAGCGGGTTGGACTTCCAGAAGGTATGACAGTCAGACTGCCTTATTCCCAGAAGCTGTTCGGTGTTCCCAAGAATGTTTACATCATTGGCACGATGAATACCGCTGACCGTTCTATTGCAACCATTGATACCGCTCTGCGGCGTCGTTTCCTGTTCCGGGAAATGCTGCCTGCGCCCAAGGTTCTGGCAGATATCAGTGTAGAGGACCTGTCCATCAGCGAATTGCTGGCTCGACTGAATAAGCGGATCACTGTCCTGTATGACAGAGAGCATACCATCGGACATGCCTATTTCATGCCGTTAAAGGCCAGTCCCACCGTCGAAACCCTGGCAGAGATATTCACCAACAACATCATTCCTCTGCTTCAGGAATATTTCTACGAGGATTATGAAAAGATCCGACTGGTGCTGGGCGATAATAAGAAATCGAATCCAGAAGAGCAGTTTATCGTTGCCAAAGAAAACAATTACGCAGAGCTGTTTGGCGATGCGGATGTTGGGTTGGATGATGGATACAGCTATGAAATCAACCATGCAGCCTTCGGAAATATTGAGGCTTATCGCTCAATTTAACGAATGGCAAAGGAAGGAGGCAAGCGCATGAACCCTGTTTACCAGATAACCGAATACGGCTCCTTCATCACCGGGAAGGAAGTTGACGGCTACAAAACGCTGCCTCCGCACACTTTTGAACAGCTTGAGAATTTCATTCTGGGGAGCCGCAGCAAAGATACCGATGCTCTGGAATTGATGGGTCTGTCGGCCCGCAAGGGTATAGGCAAAGTCATTACTGCCAAGAATTATGTAGGGATCATGACTATGAATGATGGTACTACCATTGAAATTCTTCCCAAAGTTTTTTCTTCAGTCGAGGATGATTACGGAATCAGAACCAAGCGCCTGCTGATCGATATGCTGAGAACCCTTCGGGATTCCCCTTACAAAAGCCTGCAAACTTCCAGCGTGAGTATCGAGAAAATGAATATCTTTGAAGTGTTCATTCGGATGTTTCTTGATGAAGTGTTCTTCATCGTAAAACGTGGGCTGAAATGTAGCTATGAAACCGTTGAGGAAAACACCACTTTCTTCAAAGGGAAAATGAAATTTTCCCAGCAGATCAGATTTAATCATTCCCACAAGGAACGCAGCTTTGTGGAATATGATGCCTTCAATGTAAACCGCCCGGAGAATCGGCTGTTAAAGGCTACCTTGCAATATCTGTATCAGCGCTCTGCCTCTTCAAAAAACAGAAACGATATCAAGATCCTCCTAAATTCTTTTGCAGAAGTTGACGCATCGATAGACTACAAAAGTGACTTTGCAAAGTATATCCCCGACCGCAATATGAAGGACTACAGCACGGCACTGCTGTGGAGCCGGGTGTTTCTGATGGGCAAGAGTTTTACTTCTTTCTCTGGTTCAGAAGTAGCGATGGCACTGTTGTTCCCCATGGAAACTCTGTTTGAAAGCTATATTGCTGCCCTGCTGAAGAAAAAGTTAGGATATGCAGACTTTGCCGTATCCGCACAGGACAAGACTTACCATCTGTTCGACGAACCGGGAAAAAAGTTTCTTATGCGTCCGGACATTGTGGTAAAACGCAAATCAGACGGTGCAGTATTCATCCTCGATACCAAGTGGAAGATTCTTGCAGACAGCAAGTCGAACTACGGAATTTCCCAAGCAGATATGTACCAGATGTACGCTTATCAGAAAAAGTATGGTGCAAATCATGTGACACTGGTCTATCCGAAAACCGATAAGGTTGCTTCTGAGACTGGTATAGAATACCGCTCTGACGACGGTGTGACCGTCCGAATCTGTTTTTTGGATTTGTTCGATGTACAGAAGGACATCGAACAATTGTGCGCGGATTTTTTGCTGAAATCGTAAGGAGCGGATATTGCTATGAAAGTAGTAGTCAGTGCGTGTTTACTGGGTAAAAACTGTAAATACAACGGTGGCAACAACTACAACAGCGCAGTTGCAGATTTGTGCGAGACAAAGAGGTTTTACCCGTTTGCCCGGAGCTGATGGCAAATGGGTTGCCCCAGAACACCTATTGAAATCGTAGACGGAGTGCTGATGGATCGGGATGGAAAGAATGTGGACGTTGCTATGCGCGAGGCAGTAGCAACGGCTATGAAGCAGATTTCTTCGAAGGAAATCCTGTGCGCAGTCCTGCAATCCAGGAGTCCCACCTGCGGTGTGAATCAGGTTTACGATGGGAGCTTTTCCAGAAAGCTGATCCCCGGGGCGGCATCTTTACTCAGGCATTAAAAGAGGCTGGTTATCGAGTGATTGACGCGGAAGATGTCGGGAAGGAATAGCAGCTCTGTTTCCTAGTGGTTTGTAGTAGCGGCAAGCAGTGTTCAGGTGCTACCTGAACGGATTTTCGCTTGCTGGGGAATCCCCCAAACCCCAGATCTGTTCCTTCGGGCAGGCAACACGTTTTATGTGATACGCTTTTTCAGGGATATAATTGCAGATAACAAAAAGGCTATGTGCTCCGATCGGAATACATAGCCTTATCTCTTTGTGGGAACAGAAAACCGTAACCGTGACATCACTGGAGATAATTATCGCCATAGAGCAATTACCCCTTGCGTATTTTATAAAAATATAATACGCAACTTTTACATAGTTTAATCATCGATTATGATGCAATTGACCTTTTTGGAGAGCGCAGTGCAGGCGTCAAGGGCGATGATACCATCTGCATAGTAAGGCGCGAAATCGGCATCCTGATCAAATTCACTTCCCTTGCCTTCATAGTTGGCGTGGCCAAAGGAGCAATGCCAGTGTCCGCAAACGATGGTTTTCCACACTCAATAACGCCACTGTGGGCGGCCTCCATGCCGTTGGTCCATCGGGCCTGGCTCCACATTTTCTCATCTGCATTTCGCCAATCGGGAACGGGATTATATTCCGCTTTGTAAGGGCTTAGCTGATACCGGAGACATGGAATCCATCCGTGTACAAAGATATTATGCTCCGTTTCGTAGTAGTCCACCATGGCGGGAATGATTCTCTGAACCAAAGGACCGTCCAGCATTTCTTTTCCAACGGAAAATCTGGAAGCGAAGAGCAATTCTTCCGTAGTGCCGGTCAACTGGCAGACAGTATCCACGGTTCCGTTGGAAATGTGGTGCGGCGATATGTGGCGCGACCAGGGCAGGCTGTAGAGAAAATCAAGCAGCAGATCTTCATGGTTGCCCCGGATGAGGATGACCTCGCCCTGCTCCATCAAATCCAGGATAAATGCTTGCAACTCCCGAGCTTCAGCACCGCGATCAAACAGGTCACCGCAGATAATCAGCTTATGGGGCTGATCGTCAGTGAAGAACTCCTTCTCCTCTAAGGTGGTTTTCAATTCGGTAAAAAAACCGTGAGGATCGGCAACAACATAGTAACGCATATGGCATCTCCTTTTGTGTAGGAATATACCTTACGGCAACGCATCTGTCAATGATTATTATCGATGTTTCCCTCTATCATACTGTGGGTGTACACATCATTGCAACCCCCGCAGCCAGTTTGTAAAGCCTATATTGCCGATACGCGAAAGTATTTGGCTTTTTTCGGTTCAAATCCTCGAACATCAGGTCAACGGGATTCTGGAATTCCTCATCGTCCTCTCTGACCTCCATCGCATTCAGAAGCTCCAACAGGGAAGCAAAGTTTTGCTCTGATTTGGGGGCTTCATAATGGATGTAGGCAATCAGCGCCGTATACAGCAGCTTTTCGGACTTCTCCCAGAACTCATCGCCGCCTTTTCCTTCCCCCTTGGTATTGGCAATCAGCGTGGTGACAAGTTTCAGAATGTCTTTCTCACTGTGGATATAGGCGAATGGATTGTAGTGCATACTCTTCTTGAAATTGATGGTATTGAATATCTTGATCCGATACCCCTTTTTTAGAAGCGCATTTCCGCACTCCACCACAATGGAGCCTTTGGGGTCAGTGACGACATAGGAACTGTGGCATTGGAGCAGGTTCGGTTTCAGCCAGAACCGGGTCTTGCCGGAACCGGAACCGCCCACAATCAGCACATTCTTATTCCGGGCATTCTTGGGGTTGGCCGGACGATTGGACATCATCAGCCGCTCTGTCTGCGTCAGAATAATATTGTCCTCAAACTTCGGTGCCATGAATGGGACAATGTCCTGGGCATTGCCCCACCGGGCAGAACCATACTCCTGGTTGTGACGGTACTTTTTCGCGTTCTTCCCTTTGAGATACACCGCAAACCGAAGCCCCACACCACAAATCACGCCTACACATAGATCAAATGGCTGAAAGCTGGGGGTGAGGTTTCCAAACGCCGCAGGGAGCGCACCCATGAGCCCAAGTATGGGAGAGTTGGACACACTGACCTTCGCCATTCGCCATGCTTCGCCAAGATTCGTGGAAACCAGACCAAATACGACATAGGGGATGGAGAGAATCAGAAGCCGCTTGATTTCCTGTTTTGTCATAGGTCACGCTCCTGTGCCTTTTCACGAACCTTCCTGGGCAGGGAGGCCACAAGGACTTTCATCTTGGCAAGCAGCTCCAGCATACTGGGACGCTCTGCCTTTTTCGCCATTGCAGCGCTGTACTCCTTGAACGCAGCTGTCAGTGCATCGCCATCCCGCGCCTTGAAGAATACCAGATAACGCGGCGGCTCTTGAGAGCGGTCTTTGGTGATAGCATAGTCCACACCATACTTGTTGAGAATCCGTTTGAAGCCTGCAATCTCGGTCTTCTCAATCTCGATGTTGGTGGCACCCTGATTCTGCCCCAGCAGCTGATCGATGGTCTGCTCACCTACGATGTGGGTGTCCTGTATCGATGCTTTCCTTGCTTTCACATTTCGGCGGTGATTCAGATAGGCGCGGAACGCATTGACAAGAGAACGGCCAGTCAGCTTGGTGGTACTGATTGCCAGGTTGACTGTTCTGTTTTCAACTTCCTCCTGCATTGGTCACACCTCCTCTCAACAGGTACATCATCGGGGATCGTGGCTTGGGGATTTCTTAGCAGCTTCCTGCTTTCGTGCCTTCTCTGCCTTCCGAACCTCCTTATCCGGGATGGGAATCGCCATCAGATGACCGCCCAACCGGATGAATGTTTCCGGCTGATGAAAGAGCTTTTCGTAATGGGCAAGCTGATCTTTGGTCAGGGAAGAAAAGTCCTCCTCGCCCAGACCGACAATCAGCATATTCCCGGCAGTGATATCGTAAATCTCACCTTCCTCCGTCCGCAGTGCCCGGTTCAGCGGCAGCTGGTCGAGTTTACCCTCTTCGTTGACGATGATTGCGGCTTTGTCCTCCCACGGATAAACGGCCTCAATCCAGCCGCCGACAGCCTTTTGCAACGCCTCCAAACCCGGCTCAATTTCGATAGTCTTGGGGTAGCACGCTGGCTCAATCAGAAGGATGGTGAGTTTCTCCTGCTGTTCCATACAGCACCTCCTCAGTCCAGATGAATGGCAGGGATGTTGTATTTACCGGCATGAAGGGTGGTGCTTTTGAACACCATCAGGGACTGGAGCAGGTGGATATCATCCACAGTGATGGGGATGTCATTGCCGGTAGCGTCCGTGCGGAAAATGATGCCGGGACCGATCAGGAAGTTCTTTTCATTGGTTTCCACGATGGCACGGGGATCAGTACCCAGCTTCAGACCCATACCGGGGAAGTCGATTACCAGATCGGCAATGCCGAAGCAGGGAACGGCGGTGAAGCATTCCTCCAAATCCATGACGGTGATGGGAAGCTCCGGGGCCAGCATCGCGTAGTACATAACAGGTTTAGCGGTGGTTTTCTTTGTAGTCTGTTTCTTTGCCATATAGTTCTCCTATCGTTCTTGGTCGCGCTGACGCTTTTTCTGCCACTGCGTCAGCAGTTTGATGATGACATCGTGCATTTGCTTGGGGGTGTAGGACTTGGGAAAGAACTTTCTGAGGTCATTTCCGTCGATGGTGACTTTGTCCAGCTCACTCTTTTTCTCCTCGGACATCATGGCATACATCGCCATGCGGTCACAGCCGCCGTCCTGACTGAGCTTCTTCAGACGCTGCGCCTGCGAAAGAGAGGGCGTAGACTGCCCATACTCCATTGCGTCCAGCAGATTTGTCTGTTCCTCGTCAGTAAGGAAAGACAACTCCACAGCCGGGTTGAACGCTATCTTCTTGTTATCCACCATCTCCATGAGTTCCGGGATCAGATTCGTGAGGTTCACATACCGCTGAACCTGACGCGCACTTTCGCCGGTTTGCTCGGCAATAATCTCGCGGGTTTCCTTGCCCAGAAAATTCCGGTCAAGTTGGCCGGAATTTTCTTTCGACGGTCGTCCAGCTCTGCGAGCCATGGCGTCCATCTTCATCTTGTAGGCACGGGCACGCTCACTGGGAAGCATGGTTTCCCGCTGAAGATTACTGTCCACCATCGTAATAACGGCGGTATCATCGTCCATCTGGCGAACCAGCACCGGCATGGTTTCCAATCCCAGAAGCTGGGAAGCATGAAGACGCCTATGTCCGGCAATGATTTCATAACCGCCTTCCGGTCGGGGACGGGCGATTGCAGGGGCCAGAACTCCGAATTGCGAGATACTCTCTACCGTGCGCTGCATGGCTTCATCATCCAGCACACGGAAAGGATGATCTTTGAATGGGAATAACTCAGAAATCGGTATTTCCTGTACTTGCTCACTCTGTTTTGCCATTGGGCTGCACCTCCTTTTGTGGGAACAAAATTTGCTTTGCAAGAACCCGTTTCCCACTGCTGATGGATTTTCGACGGTCTGCACCCTGAAGCAGAATAGGAGTACACATCTCCAGAACGCGGCTGTAAATCCGGGCGTGGGCAACATCCTGGGCGCTTCGCATCTGCTTTGGGGTCAGATTGGTTGTAATGATGAGCGGCAGATTGGCTTTGTATCGTTCGTCAATCACCGCATATACCTGTTCCAGGGCAAACTCCGAATTTCGTTCCACGCCGAGATCATCGATGATCAGCAAATCCACTTTGCCAAAGTCCGAAATGAATTGGCTTCGCTCTTTGACTTGAAGATCGCTCAGCTTCTTCAGAATCCTTGTGAAATTGGTCATCATAACGGATACACCCTGATCCAGAAGCCCGTTCGCGATACAGGCAGCAAGAAAGGACTTGCCTGTTCCCACATCACCCCAAAACAAAAGGCCAAGGTTTTCTGCCTTGACCTGCTGCCAGTTATTTACATAGCGCTTTCCCATCTGGACATAGGGGGTATCCTCTGCTACCCGAAAGTTCCAGTCCAGCAGATGCGTGTCCTGAATGCCCTTCTGGCGGAGTTCTGCAATCTCCATCAGGCGTTGCAGGCTGCGGTATTCTTGCTCCAACATGTTCGATCACTCCTTACAAACTGTCATTGCCATCATAGGTGTACATGCCATGATGGTAGTCGATATTCCTTTGTGCGTCCTTCCGTGCCCAGCTGCGAATGGTCGCCAGATGGTTCTTGTAGGTCTTACCGCAGGAAGCCATGTACTCAGAAAGGCGGTCAATCCGGGCAGAGTAGTCCCCAGGGAATTGCTCTTTCAAGGATTGAAACTCTGCATCTGACAGAAGCACATTTCGATACAGGCCATAACGATGGCGGGGCGAGCCATTCTCTCTTTCTATTTGTTCATCTGTTATTTTTCTATCTGTTCTTTCTTGTTCTGTATTTCTTTGTGAAGGCCTTTCCTCCGCAGGTTTTTCCTGCACAGGCGTATCCTGCATAGGCTTCTCCCACACAGGAATATCCTGCACTGGATAATCCAGAACTGGTTTCTCCAAAGTAGGCTTTTCCAGTTTAGGCAAACCCTGTTCTGGAGTAGCCGGAACTGGTCTGCGGTGGGGCGGAATCTCATAGATGACATACTCACTGTCACCCAAACGGCCCCTCTCGTTTCTGTACCGATGCCGTTCCAGATATCCGGCGGCTTCCAGTTCCTTAAGCCCGGACAGGATACCATCTTTGCCCTCTTTGGAGATGGCAGCAAGCCCACTGACAGAGTAGTTCCAGTTCTTCGGAAGACTCAGGAACATAGAAAGGATTCCTTTGGCTTTGAAGGAAATGGTGTTGTCTCTGAGGTGGTAATTGCTCATGGTGGTATAGTTGGCGTTCTTTTCTACACG
>ERZ1034976.2241-NODE-2241-length-13482-cov-6.825948_pt1 | contig 13482 bp, 9 predicted proteins | sample MGYA00520623_ERZ1034976 | MGnify/ENA primary metagenome ERZ1034976 (study PRJEB33766, sample SAMN09781774) | gut metagenome | biome: gut microbiome | host: Homo sapiens | place: Madagascar | study: EMG produced TPA metagenomics assembly of the PRJNA485056 data... | reverse complement strand
GCCCTGAACCTCGCCAACATTTTTAAAAAATTGTTGGATCAAAAAACTTTTATTTGCCTGCGGCTCGTTGGGGGCAACGTTTCACATGAAACATTCTTCTTGGAACACCACCTGAATCCGGTTCGGCAAGGCTGGGGCACATCCCCAGCTTGCCTTGGGAACCACAATTGCCCCTGAAACCTTGTATCCTCATTACAACCTCTTGATTTAAAAGGCAATTGCGATTCTTTCAACGCTCTCTTAGATTTTTATTTCATTTCATTGTTCGGTTCTGTTATTTGCTCCGCAAATGTGGGCTACTCGCCCACACCTCGCCAGCATTTTTGAAAAATTGCTGGATCAAAAAACTTTTCTTTCGCCTGCGGCTCGTTCCTTACAGCCAATCATCCAAAAAAGCAGCTGCTTCTCTCCAAGAAGTCGCTGCTTTTTTGCAAAATATCCCAAAAATAAAATGAATCATTGTAAAACTCTTCTACACTTTTTACAGTCAAAACTTCATCATTTTTTCGTTTTCTGTTGTATATAGCAACTATTTTCATAATGTCTGTTGTGTATGCAACAGTTCAAAAATAATCGACTATTGACTTTTAAACGACAATTGTCTATAATAATGACAGTAAGACAACGAACATCTATCATTAGACAGTTGTCCTTTTTTCACAGAAAGGGTGGAAACCGAATGAAACATGCAGAAAAAGAAGAAAAACAGCCGTCTTTCTTGAAACGGCACTTCAATGCAATTGCAACCGTTTGCATTGTGTTGATTCCAACCATCTACACCACACTGTTTCTTGGTTCAATGTGGGACCCTTATGGCAACGTCAGCGATTTGCCCGTTGCGGTCGTCAATCAAGACCAGTCCGTAACGTTCCACGACAAGACCTTATCCATTGGGGATGACCTCGTTGATAACCTCAAAGATAATGACAGTTTGGACTTCTCCTTTGTAGATGCCAAAACCGCACAGGATGGGTTAGAGGATGGCACTTATTACATGGCGATCACCATTCCGGAAGATACATCCGCAAATGCATCGACCGTACTGGATGATTCCCCGAAAAAGGTACAGCTTTACTACGAGACCAATCCGGGCACAAACTACATCGCCTCAAAAATGAGCGAAACAGCGATGCAGAAACTCAAAACTGAAGTTTCCAGTACCATTACAGAAGCCTACACGGAAACCTTGTTTGACCAGATCGGCACTGCCGGTGATGGCATGCAGGATGCCGCAGATGGTGCAAAGGAACTGGATGACGGTGCAAAAGAATTAAAAGACGGCAGCGTTACGCTCAGCGATAACCTGAAAGTCTTAGCAGATAGCACCTTAACGCTGGAAGAGGGCTGCGGTACATTGACCGATGGTTTAACTGCCTACACAGACGGCGTTGCACAAGTAGATGATGGTGCAAAGCAGTTGGAAGATGGCATGAATCAGTTACAGGATGGCGTTTCTCCGCTGACGGATGGTGCAAGTCAGCTGCAAAGCGGTGCAAGCCAGTTGCAAAGTGGTGTCGATGCCTATACAGAAGGCGTTGCCAGTGCTTACACCGGTGCACAGAGTCTTTCCAGCGGCAGCCAGCAGCTTTCCGCTGGTTCTCAGAACTTGCAGGACGGTGCTGCACAGCTTTATGAAGGCAGCAGACAGCTCGAAGCTGGTTTATCACAGCTTTCCAGCTCGCTTTCCCAGAGCTGCAACGAAGAAACCGCTGCACAGATCAAAACCTTATCGGCTGGTTTGGAACAGTTACAAACTGGCATTGATACCTTAAAGAGTTCCGTTTCCAACAGCGGAACAGCGACTACAGAAGCGATGCAGGCAGTTGCTGGCGACTTACAAACACTCGGCAGCGGCTTGGCATCCTTACAATCTGCACAGCAAGCTTTAATGAGTACGGATGCATTCCAGAGTCTGGACGCTGAAAGCCAGCAGGAATTACTTGGCTGTTTCGCAGAACCAATGAGCAGCCTCTCCACGGCTGCAACACAGCTGCAAAGCGATGTTACCGCATTGGCAACCGCTCTGGAACCGTCTGCACAGCTTCCGGATGCAGTCAACCAGTTAGCAGCCGGTGCAGACCAAGCCCTTCCGGCAGCCAATGAAGCCCTTGCTTCTCTGTCTGGCGGATTACAGACTGTACAGAGTGCTGTAGATGACCAGTTGTTACCGGGTGCATCTGCACTGACAGACGGTGCAGCAAGCCAGAGCGATGGCTCTGCAACCTTGTCGAGCGGTTTACAGACTGCCGCAGCAGGTGCAAGTGCCCTCTCCGATGGACTGGGAACACTCCACAGCAACAGCAGCAGCCTTCAGAGTGGTGCAGCTGCACTGGATGATGGAATTTCTACTTTAGTTGACAAAATGCCAACCTTGACCGTTGCGATTAGTCAGCTGCAAAGCGGCAGCCAGACGCTTTCCGATGGTACCAGTCAATTAACTGCACAGAATGACACCTTGTTATCCGGTGCAAAACAATTGCAAGACGGTGCAGCCGCTTTGCAGGATGGTGCAGTTCAGCTTGCAGATGGTTCTGCAACACTGAAAGATGGTCTGGTTACCTTGACCGATGGTTCTGGCACGCTGTGGACAGCGTTGCAGGATGGTGCAACAGAAATCAATGACATCAACAGCACCGATGATACCTATGATATGTTCGCTTCTCCGGTCGATGCCGAAGAAACTTATGCAAACCACGTTGAAAACAACGGTCACGCAATGGCGGCGTACATGATGGCAGTTGGTCTTTGGGTTGCCTGCCTCGCTTACTGCATCATGTTCAGCCCATATGAAGTTCCGTTGACCGGCAAGAATGCCGTTCATTCTTGGGCAAAGAAACTTCCAGTTCTGCTGTTGGTCGCTTGGGCTCAGGCAATCGGCATGGTTCTGCTGCTCCACCTTTTCAACGGCTTTGCACCGCAGGATATGCTGCAAACCATTCTGGTTGCTGGATTCTCCTCGATGGCATATATGGCAATTATCTTCTGCTTGAATATGTACTGCGGAAAGATCGGCAGCTTCATCTTACTGGTCTTCATGGTACTTCAGTTGAGCGGCTGTGCCGGAACGTATCCGTCCGAATTGTCCGCAAAGTTCTTCCGTGTGATCAAGCCGTTCATGCCGTTCACCTATACGGTTCAGGGCTTCCGGAATGCAATTGCAACTGGCAGAAGCAATGCTACCACTTATGTTGTGATGATCGCATTGGCAGCCATCTTCACCCTGCTGATGATTCCGGCTTACAAGATGAAATGGAAGCGGGAAAAGACACAGGCAGACTTCATCGAAGAAACAGAAACCAAATCCATTGCCAGCCACAAGCAGGCAGTTTCCCAGTAACGACATCCAAATTTGATGCATGAATCGCAGGCGGTAAGTTTCTTGCCGCCTGCTGTATTTCTACGGGTTCTGACGAAATTGCCATTGACATTTCATTTCGCAACTGCTATGCTATTACTAGACACTTTTTAAAAACATGCTGCGTTTGCAGCAGAAAGAAGGCTTTTCTTATGCAACAAACTGCTTCCGCTGCTCCTTCCCGACAGGAACGCCGTGTTCGTCGCACCCGTGCGATGATTCTTGCCGGATTTGTTGAACTGATGCAGCAAAAATCTGTCAAAGATATTTCCGTTCGGGAATTGGCAGATCTGGTTGACATCAACCGTTCCACCTTTTATCTGCATTACACCGATATTTATGACTTGCTCGAACAGACCGAAAATAATCTGATGGATCAGTTCCTTGCCATCATCGATAAAAATCACACCAGCCTTACCCTGCAGGAATTTTCGGACAAGCTGGAACAGTTCTTTGCCATTCTCGCCGAAAATCAGCCGCTCTGCCGTGCATTGATGAGTCCGAATGGCGATATTGCCTTTGTTCGGAAACTTGAAAAGCTGATTGCGGAGGACGGCGTGAAAACGCTCCGGCTGCTCTCTGATGAAAAAGACTTGGACGCACAGGACTTGAACTATGTCACCAGTTTCTTTCTCTCCGGCTGTGTCGGCATGATCGACCTGTGGTTACAGGATGGATGTCAGCAATCCGCCCAGCATATGGCGGATCTTTCCATGAAGCTGCTGCGTGCTGGCGTTCAGGGAATCACCCGCAGACAACTGCAATAATTTGTGCAAACTGCTATCTTTCCACGCCGTAATTTCGTCTATTTTTTTCAAAATCTGCAATTGCAATTTTCCACAAGCTGTGTTATAATAAAGGTTAGTCATGATGTCATAGAACCCGATGACATCCGCATATGGTCGTTCCATTTGCAAGAAAGCGGTACCGTGTCACTTCCGCTTTTCGCTGACAAACCAACTCGCATATGCAGAAAATTTTGAAGTTACAGCAGGAGGTAACAAGTTATGCCAAATATTAAATCCGCTAAGAAGAGAGTTCGTGTAAACGCTACAAAGGCTGCTGCCAACAAGGCAAGAAAGTCCAACCTCAAGACCATGATCAAGAAGGCTGATCTGGCTTGCACAGAAAATGCTGCTGATAAGGAAGCTGCAATCCGTGTTGCCATCAAGAAGGTTGACCAGGCTTGTGCAAAGGGTCTACTGCATAAGAACGCAGCTGCAAGAAAGAAGTCCCAGCTGGCTAAGAAGCTCAACGCTGCTGACTAAGACGCACGTTTTCTAAAAAAAGCGAACCGCATGTTGTCTGGACGACATGCGGTTTTTTGTTATCTGAACAGATTTTTTATGCGGCAAACAGCTTGCTTTTGTTTGCATTTTTCCGCTTTTTGTGGTATGATGAATAGCAGCGTGCCCTTCTATTTGGCTCACCACTTCGCATACCTTTTTAAGAGGGACTGACACAGCTTCAGCCGCTCCGGATGCCCGTGATAATAGGCGAACCGCTCCGCTGCCGTCTGAGGCACTTCTTCCCCCGTTTCGAGAAAGTGCATGGCAAATTGAAACAGCAAGTCCCGATTCTCCATCGAAATGCAGGAGATTTCTTTTCGCTCCCGAATCGCATGCTTTAAAGTATATGCCGTTCCGCCGGAAGTCTTGTGAATCACGCAAATCAGCCGCCAGCTGTGTTCCAACATATAATCATTCCGCCGCAGGAAACTGAACTTTCCCTGATACGGTATGGTGATAACTGCTTCGCAATGTTCCACATAGTGCAACATTGCCTCCCGACCGCTGCGGCGACATTCCAGATAGTGCAGGCACGGTTCAACTGCGATCAGATGCAGCACTTCTGTGCCATGCTGCTTGCGGTAAATCAAATCATCGGCAGCCCAGAGGTCAACGCCCTCGGCTAAGCCGTCCAAAAAATAACGGTATCCATCCTGTACCGCCTGCTCGATACACCCAGCCAACAGTGTCTTCAAGAGGTCTGTTGCGGCATAGCCTACAACCGTTTCCTCCAGCGGCAGGGCATCTTCCCGATGTCCGCTGAAACAAGCCGTCTTTCCCGGAAATTGTAAAAAAGTTGTACATTGCGGATAATCCGCATTCAAAACAAATGCAACTGGCTCCAAAAACAGACCCTCCTAATCTCATGGTAATTTCTGTGTATCGACAGACAACAGATTCTATGGTACAATCATAGAAACACCCTCGTTCCTATTTTCTATTATACTGGTTTTTGGAAAAAAGAACAAGAGATTTTTTTAGAAATCGCACTCCATTCGTGCGGAAAGAAGGAATCAATCATGCATCAACCATCTATTTTACATCGTGCTTGGGCAGAAATCGACCTGTCCGCTCTGGAAAACAACGTCCGCTGTATTCAGGAAATCCTGCCGGAACACACCGATTTTATGGCAGTCGTCAAGGCGGATGCTTATGGGCACGGTGATGAAGTAATCTGCACTGCCCTGCACAAGATGGGCATTCGCTGGTTCGCCGTTTCCAATCTTGAAGAAGCCCTCTCTGTTCGACAGTACTGCCCGGACAGTGAGATCTTTATCTTGGGTTATACCCCGCCGGAACTCGCTCCGGAACTCACCAAACACCACATTATTCAGGGGGTCATGTCCACGGAATATGCACAGGAACTGGCGGCTCACGCTGGCAGTGAACCGGTTCGGTGTCACATCAAGCTGGATACAGGCATGGGACGCATCGGTTTCCGCAGTGCTGACCCACAGGCTTGTGTCGAAGAACTGCTGCCGCTGTTTGCACTGCCGCAGCTGAAAATCGAAGGGCTGTATACCCACTTTGCGGTTGCAGACTGCCCGAACGATGCCGAAAACACCGCTTATACCGACGAACAGGAACGCCGGATTCTTGCCGTTTATGACCTGCTCGCTGAAAACGGGCACCAGTTACAGCACCTGCACTTCATGAACAGTGCGGCAACTGTTTACCGCCCGAATCCACGCTGCACACTGGCAAGAGTCGGTATCATTCTGTATGGTCTGCTGCCGAACTATCCCGTTCCCGTTCCGCTGCCGCTGAAACCAGTCATGACGCTGAAGTCTGTCATCTCCCACATCAAGGAAGCCGAAAAAGGCGACTGCATCAGCTACGGCAGAACCTACACCGTTTCGCATCCGTGCCGGATCGCAACTGTTACCATTGGCTATGCAGACGGCTATTCTCGCCTGCTCTCCAATAAGGCATATGCCATTGTGCACGGCGTTGCCTGCCCAATTGTCGGCAGAGTCTGCATGGATCAATTGATGCTGGATATTTCCGAGGTCAAAGAACCTGTCAAGCCGGGCGATGAAGTCACCATGTTCGGAACAGAAGGCAATGTGACCATTACACCGGATGAACTGGCTGCCTTCTATGATACGATCGGATATGAAATCGTCTGCGGCATTTCAAAGCGTGTACCGAGAGTGGTTGTAAACGGGGAGATCAAATAATTATTTTGCATCATCGAAAGCAGCACGGGGTTTCAGCGGCTTTCCCAAGCCCTTTGAAAGGAGATTTTTTGTGAGTGAAATCAAATTGCAGCAGAAGGCTGCGTATACGCTCGGCATTGACGTTGGTTCTACCACCGTCAAAACCGTCATTTTAGATGCAGACCATCACGTCCTGCACAGTACCTATCAGCGGCACTTTTCCAAAGTCAAGGAAGCCGTTTCTGAACAACTGCAAGCCATTATCCAGGAGCATCCGGCAACGCTGTTCTCGGTGCATATGACTGGTTCTGCCGGTCTGGGACTTGCAACTGCTGCAAAAATCCCCTTTGTACAGGAAGTGCATGCTGCTTTTCTCGCCGTAAAAGAACGCTATCCCGAAGCAGATGCCGTCATCGAACTGGGCGGAGAAGATGCAAAAATTATCTTCCTCACCGGCGGCGTGGAACAACGTATGAACGGCTCTTGTGCTGGCGGTACGGGGGCTTTTATCGACCAGATGGCAACCTTGCTGGATGTCACGGTGGATGAACTCGACCAGATGGCATTGCAGGCAGACCGCACCTACCCCATCGCTGCACGCTGCGGCGTTTTCGCAAAGTCGGACATTCAGCCGCTGCTGAATCAGGGAGCAAAACGGGAAAATGTCGCTGCTAGCATTTATCAGGCGGTGGTAGACCAGACGGTTTCCGGTCTGGCTCAGGGGCGGAAAATTCAAGGGCACGTGCTCTTCTTAGGTGGCCCACTCTCTTTCCTGCAAGGGCTGCGGAATGCCTTCATGCAGACGCTGCACCTAGATGCAGAACATGCGATTTTCCCCGTAGATGGCAGAACATTCGTTGCCTATGGCTGTGCCCTTGCTGCAGAAAACAGTGCGGATAAACCTGTCACAGGCGAAGCCCTGCTGAAACAAATCGAATCCGCTGAAACCAATCATACAGTGATTGCTGACAAGCCGCTGTTCGGCTATCAGGAGGAATACGACCGCTTCCGAGAACGACATGCACAAAACGATGTTGTTCATGGCGACCTGCATACCTATCAGGGCAATGCCTATTTAGGCGTGGATGCTGGTTCGACTACCACAAAAGTGGCGTTGATCGGCGAGGACAATTCCCTGCTCTATTCCTTCTATGAAACCAACAAGGGGCAGCCGCTTGAATGCGTGAAGCGTGCTCTCGAAACCCTCTACCAGAAAAAGAATCCGAACCTGAAAATCTGCGGCAGTGCAGTCACTGGCTACGGCGAAGAAATGCTGAAAGCAGGACTTGGCATTGATTTCGGCATTGTCGAAACTGTTGCCCACTTCCGAGCAGCAGAGTTTTTCTGTCCAGATGTGGATTTTATCATTGACATCGGCGGGCAGGATATCAAGTGCTTCCAGATTAAAAACGGAGCAATTGACAGCATTATGCTGAATGAAGCCTGCTCCTCCGGATGCGGTTCCTTCATTCAGGCATTCGCCAATGCTCTGGGATATGATGTTGCGGAATTTGCAAAGTTAGGCTTGTTTGCAGAACGTCCGGTTGACCTTGGTTCTCGCTGTACCGTCTTTATGAACAGCAGTGTCAAACAGGCACAGAAAGACGGTGCAACGGTTGCCGATATTTCCGCTGGTCTGTCCGGTTCGATTGTCAAAAATGCAATTTATAAAGTCATCCGTGCAAAGTCACCGGAAGACCTCGGAAAACACATTGTTGTACAGGGCGGCACGTTCCTGAATGATGCCGTGTTACGTTGTTTTGAACGAGAGATGGGACGGGATGTCATCCGTCCGGCAATCTCTGGGCTGATGGGAGCGTTTGGGGCTGCGATTTATGCCAAGGAACACACCTCCGGCAGCAGCACGCTGCTCTCCCTGATGGATTTACACACCCTCACCTATCGCACACAGAATACCACCTGCAACGGCTGCACGGCACACTGCAACCTACAAATTCTGCGGTTCTCAAACGGGAAACGCTTCATTGCCGGCAACCGCTGCGAACGGGGTGCAGGGGTTTCTAAGAAAGACCAGATTCCGAATCTGGTTGACTGGAAATATGAAACGCTTCGCTCTCTCACCGACCGCCAGCCGGAACAGCCAAAGGCAACTGTTGGCTTGCCGATGGCACTGCACTATTACGACCAGCTGCCATTGTGGTATACCTTCTTCACGGATCTGGGCTTTGCTGTGAAACTCTCTGAAGAGAGCACCCGAAAGACTTACTACAAAGGACAGAGCACCATTCCGTCTGATACGGTTTGCTATCCGGCAAAGCTGGCACACGGACACATTGAAAGCCTGCTGGAACAGAACGTGGATTTCATTTTCTATCCGTGCATGACTTACAATCTGGACGAGGGCGACTCTGATAATCATTATAACTGCCCAGTCGTTGCCTATTATCCGGAATTGCTGCTGGCAAACAACGAAAAACTAAACGAACAGAATTTCCTGCATCCATTCCTAGACCTGAACCGCCGGAAACATCTGATTACGGTTTTATATGCCTGTCTGTCTGACTACGCCACCAAGAAAGAAATTGCAGCGGCTCTCGAACATGGTTTTGCTGCACTGGAACAGTACCGCAACCAGATCGCCCAGACGGCTCAGGAAATTGTCCGGCAGGCAAGAGCGGCTGGAAAGACGATTCTGGTTCTCGCTGGCAGACCATACCACATTGACCCAGAAATCAACCACGGCATCCACAAGCTCATCAGCAGCCTTGGCATGGCAGTCATTACCGAAGACAGCATTGCCGAACTCGCACACACACCGGAATTGCAGGCACTCAACCAGTGGACGTATCACTCCAGAATGTATCGGGCTGCCCAGTATGTCACAACACAGCCGGATTTCCAACTGGTACAGCTGGTATCATTCGGCTGCGGCATTGATGCCATCACTACGGACGAAGTTCGCCGGATTCTGGAACAGAGCGGAAAACTCTATACCCAACTGAAGATTGATGAAATCAGCAACTTGGGTGCTGCAAAAATCCGGCTGCGAAGTTTAAAGGCTGCCATTGGTGCAGACGTTCCGCAAAAGCCGGCAGCTGCTCCATCCGAAGTCGCACCGAAGAACGAAAAAGAACCCGTGTCTGTATAACAAGTGCGGACTGCTGCCGGAATTCGTTCCGGCAGACGCTCCCCTGTTTGCAGGCTGTTTGCAAGGAGTTTGTGATTTATGCAATATCAGCAATTTACCCCCGAAATGCGGAAAACGCACACCATCTTAGTGCCGAATATGCTGCCCATTCACTTTCGGCTGTTGATCTCCATCTTCGGTCAGTTCGGTTACAACATGGAACTACTGGAATCCTCCTCCCGTACGGTCGTAGAAGAGGGATTGAAAAACGTTCACAACGATACCTGTTACCCAGCATTGCTTGTTGTTGGGCAATTTATGGAGGCTCTAAAAAGCGGCAAATATGACCCGGACAAAACTGCCCTGCTCATCACCCAGACGGGCGGCGGCTGTCGGGCATCCAACTACATTCATCTGCTCCGGAAATGCATGGCACAGCAGTTCCCACAAGTTCCGGTTATCTCTCTGAACTTTGCCGGACTTGAAAAAGCAAGCGGCTTTCAACTGACACTGCCGCTCTGCATCAAGCTGGTTTATGGTGTTCTGTATGCCGACTTGCTCATGACCATCTACAACCAGTGCCGCCCCTATGAACTGAATGAGGGCGAATCGCAAAAGACACTGGAACAGTGGCAAGACAAACTGGACAAGCTGTTCCGCACAAATGATTACCGCCACACAAAGAAATGGTATCGGGCAATGCTGGAGGATTTCGCAGCGATTCCCAGAAGTCAGAAGCCGAAAATTCGGGTCGGCATCATCGGGGAAATTTATGTCAAGTATTCTCCGCTCGCCAACAACCACCTCGAAGACTTCCTGTTGCAAGAGGGCTGCGAACCAGTCGTTCCAACGCTGATGTCATTCATTCTGTACTGTGCAGCAAACTCGGAAAACAATGCAAAACTCTATCAATATCGCAACTTACATACCGCATTGTTCGGCATTGGCTACAAGTTCTTACACAGCAAGCAGATGGAAACCATCCGCTGTATGCAGGAACATGGCGTATTTACACCAATGCATGACTTTGAAGAACTGCGGAAAGCGGCTGACAAATATACCAATCAGGGCATCTGTATGGGCGAAGGCTGGATGATTACCGCTGAAATGGCGGTGCTGGTTGAACATGGCATTAAAAACATTATCTGCACCCAGCCGTTCGGCTGTCTGCCGAATCACATTGTGGCAAAGGGGATGTCCCGTACCATCAAGCAGGCTTACCCAGAAGCAAATATTGTTGCCATCGACTATGACCCCGGTGCAACAAAGGTCAATCAGGAAAACCGCATCAAGCTGATGCTTGCCTCGGCAGCCGCAGAAAAATAAATATTTTATCAACAAAAAAAGAAAACGGACAGCTGGATGTTGTCCGTTTTTTCATTTTTGCTCCACAAAATCGGAAAAAGATTCAACGATTTTTACAGTTTTGCTATAAAAACTTGCGTTCCATTTCCCGTTTTGTCGAATTCCATGCATTGACCGAAACCTGTTTTCGTGCTATAATAAGGAGAAACCACAAAATAGAAATTAGAAAGGTGGGATTGCTCTTATGGCAGAGTCTGCAACACCACATGCCCCCCGACCGAAAAAGCGTGTGACCCGCACACAAGCCAGAAACCGGCGAATCATCGCCTTGTTATTGCTGGCATTGTTCGTCTTTCTCATCCGGAAAGGCTGCGTTGCCTGTGTTCACTCCCATAATGACAAAAAAAACAATACCGCTGCGGTAACAACCACCACCACAGAGGAAACCACAACGGTTCCCGAACCAGCATCCATGATGCCAGAAACAACGGCTCCCGAACCAACCCCTACTATTCCACAAACTACGGTCACTGACCCGCCAACTTCAGAGTATTTGATTTCTGGTGACCTGCCCACAACCTATTCCATGGAAGTTGACCCGATTTTACAGCTGCCGGAACTGCCGACTGGCTGCGAAGTTACAACGCTTGCCATGCTGCTGGATGCAGTTGGATTCCAAGTGGACAAAGTTCAGCTGGCGGAAGGCTATTTAACTTGCAAGAGTGAAGGAGAAGCAACCTTCCAGCAGGCATTCATCGGTTCGCCGTACGACTCTGCCGGCTATGGCTGTTATGCTCCAGTTATCGTAGACACTGCCCGGAAATATCTTGCTGCACAGAACAGCGGCAGAATCGTCAAAGACCTCACAGGGGCAAAGTTTGAAGACTTGCTCCGGGAAGTTGCCAGCAATCATCCGGTTGCCATCTGGGCAAGTATTGACCTTGTGGATATTCAGGAAGTTTATGCATACACCATTTACAACTACACCGAAACCAACAGCGATGGCAGTACATCCACCCCAAAGGATTTGGATGTCTATTGGTTGGAAAACGAACACGTCTACTTGCTCAAGGGCTATGACTTAGATCGCAATGTTGTCATTGTCAACGACTCGTTAAACGGCGAAATGGAATATGACATGAATCGGTTCAAAGAATGCTATGAACAGTGCTACAAACAAGCAGTTATTATTTATTAAAGAGATAGGGAGTATTGGAAGCAATGAAATTAATGATACAGATTCCCTGCTACAATGAAGCAGAAACCCTCGGGCTGGCGATTCACGACCTGCCTACACACATTGACGGCATTGATACGATTGAATACCTCATCATCAATGACGGCAGCAAAGATGCAACCGTAGAGGCTGCCCGAAAGTTAGGCGTTCATCATATTGTTTCGTTCCGCCGCAACAAGGGACTCGCAAGAGGCTTTTTAGCCGGACTGGATGCCTGTCTACGGCTAGGAGCTGACATCATTGTCAACACCGATGCGGACAACCAGTATTGCGGAGCGGACATTGAAAAACTGGTACAGCCGATTCTACAAAAGAAAGCCGATATGGTCATTGGCGAACGTCCGATTGATGAAACAGAACACTTCTCATGGAAGAAAAAGAAATTTCAGCATTTGGGAAGCTGGGTGGTACGGGTTGCCTCTCAGACGGATGTTCCGGACGCACCGAGCGGATTCCGTGCCTATTCCAGAGAGGCAGCCATGCGGATGAACGTGGTCAACGAATACACCTACACGCTGGAAACCATCATTCAGGCAGGACAAAGCAAGATGGCAATCGGTTCTGTACCGATTCGCACGAATCCGGAAACCCGTCCATCCCGTCTGTTCTCCAGTATGTGGCGATATATGAAACGCTCTGCTTCTGTCATTACCCGTTCTTTTGTCATGTATAAACCGCTGAAATTCTTCGGCACACTGGGCACTGTGATTTTTGCACTGGGCGTTCTGCTGGGAATTCGGTTCTTGGTTTATCTCGGCATGGGCGAGGGCAGCGGTCACGTACAGTCCCTGATTTTAACGGCAGTACTGCTGATGATTGGATTTCAAACGATTATCATGGGATTGCTGGGGGATACGGTTGCAGCGAATCGAAAGATTTTGGAAGATGTACAGTATCATGTACGGAAGATGGATTATGACGACCATCCGGCAACGGAATTAGAAGATGATCAGCCAACTGCTTAATTTATGAGGAACGCTAAAAACTGCGGACAAAATGAAATGCTCCCCTTTTGTTAGACAATGTGGTATAATAGAAATATACCGAAA
>ERZ1034976.2240-NODE-2240-length-13483-cov-72.941317_pt1 | contig 13483 bp, 7 predicted proteins | sample MGYA00520623_ERZ1034976 | MGnify/ENA primary metagenome ERZ1034976 (study PRJEB33766, sample SAMN09781774) | gut metagenome | biome: gut microbiome | host: Homo sapiens | place: Madagascar | study: EMG produced TPA metagenomics assembly of the PRJNA485056 data... | reverse complement strand
AGGAATACTTCCCCAAGGAGACCGTCGAAAAGATGGGCAAGCTGGGCATGATGGGCATCTATTTCCCGACTGAGGTCGGCGGTGCAGGCGGCGATGTGCTGTCCTACGTCATGGCCGTGGAGGAGCTGAGCAAGGTCTGCGGCACCACCGGTGTCATCGTCTCTGCTCACACCAGCCTGTGCGCTGCTCCTATTTACGAGAACGGCACCCCCGAGCAGAAGGCTAAGTACCTGCCCAAGCTGTGCAGCGGCGAGTGGCTGGGTGCTTTCGGCCTGACCGAGCCGGGCGCTGGTACCGATGCGCAGGGTCAGCAGACCATTGCCAAGGAAGAGGATGACTGCTGGGTGCTGAACGGCTCCAAGATCTTCATCACCAACGCCGGCTTTGCTGATGTATTCATCGTCATCGCCGTTACCGATAACGTGCTGGATAAGCGCGGCCGTCCCACTAAGCTCTGCTCCGCCTTCATCGTGGAGCGCACCGACCCGGGCTTCTCTGTTGGTAAGGCAGAGGACAAGATGGGTATCCGCGGTTCTTCTACCTGCGAGCTGATCTTTGAGGATTGCCGTATCCCGAAGGATCGTATGCTGGGCGTGCGCGGCAAGGGCTTCCAGCTGGCAATGGCTACGCTGGACGGCGGCCGTATCGGCATCGCTTCTCAGGCTCTGGGCATCGCCGAGGGCGCTCTGGAGGAGACCGTTGCTTACGTCAAGGAGCGCAAGCAGTTCGGTCGTGCTATCGCTGCTTTCCAGAACACCCAGTTCGAGCTGGCTGAGATGAAGGCTCGTGTTGAGGCTGCGAAGTATCTGGTTTATGCTGCCGCTCTGAAGAAGCAGCAGGCTATGGATGGCGCAAAGGTTCGTTACAGCGTGGAGGCTGCACAGGCTAAGCTGATCGCAGCCCGCACCGCAAGCGATGTGACCCGCCGCTGCCTGCAGCTGTTTGGTGGTTACGGCTACACCCGTGACTACCCCATCGAGCGCATGATGCGTGATGCCAAGATCACCGAGATCTATGAGGGCACCAGCGAAGTGCAGATGATGGTCATTTCCGGCGCGCTGCTGAAGTAAGGGAGGCAAGAGTTACAATGAAAGCAATTGTTTGTGTAAAGCAGGTTCCTGATACCTCCGGCAAGGTCGCCGTTAAGGCCGATGGCACTCTGGATCGTGCATCCATGGCCACCATCACCAACCCCGATGACCTGAACGCTCTGGAGGCCGCTCTGAAGCTGAAGGACGAGACCGGCTGCGAGGTCGTTGTTGTTACCATGGGTCCCCCGCCGGCAGAGGGCATGCTGCGTGAGCTGCTGGCCCGCGGCGCTGATAAGGCTGTTCTGGTCTCCGGCCGTGAGTTCGGCGGTTCCGATACCTTTGCAACCAGCCAGATCCTGGCTGCTGCCGTCAACAAGATCGGCGTTGGCCCCGAGGACGTTGTGTTCTGCGGCCGTCAGGCAATCGATGGCGATACCGCACAGGTCGGCCCCCAGATCGCTGAAAAGCTGCATCTGCCGCAGGTCACCTACGTTGCCGACATCCAGAAGGATGGCAACACCCTGACCGTGAAGCGTATGCTGGAAGACGGCTACATGATGGTCAAGGTGCAGACTCCCTGCCTGCTGACCTGCATCAAGGAGCTGAACGACCCCCGCTACATGAGCGTGAACGGCATCTTTACCTGCTACGACAAGCCCATGGAAGTGTTCGACTACAACGCACTGAAGGACGATCCGCTGATCGAGGTGGACACCATTGGCCTGAAGGGTTCTCCGACGAACGTCTTTAAGTCCTTCACTCCTCCGCAGAAGGGCGCAGGCACCATGCTGCAGGGCGACGATGTTGCTGCCCAGCTGGCTGGCATCCTGGCCAAGAAGCACCTGATCTGATGAAAGGAGCATAGGATTACAATGGCTGATTTTAACGAATACAAGGGCGTATGGGTCTTTTGCGAGCAGCGCCAGGGCGCACTGATGTCCACTGACTTCGAGCTGGTGAGCGAGGCCCGTAAGCTGGCCGACGAGCTGGGCTGCGAAGTCACCGGCCTGTTGCTGGGCGACAACGTGGAGGGCATTGCCAAGGAACTGGGCGGCTACGGTGCCGACAAGGTTCTGGTGTGCGACAGCCCGCTGCTGAAGGATTACACCACCGACGCATACGCTAAGGTCGTGTGCGATATGGTCAACGAGTACAAGCCTGAGGTGCTGCTGATCGGCGCTACCAACATTGGCCGTGACCTCGGCCCCCGCTGCGCAGCCCGTCTGCACACCGGCCTGACCGCTGATGCTACCCATCTGGATATCGACACTGCAAAGTACATCGACTTCCTGAAGGAGAGCTCCACCATCGACCTGTCCAAGCAGAAGTTCGATATGGAAGACCGCAACCTGAAGATGACCCGTCCCGCATTCGGCGGCCATCTGATGGCTACCATCATCTGCCCCCGCTTCCGTCCCCAGATGTCCACCGTGCGTCCCGGCGTTATGAAGAAGGCTCCCTTCGATCAGGCCAAGGCTGATGCCTGCCAGATCGTCAAGCCCGCCTTCAGCCTGACCGCTGAGGACATCAAGACCGAAGTTCTGAGCGTGGAGAAGGCCGCTGAGAAGCTGGTTGACCTGATCGGCGCAGACGTCATCGTCTCCGTTGGCCGTGGCATCAGCAAGGATGTCAACAAGGGCATCGAGCTGGCCGAGCAGCTGGCAGCCGCTCTGGGCGGCGGCGTCGTGGGCGCTTCCCGTGCCGTTACCGATGCAGGCTGGATGACCGCTGACCATCAGGTCGGTCAGACCGGCAAGACCGTGCATCCCAAGATCTATGTGGCTCTGGGCATTTCCGGTGCCATCCAGCACACCGCCGGTATGCAGGATTCTGAGTGCATCATCGCCGTCAACAAGAACGAGGGTGCTCCCATCTTCGGTGTTGCTGACTACGGCATCGTGGGCGACCTGTTCAAGGTCGTGCCCGAGCTCATCAAGCAGATCGAGGCAGCAAAGGCTGCTCTGTGATCGCCTGTTCCTGAGCATCGTTCAATAGCATAGCCTGAATTGTGAGAGGCCGTTGCACATTTTTGTGCAGCGGCCTCTTTTTATGCTTTTTTATGATGGAGCTGTTGTGCCGGATACTGCACAGCGGCTCCAATTTGCTTTCCGTGGGATAGGAGCAGAGAAGGGAATACGGTGTGGCGCCACAAAAGCGTACACAGAAACCCTATTATGCAAATAAGTGCATATAAATACAGAAATATACAAAACGCACTCGAATGCCCCCAAAAGTGTGCGACACCTGTTGCACTTGGCTGATTTTGTGGAGAAGCGCAACACAACTGTAACGTTTTCGGACTGCTTGTTACGCTTGAGTTGCGATAAAAGGGCGGAGATTTTTTAAAAAAATCTGTATTCTTTCTGCAAAATGGCCTCTGAACCTCTTGACGTCTGTACGTTTTTGTGATACTCTTGTGACACAAGAGTTGCAGATGTGATACAACAGAGTTGCAAACAAGTTGCAAAATCCAACATCACACTGCATGAGGCAACAGACCGGAGGCAATCTTATGAAGCGTGCAATGAGTACCGTAAAGAATATCGCAGCAGCTGCTATGACGCTGGCTGTGGTTTTTGGCTTTGCAGGCTTCAAGCCCGTCACCGCAAACGCCGCACAGGCCACCGTGCCTGCTACCGCTTCTGTGGAAGAAGAGAACTCTTACTTTGAAGAAGACGCTTACCAGCGCAGCTTCCTGACGCTGGTCAATAACGAGCGTGCACAGGCTGGTTTGGCTCCCGTTGCTCTGGGCGACAGCAGCCACAACGCCGCTGCAATGGAGCGTGCCGAGGAGCTTGCAGTTTCTTACTCCTACGTCCGCCCCAACGGTCAGCGCGATTTCACCGTTCTGGCAGAGAACGGCATCAGCGATGTCTCCATCGGCGAGAACTACATGGCTGGCTGCTCCACTCCCGACGCTGCAATGGATCAGTGGATGGCTACCGATTTTACCCGCGAGCGTATCCTGAACGCCGATGCTACCACTGTGAGCGTTGGCTACTACGAAGGCGGCATCTACAATAACTACTGGGTGCTGATCTTCTCTTACCCTGAAAATTCTCACACTGAGGACTACCGTCAGGAAGTTCTGAATCTGGTCAATGCCCAGCGCGCAAAGTACGGTCTGACTGCTCTGGAAATGGGTGATGATAACCTGACTGCCGCTGCACAGACCCGTGCCGAGGAGATCGCCGTTGTGAACTCCCACGTCCGTCCCGATGGTTCCAAGTGCTTCACCGTCCTGAAGGACTACGGCGTCACCGATACCCCCACCGGCGAGAATGCCGCATGGGGCAGCGTCTCTCCTGAAGAGGTCGTCAACGCATGGATGAACTCCGAAGGTCATCGTGCTAACATCCTGAATCCTGAGGCTCGTAAGATGAGTGTTGGCTACTACTACAACAGCAACAGCACCTGGGGTCATCAGTGGATTCAGATCTTTACCAAGTGATCAACTGCTTTCTTCTTATAAAAGACTGGCGGGGCCGCAAGGCTTCGTCAGTCTTTTTATTTGTGCCTGTTTGTGTTATACTTATTTTGAATTATTATCAGGAGGATCTAACGTGGAGGATTACCGCACCGTCCGGGGCACGGCCACCGGCGAATACGAAGAGAAAAAGAGCCGCTTTATCGCGCAGCTCTCCTTTGCCGACAGCGAGGAAGCCGCCGTTGCCTTTCTGGAACAGGTGCGGGCAGCCAACCGCACCGCGCGGCACAATGTTTACGCCTACCGCCTTCGGGCGGGCAACCGAGAGCGCTATTCCGATGACGGCGAGCCGGCCAAGACCGCCGGTACGCCTGCGCTGGAAGTGCTGCAGCACAGCGGCCTGACTGACCTGATCGTGGTGATCACCCGTTATTTTGGCGGGGTGCTGCTGGGCACCGGCGGCTTGGTGCGTGCCTACACCACCGCCACCGCCCGCGCACTGGAAAACGCCGAGGTCGTCACGGTGCGCAGCGTGGTGGAATTACAGGTGGCTGTGGACTACGCCCTCTACGAACGTGCGTCCCTGCTCATTGATGCCGCCGGGGCAAAGCAGGCACCGCCGGAGTTTACGGATCGCGTCACCCTGCGCTGGCAGATGCCGGAACACACCGAAGCTCCACTGTTGGAGCAGCTGCGGGAGTTGACCCGGGGCAGCGCTCAGGTAACGGTGTCCGACCCGTTCTACGCACCATTTTAAAAAACAAAGTCTTTTTTGCAAACCGACACCGAACTTCCCCCTTCGACACGGCCGATGTGCTACAATTGCCGCAGCGCAGCAATTGGGATCGGCTGCGTGCAGAGGGGAGGGAAGAAGCCAAAAAACAAAAGGAGGATCTGTATGGATGTGCGCCGGAGAACCGAAGAGATCGAGCACCTCACCTTTGTGCCGTGGGCGACTTTCAGCGATGCAAGCCGTGGCCGCGCTGTGCCGGAGCCGCAGGACCCGCTGCGCCCGGTGTTTCAACGGGACCGCGACCGGGTGCTGCACTGCAAGGCCTTCCGGCGTCTCAAGCAGAAAACGCAGGTGTTCCTCTCGCCGGAAGGTGACCTGTACCGCACCCGGTTGACCCATACGCTGGAAGTTTCGCAGATCGCCCGCACCATCGCCCGGGGTCTGCGCCTGAACGAGGATCTGACGGAGGCTATCAGCCTTGCGCACGATCTGGGGCACACTCCCTTTGGCCACGCAGGCGAAAAGGCACTGAACGACCTTTGCCCGGGCGGCTTCCATCATTATATGCAAAGCCTGCGTGTGGTGGACCGGCTGGAAAAGGACGGCGAGGGGCTTAACCTGACATGGGAGGTGCGCAATGGCATCGTTACCCACACCAAGGGCACATGGGCGGCTACCCCGGAGGGACGTATCGTGCGGCTTGCAGATCAGATCGCCTTTGTCAACCACGATATCGAGGACGCCGTGCGCGCCGGTGTGCTGGACGCTGCCACCCTGCCCAAGGACTGCACAGCGGTGCTGGGACAGACCAAATCTGCCCGCATCACCACCATGATCAACAGCATCCTCACTCACAGCGAGGGGGATGTCCGCATGGGCACGGAGGAATACGAGGCGTTCCTCGCCCTGCGGGATTTCATGTACGCCACCGTGTATGTGGACAAAAACGCCAAGCGCGAGGAGCAGAAGGTGGACAAGCTCATTGCCGAGCTGTACGAGTACTACCTGACCCATGTGGATCAGATGTCTAACTTTTATGTGCAGCTGGCTTATCAGGAGGGGCGGGAGCGTGCCGTCACCGACTACATCAGCGGTATGAGCGATGAGTTTGCCATCCGCACCTTTGAAGAACTGTTCGTGCCCCAGAAATGGCACGTCCTTTAAAACTGGAGAGGTCGTTTAAAACAACATGATCCCACACGAATACATCGAGGAGCTCACCCGCCGCACCGACATCGTGGAGCTGGTGGGCAGCTATGTGCAGCTCAAGCGCAAGGGACGGCTGTACGGCGGTCTGTGTCCTTTTCACAGCGAAAAAACGCCGTCCTTCTATGTGTACCCTGACACCCAAAGCTTTTACTGCTTCGGCTGTCAGGCAGCCGGAGATGCCATCAGCTTTGTCAAAAAGATCAACAATATCAGCAGCGGGGAGGCTATCAAGATGCTGGCCTCCCGCGCCGGGATGCCGGAGCCGCAGGAGGACGACAAGACCGGCCGTCTGCGCAGCCGGGTGCTTTCCATGAACAAGGAAGCCGCCCGCTTCTTCCACGCCTGCCTGAACTCTACCGTGGAGGAAGCGCGGCAGGCGCGCGCCTACTGGCGGCGGCGCGGGCTGGACGATAAGACCATCGTCCGGTTCGGGCTGGGCTATGCTCCCAACGACGGACAGGCGCTGTACCAGTACCTGCGGGATAAGGGCTACAACCAGCAGGAACTGGACGCCAGCGGCTTGTTCAAGCGCAGCCAGTCCGGGCGCATCTACTGCCTGTTCTGGAAGCGCGTCATGACCCCCATCTTTGACCTGCGCGGTAATATCATAGCCTTTGGCGGGCGCGTGATGGACGACTCCAAGCCCAAATACGTCAACAGCCCGGAAACGCTGGTCTACCACAAATCCGAGACGGTGTTTGCCATGCAAATTGCAAAACGCAGCGCTTCCCGGCGGTTCGTGTTGTGTGAGGGCTATATGGATGTCATCAGTATGCAGCAGGCGGGCATTGATACCGCCGTCTGCGCCTGCGGCACCGCGCTGACCCCCGGGCAGGTGCGCATCATCAGCGAGTATGCTGACGAGGTCATTCTGAGCTACGATTCGGACGAGGCCGGCCAGAAAGCGACCCTGCGCTCGCTGGAGCTGTTCCGCAACAGCCCGGTAAAGGTGGGCGTTTTGCAGATCCCCGGCGCAAAAGACCCGGACGAGTATATCAAAAAATACGGTCCGGAGCGCTTTCAGGCGCTTCTGGATGGGGTGGGCAACGCGCTGGACTTCCGGCTCAAGCGCCTGCGGGATCAGTATGATCTCTCACAGGACGCACAGCGTCTGCAATATATAAAGGATGCTGTGGAAATGCTGGCAGAGCGCTCCAACCCCACGGAGCAGGAGGTGTACGCCGGGCGGCTGGCAGAGGAAACCAACATCTCCAAAACTGCCATTCTGGCGCAGCTGGGTACCGCAGTAAAGCGGGCGGGCGGCAAGTACCGCCGGGAGAAAAACCGTGAGCTGCTGCGCTCCGGCGAGATGGATCAGATCAAGGTGCCATACAGCGCAGGCGGCAGTCAGGCGCTGGGCATTGCCAGCGCCCAGCAGCGGCTGCTGGCAGCCATTCTGCGCGAGCCGCGTTATCTGGAACTGGCTAAACAGCAGCTGACGGCGGAGCAATTCATCCAGCCGCAGCAGAAGGAACTATACGAAGCGATGCTCAATTGCAGCCGGGAGGGCGTGGAGCTCAGCCTGACGGCACTGCGGGCATTTGCAAGCGAAGAAGCATTGAATGAACTGAGCCGACTTGCGGCACAATACAGCGATGTGAACTGCACCCCGGAGGATATCCATCTGTATCTGGACAGAATCGCCCGGGGGATGCCGGTTGCAAGCAAAGCTGCTGCAATGTCCGGCGATGAGATCACACAGTATCTTCAGTCGATGCGCGAAAAAAAGCAGGGGACGCTGCCCGAACAAGACTGATCCCTGTTTTCCCTCCGGCTGGAGCTGGAGAGAAAAGGAGCAGGAATCATGCAGAAATTGTCGCAAACGGAAGAACTTGCCCGCAGCCTTGCCGCAAAGGCTCACCGTCACACCCTGACCCCGGAGCAGATCAGCCGTGCCATGGAAGAAGCGGATTTTGATGTTGCACAGCTGGACGAACTTTACGCGGCGCTGGAGCAGCGGGGCGTCCATCTGGCAGAGGAGGAACCTGCCGAACTGCCTGTACTGGATGATGCCCAAATCGGCAGGTTGGAGAATGAGCTGTCCTCGGAGGGTGTGGCGCTGGATGACCCGGTCAAGACCTATTTAAAGGAGATCGGCCGGGTGCCGCTGCTGACCGCCGGGCAGGAGATGGCGCTGGCAAAGGCCGCCCGGGCAGGGGATGCAGATGCGCGCCGCGCCTTGAGTGAGGCGAACCTGCGGCTGGTGGTGTCGGTAGCCAAGCGCTACGCCGGTCGGGGACTGCCTTTTCTGGATCTCATTCAGGAGGGCAACCTCGGCCTGATGAAAGCGGCGGAAAAGTTTGAACCGGAACGGGGCTTCAAGTTCTCTACCTATGCAACGTGGTGGATCCGGCAGTCCATTACCCGCGCCATTGCGGATCAGGGGCGCACCATCCGCATTCCGGTGCATCTGGTGGAGAGCATCAACCGGGTCAAGAAAACGGCAGGTGACCTGCTGCACAAGAATGGGCGGGAGCCCACCGTGGAGGAAATCGCCGCCGAACTGGATATGGAGCCGGACAAGGTGCGGGAACTGCTGCAATTGTCGCAGGAACCCATCAGTCTGGAAACGCCGGTGGGGGAGGAAGAGGACGCCCATCTGGAGGACTTCATTCAGGACGAGGATGCCGGTGTCCCGGTAGATGAAGCCGGGCGTCAGCTGCTGCGGCGGGAGCTGCTGCATGTCCTTAAAAGCCTGACGCCCCGGGAGGAGCGGGTCATCACCCTGCGCTTTGGTCTGGAGGACGGGCGTGCCCGCACGCTGGAAGAGCTGGGCAAGGAGTTCAACGTGACCCGGGAGCGGGTGCGGCAGATCGAAGCAAAGGCACTGCGCAAGCTGCGCCACCCCAGCCGTGCAAAGCTGCTGCGGGATTATCTGGATGAGTGAGCATTCCATATAAGAGGACAAGACCGCTGCACGGCATTCTGTGCAGCGGTCTTTTTTTTTGCGGCAGGGAAGTGCAAAAGTCGCACTTCCGGGCACAAGAGTAAAGATAGACAAATTGCACAAGGGTGTTATGAACAGGAACGTGCAAAATAAAAAAATCAAGTACTTGGAAAGCAAACAGCTACACGCTGCCGTGCGTTCGAAAACAAAACGAAAATTAAATTTATTTCGGCAAAAAACTGAAAAATGGCTTGACAACAGGGGTTTTCGGGTGTATACTGCATTAGTATCACATAATGGACTAGTGCGCCAAAAAAGGAACTGCGATGGCTGTCGCTTGAGGGCTTGTCCCGAAAAGTTTGTGCAAAATGCCGGAACGTTCCACAAGACGCGGGTCGAATTATGTGTGTCTGCTCAAATTTGACCCGTGTATACGACATCCCGTAGAGTATAAAAGTAAGGAGTGGTTGATTTTATGATGAAAGTCAAGCCCGTAAAGCTCGGCAAAACCGAGCGCATGAGCTTCTCCCACATCGACGAAGTCATCAGTATGCCGAACCTGATCGAGGTCCAGAAGAACTCTTATCAGTGGTTCCTGGACGAGGGCCTGAAAGAGGTCTTCCACGACATCGGCACCATTGAGGACTACACCGGCAATCTGGCACTGAGCTTTGTGGACTTCCGGCTGGATAAGGAGCCGAAGTACAGCATCAAGGAGTGCAAGGAGCGCGACGTTACCTATGCAGCCCCCCTGCGCGTCACCGCCCGTCTGCTGAACAAGGAGACCGGCGAGGTGAAGGATCAGGAGATCTTCATGGGTGACTTCCCCCTGATGACCGACGCAGGCACCTTTGTCATCAACGGTGCTGAGCGTGCAATCGTCAGCCAGCTGGTCCGCTCTCCCGGTGTGTTCTATGGCCATGCCAAGGATAAGGTCGGTAACGACCTGTACAGCGCCACCATGAACCCCAACCGCGGTGCATGGCTGGAGTACGAGACCGATGCTGCCAACGTGTTCTATGTTCGTATCGACAAGAACCGCAAGCTGCCTGTCACCGTGCTGTGCCGTGCACTGGGCCTGTCCTCTAACGAGGATATCCTGAACTATTTCGGCGAGGACGAGCGCATTCTGGCCACGCTGGAAAAGGATACCACCAAGAACCGCGAGGAGGGCCTGCTGGAGGTCTACCGCAAGCTGCGCCCCGGCGAGCCTCCCACGGTGGAGTCCGCTACCAGCCAGATCGATATGCTGTTCTTCGATCCGCGCCGGTACGACCTGTCCCGTTTCGGCCGCTATAAGATGAACAAAAAGCTGTCTCTGGCACGCCGCATCATGAACCATGTGGCTGCAGAGAACGTGGTGGATCCCTTCACCGGCGAGATCCTTGTCGAGGCCGACAAGAAGATCGACCGCAAGCTGGCTGAGCAGATCGATGCTGCCGGCGTAGATCTTGTCGTGCTGAAGATCGATGATCCCATGAAGGACCAGCCCCACAATGTCAAGGTCATCACCAACGGCTGCGTGGACGCACAGGCCATCATTGACAACTACTACCCCGCATTCAAGGGTGTGGATGTCAAGGAGTGCGGCATCAACGAGCGCTGCTGCCTCAAGGAACTGCGCAAGATCCTTGATAACGCTTCCAGCGCCGAGGAGGTCATGGAGAGCCTGAAGAAGGATCACGACCTGCTCATCGGCCGTACCGTCACCATTGACGATATCCTGTCCTCCATCAACTACCTGAATGGTCTGGGCTACGGCATCGGCACCACCGATGATATCGACCATCTGGGCAACCGCCGTATCCGCAGCGTGGGCGAGCTGCTGCAGAACCAGTTCCGCATCGGCTTCTCCCGTATGGAGCGCGTCATCCGTGAGCGCATGACCCTGCAGAGCCAGGATCAGAGCGTCATCACTCCGCAGGCACTGATCAACATCCGTCCTGTGGTGGCGGCTATCAAGGAGTTCTTCGGCTCCTCTCCGCTGTCTCAGTTCATGGATCAGAACAACCCTCTGGCTGAGCTGACCCACAAGCGCCGTCTGTCTGCTCTGGGCCCCGGCGGTCTGAGCCGTGACCGCGCAGGCTTCGAAGTCCGCGACGTCCATTACAGCCACTACGGCCGTATGTGCCCCATCGAGACCCCTGAAGGCCCCAACATCGGTCTGATCTCCTATCTGGCATCCTACGCCAAGATCAACGAGTACGGTTTCGTGGAGGCTCCCTACCGCAAGGTCAAGAAGATCTACGACGAGAACAACAACCTTATCGAGCAGGTCGTCACCGACGAGGTGGAGTATATGACCGCCGATGTGGAGGACGAGTACGTTGTGGCACAGGCCAACGAGCCGCTGGATGAAGGCAAGCACTTCGTCCGTCCCCGCGTGTCTGCCCGCCGCCGCGATGAGATTCTGGAAATCGACGCAGAGAAAGTCGATTACATGGACGTTTCTCCGCGAATGATGGTCTCTGTTGCTACCGCCTGCATCCCCTTCCTGGAGAACGATGACTGTAACCGTGCTCTGATGGGCTCCAACATGCAGCGTCAGGCAGTGCCTCTGATGGTCACCCAGCAGCCCATCGTTGCTACCGGTATGGAGTACAAGGCTGCTACCGACTCCGGCACCGCTGTGCTGGCCAAGAGCAACGGCGTTGTGGAAAAGGTCGATGCCGACCATGTTGTGGTGCGTAACGAGCAGGGTGCTCTGGAGGAGTACTCTCTGATCAAGTTCGCCCGCTCCAACGCAGGCACCTGCATCAACCAGCGCCCCATCGTGGAAGTGGGTGAGACCGTCACCGCCGGTCAGGTGCTGGCCGATGGCCCCGCAATGCGCAACGGCGAGATCTCTCTGGGTAAGAACGCCCTGATCGGCTTCATGACCTGGGAGGGCTACAACTACGAGGACGCCGTCCTGCTGAACGAGAAGATCGTGCGCGAGGACGTGTACACCTCCATCCACATCGAGGAGTACGAGACCGAGAGCCGCGATACCAAGCTGGGACCCGAGGAGATCACCCGCGACATCCCCAACGTTTCTGAGGATGCCCTGAAGGATCTGGACGAGCGCGGCATCATCCGCATCGGCGCCGAGGTCAAGAGCGGTGATATTCTGGTCGGTAAGGTCACCCCGAAGGGCGAGACCGAGCTGACCGCCGAGGAGCGCCTGCTGCGCGCCATCTTCGGCGAGAAGGCCCGCGAGGTGCGCGACACCTCTCTGCGTGTGCCCCACGGCGCATACGGCATCATTGTGGATGTCAAGGTCTTTACCCCGGAGAACAGCGATGAGCTGCAGCCCGGTGTGCGCGAAGTCGTCCGCTGCTATATCGCCCAGAAGCGTAAGATCAGCGTCGGCGATAAGATGGCAGGCCGTCACGGTAACAAGGGTGTCGTTTCCCGCATCCTGCCGCAGGAGGATATGCCCTACCTGCCCGACGGCACTCCGCTGGACATCGTGCTGAACCCTCTGGGCGTGCCTTCCCGTATGAACATCGGTCAGGTGCTGGAAGTCAACCTCGGCTACGCTGCCAAGGCCTGCGGCATCAAGGTCATGACCCCCGTCTTTGACTCTGCCCGTGAGAACGACATCGGCGATACCTTTGATACCGCCCGCGAGATGTGGCACGGTGAGAATGCTCCCGCATATCCCACCAAGCTCCCTAAGATCATGGGCGAGAAGGGCCATATCATCGACTTCTCCAAGATCGAGCTGGATCGTGACGGCAAGACCACCGTTTACGATGGCCGTACCGGTGAAAAGTTCGATAACCGCGTTACCGTTGGTTATATGTACTACCTCAAGCTGCATCACCTGGTCGATGATAAGATCCACGCCCGTTCCACCGGCCCCTACTCTCTGGTCACCCAGCAGCCTCTGGGCGGCAAGGCTCAGTTCGGCGGTCAGCGCTTCGGCGAGATGGAAGTCTGGGCTCTGGAAGCTTACGGTGCTGCTTACACCCTGCAGGAGATCCTGACCGTCAAGTCCGATGACGTCGAGGGCCGTGTCAAGACCTACGAGGCCATCGTCAAGGGCGAGCCCATCCCGCAGCCCGGCATCCCCGAGTCCTTCCGCGTTATGCTGAAGGAACTGCAGTCTCTGGGTATGGACGTGATCGTGCAGGATAAGGACGGCAACGAGATCGACATGCGCCAGAACTTCGACGACGAAGAGACCGGCTTTGATATGCGTGATGTTGCCG
>ERZ1034976.2239-NODE-2239-length-13497-cov-5.620667_pt1 | contig 13497 bp, 16 predicted proteins | sample MGYA00520623_ERZ1034976 | MGnify/ENA primary metagenome ERZ1034976 (study PRJEB33766, sample SAMN09781774) | gut metagenome | biome: gut microbiome | host: Homo sapiens | place: Madagascar | study: EMG produced TPA metagenomics assembly of the PRJNA485056 data... | reverse complement strand
AAAAGGTAAAGGCCTATCTTCGAAGAGGTGCCCGCACATTGCGGAGTGAAAGTGTATATCCGAATAACCGTGTCGGGGCTGATGATATAATAGTGTCAAGTTAGTAAGGAACCAATAAATTCAAGGGTTTCCGCTGATTTAGTCCTAAGAAAAAATGCTGTGAGAACAGCGAAAAATGATTAGGATGAGCTCATTTTTAATCTTGAAAATTGAAAACCGAGCAACTTGACACTAAATTACCATCAAATATTCGGATGGTGTATGAAGTGTACCTTGAAAGAGGTGATAATTTAATATTTGATATTTAGGTAGGACTAAATTAGCTCTTGTGTGGACAAGTTCCATAAAGCTGACTTGGTCCTACTTTTTTATTGCAAAAAAGGAGAATGCAGGATGGCAATGACAAAGCGAGAGTTCCCATACTTTTGTAAACGACCATACCACAGCCAAAATCCATCTTTACAAAGTGGATAAGGAAACAGGAAAAGCAGTTCCACAGGGAGATGCAAGCCTGATAGGTGCAGTTTACGGAGTATATGCAAGAGAGGATATCGTACATCCTGATGGTGCAACTGGAGTTATCTTTAAGGCAGGCGATCTTGTTGCAACCATTACAACCGATGAAAATGCGGAAGCCGAGATTAACAACCTTTATCTTGGAAAGTACTATCTGAAGGAAATTCAGGCACCGGAAGGGTATCTGTTAGACGAGGCAGAGCATGATGTGGTGTGTGACTATGAGGGCGATTTAGTACCGGAAGTGGCAAGAAGCACAAAGTCCGAGGAACCGGTGTATAAGCAGCCTTTCCAGCTCATTAAGGTTTCTGACAACGGAGAGGATTCGGAAGCACCGCTTTTAGAGGGGGCAGGTTTTACCGCCTATCTCAAATCTTCATTAACCGTAAAGGAAGATGGAAGCTATGACTTTGACAGTGCAAAGCCTGTTGTGATTGGTTCAAACGGGGAAACAACCCTTTATACGGACAGCAAGGGGCATCTGGTGACACAGCCTATTCCTTACGGAACCTATGTGGTTGTGGAAACGGTAGTACCTCACAATGTTAAGGAAATCAAGCCTTTTGAGGTTCACATCACAGAGAACCACCCTACCGAGCCGCAGGTGTGGAGAGTATTCATTGACCGTGAATTTACAGCAAAGCTTCGTATCGTAAAAAAGGACAGCAAGACCGGACAGACGGTGCTTGTTCCAAAAGCTGAGTTTAGGATTTACAATCTGGACACAAAGGAATATGTTGTGCAGTACACCACTTATCCTACAAAAGTGAAGCATACTTCTTTCTTCACTGATGGGGATGGAGACTTAATCCTGCCGGAAACATTGAAACTCGGTAATTACCGCATTGAGGAAGTGGCAGCACCGGATGGATATGTGGTAAATGACGACTATATCACTTTTGCGGTGGATACAGATACCGCTTATGAAATTGATCCTGACACCTACGAGGCAAAGAAACTGGTTCTGGAGGAGAATGACCATGCGGTAAAAACCAGAATACCGGGAATGTATGGAGAGAATGCGAGGTATCTGTGGATCAACAAGGAAAATGCAATGGAAATCCACGATGGCAAGACCATTCTGACATTCCTTGACAGTGATAAGGAATACAAGCTGTACTCTGAGGATAACAGAGTAATGGGAACCATGAAGGGCAGGGATCTGTATGAAGGTCACTATGACAGCGTGGCGGCAGAGGTCAGAAAGCGTTATCAGGAAGCACAGAGAAAAGCGGCTGCCATGAACAGGGGAAAGAAAGCTCCTGCTTCGAAAAAGAGGTAGCTGCCTATGGTTCCTAAAAGGAAAAAAGTGTCCCTTTGGTTCATCATTCTTGGTGCCATACTTTCCGGTTATGCGGGGTATCTGCTGAACGGGCATGGGAGCCGGGAGGGGATATCAACACCTTCCTTTCCTCTTTTAACCGTGTGTGCGCAGCACCATTTGCAAATTATTATAATGAGAGAACAGTAAAAGCGGTGGTAATAGCCTTAGTGGTATATGCCACCGCTCTGCTTATGTATGTTACCAGCCAGAGAAATTTCATGCCCGGCAAGGAATTTGGTACAGCGAGGTTTGAGTCCCCGAAGTTTGCCAATAAAATCCTCATGGATAAGGATGAGAATTTCAACCGAATCCTGAGCCAGAATGTGAAGATGTCGCTGGATTTCAGAAGGCTGAAATTAAATGGCAACATATTAATCTGCGGAGGCTCCGGAGCGGGAAAGACCTTCTACGAAGTCAAGCCGAATCTGATGCAGATGCCCCATAACTGCTCCTTTATCTGTACCGATCCAAAAGGGGAGATATTAAGAAGCTGCGGGGAAATGTTAAAGAACAACGGTTATAACGTGAAGGTCATTAACCTTTATGTCCATGTCCCTTACAGTCAGGGAAGTGTCAAAGAACAGCCATACAGGATACTGTCACCCAAAGCATTAGCCTATTATGAGGGCTTGAAGGAAAAGGGGGAAAATGTCTACATTGACTCTCTGACCTATGAGGAGTTTGGTGTGCTGACAGAGCTTGATATGCGAAAGCGGTTTTTGAGCCTTGATGAAAAGGAGCAGAGGGAGAAGCTTAACAAAGAGCAGGAAAATGAATTACAGTATGCACCGGAGGAGGAAGATACTAAAGAAACCGGAGAGGAAGCAAAGCCTACCGGTTCCGGTGGGGCAGGCACATCCAAACGCAAGATTGCCGGAGAAGATACCATTATGAACCGTATGGCTCAGTGGCAGTATTCCAAAGAGCAGAAAGAGGAGCTTCATAAGATGATGGCTCTTGACATGACAAAGGAAGAAATCCTTGCGGTATTCTATCCGGAAATGGATGTAGCGAAAATGAGGGAAATCAGACGCACCTATCGGGCGCTTAAAACAAATAGCTAGCCATTAGAGGATTTCCAAAAGGACATGTTTATTTAGAAAATAATGAAGGTTACTTGCTTACAGCCACGAATTACAGATATACCTACGGAGGAACGGTAGTCAATATGTCTACCTACACGGACAACTATGTGAATCCTCTGGATATGGATGTCTGGAGTCTTGATTTGAACGATAGCAAGGGCATGATTCGTGAGAAGGGAGAGTTTATGCTTGGTCTTTGCGAGCAGTGTATGGGTGAGAGCCTTAACTCCCGCCAGAAGTCCATTATTGACCGATGCGTGAGAAAGCTCTATATCGACATTGCCAGAAGCAGGGAGAAGTATGTGCCTGTCATGTCAGACTTTTATGAGATTTTGATGAACCAGCCAGAGGAGGAGGCAAAGGACATTGCACTTTCCTTAGAGCTTTTTGTCAATGGTTCTTTGAACATCTTTAATCATCAAACGAACGTTGACGTTGATAACCGTTTCACCGTTTACGGTATCCGTGACTTGGGTACGGAGCTTAGTCCTATCACAATGCTCGTTATGATGGAGAGTATCCAGAACCGTATCATTGCAAACGGAAAGCGTGGCGTGGCAACATGGCTGTATATTGATGAGTTCCATGTACTTCTCAATTCGGAGTATTCTGCGAAATATTTGCAGCAGCTCTGGAAAAAGGTTAGAAAGCAGGGCGGTCTTTGTACTGGCATCACGCAGAATGTCGTGGATCTTTTGCAGAACTACACAGCGACAACCATGCTTGCAAACTCCGAGTTTGTTGCCCTGTTAAAGCAGGCAAATACGGACAGCTCCAAAATGGCAGAGGTTATTGGTGTATCAGAAGCACAGCTCCGCTTCGTAACCAATACCCAGAGCGGTATGGGACTGATGAAATGCGGAAATGTGGTAATTCCTTTTGACAACCAGATTGAAAAAGGAACAGACCTTTACAACCTCTACAACACAAATATTCATGAAAAAATTGCCTTAGAGAAAAGCAAAAATGCGGTTGACATTGGCTGATTCTCATGTTAGATTATAGGTAATGAAAAGCCTAAGTGCTTTTGCGGCGATAGAGAGGAGCTACCCGTCCCGGCTTTGCGGGCGATACAAATACAAAGTTAGCCTCTGCCTATGGAATTATCATAGGACTGCTCCCAGAATTGCAATTCAAAAAAGAAAAGTTAAGCCTGAGCCTAACAGCCCAGGCATTTTTCTTTTATGGAAACTGGACGATTCCATTTCCAACGATGAGGATAAGGATGGTTTTATGAAAGATACCCGCTTGTTGAAAATATTTAATGATACCAAAGATGTACTGTGCAAATATGATTATTATATTCATACTGCAAAACGAATACTGCATCTGACAAATACGGAACTGAAAATACCGCATTTGATGGGGCTTCAATATGTTGGCAGACCGAATCAGTATGCCGGGGATTTTGGTGTATATGCAGTAAAGAAGGGCAGAATTACACTGGAGTCATTAGAAAAGCTCGTTAAGAAGTATTATAAAACAAAAGAAAAGCAGGATAGAATGTTAAAGCTGATACATTTGAAACTGGATTATCTTTACCTTTTACCGGAAATGATCTGCTCTTATTCAAAGTTGTATCTTTTTGATATTAACCATAATCCTGATTCGGAATTTGACAGCGACTATCTTTTAATTCACAGAATGGAAGATAAGGTACTCCATCTGGGGATAGTCAAAGCACAGGGGAAAGAAAAGGGATTGTGCCATTGTAATTCTTTTATTACAACGTATGTTGCAGAAAGAGATTATGATATTCTGTATCGTGATCTGTCACATTCCTATGAAATTACTAAAATTGTCCGTGAGGATAAGATAACAAAACAGGCAGAGGTTATTTACCAGAGTGAACAGGCATCTCTTAGAGAAAAATCAGGTATCGAAAAAATGCTGTATGCAGTTGGAATAGAACCGGAAGAAAAGCTGGTAAGATATATTATGAAGCTGAATGTAAAATTTGGAGAATATCATACGCTGGATATGCTTTCGGATACAGAACAGCTTATGAAGAAATGCCGTGACAAACGGGATGAGGCTCTGGTAAAGGATTTTATCAGTTTGTGGAGGAAATGTACAGATGGCATATAAACAGGAGCTTTGGGATGAGGCAAAAAGGAAATGTCGGCTCGGAGAAGAAGAAATCCGCATGGCAAAGGAAATGGGGCTTAACCCCCAAAGCCTGATAAGGAATATCCCAAATAAAAAGGAAATGTGGAAGGCTCCGGTAAAAGACTGGATTCATGATATGTACGAAAAAAGGCAGAGAAAATCGGAGCAGAAAGCAAAGCGGAAAAGAGAGAATAAACAGTAAATCACAGCATCTAAGCCATTGGTTTAGGTGCTATTTTTTGCTCTTTTTCAGGAAGAAGGTGAGGAAAATTGAACATCAAAAAGGTGGATGACAAGCCGATGGTCATTCATACCAAAGAAAAGACAAAGCTTCATGTAAAGACTGCCCCGGAGACAAAAATCAAGGCGGGAAATGTCCTGACCGTAGAGAGGACTCCGAAGTTTGCCGGGGCAGAGAGGGAAGCAAAGGCAGACAACATGGATAAAAGAATGTCTGCATTAAAGGTAAAGTTTGCCACAAAGGACAGTAATGGAAAAGCGGATGCAGAAAAGCGTCTTTCCGATAAAAGAGGTCAGTCGGCTCAATCTTCCAGTGTAAAAAGTAAGTCCGTAAAAGAGGACATCAAAAAATCCATGCAGAAGGAAAACAGCAAATATGCACAGTTTGAGAAATCAAAGCAGGATAGGGAAAAAGCCATTGGAAGGAAAAATGGCAGTACAGTAAGCACGCTTGCTTCGGTAGGTGCAAAGACTTCCTTAGACCAGATGGAGGGTGGCAGTGAGGTTTATGAGTCCTATATGGTTGCAAGAAACTTATCCCGTCCGGTGGAAAGTGCCACAGATGCAGGCAGGAGACTTTACCGTACACAGGCAGCAAAGGCGAAAGAGAAGCGCATCAAGAAGGTGCAGGCTGGAAAGAAAATCAGTAAAAAGGCAGCAAAGGACAGTGCAGCAAAAGCGGCAAAGGAAACCTCAAAGGCAGCGGCAAAAGCAGCGCAAAGGAAACCGCAAAGACCGCAGCAAAGGCGACTGCAGCAACGGCAGGGACAGCCGCCGGAACTGCAACCACGGGAGTAGGAGGCGTGCTGATCGGTGCGGCAGCCGGAGAAGCTGTGGGCATTGCAATGGATAAAAAGGATGTAAAAAACTCTACCAGAAACCGCATGATACAGCTCTTTGTTGCAAAACTCAGGCAGGAGGAAAATCAGGACAGCATTGGAAAATCCTTAAAGGATATAGCGCTTATGCGTTTTTCCATGGCAGCAAAGTACATCATCCGGTATGTGGGGGTGTTTCTGCTTGCCCTGTTTGCTCTGGTGGCACTTGTGGCGCTTCCGATTATTGCTGTTATATCGATTATCTATAATTCGCCCTTTGCCATTTTCTTTCCGTCCATATCATCGGGAGAAACCACGCAGGAGGTATTATCAGCCTATGTCGCAGAGTTTAACAGGGAGGTAAATGATGAACTGACGAACTATTCCGGTTATGATACCAGCGAAAAGATTTATGTGGATTTTGAGGGAGCGGGAGAGCCGGATAATTACTGTGATATTCTGGCGGTCTATATGGTGAAGTATGGAAATGGTGATACTGCTACGGATATGACGGATAAGGCAAAGGAAAACTTAAAATCCGTTTTTGATGATATGTGCAGCTACACCATTACAAGCCGGACAGATACCTCGACGGATGAGGAAGGAAATACCACGTCCACTACCGTCAAGGAAGTCAATGTAAAGCTAAAGACCTATCATGACATGATATCGGAGTATGGCTTTGATGAAGAAGAACAGGAACTGCTTGCCTAATGATTTGTTTGGTGAAAGAGAAGCAATGATTAATAAAAAAATATAATATATAGTTATAGACAATTCCTATTATTCAATTTTGCTTTCCCATAGACCGGAACTGATAGAAGTATATTCTAAAAATTCCATTAACTTGGTGTTAAGTGGTCATGCGCATGGCGGTCAATTTCGATTCCCGCTTGTAGGCGGGCTTATTGCACCTGATCAAGGAATTTTCCCGAAATATACAGCGGGAAGATATGTTGTAGATCAAACTCAAATGATTGTCAGTAGAGGTCTTGGAAATAGTATTATACCTATTCGGATCAATAACCGTCCAGAATTGATTGTAATAGAGCTAAATCATTTGGACAAATAAAAATGACAGGAGAAATCTGATATGAAAAGATTTAATGTAAAGGCATTGGCAGTTGCGGCAATTATGTTCCTGATGGGGGGAATGTGTTACAAGTATCGGCTGCAGAAGTTAAAAACAATGAAGGACAGACATATAACAATGAAGCACAGTACAATTTTGAGGATGAGGTAACTACTTTTTCCGATTTAGGAATTATGTCTCATGCTTTGGAGGCATATGTAGCAGAGAATCCTGAAAGCACAGAAGCAGAGCAGGAAACTTTCCTTATTCAATTTGTAGAAAGTGGAGAGCTTAGAAACGCTAGAAATGCTCGTGGAATTGGAGATTATATTCCAGGGTATGGCAGCTTAAATGCTGCAGAACGAGAACTTGCTTTGAAACATCCCATTCAGGCAGTGAAGGTATATAACTGTGCGAACAAAGCTATGGATGCTACAATAGCCTATTACGGTACAAACGGCTGGCAGGATAACAGCGATGCTTTTAGACATTGTTGCTGGAATGCTTTGATGAAAAGCGCTATGAGTGCAGATGATGCCAATGCATGGGCAACCGCACATGAGGCTGATTCATCTGGAATTGATAAAGAGATGGACCTGTTTAATAATGTGGTGGGGCGTTCTATTGATGTGTCTGGCAAAAGTGATTCTGAAATTTATGAAGCAGTTAAAGCGAAAGTTACGAGTGGAAGTTGCCGCAGGATTGTTGATGGCGAGTTGGTGCCTACCGATGGTACAGGATTAATCAAGTAACAATTATTTTACAGAAAGACCGGAAGAATTTCCGGTCTTTTTAGTTATGATAGCTATGGGCTGAAATGATTTTGGAGAGTGTTTTCTATCATTCATCGGGTGGAATATACTCCAATAGATCAGCGATAGAACAATTTAGTGTCTTGCATATTCGCACAAGCACTTCCGTATCCAGCCGAGTAATGGTATTATTGATATATCCATTTAACTGAGAACGTTGAATTTCTGCTTTCTGGCAGAATTTGTTTTTGCTTAAACCAGATTCTTTGAGTAGCTGTCCTAAGTGAATTTTAATACTTCCGTTTTGGCTCAATTTTGTACCTCCTGTCGGAAAATGTCATAATAAGTAGACACAAACTGTTTGACTAATTAAGTATACATTAGTTAAAATTAACATATCAGATATAAAAAGCTATAGATAAGAAGTTATACTATAAGAAAGGAAAGAGACGAATGAGTAAGAATGCCACTAAAGATGCAATTAAGAAAATTGCTAAAAGAGAGAAAATGGAGGAAGCTATTATGATTGGTTTCTTGAATGCGGAAACAAGAGATAAGTGGGATAGTTTGTTTGGATCAGAGCGGTTGCCAAGTCCAGAGGAATTTATTACAGTTTTGCCATCGAAGGTTGCGAGGAGTTAAGCAGAGTATGACTATAAGTATATTGTTTCAAAGAGGGCAGCTTTATCATTAAGTATGGTAAAGCTGTTTTTATGTCTGTTTTAAGATTCGAGGATTTATTTTCCGTAATGGATATTGATTCCTATTTTATAAGATGTTATTTCCTGTCCCATTTTGTAAAAAATGGCAAATTTTTGACGATAAGCAAATAAGGGTGTGATATAATATGAATAATATTTAGTTATCTGCTAAATATAAAAAAACTTGAGGGTTACATTATGATTCATTTTTTACAAAATCACTTATGTTTTGAAAAGTTGGTTAAATTAATAGCGGATATTCCATATAAAGTATATCATGTTATTATGTTTATTTTAGTTTTAGTTTGTATGTACTGCAACTGTATCTCAAGCCATAAATTACCAATGATCGGGGTACTTGTTGCTGGATTTGTCATTATAGTCTATTTGGATATATATTCAATAAAGCAAACATATCAGTTTTTAAATAATATAGAAATGTCAATGGCAGGAGATAATACTTTGTTGTTGGTGCGAACACAATTGGAAAAAAGAGTGTATTCCAACCGGAACTGGCTGCTCATAATAATTGCGCCTGCATTTATTTTGCCGATTGTTATTTACATAATTAGGTGTCCCTTAGGACTACCGATAAAAACATTTGCCTATACTGCGTTATATATCATCATTGCACTATGCCTAATCGGGTATACGCAATATGTTAATCTTATAAGATTGGCACATGATTGCTCAAAAGATGCAGATCAGATTTTCATTTATGACCATACTCGTCCACATAAAACAGAATGGGTAGTCAAGCTTGCCTCATTGACAAATAAACAAAGCAATATGTTTTTTCTTGTAGGGGCTGGCTTTATTGCGCTCCTTTATCTTATAACATTCACAGATTATTATGCGGTACGCATGGATGAGGCATTTAATAAGGCAGGAGTGTTTTATCTATGGGCAATTGTTATACTTGCAATTGTGATTATGTTTCCCGTTTTTTCTTTATGTAGTTATTTCTGCATAAAGAACTTGATTGCTAAACTTGTTGATAAAGAAATCAGGGAGTGTAATATTATACAAAGTATGGCTGCAAGGAGCAGAAAAAAGCAAAGGCATTTGGAACTTCTGCAAACCTTGAGTCAAATAAAAATATTAATGCTTGAGAAAACTCCTGAGTATCCCCAAAAGCCATTTGTGGCATATGCGGCTTCCTATGTCATTGCAGTTATAAATTTTGCGGCATCGGTGCAGGCTGCAATATCATTAGTCGAATATATCCCATGATTTTATTCGAGTCTTTTTTTGCTGACAGTAATAACAGAATCAACAAAGATATTGAAATGATCACACCATTCCTGCATTTGTGGCTTCCCGGTCATTAGGGTAATATTGCTATGTATACGTTTGCAGACATTGTTTATTTCATCAAATAATTTCTCTTGAATATGATATTTCTGAAAAAGATTCAATAGTAATGGATCTTTTTCTTCTGACGAAGTATTTTCTAGTTTCCGTTTTTCTTTTGAAGTTAGGTAAATATATAATAGGGGAACGCAGATATTTTTTCTATTACGGCTTATATCTGTATTCAAACTTCCTTTATGATCGTTATTTCTTTTTGAACAGAATGGTTCCAGGTCATTTAATACCTGAAAAATATATCCTAAATCTTTTCCGATTTCTTGTAACAGGTTTATATTGTCCATTTCTTTATTCTGAGATAAAAGATAACCGACCAATAAGCTGTTAGTTATCAAACTGGCTGTTTCCAAATGCATTATTTCCTTTACATCATCCAATTTCTGTATCGAAACATCATCTGATAAATCAAGCTCTCTTAAAACGCCTAATGTCATGTCTTCTAAAGTCTGTATGACCAGCTTCATACTAATTTTAGAGTACATTGAATCATCAATATATTCTATAAAAGTATCGTTAATTATACTCAAAGCTCGGCATAGGATATTTAATGAGAAAATCATTGTACGTTCTGGTCCATGGGTAATGTGAAACGCATCAATTCCATGCCTTGCCGTATCCCCGTCAATATAGTCATCTAAAAGAATTGAGGCTTTATGAACTAATTCAATGCATACTGCAACCTGTGCTATGGCATCATAATCGTTTGCATCTATGGCGGATATTGATTTGCCGGCGCAATATCCCCAATAAACAAGACGAGGTCTGAATTTATGACCATAGCTCAATAATTCTGTATGATAATATGAATCTGACAATATTTCATTCCATTTTTTCTCATAATGCTCTATAAAAATTTCTTCTCCATTTGCATAAGCATATAATCCATCGTTTTTCATTCCTAAATATGTCATGATAGCACCTCCTAATGAAAGATAACTAAATATTATCCGTCATTAATAAGGAGGTAAGGATATGGTAGATGCAGTAATTATCGGTGGTGGTCCGGCTGGAGTATCGGCTGGAACAGTTTTGCAAAGGAAAGGGCATAAGACTTGCATAATAGATACACGGGTTTTCCCAAGGGAAAAACTATGTGCAGGTGTATTAACTGTAAAATCCATTAAATTGATTCAGCATATTTATAAAAATCTGAATTTCGACAACATGAATGTGAGAGATATACATAAAATTGAATTATTATATAACAGCAAAGTTGTCGGAAAGTATACGGTGGATAATGCTTATAGAGTAATTAACAGAACCGAATTTGATAATGAGCTTCTGAAATATTATAAGAGTGTTGGAGGCATAGTTTATGACGGACAAAAGAATTATAAGATTTCTTATGATAAAAGTGTAGTGGTATTATCTGATGGTACAGAGATTCCATATCGTGCTTTAATAGGGGCTGATGGAATTAATAGTAGAGTAAGAACTTATGTAGGGCGTTCGTGGAAAGCTTCAGTTCTGTGTTTTGAGAAATTTATTCCTAATCTTTCGGATGAAGATACTATAAAAATAGAATTTGCCGGAATCCTCGGAGGATATTCATGGAGAATCCCTGGTAAGGATAGAATTGGCGTAGGTCTTGGTGAGTTTTATATTAGGGGAATGAAGAAAACGCCCGCCAGATATAGGCGATATTTTGAGAGTCAGGGGGTTAATGATATAAACGATATAAAGGGAGCTTTTGTATCATATGGAAATTTTGTGCGAAAACCAATAAAAAATAATGTATTATTAGCTGGTGATGCTGCTGGTTTGGTAGATGCAATGACAGGAGAAGGAATATATTTTGCTATTGAATCTGGACGGCAGGCTTCATTGGCAATTATAGATTATATCGAAAGGAATATTCCGCTAACTAACTATGTCAGCAGAATTGGGAAAATACATAGAAGAATGAAAGAACAAAGCATATACAATAAATTGCTGTATGTTCCAATACTCCAACGGATAAGCTTAGGATATATAAGAAAAAATTCTCAATTTGTGAAAAGTGTATTAGACAATGCAGTTTCGTCATATCATACGGGATACATGAAAGAAATACAACATAATAAAACGTAAGATTAATATATAGAGTTTGCTGATTGACGGATTAATCAAAGATAGGGTTTAATATATCCGTGAATAATTAAAAAGAGCAATCTAAAAGACTTAACAAAGATTGCTCTTTTACAAATCAAATGTGAAAATCTTTCCGAGGGTGTTTGGTAGCAAGGATGTCTCTTTGCTTAGATACTGTAACATGTGTATAAATCTCTGTAATATTAATGGAGCTATGTCCTAGCATCTCCTGAATATAACGAATATCAACGTCAGCTTCTAAAAGGCTTGTTGCAAAAGTGTGGCGGAACATATGAGGCGTTATGTGTTGGTCTATGGAGGCTAGAGAGGTATATTTGTTAATCATTCTGCGTACTGCCTGATCGGACAGTGCTTTTCCCGATTGATTTACGAAAAAGTTGTTGCAGATTTGCCTTTCTTTTCCAAAAGTGTCATTATATTCTGTTAAAATATGCATCACTGATTCATTGCCAATTTGGATACGGCGCTCCTTATCCCCTTTTCCATAGATAAGAATAGTTCCGTCGTACAAATTCACATCACTGATTTTTAGGGAACAGAGTTCTGATATTCTCATGCCGGTTGCAAATAACAGCTCCGTAACGGCGGCATCTCTGAGGGCACTTATTTTCTGGTAGGAAGTCTTGGCATTTTCCCGTTGCTTGTATATGGTAGCCAAAAATGTTTCAACCGTATGTAGAGGGATGGTTTTAGGCAGTATTACGGGTTCTCGGAAATGTATCAGCACTTTGTTGAATGGATTATGTTCAATGATGTCCTGATATTCCAAGTAGCGGAATAAGGCTTTTACTGATGCTATTTTACGTTTTACAGTTTTGGGTTTATATTGTTCATGCAGTCGGACGATATACTGTTCCAATGTTTTGGAAGTAATCTCTGCAATATTGATGACGGGAATCTGCTCTGAAAACTGCCTCAAATCAATTCGGTATGCTTTCATCGTTTTCTCATCAAGACATTTTTGCGAATTGCAGTATTCCAAATAATTGCTAATGCATGTTTCTAAAGTATCCATAGTTCAAATCTCCTTTGTGTTTATGCTTTTTCAAAAATATATCGTACATTGATTTGGGCTTCTCTGCTACAGAGTGATACTTATTTCTCGGAACGATAAAAATGCCTGTGTTGTACTTATTAGTTGAGTGTGGGGATGAATGCGGTTCTCAAACAAGAATGATTTTTATCCACTTCTTGAAATGTTTTATTGCCGTTTTCTGCAAAAATAGGTCATTTTCTGTAAAAAATATTGAATATAAGAAGATGTTTGGTATCATTAATCAGTATGCTTGTTAAAAGTAGAAATATTGGATATATGCTATCAGGAATAATGCCGAAAGGTTTGATGTTATGTTATAAAAGGGAAACTGTAAAAAGTAAAATATGTTAGGAAACGAGTGGTAAGTAAATTTTACCATTCG